>Ga0315915_1000197_pt1 | contig 52846 bp, 28 predicted proteins | sample MpolbnodulesMG_FD_207738 | JGI IMG/M metagenome (GOLD analysis project Ga0315915, IMG submission 207738) | Medicago polymorpha root nodule microbial communities from Los Angeles, California, United States - branched nodules | ecosystem: Host-associated > Plants > Roots > Nodule | place: USA... | reverse complement strand
GAGAGAGGTACCAATTCCAGCTGCGATTGTAAATCTCGATTCGGTTCATTGTCATGGCGGGAGAGAATGTTGTGTTACAGCACCTACGCAACGCAATGCTTTTTTTTCTTCTTCGGAATTGGAATTTCAAATACTTCGGCTATATATACAACATTAGCGTCACACTATTTTTGCAGCAAACAATCCCTATCTTTTTTAAGTATAAAACTTGGGAAATATTAAAGAGTGCTATTGGGGCATTGATTAAAAGAATAAATTTAGAAATATTGTATTGAGAAATAGTGAAAATTGATTGATTTGACTTTTTAAAAGTTAAAAAATTGTTAAATTTAATGCAAACTTACTATATTTGATTTCCTTAACTAGTGCCTTAAGGGCACTGATTAACATAACTCATAAAATTTACTCCCTCCGTTATGCAATAGATGACTCATTTGAAAATGTGTAATTTTAACCTAACTTACTTCGATCATATTTTTGTATTAATATACAAAGATAAATAATATCATATAAGATGTCGTTAGATTCGTTTCGATGAGTATTTTCAAAATATCAAATTTTCATAATTTTTTATAATATATTACTGAAGATATTTAAGCTCAAAATTATGCATTGGTATGCGTAATAGGGTCAGCAATGTCATGTATTATGGAACAGAGGGAGTAAGTTACAGTTCAACGGCAAAAATGTTAAAATTGTTAAGTCGGACATTATGATATTCCAACTCCGGCCTTGTATGAGTTTTAATGGCTATTTGTTATTTTGTCAATCTACCATATTCCTTATTTATTTTTTGTGTGGTTCTTCCCATAAAATACTTATAGTTATCGATATTTTCTCAAAGTTTCTTATAAGCATAAAAAGTGAATTATATGTGGAAAAAAACACGAAATTTTTTTTTATAAATAAAAAAAAAACCTAATTTATATGCATTACCTTGCCGTCTAATCGATAGTTATAATAATAATAATAAATAATATAAAAAACATTATAATTTTTATTAAAAAGTATTCAATGCTAAAATTTAATGATAAGAGCTTAAGGGGGTAAGTTTGATAAGGCACGCAAGCTAGTTTATGGTTTATGTAGCTTGTATGATAAAATAACATGTTTGGTAACTATCTTTTATAGTTTATTTTATGAAAAATTCTATGGTGAAGTCGTGAAAATGACTTTTCTGATGAAGTTAACACTAACATTAAAAGTGTAGTGAGTAACACTCCATTGTTTGTACAGTGGCATCAAAAGTTCAGTCCTCATAATATCATCAATTCATCAAATTAACAAGACTACACTTAATCTAATTTTATCCTACCTTGTTTTAAGTGTAACACCTCACAAAGTGTAACACTTAAGACTATCGCATAATATCATCAAATCTGTTTGCATGTTAAAGATACCAACGATAAAATAGTATCTGTAAGTCCAAGATGTTGCAAGCATTACTAGATGAATTACTATTGATCATTAATCAGTAATCAACAATTTAAAAATGAATCAAACATTAAAATCAAAATTAATTTTTTCAAAAAAGTCAGTTTTCTGACTGCGCCGTAGAAGCTCCCTTTTTTTATTAGCTTATTTTTTATACTTTTTTAAGTAGCGTTTGATCTTATAACTTATAGTTTATTGTTTTTTCTTTCACTTCTACCCTTACTATTTTATTCAAAGTCCATTTTTACCCTTTACAATACTCCCTACCCGTGAAGCATACTCCAAAAATGATGAAGAATCGTGTCTGACGCGTATCCAATATCGATATGTTTTGATACACGTATGAGAGATGTATATCGGGCAATTAATATTTGTTTTTTTGAAAAAAATTATCGATACGTATCAGATACGGCTACATTATGCTCCGATACGGCTAACTTATACTCTGACACCAATACTTATGTCTTACATATTTTCATAAAAAATAAAAAAATAAGAAATAAAACTACATAAAGACTAGCAGCGCTATCAAAAACATATTGTCTCTTCTAAAAATAGGGTTTCTCGTCACCACATAACAATAGATATTCCATCTTCTAACCATTACGACCGATTGGGTTCTATTCCGTTTCTATTCTCTCTAACGTTAAGTTTCTTCTGTCATTCTCTCTAATTGGGAAAAAAAAAATTAAATTGTTTGTTTTCGATCTCAATTAGTGTTAACTATTAAGTAGTCAACATTAGACAATGGTGTTCTTTTTTTATTGTACTTATAATGTTCTCTTTGGATGGTACTAATGATAGTTAGCTATATTCTATCTAATTTTTGTGGAAAATATATGTAATTGTCACTTGTTTTGGTCATTTTGATTAATACGAATGTTTGTTTATTATCATTTTTAGTTATGCTTATACATTGTGCACTTATACTATTAATTTTAAATTTTATTTTTTAATAACGTATCGAGGCCGTATCGTATCAGAAATTTTGAAGAAAATTTCTCGTATAGTTGTATCTAGGGATGGGAATAGGCTAGGCCGAGCTAGGCTTTGCAAGGCCTAAGCCTGGCCTGCCATATTTTTTTAAAGCCTAAGCCTGGCCTTCTGAAAGTCTGATACGGCCTACTAGCCAGTTTAAAAACTTATATCTTATGAACATCTTTAAATAAGCAATGTGATCTAAGTTTAAATGGACTAGCGAACTAATAGTTCAATTAGATTAAACTCTCTTTTGATAATCAACACGAGGTTTTAGGGAATTAGACTATATATTGTATTATAATTCTATTCTAGTTTATAATAATACATTTATATATGCAAAAAATTAATGTATACTAATAAAGCTTAAATTATTGAAAAAATTTACATATTTATATTTTAATTCAAAGTACAAAATATAATATAATAATAAATAATATTATTCATATTACTTAAATAGGCCGGCCTAATAGACTTATGAGGCTTTTTGAGAGGCTTGTGGCCTGGCCTTTTAAGCTAAATAAACTTTAAAAAAAAGCCTAGGCCTTCTCTATTTAAGAAAAAAGTCTGGCCTGGTCTGGCCTGTCGTAGGCTAGGTAGTAGGCCCTGTAGGTCGGTCTGGCTTATTCTCATCCCTATCTTTATCGTATCTGTATCATGTCAGGTATTGGGGCTTCATACCTCGCTACGTTCCTTTTTAAGTGTCGTTGGACTACGTATTTAACGTTTCTATTTAACTGTCGTTTTTGTATTTTAAGGGTATGAATTGTCAGTTATACCCCTTCTCAATTACTCTTTTCTTTTTTAATAAAACTAATTACTGATATCTATTGGGATAACGAAAGCTTTTTTTTAAACAAAGTTTGTTTGCTTTTTATAACAAATAAATTTTTTTTGTTATCTTCAACATTCAAATATATGTCATATAGTGTGAATATAGTATTGATTTTTTTTATGGTGTTCGGGATTCGTACCCCAGACCTTACATATATTATGCATTATCCCTATCAACTTAGATAGGGCTGGGAATAGGCTAAGCTTTGCAAGGCCTGAGCCTGGCCCGCCAAATTTTTTGAAGGCCTAAGCTTGCCTTGCGGTCTATCATAAGCTTACTTTTTAGGCCTGAGTCTGGCCTTCTGAAAGCCTGATACGGCCTGCTAGCCTGTTTAAAGGTCTATTTCATATGAACATCTTTTAATAAGCAATGTGATATAAGTTTAAATAGATTAGCAAACTAATATATCAATTAGATTAAACTCTCTTTTGATAATCAAGATGAGTTTTTAAGGAATTTGACTTTAATAAGCTTAAATTACTGAAAAAGTTAACAAATTTTTTTCTAATTCAAAGTACAAAATATAATATAATAATAAATAATATTATTCATATTTACTTAAATAGGCCGGCCTAATAAGCCTAATAGATTTATTGAATGGTCTGTGACCTGATCTTTTAAGCTATAGGCTTCTAAAAAAGCATGGACCTTCTCTGTTTAAGAAAAAAGTCTGGTCTATCGTAGGCTAGGCCGCAGGCCCCTGTAGACCGGCTTGGCCTATTCTCATCCTTAAACTTAGCTAAGCTCACGAGGATGAATATAGTATTGATTAAAACCATAGTTGAAACCTTAATAATTGTTTAATAATTGTAAAGTGTGTGAAAAAAAATTAATTTGTTAGAGAAAGAGAGAGAGTAACTAACAATTGTTTGTTAAGAGATAAAGATAATACAATAAATTTATTGGAAAGAGAAAATGTGTGCAAAAAAAAAAATTATTGGTAGTTTAAAATGTGGGTATAATAGAAGAAATATGTGCAAAATCCATTCGCTTAATTTGGCGTTATTATTCCAAAATGACACTTGAAAAATAACGAGCGAGTACTTATGGGGTGTATTGGATTAAGATTTCAAGAGATTTTAAAAGACTTTTTTATTTTGAAAAAGTCTTGTGGTATTCAATCAAGACTCTTTGCAACTTAAAAAAAGTCTTATGATATTCAATCAAGATTCTTTGTCATTTAAAAAAAGTCTTGTGGTATTCAATCAAGACTCTTCATCACTTAAAAAAAAGTCATGTGGTATTCAAAATCATTCAAATTTCCAAGGATTGTTTAATAAGTTGGATTTTGTGAGATTTTCTACTGCAATTTTATCATGAGAAAGTCTTTCATGAAAACATGAGATTTCTTAGGATTGTTTTTCCTTTTTAAGATTTTACTATCTCTCCCCTCCCTTCTTTCTCTCCCTCTCTATTCCATCCTCTTCTCTCTCTCTCTCACTCTCTCTTCCCCCTCTCTCTCCTCTCTATCTCTCATAAAAAAATAAAGTAAAATAAATAAAATAATTTGTATTGAGAATAGAGTAAAAGAGAGTGTGTTATGATCATTTTTGCAATGAGTCTTTAAAATTCATAAAATCTGTTGAAATCTTTTGAAATCCACAAAATCATTTCAAATCCTTTAAAATCTTATGATTTAAATTCATTGAAATCCAAACTGTAAATTTTGATTGTCTTTTAAAATCATCAAAGTCATTAAAATCCTGCAAAATCTTTTAAAATCCTCAAGACTTTTTTAAACAAAAATTGTCCTTTAAAATTCTAATCCAATACACCCCCTTTAATTACTTTTCAGAAAAGAAAGAAAAAAAAAAGGTTATATTTAATAAAACTTCAGATTTTAAGGTTGGTAATAAATGAAGAGTTACAAGTTAAAAAAAATGAAGAGTTACAAATGTTACGAAAAAATGTGTTGCTATGTTCAATTTTTTTTAGTCAAGTAGTCTATTGGCTAGAATTCACCTTATAAGATGAATAAATGAGATATTCGAGGATCGAACCCCAACTCCTGCATATAACAATGCATTATCCCTACCAACTAAATTATGCTACCGAGGATTGCTACGTTCAGTTTTTTTAGGAGATTTACAAAAAAAAATGTTACAAATTCCTATTTTTAAAAGAGTTACGTTCAGCATCGTTATGATTTTATTTTTTTTTATGATATTTTTTGTTTGTCAAATGTTATGTTTCATTTTTACTAGGTATAAAAACAAAAATAAAATGTTTGTCAAAAAAAAGTTGAAATAAAATAATATCAAAATAATATTTTAAAAAATAAATATTAATTTAGCAATAATATATAAAAGACATTAAATTAATATATTGAAATAACAAAAAAATTAATATATTAATATTAATTTATATAAATTATATTATGAATTAAAAATGTTCTTTTATATAATTTTACATTTATCAGTTAGTTGAACCGCTAATTTTACCAAACACTTTTATTATTTTATCGGTCATTGATCAGCAACCATCAGTCATCAAATCAACTTAAATCATCAGACATCAGCTAGCTATAAGCTATAAACTAGTTTATCAATAATCCGCTATTTTTACGAAGAGTCTATGTTTGTAACCTCAAGGGCAAAATCAAATTTCATATGGGACAGTTGTAAAATGATCATCAGTATCACCGTTATTAACAAAATAATTCTTCCATAAAAAAAAAAATGTTCCAAAATTGTTTTTGACCAACTATCTTTAATCTCATATGTAAATTAGATAAATATATGTTTTGTGCCTATCTAAGAAAAAGGGAAAAAAAAAGAGAAATATAGATATGTTTTGTATGAATAGTATGTTACAATAATTATATGCGATGGTTTAAGGGATCCATGCATGCCAAAACCATAAATATCTAATTCAGGTTTATATGTAACAGAATATATCATTGCAAAATTACTGGTAAAGATAAACTCTAATTAGGTTGCTAGATGCATGCCTCTACTCTGCATGAGATAATAAAATTGAATGGTTTATATGAGATTGGTCTTCCACTTGTCAAGGAGAAGCAATCAATTAATATATAAAGAATAAAATTACCAATAACCCTTTTTTTCCTTTGATGGCTTATGACAGTAGTGTTCTCTATTGATAGAAAACTACTAAATTTAAAATATAATCACAAATTTTCACCCTAAATATATTCATTGGCAGAAATTAACGTTATTCCAACCTCTATTCTGCAAAAACAACTCACCCTAATTTGGCCATTCATTGTATATCCCTTTCCATATATAAAGAATAAAATCATGTCAATTGTTGTAGTACTCATATTTAATTACACCTTTCATTGCCAGAGGGAAGGGGGTTCTTTTCATTTGACAAAGAACCATCCATCATGGAAAAATTGTATCATCTCTTTCTTTTGACATGTTTGGTGGTAACAATATCTACATTAGTAAATGCTAATGTCAAAGAGGACAAAGCATACTGGGATAGGATAGCACCGGTGCTTAATACTACATATTGGCAGCAAAAAGCTTCAATTGCTGCAATGAAAAATGACAAAGCTTATACTCCTGACCCCTATGCAGTCTCTGGAAACCTGAGTCATAGTGTTAACGAGTGAGTCTTGTGCCAATTACCATGCTTAACAACATGTTCAATTTTATGGGAGGAGCTTCAAACCCTGTTTAATTTGAGAAAATATTTTCCATTTTAATTGCTATATTTTATTCTAATTGCAAAACTACCTCATTGCTTTCACTATATTTCTTGCATAAAACTTTAAATATGTAATGCATAGTGACAACAAAGAGACAATTTGGCAACTTCAAATGAAAAAAAAAAAAAACAGGAAATAAATTCTCAATCCAGATCAGACACATACATTATTGTTACATGTTTCTTTGTATCTCTCATAGAATTAATTATAAGTGTGATCTATCATATTTTAATATTTATTGGTTTCACAAACAGAATGATAATTGGCGGTAACCAAGGAAGAAGGAATTTGGCCGGGCATAAAGCACGTGGTCCATGCATGGCTACAAACCCCATTGACAGGTGTTGGAGGTGTGACCCTAACTGGGCAAACAACCGCCAGAAGCTTGCAAATTGTGTGAAAGGTTTCGGAAGGAAGACTACTGGTGGAAAAGGCGGTCCTATCTATGTGGTAACCGACCCCTCAGATAGTGACATGGTAAATCCACGTCCCGGTACCCTTAGATACGCGGTTACAAGAAATGGGCCTTTGTGGATCACCTTCGCTCGTAGCATGACCATTAGGCTCAACCAAGAGCTCATAATGACAAGTCACAAGACCATTGATGGACGAGGAGCTGATGTTACCATTGCTAGTGGTGCTGGTTTTACTATCCAGTTCATCGAGAATGTGATCATCCATGGAATCAAAATTTTTGACATCGTGGTTGGAAGTGGTGGACTTATTAGAGATGGTCAGGACCATTTTGGTCAAAGGACTATGAGTGATGGTGATGGAATTTCAATTTTTGGCTCTAGCAATATTTGGATTGACCATGTTTCCATGAGAAACTGTAGAGATGGACTAGTTGATGCCATTATGGGATCCACTGCTATTACCATCTCCAATAGTCATTTCACAGATCACAACGAGGTAATTAGTAATTAATTCGATAGTTAATTATGTTTTTGCTTATAAAAAATTTCATTCATGGGTTTGAAATGAAAAATATTTCCTGATTTTGATTTTGATTTTGATTTTGGTTTTTTTTTGTGTGTGCATGTGATTTAGGTGATGTTGTTTGGTGCAAGTGATGGCTATGGCGGTGATGAGAAAATGCAGATCACAGTTGCATTCAACCACTTTGGTAAGAGATTAATCCAAAGGATGCCAAGGTGTAGATTTGGTTTTATCCATGTGCTCAACAATGACTACACTCACTGGGAGATGTATGCCATTGGTGGCAGCATGCATCCTACCATTATCAGTGAGGGTAACCGATTCATTGCCCCTGACAATGGCCATGCCAAAGAGGTATGCAACAGTTATAATTGTACTTATGTAATTCCATATAAAATACTATTTTGGTCTTTCATTGTACTTATAATTGTCATGATTGAACAAAAACATAGGAATAAATTGAAATTCATGAAAACTAAGTCTCACATAATTTTCTGTTTTGCTGTTGATGAAGATAACAAAGAGGGAGTACGTAGACGAGTCAGTGTGGAAATCCTGGCAATGGAGATCAATCAACGACGTGTACCTGAACGGAGCATTTTTCAGACAAGGTGGACCTGAGTTGAAAAACAGACCATTCTCAAGAAAGGACATGATCAAATCTAGGCCCGGAACTTATGTGGGAAGGCTTACTCGTTATGCTGGCAGCCTTAGATGCATAGTGGGGAAACCTTGCTAGTCTTCAAAATTCCCTTCCTGAAATCAATCATCATTGATGCACAAATGGCTTTGGCAAAGGAGAGCAAACAAGATGTGTAATTTGAAAAATGCAATAGTTTTTTCTTGTATGTTTTTCCTCAGTTTGACATGAAAGAAATTGTTACGTTGTAAACATGTAAAGATATTACAAACTTGTTTCATTCTACATTCCACACATTCTTTGAATCTGTAAAAATCATAACAAAATTGCTCCTCTCCACAATCCACATATTCTTTAAAAATTGATAAATGGAAATTCTTTCTCCAGAGAGCCAGAAGATATACTATACTGTAAATGGAAATTATATAAAAAATAATTTGGCATACAAGATGTTTCACAAAATTAACATGTAAGTAATTCACAGTGTCCGTGTGCACGATTATTTTTCAATTGTTTATCATAGATGAACTTGAGCTCGTAAGGGGATTATTCAGGCAATGAAATGAATACTGGTCTTTTTTGTTACACCCTACGCACCTGGTAACGATTTAGCAATTGTGTATATTATGATTTCAGCACAGGAACTACAACATTTGAAACACATAACAAAAACTTTGTTTATATAATTGAAGAAGCTGCAACTTGACAAGAGGAAATTAATAATAGCTCCTTTTGAAAGAAAACGGCTAGACAATAGCTTTGCATCCATTATAATTGACATACATGACTTACCATGTAAAAAGCCAAGCCCGTATTTTCACACTTATAGATTCCAAGATGTCTGCTAATTCTAAGGTGTTCTCTTCTCTTCAAAATGACTAGCTAAATCATATTAACTAACATATCCATAGGATCAGATTCCCGACTGTCAGAAAAAGGATCTGAATCCCATGCAGTTGTCTGATTTCAGCAGTGGATGACTCAAATTTAAACTAACAAATTGAATTTCAATGTAACTTGGAATATAAATCACTTAATACCAAGCAATTTGTTTCGGACAACCGAGATCCACAATTGCATCAATTTGACTTACCGACACAATGAATTTGTGTTTCACATTATCTAATCGCAAAAAATTGTTTTAGACCTACGATCTTTAATCTCACATGTAAATTAGATAGATATATGTTGTGTGCCTATCTAAAAAAAGGAAAGAAAAAAATATAGATATGCTTCATATAATTAGTATGTTACAATTAATATATGTGATGGTCTAAGGGATCCATGCATGGCAAAACCATAAATATCTAATTCAGGTTTATACGCAGCAGAATATATCATTGCAAAATGATTGGATTAAGTTGCTAGTTATATCATGTTGCCTCTATTGTGCATGGGATAATAAAATTGAATGGTTTATATGATTGGTCTTCCACTTGTCCAGAGAAGCAAGCAATATTATATATATATATATATGGTTTTGCTAGAAAACCATTGGAAGAATTTTTATTGTGAGAAATGAGGGTTAAATCATAACCATTGGATAAATTTTTGCCATGGTGTTAAGTTTTTAAAATTGCAGCGTCACATTTTCATCTATTCAGTCGTCAGCAATTTTAGTCTTCTCGTCTTCTCTTGCTATGTTATTGTATGCAACTGTTCCTTTTTTTTTCATTCCAATTTGAATTTTTAGATCTGGGGCAAGGCATTTTTTTTACCTTGATGGATATGACAGTAGTGTTCTCTATTGATAGAAAACTAGTAAACTGATAATATAATAACAAATTATCACCCTAAATATATTCATTGACAGAAATAAACGTTATTCCAACCTCTATTCTTCAAAAACAACTCACCCTAATTTGGCATTTCATATTGCATATCACTTTTCAAATATAAAGAATAAAATTATGTCAATTGTTCTACTAATTATATTTGATTACCCCTTTCATTGCCAGAGGGAAGAGGGTTCTTTTCATTTGACAAAGAACTTTCATGGCAAAATTGTACCATCTCTTCCTTTTGACATGTTTGGTGGTAACAATATCTACATTAGTGCATGCTAATGTCAAAGAGGACAAAGCATACTGGGATAGGATATTACCGACGCTTAATACTACATATTGGCAGAAAAAAGCATCAATTGCTGCGAAGGCAAACGACAAAGCTTATACTCCTGACCCATATGCAGTCTCCGGAAATCTGTCTTCTACCGTTAGCGAGTGAGTCTTGTGTAAATTATCGTATTTACCTATACGTTCAATTTTATGGGTGGAACTTCAAACCCTGTTTAGTTTGAGAAAATAATTTCCATTTTAATTTCTAGTTTCTATTTTAATTACAAAAAAAGACATCCTTGTTTTCAATATATTTCCTGCAGAAAACTTTGAAAACTTAATGCATGGTGACAACAAAGAACAATTTGGCAATTTCAAATGAAAAACAAAAATAAACAGGAAATATTTTCTCAATCCAAATCAGACACTTATATTACTATTCAATAGTTATTATATATTACATTTTTCTTTGCTTCTCTCATAGAATTAATTATAAGTGTGGTCTATCATATTTTAATATTTATTGGTTTGTCAAACAGAATGATAATTGGTGGCAATAACGGAAGAAGGAATTTGGTGGGGTTGGGCAATAGTTCATGCATGGCCACAAACCCCATTGATAGGTGTTGGAGGTGTGATCCTAACTGGGCAAACAACCGCAAGAAGCTTGCAGATTGTGTGCAAGGTTTTGGAAGGAAGACTACTGGTGGAAAAGACGGTCCTATCTATGTGGTAACTGACCCCTCAGATAGTGACATGGTGAATCCACGTCCTGGTACCCTTAGGCATGCAGTTACAAGAAATGGGCCTTTGTGGATCACCTTCGCTCGTAGCATGAAGATTAGGCTCAGCCAGGAGCTCATAATGGCAGGTAACAAGACCATTGATGGACGAGGAGCTGATGTTACCATTGCTAATGGTGCTGGTATTACTATCCAGTTCATCGAGAATGTGATCATCCATGGGATCAAAATTTATGACATTATGGTTGGAAGTGGTGGACTTGTTAGAGATAGTGAGGACCATTATGGTCTAAGGACTATTAGTGATGGTGATGGAATTTCAATATTTGGCTCAAGCCATATTTGGATTGACCATGTTTCCATGAGAAACTGCAGAGATGGACTCATTGATGCCATTATGGGATCCACTGCGATTACCATCTCCAATAGTCATTTCGAAAATCACAATGAGGTAATTAGAAATTAATTCGATAGTTACTTATGTTTTTGCTTATAAGACTTTTCATTCATGGGTTTGAAATGAAAAATATTACCTGATTTAGGTTTTGGTTTTTTTGTTTGTTGGTATGTATGTGATTTAGGTAATGTTGTTTGGTGCAAGTGATAGTTATGACGGTGATCAGAAAATGCAGATCACGGTTGCATTCAATCGCTTTGGTAAGAGATTAATTCAAAGGATGCCAAGGTGTAGATTTGGTTTTATCCATGTGCTTAATAATTTCTACAATCGCTGGGAAATGTATGCCATTGGTGGCACCATGCATCCTACCATTATTAGTGAGGGTAACAAATTCATAGCCCCTAACAATGGCCATGCTAAAGAGGTATGCATCAGTTATGCTTAGCCATACAAATATATGCTTTACAAATTCTGGGTGTGATTTGGTAAAACACAATTATCTGCTAAATTCTTAATATTAACATATTCTCATGTCATAGCTACTGGTTGCATCATTTACAAAGAAATCTAAAGGAGTTCCCTATAAAATACTATTTTGGTTTTTCATTGTACTTGTAAATGTCATGATTGAACAAAAACATATGAATAAATTGAAATTCATGAAAACTAAGTCTCACATTATTTTCTGGTTTGGTGTTGATAAAGATAACAAAGAGGACGTTAGTACCAGAGGCAGTGTGGAAAACCTGGCAATGGAGATCAATCAACGACATGTACCTGAACGGAGCATTTTTCAGACAAAGCGGAGCTGAGCTGACTAACAGACCATTCTCAAATAAGGACATGATCAAAGCTAAGCCTGGAACTTATGTTGGAAGGCTTACTCGTTATTCTCGCAGCCTTAGATGCAGGGTGGGGAAGCCTTGTTAATCTTCATAATTTCTTTCCTGAAATCAATCATCATTGATGCACAAATGGAATTGGCATAGGAGACCAAAGAAAATGTATCATTTGAAACATACAATAGTTTTTTGTTGTCTTCTTTTCCTCAGTTTTACATGAAAAAACAAAAACTATGTTTCTGCTATTGAATCATATTAGTGATGAAGTTGCAACTTGATCAATAACCAATTATTCGCACAAAATTTGATTTCTTTCAAACATGACAGAAACAAAAATGAAAGTAAAAATCAATACTTTATAAAAATAAAAATGAAAGACAAGTAATTAATAGTTAAACCTAGAACAAAAATAAAAAATACATATAATCTTGAATCATGTGAAGAAATCTTGAACCCCTTTGCCAGCAAAAACTTTATCAGAAAGTTCAGCTAAAATAGCATTAAGAGTAAGCAAAACAGCGCTAGAACCAAAGATAACACTAAGAACAACACCAGTTGTACCCAAAACTTTCCCAAATTCAGGCCATTCAATTTCACCGATTTCTGAAACCACACCGTTCCAGAAATTCTCTCCTTCTTTCTCCTTCCTCTCTTGCATTGCTTTCTTCAATTCTGATGCTAATTCGGACTCTCTGAGTTCGGGTTTGGGTTCTGGTTCGGGGCTGGAGGTGGGTTGGTCTTTTTCCTCGACGGCGCGTGGGAGTGTGAGTCGGCGCGTGAGAGTGAGAGAGGAGAGTGAGGGTTTGGGTTTGAAGTTGAAGAATTGAGGAGAAGGAAGAGAAGATGGTGATGGTGTAAAGTGTGGAGAGGGTGTGAGTGTAAAGCTGGTATTTGCTTGTAGCACCATATCTTGAATTATGAATTGCTTTTGGATAATGTAACACACTCGCGCTTCTTTTAATCGCTTCCAATATTGTTTTTTTTTTTTTTTTTTTTTTAAGGATTGGCTTCCAATCAAAAATATTGAGACTCATTTTTATCTTTTCTAATAAAAATTATAACTTTTAATCCCTCACAAAAATAAATTGAAACATTTTAATCATTGAACATTGTTACATGATATTTTCATCGAATGTGTGAGTTTATATTTAAGTCATGATATATCTACGTGTTATGTGACCATACTAAGAGATAATATGATTCTCGACAATAATTAAAAAGAGACAAATTAATCGTTATAGGTGTTCTAAATCCCTATATTGTATCTTCTTCTTCAAACAATGAACCTCCATTTAAGCAAATTCATCGCTTTCATTTTTTCAGGTTATATGAATTTTGCTTTGAAAAAAACTTGATGACACTTGTTTATGAATACATGAGAATTGATATCACTTGAAAGATACGATATGAAAAACTTGATGAGGTTTCAATCTCAAAGTTGTTGATGTAGATTTGACAAACTTTGCAATAGAGAAAACATTCACATGATGGAGGAGGTTGTATGCAACATTAATTTCAATCAATTTTAAAGTTGTTGATTCTTTTAAACTAAATAAAGATATATATACTTCGATAGAGTTTTGAGGAAGAAGATATAATTTATGGATTTATATTAGGTATTAGGACTACCCTGTCTCTTTTCAATTATTGTCGGTGATCTTATTGTCTCTTGATTCAATATAATAACAAGTACGCAATATCATGACACGATGCATTGACACATTGGATAAAAAGATCACATGTTAGCTAAAAAAAACCAATTTTTTTATGTTAGTTCACTTAAGACTAAAGCATATCCCGATTTATTTTTGAGAGAGACTAAAAGTTGTATTTCTTTATTGCAACAGACCAAAATGGGTCTCAATATATTTACAGAGGTCAAAATGAGTATTTACTCATCTTTTTTTATAGGAGGATTCACTTTCAAAGTTATTGAGTAGATCAATTAGATGTTATTCTCGTGTTAAAGAAAAGAATTCTTATGTGGTTAATTGCTAACTTTATCTTCAGGGACCAAACTGTCTTTTTGATTATTTTCACTTTATTTTCTGCATATAAATTACTAGATAATGTCCTTGAATTGTGAAAGTATAATATCAATTAATTTTATTTTAATTATATAAAAATGAAAATCTTCTATAACAATATATAAAGGGGTACACCCCTTTGGGTTGAAGTTTTTCTTACATTTTTACCTTTCATTTAAGCTATTTTATCAATTTTATAAAAATATTGTTTTTGCTATAACATTTTTCCTTTCAATTTTACTCTTCACTTATGATTTGTACCTATCTAATATCATTAAAGAGTATGATCCACAACACATGATCCATTATTTTAGATGTAAATTAAAGAGATATCAGATTACTCTTAAATGATCAAAAACATATCAAAGAAACATAGTGTTCGGATGTACTTGGATTTCACGAGGATAACAAACTGATGTAGTAACACCACTAATGGATAATGGATCATCCGTTAACATCAGGATCATTTTCTGTTTAAATTTATTTCACCTCGAACTGTTAAAAGATAAGATCGGAGAAACACTATATCAATCACTCTGATCCTATCTATTAAAAGTTCGAGGTGAAACCCATCTAAAAAGAAACAATCCAAAATTAAATTGATGATTTATTAGTCATTAATAATGATACTAATCCATTTGTTACCTATGGTAAAATAGACTAAAACAAAAAGTCATACTTGTAAAACTTTATTTGATAAGAAGTATATCTTTGATTATTGAAGTAATCTGACAACTCTCTGCTTTCCATTTACAACAATGAACAACAGCAACAAACCACACACCGGATACTGCCATGATACTGGACAAGTCCAAATTATAAGCAAGGACAAGAGCATCTCTAGTCTCTACCCGCCAAAGCTTTGGCCACCAAAGAAGATGTGGTCATAAAAACATGAGTTAAAAACCACACTACTAGTCTAAGGTAATTTATAATTATCACTCTTAAAAGAAAAAATGCACGTATTAAGTTTGAGATTACCACCTAGCGGTAACCTCCAATGACCATTTGGTATTACGAGTGCGTGGAGCATTTATGAGTGCATTTATTGATTGATCTTCTATAGGTTTTGTAGGTTTAGTCCAAAGAGGGTAAAGATTGTGATAGGCCACTACTAGACGCTTTGAATAATAGAAACATGATTAGGCTGAACATTTAAAAAAATAAAAAAAATTCTCATTCATTCCTTTCCCAATAGACCACAAAGTAAAACATGTACACTATACAACACTTTTTTTATGGGAGATATTACATATTTAAGTTTGCATCCCAAAGCACTTAGAGCGTGCCCAAAGGGCAAAGAAAAATAGTTTGGTTTCAACTTTAGAAGCACAAAAAGGTTTTAAAAGTTGTAGAATTATATTTTATTATGTTATAATTATTTAAAAGAGAACTAATTTTGTTTGTAGAATTTATTCTACTTGAAAGTTAGAATTTGTAGTTGTACGCTTCTACATTTGATCTAAGCCATAAATTTATTGTTAAATATATTTTTTTACATAAATACATCCAAACAAAAGTAACTTTAAATTCAACTCATTGTTAAATATATATCATTGAATTAATTGACTCAAAATCAAATACACTCAAGATTACATATAGGGCATATTATTAGTTAAATTTTTTTAAGAGTTATCCTCAATACTTTTTGTTCTTACAAAAGTTATCCTGAATATTAGTCTATTGTGCCATGTTAAGAAAGAATTAAAATCTTTAGAAGAAGATACATTAGGCAATTATGCGCAAACAATTTTTCACTCAAAACGCAAACACTAGAGCATTCTTTATTTGAAAAGAGATTAAAAAATGTAGCAAGATCGTTAACTCATTAATCTATCCATCTATTTCAAAGAGTAAAAAGAATCGGGTGATCTGTTCTTTGCCATGCAAAATTGAGAGGGAGAAGAAAATTAAGTTTAGGTCACATCTTTGAGAAGTATTGAAGGTAAAAAGAAAAGCTGTTTGAGGGAGTACAAAGTTGAGAGGGAGTGATGCATGGGATGTCTCAAAAACTCTGTATATTGTGTTTATGGACCTTTCTCTCTAATTTTCTCTTCATGCCTTCGTTTGGCTCTCTCTTCCCCTTTTTATATCCAACAATTGTATATTGCTCCTTCATCATTGGATACCTTTGTGAGTCTTCTGTGGCTATGTGTTTAGAAAATAACTGTAAGTCAGTCTTCACAAGCACAAGAAGCCAAAAAGAAAACCAATTGCAAGGACTGCATGGCTATTTTTGGGAAAGGGTAACCCCTTTATATATTGTTATAGATTAATAAAATGCCTTGAGCTTGTTTTGAGTAAAAAAAAATGCAACTTGTTTGAGAAAATCTCCATAATATTTGACATATCTCCAAGATTAAATAAAGTGATTCAATCCAACTCAACACTCGTGTTTTTATTTTACTTAATAAATGGGTATCAGATGAAGAACAAACTTACTGTTCATAAATCTCCTTACCACAATAAGGAAATAAAAACTCTAGAACCTTCCATAACAAATAACAAATTAAATATCATTGGTAAATGAAAGTTGAACAACTTTCATTTTGTAATACTTTATATCATTTCATCCATCACTAAATATCCAAAAAGCCAATGAAGATTGGCCCAATTGATGAGGAGTTGACTCACCCGCAAGGTCGTGGGATCAACTCCCATTGACCTCTTTACAAAAGTTAATTTGTGCTAAAGCATATTATTTCTTGTGTTCATAAATCATCAAAACTCGCTATAACACATTCATCTCATACATTTGATGGTAGAAAGTAGTCACTGTTTTGGAAAACAAAAAGTATAACAAGTCACAAAACCAAATGCCACATTCAAAAGTAACTGGCATAAACAGGTAGAAGTAGAACCAAACCAAACTCCTTTTGGCAGCTCAATTTTCTTTACAACATAAAATCCCAACTCACTAGCTTGAATATAGAAAGCTGTTTGTTCATTTGATACAATGTAGAAATTATATAGATATACAAGAAAATCACAACAGAAAGTCATTAGCAGGTATATTATGATTTATGCAGGCAAAAAGTTACTGCTGAATAAGTAAAAATTAATAAACGCCTAAAAGCTACATAGTCATCATATGAGACCTTGCCATTAACACTTGGTCGAAGTAGCCCTGCAAAATCAAAATATGATCAAATCAAAATAATGCAAATTGTTTATTGCTTTGTATAGTAAAACAGCAGTGACAAAATGTTATTATTATGTCATGAAGGAAACAGCAATAGATATTCTCTTTTTGGATGAGTTAACACAAGTTCCTGAGGTCAATCAGAGTTTTCAATCTAATCTCAGAGTTATAACTATTTTTGTGATAAACTGGACGGAAAGAATACTAAGCAGAGGAAAATTTGCCTTCCGCTGCAGCATCATTTATTTATGGCAAAGGAAATATCCTTTAGCAGTCCACAGATGCTATCACTGCCTTGATTTGTATATTCAATATCAAATTTATAGTGTCAGCCCCAGTTTGTTTTAACAGTCCACAACTAGATTTCTATATGAAATTTTTATACTGGACTGAATCTGACTAAGAAACAGTCCATCAGTTGAATAATACGAAAGCAAGATATGCTAAATGACAGGATATGATAATTTATCTTATCATTACACCACCAAAATGACCCTAAATGTTTGTTTGAAGTTGGATTTGTGTTGCACCTATGTGTAAATAAAACTACCTAACTGGTGAAAACAATAATTGCCTTCACACAAGAGCTTTCATCCTTAAGCTTCATTATGTTTTCACTGCAGAAGTTGCGTCAACTAAACAACTTTTAGAAGTGGGTAAACAGTACATATTATTAAATTGTGAGGAAAATCAGAGTGATAATCACTCTTCAACCCTCCCTGGGGTATAGAAAATAAGGAACCCTGGAATTTAGACAGGTGCCACTTAGAATGTAAGCATGTTATGCATCTTTCCACATGGGGGAAAATATTGTAAGAGTCAAATTTGAGCTAAATCAAACCTCAACAACGGCCTTCGCTGCTTCTCTAGATTATCCAAACCACCCGGCACAATAGTATCTGAAGCTGACCTGTCTAAACTAGACAATGACTCTGCAATGTCTTTAAGACCCTGCAAGTGAAAACGGAATCATCAAGCATACTATAAGTAGTAAACTCCAAGTTATGAAAGCAGGACATTAAAGCATGTGGAGGTAAATAGCATCTTATGCCCCGTATTATCAAATGACAGACTAATTTGCAACACACTAAGAAGTGAAAATAGATAACAAAGTACAACGTAGAAGAACACCTGAAATCCTGGATATGTGAGCATACTAGTAGACCTCCCTGGAAGTTTCGGTTGTTCCTTTGGAATAGTTCCCTGAAAATACAAGAGATAACATTAATAATTAAGCCACTAGATGGATCAAGAAATGTTTAAAGCAATGTAATTTAAAATGTGAGTACTAGATATAAGGTCCTGTTTTGTTTCCACTTTCGTTTTTTGTTTACACTTCTTGTTTTAGTTTTAATAACAAAATATTGCCACTTCACTTTGTTTCCTGAAACAATATTGTTTTCAAATTTTACAGCTTTCTTTACAAAAATTTGAAAACAGGGTACAAAGTAAAAACAAAATGGTCTCCTAGTAATTAAAACTAAAATAGATAATGTTTGTAATTAAAACTGAAAGTAGATAATGTTTGTAATTAAAACTGAAAGTAGAGAATGTTTTTTAAAATAAAAAAGGAACAAGCTCCTCAACTTCATCTAAATTTCTTGCTGTCATTAACACATACAATAGATAACAAATGATAGTCAAATCCAGACCATACATAATTAGAACATTCAGTAATAACAGGCAACAAACAACATAAGCAAACATAATTAGCACTAATAAAAATAACAAACAAATACCCACCTGTAAAGAGTCCGGAACTCTCCGGGCATTTGCCGTTATAAAGCCAATAATATAGTCTAATCCCATATTTGCAAATTCCTGCAACCACACAGCTAAATCAGTATTGTTGTTGGGGACACAAACTAGCCCATTTTCTTCCCAGGCATTAAATAGATTATGTAAAGATCTTCCAAACAAAGGAAACAGATTGATTACAAAAATATAAACTACTTTGCAAATTTAAAGGGAACACGAAAAAGATTACCTGATTCTCAAGCACTGAATTCAACCTTCCATCCTGATAAGGTATATACAACGTAAGAATGATTCAAATAAAAGTGGTAACATATTGTATATTCATATTTACTATGCAACCTACTTATAAGGAGTATGGACTTAGTATACTATGAGCAACATCTAATCACAGATAGCCAGATACAGTTATTGCTTCTAGAAGTTTCATGTACTCTATAAATAAATGCATCTGCATCACTGTTGTTAACCAGAGATCATAATTCAGATTTACGGAAAAACCTTTGTTTACTCTTCTCTCAGTTTTTCTTAATCTTAAAGTCTCTCTTTGCTGTTAACATTCTGTAACACTCAACATTTATTTTGTAAGAACAACAAATATTTTAATTCAAATGATAGTTTTGTTTTTTGGTGTAAACGGATATCCTCCATGCACAACTGCATAGTTTAATTCAAATGATAATTAAAAATCATGCCTAACTCCAAAATACCCTTCTTCATAACTCTAAACTAGAAAATATCCACGTTAACAATTAATAAGCCAAAGCATGAATTCAAACATACCAACATTGCCACTGTGTGTTGCACGACGCTCAAGTCATCATGTATAGTAGTAACAGTATCTTGAACTTTATTAACCTGTACAAGAGTATTACTATGTTATCCACAACTTTACTTCCACGAAAGTTATAAACTTCAATATTTCTAAACTGTACCACCCTCAATGACTAATGCAATAAAATTTTCAGCAATTTGATTAAAGTAACTAAGTCAAAGTCTTCCAACTGACAGTTTAAAATTTTAGGATATAGAATTAAGAAGTGAATGCTTTGTGATTTTAAGGATTCCAAAGGTATACGGAAAAAAAATCAGGTCTTAAGTTATATGGTAGAGTTAGAAATGGTGAGAAGTTGTAAAGATAGAGTAAGTATCTGAAACCAAAACCTAAAGCAAACAAAGATAGACAGATGGAACATGCCTTAGGATTAGAGAGCCCAATATTCCAATATTAATAAAGATGCAACAACTATCAAGTGTTTACTAACAACTAGGCTATTAAGCCATTCTGTGACCAAATAGGGTTCAACAGTTATAGTGCAAAGAGAGTTTATCTGACTTAATGTACATAATATTCACTAATATAGATATCCATCAAGACTAGAATTTTTAAAATCAATAACTTCTAAAGGAAACCTGAGCAATTTATCTGCAAAGAAATAGCAAGTGCTCGTCCCTATATGTAAGTCTACATAGATAGAAAAAATGTATGTATGATGCATGTACAAAAACATAAGTGCATTCCTGTCATGTGTGTATCTAAAAATCAGTTTGGTCACATGTATCTTTATATGGGTGGGAGTGCAAGCATCAAATCAATATGCATCAAAAGACATACATCATCCTTAATTGACTGTGCCATCTTATATTGTTTGCGCATTTTGTCATCCAAAATTTGAATTCTCTGGGTCAAGTGCTTCTTAGCATCCTGCCATGAAAAACATTGAGAAGCAATTAAAATTTAAAAGATATTAAATATGATTACTAATACATTTAAGCATCAATCCCCATATTAAATCTTTGAATTGAGTGCATACTGCATAATGATGGGAAAAAATATCTCCAGAAAAACTGTGGGTCATTGTGGCAAATGTGGGTAAAACTGCCACATCCCCCATATTTAGAACAACAAATGACTTCCAGTCTCTTATAATGTTGGGTTTACCTTACTCTAGCGGTGGAGGATTGGGGGAAGTTAAATCTCCTCATGTGTACCCGTTTTAAGAATTAACTTAAGGTTGATTTTCTGTTAAAAACTGTTACAGCTTGGTACGAGGCTTATTAAAGTCTGCTGGCAAAACATTTTGTGACAGCAAAGACCATTTACTCTTATTTATCCAAAGTCCCTGGGGTATGTAAGATTTCTATTAAGCTTTTCTCTTTCCAGTGTTAAAAGAGATAAGCCCCTGTAGTCTTGGAATAAATGGTTGAAGTCATGGTTTAGAGATTACTGCGTACTGATCGTTGATTGCCTGGCCTTCTGGTCATTGATTGCCTAAGAAAATCTAGCCCCAGCAGATACAAAGATTTTCATGAAGTTGGTAATCCTATATACTTCTGAACGGTAAATGTTTTAACACATACCACTTTGACATTCACAATCGCTTTATAGGCCTTGCTGGTTTTTTAAAATCATTATGTAATTGGACCAGTTTAGAAGCATTATATTTGACTCTTAAACAGTATATTATGCTCCAATACTATTCAAGTCATACAAACTATAATAGTAACTTTTATCAATAGAAAAAGAAAACTTTAGGTCAAACATCTGTCTTGTGAAAAAAGGAATCAATGATACATTATATTTCAACTACTCAGTTGAAAGAAATATCAAATGTTATGTCAAGAGGATTTCATACCCTTCAAATGGAAGAGCTGATGGTGCGCAATCATGTTCAAAACACTTTTGCACACATGTATGTGTGCCTAACTAAAAAAACTTAAAAGATGCTGGAAGAATATCCAATGCAGTAAATGGACACTTACAGCAATGACATCCGAGGCATGCTGCAGCTTTTTTGTCAAATCTGCAACAGCATTTTCCATGTTGCGTTTAGTCACGTACATAAGATCTGAGAATGAAACGCCCTGATATTGAGAAGGAGAACGCAGAAATCAGTATCATGAATAACAATCATTTCATAAATATTAAATAGATGCACTACTCAGAAAAATTAATGGTAATCAAATTAGTGAATAAACAGTTTGCGACCCTTTATGAAACAGGAAATACTTGTAACAGATAAATAAACTGTCAACCACAAAGTAATAAAACTATTAAAGAAGCAGCATGAACCGAAGCAGTTCCATACCTTCAACCACATGTAACCATAACCCACAGCACCCAAGGTGGCTGCTGGAACCACAAGAGATGACAAATTACCTACAGTACAAGGAAAACCATATTAAAAAAAAAACAATGAGAGGAGAAACATGGCATCTTAAGCAGCAACCACACTAGATGACAAAATAAAACATACTGCTTTGTCCTGAGCCCCCATTCATTACTATGGTTTGTCTGTTTGATGTTAAATGCTTCACTTCATTAGCCAAACGCCGAATCTAAGGCAGAGTCAAACAATAGTTTAGCGACAAAAAGTTTTAAAGCTTGTTTCAAGTGCATTTTGGAAACAATGTAAAAATAGAGACTTAATCAACCAGTTTGTTACCTGAGCAGCAATAGCATCGGCGGCATGTTCTCCTTCACCTTCAGCCTGATCCCCGGACTTTTCCAATCCTTTCACTAGTGCCTATGACCAAAAAATTATATAATGTATATATAAAATATACTATTAAAACCAACACAAATCCTAATATCAAAAGACTAAAAAATGCAACAATCCAACTTTTTGGGCCTGTTTGGATTGGCTTATTTGAGCTTATCTACTAGCATAAGTTTTGTGAGTGTTTGGAAGAACTATGAAAACAGCTTATGAGAAATTTCATAAGCTTTTTTCAGCTTATTTTCTTAAGCTCTCCAATATAGCGTATAAAAACAACTTATAGCATACACAAAAACAATTTAACACTATTTTATCTTTTATGCAAACTAATACATGAGTGCTTATCATGATAACCACTTGTAGCATATACAAAAACAACTTATAGCATATACAAAAACAATTTAACGCTATTTTATCTTTTATGCAAACTGGTAAAGTGGTTGTCATGTGACTGGAAGGTGATGGGTTCAAATCCTGGAAACAGCCTCGTGTAAAAAATAGGGTAAGGCTGCGTACAATACACCAAATGGTGGGACCCCTTCCCAGACCCTGCACCGGGTTGCCCTTATTTTGTATGCAAACTAATACATAAGTGCTTATCATGATAACCACTTGTGTTATAAGCTTCAAATAAGTTGTTTGTCCAAACAGGCCTAAATTTATCTATTTGGGAGAACCCGTGAAAAGAGCTTATGACATGTTTATAAGCTGTGATCAGCCTATTCCCATAAGCTCTCCATCCTGGATAGCTTACGAAAGCATCTTATAGCTTATACACATACACTTTTACTATAGCAGCTAGAAAGGAATATCATAATTTACAGAGTCTATAAAACACCAAGTGATCCTACCACCAAAACAACTTATTTTTCTCTAGTTTGAGAAACCCATTCCAAATTTGTGGGAGCAAAAGGCATTTATGGTCACAAGTATCAATAATTAGATGAAAATTTAAAACAAATATTCCTGAGTTTGATTCCTGGGTAGAACAATCCTGGTCGAACTCTGGATTACCAGGACCCCTTGCCCTCCCAAAAAAAATCAGAAACCCTAATGATCACTACCACATGACACAAATTATTATCACTCGTTTATACAAAATCAATCTACTCGAGTTGAATAAGACACTAGAAAATCAATTACTGAAATTTAATAAATATAAAAATAAATAAAAAAAAAAACAAGGAAACGGTAGAATTTGACATGTGAATTAAAAAATGAAGCAGAGAAAAAGTGGAGTTTTGAATTTGTTGTGTATAGAAACAAACCTGTAGATCACCGATCAAATCGGATAATTTGCCGTTTTTGAAGAGGACAGTGCCGGTGTAACCTGAAAAGGAACGGAAAAGTGAAATCAATCATGAGATAAGAGCGATTGTGTTGGTGTTAGAGAAAGAGGGGGAAGGAAGTACCAGTTACGGCGATGAAGAGGACCTTGGAGATCCCGATTCCACTATGATAAGCCATAGCCATGGCGTTAGAGAGAGAGAGAGAGAGATTTCAGCGCCCTGTGTGAAGACTTTGCGTAGCTATATGCTCTCTCAGGGTAGAAAGGAAGAAAGAAAGAAAGCAATACTACCACGAAGACGTTCGTTTTGGCTAAACTTCTCTTACTGCACACACTACAACCAATAATCTCAACCGTTGGATTATCCAAGCTTGACAAAGAATCGGGAACGAGGAAATAGGAATTACCCCTGAAATTGTAAGTTTCGTCAATTACCCATGATATTGACAAAACTTCAATTACCCTCCTGAAATTGCACAATGTTAATCAATTTACCCCCTCCGTCAAATTCTTCTGTTAGTCAACATGTCATTTTGTAAATACTCCCTGAAGTTTTGCACTTATGTGCAAAATGCCCCCCGAACTTGAAAATTTATATTTTTTTTTCTTATCCTTGACTCAAGATATTAATAGAAATCTTGTCAATGAACAGTTTCTAGGATTCCTAGGTCTCAAAGTATTTTTTATCACAAATTTGTGCGAAATCATTCCTCAATTACAACACCTTGAACTGCACTGCTTAAGAAAGATGCATTTTTGTGGACTGAAGCTCCTCAAACCACATTTGACCATCTTAAACGTACCTCTGCTAAATGAGTCACCCTTCTTGTTAGCTTGAATCATGAGAACTAATAAGAAATGTGTGTGCTAGAGAGAATATATTTTCCAAATCATTGAGACGGTAGTACCGTATGTAACTTTTTGCATAATGAATAAAGATGAGAATAAGTTTTAGAGTATTTGTAGTCTTTAATTATCCTACTAATTTACGGTCTTGCATTCTTACGGTACAAAATGCATAACAATTAATAATCATTCTTAAAGGTTAGATTGATACTATAATTCTTATTTCTTAGTATAATATTTGTAGTAAAATTTTCAACTTCAATTTTGTAAGAGAAATTCTAATCTCAATTTCAACTTAACTCCATAACTCCATAATCATGGATTATTTTTCACCTCCTCCTTGGTGGCGGGTCTGAATGGGTTGAGAAGAGCAGAAAAAATTATTTTAGTGGTCAAGGATAAGAAGAAAAAAAAAATATAAATTTTCAAGTTTGGAGGCATTTTGCACATAAGTGCAAAACTTCAGGGGGATATTTGCAAAACGTCATGTTGACTAACAGAAGAATTTGACGGAGGGGGTAAATTGATTAACGTTGTGCAATTTCAGGGGGTAATTGAAATTTTGTTAATGTCAGGGGATAATTGACGAAACTTGCAATTTCAGGGGGGTAATTGCCTATTTACTAGCAAAAACGAATTATTAAAGGTATGTTTGGATTAAGAATTTTGGAGGGGGCTGATGGAATGACTTATTTTAAACGATTAATTACAAATTTTTTTATTAACCCTTCACTTCCTAAGGAGATGGTTTATCGGTGATTTAGAATTTGATCGGTAGATAAGTAACGTCTTCCAGAAATTTATTCTACTTAAAAATCAAACACATAGATTCCTTTGAACAATTCATCATTTGGATAGACTATTTTGACTTTTTTTTAAAAAAAACTACTTGAGTTCAATTACTTTGTTTCAGTGTTTTATCAAAGGAAAAAGACATTAGTATAGTAAGAATTTCTTGAAACATATGTAATAAAATATTTAAAAGTGTAGAAAATTGTTTTCAATTCAAAATTTACCTTTTTATGTTAGCATAACCCTTTATCAAATTCACAAAAATAGTCCCCATATTTTTTTAAAAGAAAAGGTAGTCCCCATACTTTAGCATCAAACTTTTTTGTTTCTCTATTTTCACAATTGTTGCAATTTTGATCTCAATTCATATTTTTGGCCTTAAAATTACGATTCTTTGTGCATAAAAAAGTTGATTTATTACCCCAATATTGAATCTAAAGACATGTTATCACTTTTGAGACCAAAATGTACATATTTTTTGCGCCAAAGTTTCACAATTTTAAAGGCAATAAACATTAGTTAAGACTAAGATTGTAATAAAGGGACGGAAAAGTTCAATTTTAAAATAGGGGGATTATTTTTTAGTTTAATAAAAATAAGAGGACCAGACTAACACATTTTAAAAGTTAAGTTCTGCCCTTTAATTTTTAAATTGATCAATCTATTCACTTAAGTTATGCAAGTTAAATCTGTAACATTTCTTAACTTTAAAATTGTTCTATTTAGTTCTTTAATTTATGGTTATCACAACATGGTCTCTCAGAAAATAAGGTCACTTCGGTTATAAAAATGCATAGTCATATTCATTTGTTAAAGTTTCAATTTGATAAGTTAAGGAATCCAATTACTTTGTTTAAATGGTAATTTACTAAATTAATCGGTTTTAAATTAAAAGATTAAACTAAACTTTGAGAATAAGCTAAGGGACCAAGGAGATGTTTAAGCATTATATTTTTTTAAATTAAAGACTACAAAAATATTTTTTTAAAATTAATTGAGTGTGTATGATGTATTATATGATCAAATATCATATTGTTATTTCAATTTTTTAAAATTGTCATGTTATGGATTAAAAAAAAAAGTAAAACATAAATCTTGTCTTGAAAAAATAATTAAACTTCTGAGATATTTAGTGCATAATTTACTTGATTATGTGCCCTAAAAAATTCTAGATTATGATCATATATCTACCATTTTAACATGTGTTCTAAGGGCACACAAGTTATAATTTTTTTTAATTTTATATATTTGTCTTTATATCCAATAATTGAGGGGCACTCATTCATATTTTTTAGGGCAAACAATCATTTGGTCTTTAGATGTGCACCTCGATGTGAGACTGTTCATGAATTAGGAGAAAACTCAAAAAAGCTTCTGACTCGAAAATCCTCTTCGTCGTTGGAATCCTTGACATTAATTGTGGTCGTTATGTTTACAAAAAAGTTGATCTGACATTTCTTTAGAGACAAATAATCGGTGAGGACAAATAATCGGTGATTTTATCATATTATTTACAAGTATTTTATCGTTTTATGTTATTATCTTGAATATTGTAAGACTGTTTACAAATTCATCTTTTCGTGTTTGTCGATATTGAATTTGTGTTTCTATTTGTTGTACTATACCAATTTAACAATTATCGGTTACATGAGAAATATAGAGTTTGAAGTTCAATATTTGCATATATAATAGGATGTTTACTCGGGAACTAAAAATATTGATTTTTTGTTGTTTAATCGTTCGGTTCTGAGTGAAAAGAGACCTAGTAATCTGAAGTTTGGCCTTGGCCGTGAGGTAAAGATAATCGGACCAATTTTTGTTCCATCCAAAAATCAAACTCGGTTGTTTCAAACGACTCGTCTTTGATGAACCTCATCTATGACTTGAACTCAATTATTTGGTTACAAGAGGAATGCTAACAACACTCTCTTTTGAACACTCTCTCTAACACTCACTCTTTTATTGGATGAAATTCATGCATGTCCCACCACTTTGTGTGGGTTCTATTTCCAAAGTGTACACTCACAATGATTTAAACCAATAAAAGAGTGAGTGTTAGAGAGAGTGTTCAAAAGTGAGTGTCGCTGTCATTCCTCTCGGTTACAAATATTGATTTTTAGTGAAAAGAAAACTAGTTCATATTCATATTGAAATGAAGTAATTTTGCTGTGATAAAAAAGCTTGAATTATTGTGTTTCATATCTCAATCAATCAAGATATGCATTCCTTCAATAACATAACATGTTACATAATTTAACACCTTTCTCATTTTCAATTTACCAGAAACCAAAAATCAGTAACAGAACATAAACATAAAAAACCAACAAGAAAGGATAGAAAGTAGATGAAGATGTTGCAATTGCAACCACCACAATCCTATACAACAACTACAAACCCATTTTCAGTCCCACCTCACTCTTTCATCAAAACTCCCAAAAAATCCATTCCTTTGCCTCGTGTGGGTCCCACTTTCTCCCCCACCCTCACTTGTCGCCAGCCTGAACTTATCCATCCCAAACCTTTCCCTCCACCTCAACGTCCTCAACCTTCTTCTTCTTCTTCTTCTACCTCTTCCTCTCCAGGTATAAATAAAAATTATAGCTTTTTTATTTGAATCATTTTAGCTTATGATATACAATAATGGGTCAGTTAACAATTTTGATAATTATTGTTTTTCATCATCATGGTATTATTTTATTTTTTGTTTTTGAAGTTTTATCTGTTTTTTGTGTGCGTTGTTCAGTGAGAGAATTACCAGCAAGGGTTTATGTTAATCGTTCAGTTTACAAAGGGAAAGCTGTGCTCACTGTGTCTCCTGTACTTCCAAAATTCACTTCATTGGATGTATGTTTTTTTTTGTTTCATCATGTTCATTTTATGGATGTTAGTTATCATAGGTTTTATGTCTTGTTCTAATCTAAATAGCTCATGTTTTATGGTCTAATCTAAATTTCTTATGTTTTATGGAATTATGAATACTGGAGTGTTTATTTAGTTATGGAACATTTTTTGTGTGTTTTTGTAGTCAGGGGCATTCAAGATATCTAAAGAAGGTTTGATGTTGCTACAGTTTGCTCCTTCTGCCGGTGTTCGCCAATATGATTGGAGCAGAAAGCAGGTGAGTTATTGTTCTTCTATAATTTGGTGTCGGATGCATATTGAAATATCTTTACTCTTTAGTATTTAGATCCTATCGATGTTGTCAAGCACTCCATATTATAAGCAAATGTTCATTTTTCTGGTTTATAATATAGTCCAAATACATCAATTATTCAATGAATATCTGCTTATAATAATAGTGACGAGGAAGTAGCGTCATAGCAGAATTTGAACAAACAACTATTGTTCCGCGATACACTATTTAGTACAGTGCTGTCAAGTAACGGCTAGTATACTAAGACTAGCGCTGTAGTTTGAACAAACTGCTATTGTTCCACAATACGCGATTTAGTACATTTCTGCTAAATAACGGCTAGTATAGTAGCACTAAAGCACTGTAGAATTTGAACAAAATGCTATTGTTCTGCAACACGTGATTTAGTACAATGCTGTCAGGTAGCAGCTATAGCAGTGGTAGTGCTGTAGCATTGTAGTGTAGTGGAATTTGATCAAAGCTTTTTTTTGCGATCCACGATTGACAACATTGGATTTTGTACTTATTTATTAGTCTCCTGGTCTCAAGATAAAATTAAAAATATAATATATATTTTGTATTATGGTATCAAGTCCACTGAAGATATAACATGCAGAAAAATAAACAAACTGTTCGATTATTTTAAAATATTATATAATTATATAATATTTAATAAAACTGACCAAATCTTAATTGCTACTGGTATAACTCTCAGCACCTTAAATTTTTCCCTGGGACACAAACTTCTCTTCAACTTTAGAAGTTTTGTTTAGTCAGTATCTAAAACTTTAAACTTAAAATCCTCTTCTCTTTGCTCTTTGAATTGCAAAATGTATCAACATGTTACTTAGTGAGTATTTAGACTTAAGAAGCTAAACTAGTATTCCAGCTGTGTATTTTTCACCCTACGAAAAACTTAAGTTATGATTGATTGGAAAATATGCTTGATTTGTAAGAAATTCGAAGAGTAATAAAATTTTGAATGTTTTGAGGTAAAATCCATGCCGTGATGAATGATGATACAACTTGGTTTTGAATGGCTATGAGTGTCAAACTCTCAAGTTAACTCACAGAAGCGTACAAGTTTGAGGACAATCGAAAGAGTTGAAAATTTAATGGTTAGTTTTCCAGAGATATGTTTAAAATGACAGCAGTTTAATGTTTTCTTAAGAAGTCCGAAATGCAGTATCTGAATAATAAGGTTCCACAGTGCACAAAACATCATCACAGTTGTAGCACTCGACTCTGCAGGTACGTATAACATCCCAACAAGAACCCATCTGCAAAGGAGGTGAACGATACTATTTTCAGTTTCAACCCCATAGTACTTCCTAGTTCCTAGCACAAACGAGGTCATGGAGTAGAAAACACGAACAAACCCACGGTTGCAAGTTTTTAATGAATCCAATGAGGCAATAAGGTGAATGAACCTAACTCTGACAAGCTGAAACCTAGCTCTTCCAAGTGCTCCAACGAGGGGAACTCAGTCCCACCATCCTTCGTTCTTTTGTGCATTCTTGTCTAATTCGAATTGTGACACTATGTGTATTCTCTGGCAACATAATAACAATTTGCCTATCAATTTCGAATTGTGACACTATGAACCCATTTTGCTTGCAGAATGTTTAAAATTAGTTATTGTTGTTGCTTTATTCCTAAGTTAAAATGTTGCATATTTAATATGCAATAGTATTAAATTATGTTTTAAACACTATTTTTGTATCAAATTGATTATATGCATGGGTTTACATAGAGTCTTGAGTTTGATAACTTTGGACCTAACTCAAGGGAGTAGAGGACAGGGTTATTTTGTAAAACTGAAATATTATTTATGCAGGTCTATGTGTTCCGTTTTTGCTTATGTATGGTGAAATTAAAGAACTTCTATATTGTGTTTTGAATGAGCCTTGTATAGTACATTTTGTAAATGATTTCTTTTATATTTTTAATTTACTGCCAACAAGTAGCAACTGATATGACCGTCCATCAATTTGCTTTTATGTAATTTAGATGTCTTTGCTTGAACACAGGTATTTTCACTATCTGTGGATGAAATGGGAAATCTAATTAATCTTGGTGCAAGGGAGTCTTGTGAATTTTTTCATGATCCTTTTATTGGAAGAAGGTAGTTTTTGTGCTCTACCCTTCTAATTATTGTACTGAATGATAAAGGATAACAGATTGAAAGTTTCTGATCATTGCTTGTTTTTTCTTGTTACAAAAATAGACTTTCCTTCTCAAATAGGAAGGGATTTGGTGGTGTCCTCAAATATGTAAGGGTCACGGGCCTGTCTGGATTGTGTTATTTGAGTTTATATAGTAGCACTTTTGAGACTGTTTGAGAGAGGTTATGGAAACAACTTATCATATGTTCGTAAGCTGTTTTGAGCTTATTTACTTGAGCTCTCCAGGATAGTTAATGAAAATAGCTTATATCTTCTATGAAAACAATTTAACTATTTTATTTTTTCTTGTAGAAATAGCTTACACATAAGCACTTGATAGATAAGCATTTATGCTATAAACACTTAATTAGGCTGTTTATCCAAACAGGGGCCCCACATGCAGATTCATGCGTATTATAATCATTAATGAAATGCTATAATCTTTTCTGTTTCAAAAAAATAATGCATACTAACAGAATAGTTAAACATATTCAATGTCTTTGCCTTGATTTATAATTGGAAAATGCTAATATGTGCCCTAAGGGCACATGTTAAGGAACTTAATATGTCAATTTTGTCTTTGAAATTGTGCCAATTTATTTCTCAAAGAGTTGAAACTTAATTTTTTGTCAATAAATCTGCATGACCCTTTATAATTTTACAGAATTTGAGAAATTGTCTTGTTATGCAGTGATGAAGGTAAAGTGAGAAAAGTTTTGAAGGTGGAGCCACTTCACGACGGTTCCGGTCACATGTTTAAACTAAGTAATGCTTTTTTTTATAAACTGCTGTTATTTTTTGAATTTGATTTTACTTCCTTTCCACTCTGCACTAGTATAAATATAGTTAAATGTTGTAAAGTTTACTTCAATTCTGACATTGTTTTGCCAATTTTCAAAGGTGTTCAAAACAAGCTCAAGAACATCGACGAGAAAATATTTATCCCTGTCACAAAAGCGGAGTTTGCAGTTTTCAATTCACTTTTCAGTGTATGATCTCTCTCTCTCTCTACCCTTGGTCACCCCTACCTTTGCTTTGATTCAAGTGTCATAATTTTATCCCACTAAAATTCAAGTGTAGATATCACCTTACTTATTTAGAGACCAGCATATTTTAGAAAAGCTTTTTTTAAAGCAGAAATGACTTCTTGTTATTATATACCATAGAAGATACAATCAAATCTATTTCATGCAGTAAATTTTCTTTCAAAATAGTAGCTTCTCTAAACATTCTATCACGAATTTCCGCTTTTGTCTAAGACAGTTTATAATTAGGAATGAAGAGTTTCGGATTATGTTTATTCAATGTTGTGATTCTTGTAAATATGTGGCCATACATGTAGTTTTTTAACTTAAAAATTAAATTAAAATAATAAAATTATTGGCTTCGCCCGGGTTCGAACCGGAGACCTTCAGTGTGTTAGACTGACGTGATAACCAACTACACCACGAAACCAGTTGTTCTTGGATGTAGTTTTTAGGAATATATTTTGTAACTATAAGTAATCGTTGTATTCAGCTCTGGTGAATCTATTTATTCATCAAAGCCAATCTTCCGCAAATAGACCCTCGACAATATGTTTTTTGCTTGTGTAATTGCATATTGCCCTTTAAGCACTCCACTTGATTAATATTGTAATTTTGTTGATTTTCTATGCAGTTTATCATGCCATTCCTCTTAGGTTGGAACGCCTTTGGCGACTCCATAAAGCCAGTAGTAAATATTGCAAACCCAAGAAGAAGAGAATACTTTGAATGGAACAGATAGGGTGATTTCTGCAATATTCTAATGACTATAGGAAGTTACAATACACCATCTTGTATGATCTTATTAACTTTAAAATGTGTCAAATTAAACCACTTCATTATAGCCTAGAATAGTTTGAGAAATTTTGAGATGTTAGTATCATTATTGGAGCACATTTTTTAATTCAATTGTTTATGTAATCACTTTTATAAAATGAAATAAAAAAAATTTACTCTTTTTTTTCCCCTCCTCAGTGAGGCCCATGAATAACGATCTACGCTTTTGCTAATTTTCATTTTTTTTTCCTTTTCACCAAAGACACCACCATGTTATTAAATTTTTTTGAAAATGAGGTTTTTAAGTTAAATTTTTTTTTTAATTAAAAATAAACTAAAGCTAATTAAGATTTTTAATGTAAAAAGGGGTTGAGCTTATTCAAAAGTTAAATAATTAAGAGAAGAACTCATTTACGATCATAAACAAGAACTCCTATATTTCATATATTTTTGTCATTAGTTAAAGTTTGTATGGATAAATATTTACGCTCATAAACATGAACTCCTATTTTTAAATGAATGGTTAAAAGTGTTAAAAAGAGTGTTGCTAGGGGTACTTAAACATGTGTCAAACCAATAAAACCCAGCACCACCTCATGTTTTCCAATTTGAGGTGGTGTAGAACTTTCAACATAGCAGAATCTGATGAATGCGGAGCTGCTGTTCTTGTCATTGGCGCGAGAGATGAGCTGCGGTGGCTGCCTGATCCACAGCAGGGCTGTTCGGTGAGCAGCTGCTTCGCAGAGTTGAGCATTACGCGGTCTGCTAATGTTCTGGACAGCAGACAGGTGCTCGCGGTTAACTACGGAAAACTTTGATTCCGTCAAAAGTGTGTCGTGTTCAGGTGGCGATTGCTTCAAGGAAAATTACCAATGCGGTGGGTTTTGAGTACTCATTAGTACTACTCACATCAATAAACATTGCTTACCAAAATATCAACCAACTTTTGTCAATGACTAATATCTTCGAGGAATCTGACTCGCCGTGGAGTCTCTAATCCTAATCACATTTTTTTTATCCAAAAGACTTCGACAATTTGTTTAAAGGATCAAATTCCATTTTTTCTCGGAAGTACGTAATTTTTATCTCCAATGTTTGAATTAATACAATTAATTACATCTCACTTATTTAACTTTCCAAATTCTGGTAGCCCTTTAATTTTTTTTATATAAAAATTGGTAATTTATCTTAATATTATTTTACTAAAAATTTACTAATTAAAATGTCAAATTCAAGTAGCGTTGAAGTTAATAAGTTATAGCTTATTGCCTCAAAAAACATTATACTTTTTTTTTGTCACTTGAACTAAAACAAAAGAGTATTTGACATCCATCTTAATTGTCAGTCGTGAAAAACAATCTAAAGATACACATTTTGCTTATTGTGTATTGTACTCGTTTCATCTGCATAATTTTATTCTACATTATTACTTTATACGATGATGTGCTGATATACATATATCATAATTTCATTACTTGCCACACAAGAGTAATGGAGATATCCAATTTTTTATTTTTTATTTAGAACAAAGATTACGGTGAATGCTGAGTTTCCCAGAAGTAAAAATTATAAAATAAAATTATTCACTTGTCTTATTATTTAGTTTATTTATCACTTTCCGGTCTCAAATATAAACAAAAGTTGGTGAAATAAAGTTGATATATTTAACTCAAAATTTGAACCAAGTATATCAAACTTTACTTGAACAATTTTTACTTAAATTTAAAATCAGAGTGAATGTAACTGTTTAATTTCATTTTAACCTACAAACAAGATGGATGATACTTATTAAGTGGCAAATTGCTGCAAACACAAATGATGACATATCAGATTTAAACGAGTCTGAATATTTAATATATTTTGTGCCAATCATTTTGTTCCCTTTCAATTTTAACTGAACTTTTTAATTGATATATAAACGGTTACTGTATTATTGTACACAAGCATAAGTGATTTGGTTCAATGTTTACAAAGATGATAGAGATTGAAACTCAGAATGGGTGGTTATCATTCATTCACACAATGCTTTATTGTTCAGACTAATTAATCACCAAATGCTGACTCAGCTAACAAACTAAAACCAGTAAACAGAAACTTCTACAGCAAGCTAAGAGTTAGTCTGTGATAACATGGATCCCAAGCTGGGCGGTAAACCACGTGAGTTGGGATAACTGGCATTCATGAAAAGATTGTCAGCTATTTCTAGTAGCATAAGTTGGATGAGAAATCCAATATAATTCATAAATAATAACAAAAACTACTTCTCATTCTTTGAAAACCAACTTTGAGATATACGAGTCAGCACCATGGTTATCAAATTTAGGGATATTGAATCAATAATAAATACAAAATTAAGGAAAAAACAAGTGAAATGAACCTGCTGCCAAATCAAGAACCATTACTAGAGAAACCAAGAGTCACAAAAGAACTGTTGCCAAAGTCTACATTGTGTGCCAACAAGACAAAGTGTTAAAGCATGAACCAATCATATCAAATATCTATTTCCACTTTAATTTTGTTGATGACCGTCTTCTCATATAGTTCAAATTAAAGGACAGTACCTAAGCAAGAACCAATCATTGTATCCATTTCAAGATTTCTGCATTGTGGAGGCAGCCCAAAATTTGGACCCATATATCTCTATTTTTGAAATGTTTATTGTTCTAACTTCAGACCTTCAATGCCTTCTTTGATATCTTCATCAAAGATGATAAGGCTCTTCACTAAAAGCAAGTCCACACACTTGTTACAAATCGACGTAGCCAAATTATATTTCGATGGAGTAATTTTCATTTCTAGCTCACAAATTGAAGTTACTTAATGGCTTTTAATCGCAAATTCACATGTGACAAAATATATTCCAAAAGGATCAAAGCCCCCTATAATTAACCACCAACGTTTAATTTTCAACACTGCTAAAAAAATGGCTTAAACCATTTTTTTTTTTAAATAGGACTATAAACTAAAAAATGTGTCCCTAAACCAATATGATTTTTGTAATAAGATACGTTTGTTGCATTGTTTTTGGTCGGAACTAATTATGAAAAATTGTATTAGTACATGATTTGATTACAAATTTTTTAGTTTAACAATCTATCTAAAACTTTCTAAATAGTTTAGACATGCGGTGTAATGTGTGTGTGGGAGAGGGAGAGGGAAGAATGAATAGAGAAAAAACAAACTATTAGCATTAGAATTCAACAAGTGGTACAAAGAGCCTTTGACACGAGTCATATAACAACACATGGCACTGCTAGAATTTCTCAAAGGCCATTGAGAAAACAAACATAACCACTTCTCCAAAATAGATCACAGATATTGAACTTTAATTTGTGTCTGAATCCATTGCCATTCTCAACGTGATAGGTACGTCAACCTCTCAAATCCCTTGTCTATTCTTTCATGCATTACAACTTTAAAGCATTGCACAATAAGTTTACAATTGCACTATGTTTGTTCATTGTTTTTTGAGGTTGACATTATTTATGTTATCTTATTATGATAAACAATTTCTTCACCAAATTTTGTGTTTCAATGATACACATTTGGCCATACCAATCAAACATCAGAATAGGAGGAAGTAATAGGTATGGCCCATGATTAATGTAATAACTAATAAACAATATAAGAGATGAGCAAGTAATCTTGATTACTATCTCATTTATAGGATCAACGTGATAAAATATTGTGACATGAGTATAATCTTGCAACCTAATAAAATGTAATTCATAGCCTTGCCATACAAGTCATCTAGATTTTAAGTCACTTTAGATTCATCTTCATATATGAGGGAAAAAATCCTTCGGAATGATAAAGATTTGAGAGATTAATGAACCTGAATGATACTAGCATTTGTTAAATCTGTAGATTTTAAACGAAGTGTTTGGTTGTGTTGTTTGTAGTCACAGTTTAAAAGTGATTTGAATGTAAGTGAGTTGATTTCAGGCTAAAAATTACGTTTGAAGGCAAAAGCTTCAAATTTCAAGTTAGATTCACTGCAGAAGCAAAAACAAGTCTACTCTAGAACACTCAATCATGTCAAAATCAATTTTTTCATATTTTAGAATCACTGTAGCCTCTCACAAAAATGAAATCAAAAGTACAGTAAATAGACAGGGTATAGATATTTTTTCTGCAAAAGTTCTTCAATTTCTTGAAAACCACTGAAACCTGAATTAATAAAAATGTCTTCAGTTCAAAACATGGCACATGAACAAGAGGTCAGAACAAGCACCCAACTTTCAAAATGTGACAGATACTTCGAAACCATACAATCCAGAAAGAAGCTACCACAAACATTGCAGGAGACATTGACAGATTCATTTGCAAAGATTCCTGTTTCTTCTTTTCCCGGAGTTCCTGGAGGAAAAGGTAAGGGCTGTTAACCATATACAAATGCATTTCAAAGCTATCACCTTATGCATTTAATGTGAATCACTACTTTGGCAGTGATTGAAATTCTAGCAGACACACCTGTTGGTGAAGCTGTTAAGATTCTATCTGAAAGCAACATATTGGCAGCACCAGTTAAGGACCCTGATGCAGGAATTGGTTCAGATTGGAGAGACAGGTACCTTGGCATCATAGATTATTCAGCCATAATTCTCTGGGTGATGGAGAGTGCAGAACTTGCTGCAGTTGCTCTATCAGCTGGTACAGCAACAGCTGCCGGAGTTGGCGCGGGAACTGTCGGTGCTTTGGGAGCAATAGCATTAGGAGCTACAGGTCCTGCAGCAATTGTTGGGCTAACTGCTGCTGCAGTAGGTGCAGCAGTTGTAGGTGGTGTTGCTGCAGATAAAACCATGGCTAAAGATGCTCCACAAGCTGCAAATAACCTCGGCGAGGACTTTTACAAAGTAATACTGCAAGAAGAACCCTTCAAGTCAACAACGGTAGGCAAACGATGGCTCTACTGTAAACTGTCAGTTTTCTCTTTTTTTGAGCTTATTGCACTTTTGAGAAGTAATCTTTGAAATAAAATATCTCAACCTGAGAGGCAACCATTTCTAGCTGAGCCAGGCTGGTTAGCTATTTATTTATTTGGCTTTTGTTTTCCTGATTGTCAATCATATGTATTTCATCGAAAAATTATAGTTGTGTTCCTGCACAATCTAATTGAGAAATGTTTTTTGTTATGTGTAGTTCTATAAATTGTGGTCTGTAACTGCAATTGTGGCCGCAATAGAACAGTTTTAGAGATCTCTAAATGAATTCACAACCGCAATTGCAGCCGCATTTTACCACATTGCAAAAGTTCACTGTGTAACTGTGACCTCAATTTATAAGTTAGCAAATTTTTTGCTTAACCTTCACATAAAAAATGAAAGATACATTTCGAATTTTGGTTTCAGGTGCGATCAATACTTAAATCATACCGATGGGCACCCTTTGTCCCTGTTGCAAAAAATAGTGCCATGTTGACTGTCTTGCTGTTGCTCTCAAAGTATAGGCTGAGGAATGTGCCAGTGATAGAACCCGGTAAACCAGACATTGTAAACTTCATTACCCAGTCTGCAGTTATCCAAGGTCTTGAAGGATGCAGAGGAAGAGATTGGTTTGATTGCATTGCAGCCAGGCCTATGGCTGACCTTGGACTTCCTTTTATGTCTGCTGATAAGGTAACAATTTGTGTTTAAAATTTTCAGCTTCCCTCAACTTGGAGATTTAAAAACACCTTATTTCTTCTTGTCCAGGTTATTAGCATCCAGAGTAATGAATTGATTCTTGAAGCTTTTAAGATTATGAGGGATAATCAAATTGGTGGTCTTCCTGTAGTAGAGGGGCCAGCAAAGACAATCGTTGGAAACTTGAGCATAAGAGACATCAGATACTTGCTGCTAAAGCCTGAAATTTTCTCCAATTTTAGGTGAGCCTAAGTAGAAAATCGGAATCCGTGCGGCATGCATCTCTAACAATAATTACGGAAACACACTAGTCTGTAAAATCTAAAATCAGATACAAAATTGGTTCTGCATTTTCAAAAATAAAACTCTATGGTTCATCTTTGGTTAAAATACAAAAATAAAGTTAATCAAACAAATGACTACAACAACAACCAAGTCTCGGCTATATGGATCAAATTACGACATAAAATTCTATCATGAATTGTATAAACCATTGACCTCTAAGATTGAGATCAAGTTTAAAAATATCAATAAATCATAAATTGTATAAACCATTGACCTCTAATATCTAGAACAAGTTTAAAAATATTAATCAACTACGGTTCATAAGATTGACCACTTAATGTACATGTGTGTGATTGTTTGTGGGAAGATATTTTTTATTTAAGGAAAACAATCACTAGCTACAATTATGGCCAATGGTCATCACACAAGCTTGTAACTTGTAAGAGAACTAATTACTCAACTGAAATGTCTTCTTCACCATCCCTGTATTTTGACTTTCAGGAATCTCACTGTGATGGATTTCATGAAGAAAATTGTCTCAGCATCCTATGAATCTGGAAAAGTTACTCGGCCTATAACATGCAAGCCTGATGCAACTCTGCAGAGCGTGATTCACACTCTTGCGTTACAGTCTATTCACAGGATTTATACAGTAAATGGACAGGATCAAGTAGTTGGTGTCATCACACTGAGAGATGTAATCTCTTGTTTCATCACTGAACCTGATTACCATTTTGACGATTACTACGGATTTGCAGTTAAAGAGATGCTGAATCACTGATTTACAAGGAAGTTTAAGTAGGCAGAAGAAAGAACACTCTAAATGTAACAAACTTTTATGTTATCTTAAAGAAAAAATAACATTTCATTTCAAGTTTTTCTATGTAAGCAGTTTTCATGTAACTTCTATCATGCTAATACCAGAGAGTTTGTCCAATCCTTTATCTGTGATCAATCCTCTTATCCTTTCTACTTCACTCCATCTTCCCAATGCAGCATATATGTTGGACAAAACGACCAGTGGAGCTGGATTTTTCGGTTCCATATCAATAAGTTTCATAGCCATTTCTTCCCCAAGATCGGAATCTAGGTGGCACCTACATGCACCAAGCAAAGAATGAAAAACAGATATAGGAGATTCTGCTAATTCTTGCACCAAATCTCGAGCTTCGCCCAACCGACCGGCTCGACCCAAAAGATCAACCACACAACCGAAATGTTCAGGCTTTGGATCCAAACCATACTCTCTAATCATTCTGAAAAAATGTAACCCTCTCTCAACTTGGCCACTATGGCTACAAGCAGATAGAACACTAACAAATGTTGCACTGTTTGGTTGAACCATTTCATCCAACATTTCATAGAAGACTTCAAAAGCAGACTCATAATCTCCATTCCTTCCATACCCTCCTATCATTGCATTCCAAAATGCAGGATCATCTGGTTTTACATCAAACTGATCAAAAACACAACGAGCGAAAGAAACACACCCGCATTTCATATACGTATCAACCAAAGCAGTTGCCAAAAAGTCATCCTTATCAACACAAATTCTCAAAGCATAGCCATGTATCGCTTTCGCACTTCGCAACACACATGAATCACCACACACAGACAAAAGACTAGTGAGAATCTTCAAACATGGAGCCAAACCAGCACACTGCATTTTCCTGAAGTACTTGAAAGCTTCTACACACACTCCTTTTTGTGCAAACCCACCAATCAAAGAGTTCCATGTTGCTGAATCAGGCAATATCCCTTCATCCACCATCCTCTCAAACAATTCAACAGCCCTCTCACTCTCTGAATTCATCATCATCCCTGCAATCATTGAGTTCCAAGTGATTAAGTTCCTCTTTTCACTTTCATTAAATACATCAAAAGCAGAACCCCAACAACCACACTTTGAATACATATCCACAAGTGAAGTCACCACCATAACATGATCACAAGCTTCTAGTTTCATACTAAGCCCATGAACCTGCTTCCCCAAACGAATGTTCGAAAGGGTAGCACATGCTGAAACAACAGACACCAATGTCACCTTATTCGGCTTTTCCTCCAAATTCATCATCATATTCTTAAAAACATCAAAAACAACACGATGAAACCCGTTTTGCAACAACCCTGACATAAAAGCATTATAAGCAACCACATTTTTCACGCGTAAATTTTCAAAAACCTTATTCGAAGAAACCAAAACCCCACATTTCGAATAAGCAGTAACAAGCGAAGTTGAAACGTAAACATCATATTCAACTCCTAACTTGCACGCCAAGCAATGAACCTGTTGCACATGACTTTGATTTTTTACATCACGTGCAGAGAGTAAAGACGCTATCGTGACAGAATTGGGTCTAATATTCCAAAACCCAATTTGGCGGAAAAGCCACACAGCTTGCCCGCGAGGCCCGTTTCGCGATAGTCCACAAAGTACAGCGTTAAAGGCAGTGATCGTTGGTTGAGTCATTTCATCGAACAGCTTGAGAGCGTAATGAAACGAGCAAGGGTTGGCAGCATAGGAGGCAATGAGGGCAGTGGAGGTGTGAGGGTGGGAGTGGAAACCGGTTTTGAAGAGATGGGCATGGAGGATTTGAGTTTGAGAAGAGGAAGAGAGATTGGAGCATGCTTTGAGGAGAATGGGGAAGGTGAAGGAGTTAGGGGTGGGGGAGGAAGAGTGGAGGTGTGAATAGAGGTTAAGCGCTTCTTTGTATAAACCATTTGCTACTAGTTTTGTTACTGTTATGTCACTCTTCATTGAAGGTTACTCTACAGTTTTTGGTCATTTCATGTTATGTCACTCTCTGTTGTATTCTCCTAACCTTGCTTGTGTTGGGTTTGTAGGAGGAATGAAATTTTGACATTCAATTTTCAATAACTTTTAGTGACAACCTTTCTCCTTTCTTTTTATTGGACAATGACAATAGAGAGAGAGAAAAGAAGAGAGAGAATAAAAGTATAATGAGAGTATGAGAGAGAATTGTCACAAAAGTTGTTAAAAAATGGATGTTCAAATATCATTTATCGATTTGTAGGGTTCACCAAATGAATCATAAGGTGAACAATTTCACACCCTTAGCTGTGTAAAAAAAAAGGCAAAATTACTTTAAAGCACATTTACCTTATTTATTTGTAATACTTATGTCCTCTCAAATTCATATACTTCAAAAATAGATGACGTATTTTATCCCCTACGTATCTTACACCAATACCTTCTCGATACGTATCAGGAGAGTATCCAAAGATTTTTTTTTTTTTTTTTTTAAAACAATTATCCGATACTTTTCAGATACATCTAGGATATGAGGAATAGGCGGTGGAAAACTAATATGTGCGGGCTACCTGATGTTTCTATTATGTTTGGTATATATGTAATTGACTAAGTAATGATGTTTTCTATTTAGGATATATCATATATGTAATAGACTAATTGTCGCTTTCTTTATTATCAATATTCCTTACATTTATATTTTTATCGTTGCCGCCGTCTGTTTTGTGTCTCTTTGTTTGTTTGAGAACGATGTTATTGTTGATTGTTGTGCCTTATCGTTTTTCTATGTCCGTTTGGTCTATGTTTAACGCCAATTTTTTGCTTTTGAGTTTTAGTCCAAATTTTGTATTTTGAGTTTTAATATGTAGTTTAATTTTATTTTTTTTATTGAAGTATCTCAGCCGTAACGTATCTTGAATTTTAAAATTTTCCTGTATCGAGGTTATATTGTATCTATATCGTATCATGTATCTGGGCTTCATAGCTTAGGTCCTTTATCTTTTTATTTTTACATTTAGGTCCTTTATCTTTTAAAAAGTGCAAAAATTTATCCTATTTCATTTTTTAAAAAATTAAAAGTGATGATGTGCTTCTTCCAAGTCAATAATTTCATTATTTTATTATTTATTCATTTAAATTATAATTATTTTAAAATAAAATTTTGAGTTAAAAAAACAGTTCTCTTCATCTTCTTCTTCACCAAGAACGTAGATTTCTTCATCTTCTCACCTCCTTCTGCAATGAAAAATCCCGATTTCTTCTTTCCACTTTCTTCAACAACAAAAACCCATAGACTTAAACACACTTTTGACCCCCTGAGTTTTAAAGTGTAGTAATTTGACTCCCTATTAAAAAAACGGCTAAAGTCCTCCCTCATGTTTAGCCCCTTTTGCAATAGTACTCCTTTTGGTCAATTTTGACCATGTCAATGTCTGCGTGACAGCTCACTTGACTGTGCGGCATGTCACATGTGTAATTACTAATTTAAAATAAAAATAAAAATAAAAATGCTACATAATCATTGATAAAATTAAATAAATGAAAAAACCTATATAATTCATAAATCTTCATCTTCTACACCAACCCAAAAAATCATCTTCAACAGCCACAAACTCATCTTCAAACAAACTAAGAAAATCATCTTCAATCACAAACTAAGAAAATCATCTTCAATCACAAACAAAGTTCATGCCAACAACAAACTCATCATCAAGATAAGCTCCCATTATACTAAGACAAGATAAGCTCCCAAACCGAGAGAGGAGTACTACTTTCATCACTTGCAGTTCAATATATTTTATTTTGTTTTGCATTTATGATAATGAGAAATACGCCCATACCTGACAAAACACTCAAATCCATTCTTTATTTTTCCCTTGTACATGTTTTATTAACATGTGTGAACGAAAAACATGTTCAATTATTATAGGACAGAGGTTGTACTCCCTCCGTCTCTAAATAATTGTCACTTTACAATTATTTTTCTCAAAATAATTGTCACTTTAGAATTCCAATACAACATTTATTATCTTTTTTTCATGATTATACCCTTATTTATTAAATTTCATTTAACTTAAATACTCCACTAACTACAATTAATAAGGGTATTTTCGTAAATGATGCTAATTTTACCATTGAAATCAACACAATTAATCATTTCCTTAATAATCGTGCACAAACCTTAAACGACTATTATTTAGAGACGGAGGGAGGGAGTACTTGTTATAAACAACAGGTGCATATTAATTGCGCTGCAAACTTTTCTTAATATATGTGAAAAATATTAAAGGGTGTTTATAAATTATTGGTCGTTAACAAGTGTCCTTATAGCATTTGTTAATAATTTAAAAATAGAAATAATTGACAACTTTTATGTAAAAAAAATTGTTTTTTGATGTTTTAATATGTTAAATACACCAATCCCAAAATAATTTTATTTTTATTTAAAAATCTTAACAAGTACTCTTAAAATTCTCGTTAACCGTCGTTGTGAGCTTAACTCAAGTTTGTATGGACAAGGTCCGGGTTTAAACCCCGTCACCAAAAAAGAAAAAATCTCGTTAACAAACACACATTGTGTCGCGCCATGACGATAAGTGGAGCCAAAATTTTCGAGTTGGTCATCGTAAATGGAATAGATGCTTCTCTCTCTTTCTCTCTAAACAAGATTTTGTTGTTCTCATTATCTAATGATTCCGCATCGTTCCTTTAGGTATCATCGCCATCCTTTACAGTTACGGCACATTCTCCAATTTTATCCGCCACCTACGTATATGTATGTTTATTTTTGAAAAAAAGTTTCAAATTTGGAGTCATTGTCTCAAATTAAACCTATCTAAGTCGTTTATGTGTTTTGTTAGTAAAATTTAGGATTTTACTTTTTTAAATTTACCTCAACTCGTTTTACCTAAGTAAACTCGAGTCGTAAACATCGGAAACTCGACTTGTAAACTCGTACGAGTTTACTGAGATTAATTAACTCGGTTAAACTCGTCAAACTTTCCGATTTCACCACAAACCAAATTTACCTCCAAGTTAACACGTTTTTGGCAAGTAAAAACGTAAACTTGGGCGAGTTTACGAGTTAAACACTCAATTTATGGAACATTGCTCTTGACACCTGTTATATTAATTTCGCTGCAGTTGTTGTTGAATGGATCGCCCAAGTCCGTGGATCAGGCTGAGGGTGGTGAAGAAGAAGATGCTGATTCCACTGATGCTTACAGAGGATTTCATAAGATTTATTTATTTTTCATCTCATTCTAGGTATTTGGTGTGATCATCTCAAACTAAACCTAAATAACCTGTTTCTGTATTTTCTTCCTAAATTAGTACATTACATTTTACTTCTCAATAATAGGTTTCTGAACTCTGACGTTGTTATATTCTGCATTATATAATTTCGTTGTAGTTGCTGTTGAAAGTATCAATCAGTTTTGGGGATCAACCTAAAGGTGAAGATGTCGATTCCACTGTGTTCCTGTCCTGGATAATGGAATTGAAAGTGTAATTTTGTTATGCCATATTACAATTTATAAACATGATGGGAAGGAAAGAAGAAATCTGTGGTTAACATGAAAGTGAATAGATTGGTATGTTTTGTTGCATGCATTTACTGGTTAATTGTTAACAGGGTTATCTTGCTAGTATTTAATAATGAAGATGGATATGTTGGAGTTTGGCATTATTTTTAATTTTCATTTGAACTATAATGTCTATCTAGTCCTTAGAAAGTAAATAAATATGAAGTAGTATTATAGAATGTTAACAGGAAAGAGAGATTGACAGAAAAAGACAATGAGAGAAAAAACAGGGATTTTGTGTAAATATATGAATTATGAGTTGATGCCAGAAAAAAGGGGGAAAATACAGGTGAAGATTACATTTATCGAAGCTTTTGTTGTTTGTCATCCAATAATAATTTCTTGTTTATGAATATGCAAATTATATTTGGTTTAAACCATCATTCATTATCTGTTGTTTGTTGGTGTGGGTGTGAAACCTCTTGTTTAATTCACAAGAACATTTTTTATTTTCATTTTCTGTTTTTAATGACGAAGAATATTTTGTAGTCTGGCATGATTTTTATTTTTCATTTGAATTATATATATTGAGAAAATAAATACAAAGTACTATAGAATATGAACAGGAAAGAGAATTTGAGAGAAAGATAAGAGACAGTGAGTAATGAGAAAAGAAACAGAGGTTTCTTTGTAAATCTGAGCTGTAAATTTAGTGTAAATACAGTAACTGTATCTGAGACCAGTACTACCTTTCATAACAGAGTCCAACTAACTATTAAGTACTAACTGTATAAATGCTGCAGTGGTAGTGATCAGATACTGTGCCTAGTATATTAAGCGGGTACTCCTAACCAATGTTTAAAAAACCGGAACAGACCGGATTGTTTAACCGGCTGGCCAGTAATCGGGGCTGTTTCCGGTCCGGACATCTGTACAAAACAAGTAGTCAGTTAAACCGGAAAAAGCCCGTAAAAACTGGTTCAAACCGTCCAAAACCGTACTAACCGGACAGGGTTTAGCGACTAGACAATGCTCTAGTATGAAAGGAGAATGCTCCTTTGGGGTTAGCCTTGTGTGCAAGGTATCATCTTCATTGTATGCCTGTGGTATACTTTGTTTCAATCCTATTATCCCATTCAATTGATAATAACAGAGATATTCAAAGAATTCTTCTCTTCTCAATTTTGCTGATCAATCTTTATTCTAGTTAGAATCATTATCGTGTGTATCCATTTTAGCCCGATTTTGGGAATACTTTCTATACCAAAAGAAAGGTTCATAACACTGCCAATGCACATCCATTCTCTTCTTACTCACATGGAACCTAATAAACCACCAAGCAAACCTTGGCCAACCCCACATGGCTTGCAGCAATGAAATGTGAATTTTGGCTCTTCAAAGTTCAAAGAAATTCCACACGGGCCTTGTCTCTCTCTCTCCCTCTAAATCAAGTACCATTAGGCTGCAAATGTATATTTCGTGTGAAGAAAACCCAAATGATTCAGAAACTAAGTACAAGGCTCGCTTAGTAGCAAAGTTTTATCATCATTTACATGCTTGTTTATGCAGAAGACATAAGAGTCACATTCAATTATTCTGCTACTGCCTTGGTTAACTTCCAAGCTCAGTATGTGATTTCTTCTCTCTTCTTGACAGTCACCGGATATGAGCTTTGGGGGAGTATTAGGGCTTACTGAACCCACTGACACAGGACTTCGTTGTATTACTTTCTGTGACTTTATATGAATTTGATAATCCACAATCAGAGTTTTATCAAATATTTTGAACATAATTTAAATTTTATTTCTTAATTATATTGTTCTAAATGCATTTATATACGAGTTTGTGAAATTGGTAGGATCTTACGATCCGTGTTACGTTCCCGATTCACGATGATCCCTTCCTGATCCTTGTGTAGGATCTTGACTGACTAGTTTGCCTTTAACTAATTGACCATTTTGAGTTAGTCACAGCTGGATGGGTTAAACCATAGATAGTTAACCATCATAGTTACCATATCTGAGTCGTCACTATTGTAAAGTAACCTTTAATATCAATAGAATAGATACGGAGTCGGATACATGTATTTTTTCGTGTCCTCCATAAAATCGGAAGCTGGCATGTGATTTTGTAACCAACTTTTTTGTTTACTTCATTTTGAAAATCCTTGTATAATTTTTTTTTGTTGACGTATGTTACGCATAAAAAATTTAAGTGCTGGTCTTGGGATGAAAATGGTTAATTTTGTTATGTTATGCCTAAAGAAAATATTGATGTGATAGTCCGGATACAGGACGATACATATCATAGAACATCTTTAGGGTTTTGTTTGTACATGGAAAAGGCTTTAACCTGTGGAGATTAAATTTACCAGCGGCTTTTGTTGTTTGTCATCCTTTAAAAACATGGTATTGTTGAACATACAAATTATATTTTGTTTGGACGATCATTCCTTTTTTGGTGTGTTGGTGAGGGCAAGAAACCTTTATGAGCTTAAAGAATGTAACTATTATTGATTCGGTAAATTGAATCAAGTGAAAGTTTGTCTGATTGTGTTATTCTATGTCCTCTGTTTGATTTCTCACCCATATTTTATGATCAGAAAGCTGAAAGAAGACTACATGCCGGTGGAGGACATAGTCGAGCTGAAGATGCTGATTCCGCCGATGCTCAGGTAACCAACTGGTTGATTAAGTGTCAAACCCCCCATCCACCACAAAATGCAGGGATGCCATGATCTGTTGGTTCAAAATATTTTTGAATATCAGACTCCAAATCCAGCTTTGTTCAGCTATGAATTTATTTCTCCTCATTGTGCAAGCCTTTGATTCCATCGCATTATATCACTGCACACAACATTGTTGAATTTGTCACATGACAATAATACTTTTTTTTTTAATGGCAAACATTAGTAATTAGTTGTTTGATTAGTACTTCTCTTTCTCCTTGTAAAGAATATACTGATTTTATAGTCTGGTTACAGGACAATACAAATCATTCAACAAGGGTTATCAAGAACCCTGTACATGAGTTGATGCCAGAAAAAAGGGGGAAAATACAGGTGAAGATTACATTTATCGAAGCTTTTGTTGTTTGTCATCCAATAATAATTTGTTGTTGCTGAATATGCAAATTATATTTGGTTTGGACTATCAATAATCATTTGCTATCTGTTGCTTGTTGTTGTGGGCGAGAAACCTTGATGTGCTTGAAGATCTTGCTCTTGTTTGATTTACAATAACATTTTCTATTTTCATTTTCTTCTTTTAATGTTGCATGATAGTTTGTAGCCTGGCATGATTCTTAATTTTCATTTTCCTTTGAAATGATTTTGAAATATCAATCTAGCTATGGCATGAGTCATCAGTGATGTTAAGTAATTTCCTGTTTTCAATATAAATTCTGTAAATGTGAGCACCAAAAAAAAAAATTCTGTAAATGCCAAGTTGATTTTCTCCCAAATTCCTAAGCTCAATACAAGGCTGGATGGTTAAACCATATTTAGATAGTTAACCATCATAGTTACCATATATGAGTCATCACTGTTGTAAAGTAACATCGAAATTTCTGTCCCCCATAAATTGTGTTATTTTATGTACTACGTGTATAATTTCTCACCTATATTTTTACGTTATGATCAGAAGCTGAAAGAGAATTTACTAGCCGGTGGAGGTCAAAGTTGTTCTTACTGAGAATTTGGCTGAGGAGGAGTATGGAGCCCGAGGAGGTCAAAGTTCTTACTGAGAATTTGGCTGAGGAGGTTTATTGTGTTGTTATTGTTTTAATAATTACTCATTTAGAAATCTTAAATTCTTTCATGTGGTAATTTGAGTTGGACTATGTAACAACAGTTATGCAGGACGTTTAGTTTATTTTTAGTCAGGGTGTTGCATATATAATTGAAGTGGATGACATCTCAATGACGAGATTTTTTATTAGTGCACTCTAAAGGATAATTTTTCCTATATTGGATTTGTTAATTTACACACTTAAAAACATTAAAGAGTAAGTTAACAACCTACTCGATTTTGACAAAAAAAACCAACCTCCACTATTGTAAGTCACTTGAAATTAAAGGATAATTTTGTCGATGCCACTTTAGTTAAAAAAACAAAAAACCTTAAAATCCTAAAAAAAATAAAAAACACTATCATTTCGGTACCACCGAGAATTGAGAATTGAGACAAGAATGTTAAACTCACATTCAAATTAGGATTCGTGTATGATTTCATATCAGCGGTGATATTTTTGTTCTTCAATTGGGTAGCAATATCAGCCTCAAAACCTTTCACCTTTCTGTGTAAATGACCATGTTGTAGCCTATAACAAGACAAAAAGTGATTATAAAGCATAAATTGTTAAACAAGTATTAAATCACGTAACTGTAACTCATACATTAAACCAACACCCCTCCAAACCTCCCTACCAAATAGACTGCAAGAAATATCATCAAAGAATTACTCAGCTGCTCACTACATATGTGTTAAGGGTTTGTGATTTTTGGGAAGATGGTAAATGAACCAATTTAGTGAACAATGAACTATGTATTCATGACAGAGATTAACACAAGTACAACAATGTAACAATACAATTTACGGAAGGGAAAAATATTGAAAGTAAGATAGATCTTAGCACAAGACTAAGAAGAAGAAATCATTCCGAAGAATGCCAAAGGGAGGAATAGAGACGTTCATCAAATTCTGCACCCTTTCTCATTCCTTACACTACTATTATATACCTCATACTCACTTCCTTGCACACACAACTCCTTAAATGTGTCTTTCTGTTACAACTAATTTTGCTGAGGAGGCATTCTTGCTTTGCTTGTATCATAACAACATGCTTCACTAACTTAGTTTTTTGGTTAGTTAAAAAATGCATGACAAGAGCTCTATATTGTATTCAAAGCACAAAGAAATATGAATCTACAACAATAATATAGTTAATTATATTACCATAATGAACATAGTTAACAATGAGTGCAACAGTTTTTATATTTTGTTGAATTTGGTCATAATTAGACAAAGTTTAGAAACACTAAGTTCCTCAATATGTGGGCACATATTAGCATTTACCTTATTATCATTATTATTCATACACATAGCATAGAAAACATAATAATAAACTAAATAGGGAAAAAATGGAATTTAAAACAAAAATGAAAAATCAACTCACAGGTCCTTTAAGCGAGCAGGGGGAGGTGGCAGTAATTTTCTTGTCAGAGTGGTAATCCTTGAATAAGAGATCTACCAAAACAAACAAAAAACTTGTTAAAATTGCATCAGTTAAATCTTAATGTGGACAAGTTGTTTTTAAGTTGTGCACCATACAAGAGTAATTTTTAATGCTCGACCACATGAAACTGGATGCCTTACATGCTGAGATGTGGGAGTTGTATTTAGGTATAGATAAGGCTTGGCGGGTGCATTTTGATCATCTTATAGTGAAAAGTGACTTTAAGATATTGTTTGAGATGGTTTCTCGCAATTTCAAGTTTTATAGAAATATTTCTATATATTGTTCGAGATGGCTTCTCGCAATTTCAAGTTTTATAGAAATATTTCTATTTTAGTCTATCGATCGTATCAGAAAGCTGCTCAAAATAAATTGACATGTGCAAATAAATCATACTTGATGTGAAGGAAATAGAAGTGTTGATTGATTTTATAACTCTACCATTTATGTGGATCATTTGAATTTGATTGTTTTGGAGACTTCTTTTATTGAGCTTCAAAAATCTCCTCTTTAATTATATTTTCGGGGCTTGCATAAGATTAAGAATGTCCATTAATTTCCTTTTTTTTTTTCCTTGAGCTTTGCTCTCTTTTGTACCAAAAAATATAATAAATGAATAGAGTACAAAAAAATGAACCGAAAGAATAGAAATAATCAATGGAATAGTGTAGTTTTTTTATAAAAGAATAGAAATAGTGTAGTTGAAACAAAAATGAACCGAATGATGAAATGAAACGAATTAGCAACATATCAACATAATGAAGGCCTATAAACAACACAATGTTCGATTACAAATATATATTGATAGATATAGACGGGAAAATGCATATATTAGTGCTACAATAATAGCTCAAGAATATCACAATTTACTCCCAAAATGTTTTTTTTTTTTAAAATAACCTAGTGACTAGAAATCATTTTTAAAGCGAATAAACGAGTGTTTGAGATTCAAACCAATTGGACCTCCCAAAACATTTTAAAAGGTAAATAAATGGAAGTTGACTACCATGTTCTTTCAAGAATATAAGATAAAATGAATTTTATAATACGTTTTAAATTAAAACCTTCTTCCTTCCAAAAAAAAATTAAAACATTCTTATATGCAGGGACCAGGGTTCGAACCCCGGACACCCCACTTATTCACCTTTAAGGTGAATTTCTCTAGCCGCTACGCTACTTGACAAAAAAAAAATTAAAACCTTCTTACAACTATAAGGGGAAAAAAATTTGTGACAAAAAATAAACTATAAGGGAAAATCATCACATGTAATTTTTTAGATAAACTTACATCCAATTAGACATCTAATAAAACTTAGAAATTGATTGTGATAAAAAGTGAGTTAAATGTGAAATGATTTATGTTTGGATACATTTATCTCAAATTAAGTTTAACAATAAATTTGAGGGTAAAATCAATTTTCAGAATCAAAAGCTCCAATAAGTCGGTTAGAAAGTAATATTATGTTAGCATAAAAGATTAACAGTGGTAAGATGAGAAGGCAGTTTCTACTGTTGAAAAGTGTTGGACTGCTGATTAATGATCTTTATTGTAATTATAAGGTTGTCAAAGAATATCTAACTCAATCAGCATAAATATTTAAAAGAACAACTATGTTTTGTAGCACTATATATACAATGTGTGTTTGTGTTTATATTGTTACAATCTCCATGTTGTGCAGAATCCTGTTTTGTCACACTATTCTCATTTATTTCATTCATCATTATAACCTAACATCATAATGAGGTTTTGCTAGACCTTGCCTCTTGAACTTGCACGGAATACTGCAGATTCCAGATAACATCTTCGATAGAAGGACGGTTACCGGGAACTTTGTTGAGACAATTGATGGTGATCTGAACTGCAGTCTTCAATGATTCATGTGTGTAAGTTCCATGGAGTGAAGGATCGATTGCACTCTTTAACGCGATCGGTGATGCAACTTCAGATAAACCTCTCTCAAGCTGAACATGATAATAAAAAAATTCAAGATAAGAAAATCAAATCAAACATGTAATTACTATGTCATGTATATCATTGAACCTTATGATTTGTAAGAGTTTAATAATAAGTATCTAAGTAAGAATGATGTGTCATGTATACCTCATACTTCAGCAGATCTGCCTCAATAGAAGATGAAATTAGTTTGCCAGTGATAACTTCAAGTAGAATCACACCAAATTGATATATGTCTTCCTTTTCTGCATTATTGATGCTGCATATTGAGGTAAAACTATATTATAATCTGTCAGTGTAAGACATTAGTGTAAAAATATTTTACACTATCACTGAGTGTCTCCTTTTCTCAGATGAAAATTACCTGCCAATATGATTTTGTGCATTTTGTTCTTTAAGTTTTCTATCAGAACCTTTCTGAAAAATGAAATTAAAAAAGTAAAATATCATGGTTATAGAG
>Ga0315915_1000196_pt1 | contig 52877 bp, 23 predicted proteins | sample MpolbnodulesMG_FD_207738 | JGI IMG/M metagenome (GOLD analysis project Ga0315915, IMG submission 207738) | Medicago polymorpha root nodule microbial communities from Los Angeles, California, United States - branched nodules | ecosystem: Host-associated > Plants > Roots > Nodule | place: USA... | reverse complement strand
AAAAAATTATAATTATAATAAAATATATTTTTATATATATATATATATATATATATATATATATATATATATATATATATATATATATAAGTGCATCTCTAAACTTAAACTTATACACCGTTCGGTCACTATTATAAACAAAAATTAACAATTTAGGTTCATTCAATAAATGATGTATGTGGTCTTTATTATAGACCACATAGATCTTTTATTGAATGAATCTAAAATGTTAACTTTTGCTTATAATAGTGACCGAAATGTGTATTTATTTTATGGTCTTGTTAACGGGTGTTCCGAAACATTGGTTAAGAAATCCGTGCTTAAGAAATTCGTAAATAGAAATTTTATCTTGAAAACATAAATCGTTACTTGATCAATTAATGATTTCACATTACTTATTTGAGTTGCTTAACTAATGTATCTTGGGACCCTCTTTAGTATTCTCCATTTTACTTTTGTCAAAAGCTTATGTTTTTAGTTAGAGGTGAAGTCTTTTTTTATTTGAAAAGAAACTTATGTAATACTCTTTCCATTCCTTTTTAAGTGTCACTTTTGGAGACATTTTTTTGTTTCTATTTAACTGTCACTTTCAAATTTTCAATGCAACATTAAATATTGTTTTACCAATATTATCCTTGGTTATTTATTGATGAAAGAGAAATATATGTAATGAGATATTAAATGAATATAGTTATTATAGTAAAAATATATATTATTATATTAAAAGTGGCGGCATTTATTTACTTTGAGAGAAAAGTAGGAACATTTATTGATTGTCTTGGTTTGTGTAAAATGTCAAAATGTGACAATTAAAAAGGAACTTAGGGAGTAATAATTATAGAAGGAGAGAATAAAACATGGGTCTTGTTAACGAGTGTTCTAATGTTACTCTTTAAGGTTTTCCAATTAAGAAATTATTCTTTGAAAAAGTTTAACACTTCAATTTACAATGCATTAAATGTACAATTTCCAATGAAATTTACTATTTAAAGTCTTTAAAGAATATCCTGAAGACATTTGTTAACATTTCTCATAAAACATTGATAGTGACTCGTTTCTTTTTCTCTCTTTTGTTTTTCTTTAATAACTCTACGAAAAAATAAAATAGTTGTACACCATAGTCCAAATGACAGGGCATTAATTTGAAATTAAGCGTCATAAAATTGGTTGTCCTCACATTGTTAAAAGTATCGACTAAAGTATCAGTGTGACTATCAGATTTGTGGTCCACTAAATTGATTGACATTAATCCAATTTGCTCCTTGTGGATTTAGCTTTTGCTCATTAGCTGTACTTTCCCACAAAAACTTTGTGGCCAAATATATTCAAAAGCCTAACCAATAGTTAAATCTTGGCTCCTTTTGCTTTCAACTTCAATTGATATATTGACAATTCTATTGAAAGGGGACAAACAATGCATAAACATAGACTTTTAATGAAAAAAACACCTAACATTGAGCCAAAATCATGGGGGGTACACATAAAGTGCCAAAATAGATATATAAAAATATGTGATATGTCCCAGCCGTCCAAGTATGAAAAACCCAGTTTCTCCCATGTACATAATCATATCCCCCATAGGATTGATTTGGCTCACCACTTGTCAATTGCCAATTCAATAGCTCCAAGAGAAAGGAAAAAATAGCTGAGGTGGACCTCACAGAAATCTCAATCCTAAAAACATAAAGGAAAAAACATTACTCTCCTCTACCATTTTAAGTGAGTTTTTTTTTTCATTTAACATATATTAAGAAAAAGTGTATAAGTGAAAGAGATGGAAAAATTGTTTTAAGTGTTTTGTTAAGTATTGATGCATTCCTCTTTATCATAAATGCAAAGTAGAATATATTGAATTGGAAGTGATGAAAGTAGTATTAATTAAAGTTATAATTGAAAAAGATAATAATTAATACTTGTATTAAAGTGAAATGGGTCAAATTTTGAGGAACAATATTTTTTACAAATGGGTCATTTATTATGAATCGGAATGAATATTATAAATAACAGATTTATGTGTTTATTTTAATTAAACCTAAAGCTATAACTAACTACTATTTGATATAAAAAGAATATAATAAGCTATAGAGAAAATGCTGTAAAAAATAAATAAAAATAAGGAAATGTTGTAAAAGAAACTGCTGAGGAAATAAAGAATGTCATCGTAAAGGGAGAAAAGAAAATCTAAAAGCCAAACCAAAATAAAGAAAGGGGTTGAACCATAACAACAAGAAAGAGAGAAAAATAGAGAGAAGATTATTTTAACCATAGATGATGGTCATATGAGTTTATATAGATTTGAAAGGAGTAGCAAAGTGGTTAAAAATTGCACTTATATTTGACACACCGTCGGTATGAGTACCGTTCACGAGAGAGATAATAGAATTCGCTCTTCTTTTAGACGAGATAATACCATGAAAAACTTTAAATCAACCTCGCTATCTTTCAACCAAGTAATTCTAGATTTCTGTCAATAGATGCGAGTATTAAGTTAGTATTTATATAGACTGATATGACAATCGGTATATATATTGAAGAATCGATATGACAATATTAACTAAATATATTAATGTCTTAGACTATTTTGATTAACATGGTGTACAATCAATGACTATTTTAAAATTTTGTACATTAAGAAACTAGTATAATTATTCGTTGCATATTTATGGATGAAAATGACTATTTGTCGTATAAAATTCACATAAGAACAAATTTAAAATTAAACTAAAAATATATTTTTTTACCAAGAAATAAACGATATTAATTCATTCAAATTGATAGAGCACGTAGATACAATACAAATTCACTAAAAACTAAAAGGGTGAATATGGAAACAAACTCACAACATCTATATTAATAGCTTAAAATGACAAAGTACACACGTGCAGTCGTCTACAAATATGACTATATTTAAGCATTTGGGATTGCCATGGCTCTAGATTTGCAACGTTATGCACTTGATCGAAGTTGATTTTACAATCTGAACCAAACAAACACCTGGATAAGATGGGAAAGACAAATAATGTTGCACAAAGATGACAAACAAAACAACATCGTCTTAAGACAATATAATCACCAAAGAATAAACTAAATATATGTGAAAATCATTTATTTAAATAAAAAAGAAGGAAAATAAATTAATGTTTTAGGTGACGACGGCTCACAAAAGAGAAATAGAGTGCTACTAAATAAAATTTTGTTAGTGTAATTATAATTTGAGTAGTTTATTATCACTCCCTTTACATCCTCTTAATTCTAATTCAGAGAAAAGCATAAAAAAACACGTTTGATTCTCTCTCCCTCACAAGACTCCTCTATTTATTTAATCACTATTTACTTATAAGATCTTAAACTAACAAAATTACCGGACCAATCCAAATAGGTTACTATTCTATCACTTTTTTTTTTGTTACATACTATTCTATCATTTATAAACGAACAATAAAAAAAATAACAAATTTAAACTCTCTTTTCATTGTTCAACTAAATAGATCCTAATTCAATGTAAGTATTTTATTTTTTTTGAGAAGACCAACATAACTTTTTCAAGTCAAAGTTCAATATAACCTTAATAAACCAAGATTAATTTTTTCAATAACTATATTTTCTAATAACTGTTTCTTTCCGAGTCAAACTTTTTTTTCCTTTTCTTTTTCACTAAAAATAAAGTGTTTCCTTCTTCATCAAATGTGTTTGCAATTTTCTTTTTATCAACATTGCATCATTATATACGTAGATTGAGGTTCGAACATCAAACTTCTCACTAATTCATCATAAAAACGAACTTGTATTATTTGATCAAAAAAGCCTCTAAAAAATCTAATACTATGAACTCGATTTAAATGGACTAATTTAGTTTTTATATATATATATATATATGTATAAATAGCAGAAAAGAGAGAGTGAAGCATAGCTAATGATTCAAGTCATATGATATGATACGAGATTAAAAAGTTTGTAGAGCCAAGGGTCCCAGCAGAACTTCATGCACAGCACAGCAGTACCCCCATTTTCAAAAAAGTGTTCGTTCAAAGGGTTCCTAGTCCTACTTCTAGGAAATAGAGAGACACAAATAAAATAATATTACTCCAACAATAATAATAAAATAAAAAGAAACAGTCACAAATGCAATTCCAAAATAGACACAGAGATAGCAGAGGCAGAGGAAGACGCTGTACAATCATAAACAGCGTTTTCATTTTTCATGCACACACACAGAAATCATCACAAATTAGAATTCTCTCACTTTATTATACTACACACTATGCTACTATACGCTGCTAACCATAACATTAACACACTATCATAATTCATAACAAACCTTCCTCATTACTCTTCTCTCTTCACACTCTCACAATAACCATGCATACTCATACACTTTTCTTCATTCTCTTACTCTGCGCACCATTCTTATCCTACGCCGTAACCGTCACCGAGATCCAAATCCTAACGTCGTTTAAGCTCAACCTCCATGATCCTCTCGGAGCACTCGACGGTTGGGATCCATCTTCACCGGAAGCACCATGCGACTGGCGCGGTGTTGCTTGTAACAACCACCGTGTCACCGAACTTCGTCTCCCTCGTCTTCAACTCTCTGGTAGACTCAGTGAACATCTTGGCGAGTTACGCATGTTGAGGACGTTAAGCCTCCGTTCGAATTTCTTCAATGGAACCATTCCGAGAACGCTTTCGAAATGCAAGCTGTTGAGGTTTTTGTTTTTGCAGGATAATCAATTTTCCGGTGAAATTCCGCCGGAGATCGGAAACCTCACCGGTCTTATGATTCTCAATGTTGCACAGAATCATCTCACCGGCACCGTTCCTTACAACCTTCCAGTAGGTGTCAAGTACCTTGACCTATCGTCGAATGCTTTCTCCGGTGAGATTCCGGTGACCGTTGGTAATTTATCTCTTCTACAACTTGTCAACCTTTCATATAATCAATTCTCCGGTGAGATTCCGGCGAGGTTTGGAGAGCTTCAGAAACTGCAATATCTATGGCTTGATCATAACTTTCTCGGAGGAACACTACCTTCTGCACTTGCAAATTGTTCTTCCCTGGTGCATTTGAGTGCTGAAGGAAATTCCCTTTCCGGCGTGATTCCGTCGGCGATTTCGGCGCTTCCGATGCTTCAGGTGATGTCACTTTCTCACAATAATCTTACTGGATCAATTCCTGTTTCGGTATTTTGCAATGTTTCGGTCCACGCGCCGTCGTTGAGAATAGTTCAGCTTGGATTCAATGGTTTCACGGATTTCGTTGGAGTTGAAACCAACACGTGTTTCAGTGTTCTTCAGGATTTGGATATTCAACATAATAGCATAAGAGGCACGTTTCCCTTGTGGTTAACCAATTTAACTACTTTGTCAGTGCTTGATCTTTCGAGTAATGCACTTTCCGGCGAGATTCCGCGGCAAATAGGAAATCTTGCCGGGTTGACGGAGTTGAAGGTGGCTAATAATTCATTCACTGGTGTTATTCCTGTGGAAATAATGAAATGTAGGTCCCTTAGTGTTGTTGATTTTGAAGGAAACAATTTTGCCGGTGAAGTTCCTACATTTTTCGGCAATGTGAAGGGGCTCAAGGTTTTATCACTTGGTGGAAATCAATTCATTGGTTCAGTTCCGGCAAGTTTTGGTAACCTTTCTTTACTTGAAACATTGAGTTTGAGAAGTAATAGATTAAATGGAACTATGCCTGAGACGATAATGAGTTTGAGCAATTTGACAACTTTGGATCTTAGTGATAACAAGTTTAGTGGTGAAATTTATGATAATATTGGGAATTTGAATAAATTAATGGTTCTCAATTTGAGTGGTAATGGCTTCTCTGGGAAAATTCCTTCTAGTTTGGGCAATCTTTTCAGGCTAACTACACTTGATTTGAGCAAACAGAATCTCTCTGGAGAGTTGCCATTTGAGCTCTCTGGGTTACCGAATCTGCAAGTTATTGCTCTGCAGGAGAACAAGTTAGCTGGTGTAGTGCCTGAAGGGTTCAGCAGTTTGATGAGTTTGAAGTATGTGAATCTCAGTTCTAATGCTTTTTCTGGGCAAATTCCTGAGAACTATGGTTTTCTTCGATCGTTGGTTGTTCTTTCGTTGTCTCATAATCGAATTACAGGAACCATTCCTTCAGAAATTGGAAACAGCTCTGATATTGAAGTTCTTGAGCTTGGGTCTAATTCATTGTCAGGTCAGATTCCTACCAATCTCTCTCGCCTTACCCGTTTGAAAGTGCTTGATTTGGGTGGTAACAAGTTAACTGGGGATGTGCCTGAGGATATCTCCAAATGTTTGTCATTAACAACATTGTTAGTAGACCACAACCACCTTGGAGGTGTCATACCAGGGTCATTGTCGAATCTATCAAAGCTAGCAATGCTAGATCTCTCTGCTAACAATTTGAGTGGTGAAATTCCTAGTAACTTTTCAATGATGCCTGATCTGGTGTATTTCAACGTGTCGGGGAACAATTTGGAAGGTGAGATACCACAAACTTTGGGATCACGGTTCAACAACCCTTCTGTATTTGCTGATAATCAGGGTTTATGTGGGAAGCCATTGGAATCAAAGTGTGAAGGTACGAACAATAGGGACAAAAAGAGGTTGATTGTGTTGATTATCATCATTGCAATAGGAGCTTTCATATTAGTTCTGTTTTGCTGTTTTTACATCATCGGCTTATGGAGATGGCGCAAGAAGCTCAAAGAAAAGGTTTCTGGGGAGAAGAAAAAGAGTCCTGCAAGAGTAAGTTCAGGTGCAAGCGGAGGCCGTGGCAGCAGTGAAAACGGTGGGCCAAAACTCGTAATGTTCAACACCAAAATCACACTTGCTGAAACAATTGAAGCCACGAGACAATTCGACGAAGAGAATGTACTCAGCAGAACAAGGTATGGATTAGTATTCAAGGCCTGCTACAATGATGGAATGGTCCTTTCCATTCGGAGGCTCCCTGATGGATCATTAGATGAGAACATGTTCAGAAAAGAAGCTGAATCACTAGGCAAAATAAAGCACAGAAATTTAACCGTTCTCAGAGGTTACTATGCAGGACCACCAGATATGAGACTCCTGGCCTACGATTACATGCCCAATGGAAACCTTGCAACACTCCTCCAAGAAGCTTCTCACCAAGATGGCCATGTTCTAAATTGGCCAATGAGACACCTCATTGCACTAGGAATCGCCCGCGGATTAGCCTTCATACATCAATCCACAATGGTCCACGGTGACGTGAAACCTCAAAATGTTCTATTTGATGCAGATTTTGAAGCACATTTATCAGATTTTGGGTTAGAAAGACTAACCGTACCCACATCAGGAGAAGCAGCCTCCACTTCAACATCAGTTGGCACTCTGGGTTATGTTTCACCAGAAGCAATCTTAACCAGCGAAATCACGAAAGAGTCCGATGTTTACAGCTTTGGCATTGTGTTGTTGGAACTTCTTACAGGAAAGAGACCAGTAATGTTCACACAAGACGAAGACATTGTGAAGTGGGTGAAGAAACAACTTCAAAGGGGTCAAATAACAGAGTTACTAGAACCTGGTTTACTTGAATTAGACCCAGAATCATCAGAATGGGAAGAATTTTTACTAGGTGTGAAAGTTGGTTTGCTTTGCACAGCACCAGATCCTCTTGATCGACCAACCATGTCCGACATTGTTTTCATGCTCGAAGGCTGTCGTGTTGGTCCTGACATCCCATCCTCAGCTGATCCCACCTCTCAACATTCTCCAGCATAACCCAAAATTCCACTTTTTCCCGGTTTTATTGTCATCATTTTAGATTAATGTTTTTTGAAATTGAATTTTATTAGAATTGTAACAGTAGTAACATTAGTAGCACCTTGTTATTATTATCATTATTTTCTCAACTGGAACAAAACATTGCGGCTACTTTTGTTGTTCCTTCATTTTTTGGTTTTCTCCTTCAAAATGGTGGTGACAACATGTGGGCCACATGATAAAATGCTACTCCTATAATTTCCACACTCTCTCTTTTTAGCTCGTGAGTTTTGATGCAGTCAACGTTTTTGACAATTGTCAAGTAAGGACAAGAGTGGGACCCTTGTTTTGGTTACAATTTCTGCCAAACAGAACGGCACCAAAATGGTACTGTTTCCGTTGCGGGACGGAGCTGGATATCTGACATAGTCATGTGAGTTTGCGCAGGTTCCGGCATCGGAGATCGACGATGTAGCCGTTAAGATTGTGGGGTACGATGTATTTGTTTATATGTTGTTCCCAAGGGTAGAGTTGAACATTGCATTGGTGTTTGGTGTGTACTTCCCATGTGATTTTTTCTGTTGTCCTAGTTTGTTTGTATTTTTGTTGTTTATTTATTGTAAGATTAGAGGCATATGTGATTTAACCTTTTTTTGGCCCAGGGCTCAACCACTCTTGAACTTTTTGTGGGTCCTAACTCATTCCTATTAATCCTATCAAGCATGCATTAATCTTTTGAATTGGATTTGTCTTATTACCATTTTTTTGCTTTTGATGGGTCACGAAATTCATAGAGTAGAAAAACAAAACAATTTCATTTTTCTGAATTTCCCCATATTAAAATTATAATCTGTGCTAAGAAAGAAGATTCGTATTTGTCATCAGATCAGGTTCTGTGGGGATGAAATCCAATTTGAAGCCACGGTCCTCTTTCTTTGACAAATGAAGCCATGGTGTCCTTTATTCTCCTCCCTTTATCTGTTATCCATTTTGAAGTATGGGACAGTAACTTTTGTTGATACTCCTTTTATTTTTATTCAAAAAGATATTATCCTTTTCTTTAAATCACAACACTTTATTATGTTATAAGGTTGGCAATTCAATTGACATTATAATTGATTTGGAAGAGTTAAGGAGTGAAGTCATAATTATGAGATCAATGCTTAAGTCCTCATCCATCATAGTATTAACAATATTAATCTTTGTCCTTTTAAAAAGAAGAAAAACTTGACGAGTTATTCATCCATTGCGTAGGTGGCAAGGAGCAAACCACCCACCCAGATTCTCCACCAGTGGGATAAAGAACCATGTTTTCCTAGGCACTAGTAGTATATTAAACTACACCAACATGTTTTGGTACGTTTGAGAGATAATGAGTCTCGTAACATGGGAAATCAAATATAGTTTATTTTTAAGATGCACGTTGACTGGTAAAGAACACAAGCGCCAAATAAAGTGCAGTGACCGTTAAGGGTCCTCTCAAATTTTATAATCGCTTAAACCATATCAAAAATCGAAGCTGGTGAGGGTTTTCCAGTAAAGAGATGGAAAGTCAAGTTAAATAAATACAATATTAAAGAGTTTACATGCTAGCGCCAAGCATTCCATTATCTCAAAATTTTACTATTCCTTAACTAGTGGATTAACTAGTTTTCTCTTATTCTATGTACCATCATTGTTTTTAAACACTTGGGGAGAAAAGGAAAGAATTGGAACCTCTCACTTTCAAAGTTAAAACACAAGATTGACTATTGATGCCCAATTCACACGGGCTAAAAAAAATCAAAGATAAACAAGCGACGATGCAAACTTAAGATCCACTTCAACATTCTATACGTTAGTTTTCCTAGTGTGTGAATTTCAACATCATGATCATATCATTAGACTTGCTTCCTCCTAAGGGGCGGATCCAGACATTTGGTGCATGTGGGACTAGAATCTGGCTAAGTTGTTAACACTTGCATTTGCCAAAAAGCAAAGTCAATGTGTTGCACTTATTTGTTTCCACAAGTTTTGCATAAAGTTGTTGACTTGTTTGGTCTTATTCTTAACATATTGTGCTTTATTTATAAGGGGTAATAACTATTTTGGTCCCTAAATGAGTAAGGAGTAACCATAATAATATCAAAATATATCAAAATTTTAAACTAGTCTTTGATTGTGCACTTTGTTAGTCAAAATAGTCTCTAACATTAAAATAATTTATTAATATTGTCATATTAGTCTTTTAATATACTTACTTGTTGTCACTTCAGGGCTATTTTGACTAACAAAGTGCAAAATCAAAACCTATTTTAAAATTTTAATACATTGAGAGACTATTGTGACTACTCGTCACCCGTTCAAAAGCCAAAATAACTATTATCCTAATTATAATTAAAAAAAAAAATAAGGAAGTTGGATGTGGGGCTTTATCCCCACATAGCCTCTTAATACATCCGCCCCTGCTTGCAAAATCATTGATAAGATATTTATAATCAATTTTTTTTTTTCAAGAATTATAATCAATGTTCTTTGAAAAGTCATTTATCTAGAAATAAAAACAAGACTATTTAATCAATCTTATATCTAATAATTGTAAGACTATTATTTTTCCTCATTCTATCCATTTCTCACGCGTCCTATTTTTTTACAAAAATGTACATATAGTTTCGGATTCTATAATATGTATATAAGCAACAATCAGAATCTCTCTCATTTCCCTGAACAAAAAAAAATTGATAAAATTTGTCAAATAAAAAAGAAAATTACCACCGAAAAATTCTAAAAATCAAATGAAACTAATGCAATTTTTTCCCGATATTTTTTGAAAATGAAATTAATGAAAACAAAGGGTCTCCTCTTGAAAAATGACATCTTCATACTTTTTAGAAGCTTTTGCTGAAGAATAATGAGGGATATTGAATCCACTTGTTTTAGAGATTTCTGAATTCCTTATAATCTAGCTTCATACTCTCTTTTTTCTGAATATATTACCAAATACCTCCTTGTTGAAAACTTGAGACTCTTCCATCACATTTTTTAGAGAAACTGAAATATTACATGTATTCTTCCTCCATTGTTTAACAATCTCATGATAATCTTTATACGTACTCCAAACTGCCTGAAACCTAAATGGTCTTATTGCACTTGATGAAACCCGTGTACAACAACATTTGCCTAACCACATTTGCCACTCATATATCTTTCCTTCTCCTAAATTGCTTTGAAGAATCAAAAGCAGTATGAGTCTCACTAATCACTATCAAATCCGTTTTGAACCGAACCAAATCTTCAAAACCAATCATAAGAAACTCAAACATGTGCGTGCTGTCTCATTAACAATATCCACCATGTCTTCCTCTCTGTAACTTTTCCATCTCCTTGAGTAACCACTCTTGCAACCGTAACAAAAACAGTCTCTTTATCCATCTCTGCTTCGATTCACCAGCGTTTCTGATCCACCTTCGCTTCAACAGAATCTGTAAGCACTTCGGAAATTCCCATGTATCTTTGTTCAATTTAAATTAGCTTCTGTTTTCATAATTTCAATGATCCATGACCTTGAATTTTTTTTATTCAATTTTGAATCCTTTTGTATTTTACGATGACCCTTTTGATAGATTTTAGCTTTAATTGAGGATTATGAGGGTTTTTTTTTTATGTTTCTGTTATTTTTACTACCTGTTTGGGAGAGAAACTTACATTACACTCATTCACTCTCACTCTAGAAGTGAAGATGAAAATGCTATCCACACTCCAAACCCCACTTTGTTCCGCTCTTTCACGCTTCTCCCTTCCATCATCCACCCAAGCTACTCTTACACACCCCCCACCTCTTAAATTCTCACCCTCCGCCACTCCCACCTCACCCGTCTCTGTCTCACCGAACCCCACCTCCGTTCCTTCCTCCACCTCCCTTCCGACCAATCCCTCATCGCTCAAGCACATGACCTAGACCGCAGAATCGCTGCAGGCGAGGAACTTGGTCCTCTTGCTGGTGTTCTTGTTGCAGTTAAGGATAATATTTGTACCGCTGACATGCCGTCCACTGGTGGTGGGTCGAGGATACTTGAGGTTTGGTATGGGGAGTACCACTGAAGCTTCTGCGTTTCAGGTTCTAACACTCTCTCTCTCTATATGTATCTGCTCTATTTCAAGTTTTTTTTTTTTATTCATGTACCTTAATAATACTTTGAAGTGAGTTTTGATTTTATGTTCTTTCTATGACTGTGTTTAATCTAATCTTTAAAACATTCGTCCATGAATGTATTGAAATTGCAAACACATTCACCCGTGCATTTTTTATTAGTCATTTTGGTCCTGACTTTGTAGGGCGCTCTCAAATAGGCTCCCGAGATTTGAAAGTGAGTATAAGGGAAAATTAAACAGTGGTTACTGGTTGACGCCTAAATCAGCCAAGTATTTAAATATTGCTTAGAAACTCACCACTCTGATCTTATTGGGAAAAACCGAAGTCCCACTTTGAGTAGAGAAGACTCTTGATAAGAGTTTATAAAGAGGAGGCACTCCTCACCTTATGAACCGGTTTTATAAGGATGAGTTAGGCCCCAAATTTCAACATGGTATCAGAGTTTGTCGAATTCAAGGGCCACCTACCTATCCATGCACCAAGCCCAAAAAAGAGTTGGGCATGAGGGGGGTGTATTGGGGAAAACCCAAGCCCCACATTGAGTCGATAAGACTCTTGATAAGAGTTTATAAAGAGGAGGCACTCCTCACCTTATGAACCGGTTTTGTAAGGATGAGTTAGGCCCCAAATTTCAACAGATCTGATTGGAAGGCTTTGATGGGTAAGTTAAACTTCTGTTCCACCATGCTTTTGAATTGTCTAAAAATTTAAGGGCATCAGACTCTGTTTTCAGAAAATAAATCCAAGTGAATTGAGTAAATGCATCAGAATTCGAGATTTGTAAGTTTTAATACATTCAGGAACTTTTTGAAATATTTCTAATTTCAGAGATCTAATTGAGAGCACCCTACAAAGTCAGAGACTAGTTTGGTGGTTTACTCAATCCATTTCATATTCTTTTTTTTCCTTTGCACCGTAGTGTGTCTCTGTTTGTTATTTTTTATATCCGGTAGTTGTTTGTTTGTTTTGTTGATTTTGAGGATCAGTGTATTTTTCTTTTGCAGTTTGGATGGGCATTCACGCTGAATTAGAATTAAGTTTGTATTCTAACCTTATTTTTTAGTTTTTAGATATATAGTATTTTTTTTTTTAGTTTTTAGTTTGGATGTATTCAATGTTAATAATGGAGATAGCAAAATAAGGGATGGAGAAAAAGACTAAGGTTTCAATAATGTGCATATCACAATGGTTATGGAAATAAGGGTTACAAAGAGAAAATATAATAAAACATAAATGACTAGACTACTAACTTAGAAATATAAAAGGCCATAAACGTAATATACTATTATCTAACATCTAGTATTCAATATGGGAAAGTCCATTAGTGTGGGGTTAGTGTTGGTGAGGAATCATGATGATTGATGGTCTACTTGGCTGATGTAGCACATGTTGAGCTGCGTAATAAAAGAACGGTGTCTTATGCTGTATGCATCTAAGAATGTCTCCAAATTTGAAATGCCCTGTTTGTAATATTAGTAATGAATATGAGAAGGTATGAGTGAAAGGTGACATTATGTGGTTACTTGTTTAAGATATCTTGTGTTTAGCAATTGAATTAAGTTTGTGAGCAGGAGTTCAACATTTGTTTGGGAGAGAAAATGAGCAGAATGATAATTGCATTGCAAATTGGATCGCCTACAATTGCTTTATGGTGCAGTTTCTGTAGGGATTGTTAGATTTAGAGAGAGATTGTAGAGGATCCGGGTGGTGCAGTCTCTGTAGGGACCATTAGATTTAGAGAGAGATTATAGAGGATCTGGGTCAGTTGAAAATTGTGGATGAGTGACCCGATGATGCATATAGTGATGCATTGCTAAGTTTATATTTTTGTTATTACAAGACATGCAAAAAGTGGGGTTCTGTTGTTTGTTCTCTGTATGTTGGCGGGTTGGCTATGGTTTTTTAGAGTTTGGTTTCTAGCTTCATTACTTGTACTGCCCATTTATAACTGGAATGTGTTTACTCAGGTGATGCATATGTTCATTCAATAGGTGACTGCCAACCCGTGGGATGTTTCCAGGGTGCCAGGAGGATCATCCGGAGGATCGGCAGCTGCAGTTTCTGCCAGGCAGTGTGTTGTATCGTTGGGAAGTGATACTGGTGGAAGTGTGAGGCAGCCGGCATCTTTTTGCGGTGTTGTAGGTTTGAAGTCAACATATGGGCGTGTCTCAAGATTTGGACTTATGGCGTATGCGTCATCACTTGATGCCATTGGCTGCTTTGGTTCATCGGTCGCTGATGCTGGGATACTTCTCCATGCAATTGCTGGTCATGATAGATTTGATGGCACCTCAAGTAAGCAGGTAAGAGTTCTTCACTTCACTGTGTTTGGTCCAAATGTTGTAAGCTTTATAAATTCTCTTTATTAGCAATGATTATTCACTATGTTTGCTATAGTCTCTGTTCAATATGATGGATAATTGCTGAAGTTATTGCTAGTGTTTATTTGTTTTTTTCCTTCTTGTTATGAAGCCAATTTCTTTTCAACAATGAACAATCAATAATGTAATTTGTCAGGAGGTGCCCAACTTTCTATCTCATTTTAACTCTGCAAGTTCTTGGAAAGTAAGCCCTTGAAAGGTCTGAGAATTGGTTTGATCCGTGAAACTATTGAAGATGGTGTTGATGCTGGAGTAGTTTCTACAATTCGTGATGCTGCTTCACATTTTGAGGCATTAGGATGCTCTGTGAACGAGGTCCTCCACTTCATTTTTGTCTAAAACTCTGATCTGAATGATAATTTTTTAAGTTGCTCTACAAGCTTATATTATTGCAATTTACTATTCATCCGTTATTTAACCCTTTTCATTTGTCCATTAACTTAAAGGTGTCACTGCCATCCTTTTCGCTTGGGTTGCCAGCATACTATGTCCTCGCTTTGTCTGAATCATCTTCCAACTTGTCTCGCTATGATGGTATTAGGTTAGTGGCTGACTCCCCATGTACCCCTCTCGCTCTCTTCGTCCAAGTACGCACACAGCCGAACACAATATTTTATTCTGTGTTGTTTATTTTCATTGATAAATCATTTTGCTTGGCTTGGATCCACCTTCTCTATATCTAGATACGGAAACCAAGTTTATGCTGATGAGCTAGACTCTCTCTATGGAGATTCCCGAGCCAAAGGGTTAGGTTCTGAGGTACACACCTTCCAATCCTTCTCAATTTCAAATTTGGCTGCAAGATTTACGGTAGCCTTATATATGCATATATATGTATAAAAGAAATGATCCAATTTTGTATGTATTGTATTTTGAGCTGTCTTTCTCTTTTTAATACATTTCAGGTGAAAATGAGAATTTTGATGGGGACATATGCCCTTTCAGCTGGTTACTATGATGCATATTACAAACGAGCACAGCAGGTACTTATGTATTTCTTTGTGGGCCTGATATACCTCTCAAGTCTTCTTAGCTCAATGATCATGAATTCAGTCACATGACTCGGCTTAATATTTTTTGGTTAAAGAAATTTATAATGTTTCAAGATTTCATCCAGACACGATATACATCCACTCTTGTTCTTTATGTGTCTTTTCGAATATGATGTTACTCAACATAGATATTGATGTGATAGTTAAATTAATCTCTTGCTTCATTTCCTATATTGTCTTATCGACGTTTTGAATTTCATTTATTTTAGAAGTTTGGGATCTACAAGGCGTTTTATGTGTGTTCTATGTAACAGGTGAGAACCATTCTAAGGAATAGCTTTAAGGAAGCACTGGATCAATATGATATCTTGATTTCCCCTGCAGCTCCTTCAGCTGCTTATAAAATTGGTAAGCATCTGTGTAGCTTTCCTTTTGCATTATTGCATGTTAGTGCATGCTATAGTAATTGTTTCTTTGTCTTTGACATTTGCAGGTGAAAAGAAAAATGATCCTTTGGCTATGTATGCTGGTGACATCATGACCGTAAGTATTTCATTCTTCTTATTGGCTACATTTCTGTCTCATACTTCTGATTTTAATTTATGTTAATGTTAACTAGACAATTGTGTTAAGTTGAGGTTTGGACGTGTGCTATTGAACTTCAACTCCATTGAACTTAAGCTTGATTCATACATGAGTTCCTAAAGTTTATAGAGCTTTGAGCCGTTGAGCAGGCCACAGAACTGCTGGTTTATGCCTTAGATAATAGATAATCAATTAAACAATCCAAGAAATATCTTAATTAGTCAATAACTGCAGGGTTGTTGCATTGTATTAGTACCTTAACATTTGTCGAGTATATATTATTGTGAGTTCTAGTTACTCCATAAAGGAATATCCTGGCGAATTGAGTCATCATTTAGCATAAGTTGTGTTGAATTATAGATGTTGAAACCATGCGTTTCAACTACACGGCAGAGTCAAATTTATATAGTCTAAAGACAATAATTACAACATAAATATAGGAGATATTTTTCCTATTTACTTGATATCATATGATACAATATGCCAATACAATAATCCTATACAATAAGTACATATATGTGAATAATTTTTCAACAGGTTGCATAACTGGTTGTGCACCCAGTGGTTTAGAGCTTCATCTTCTTTATGCATTATCTGTAATTTTATTTCTAGCTACTCAGTTTACATGAGCATGCTGGGCATAATGTTTGCCTTTATTTATTGGTGGTTTCTCTTTTTATAGGTAAATGTCAACCTAGCTGGACTACCTGCCTTGGTTTTACCATGTGGATTTATTGAGAATGGACCGACAGGCCTTCCTGTTGGTCTGCAAATGATTGGTGCAGCATTTAATGAGGTATTGAGTTTTCTTATCGAATACACTGAACTTCGTGTTGACGAGGCTTCTCTATGCATCCTCTAGTTTTTTTTCTTTTTTTCGGTCTACCTTTCTAAAGAGCATTAATGAGGGAGATGGTTAAAACCTAAGGAAACGTTAGTTTGATGTCACCAAAATTATTCCCAGGATTGATTGTCCCTGGAATATCACACATGAAATTTCTCCCAAAGAAAGTTTAAAAATCGTTGTTCAGTTGATGATTTGTTTTCCTGTGCATAGTTTCTTAAAGAAATGATATAATTATCAAAACACCCTTATCATGTAAAATAGACGTGGCACACATGTTGGTTTATAAACGTGGGAACTTGCAGTTACTTAGGAGGGTATAAATGGCCTTTTAAGAAACAAAGAAAGTTAAGCGCTCGGAATGAATCACTCCCACCCTTTTTGCTGGGAATAAAAATGAGGTAATTTAGTTGAAAAAAGTTACCAGGAATAATTTATTCCCTAAAGAATTTGATCCTTTTTTTTTTTTCATCCATCAAATGAGATAGTTGTATAAAAGGTATCCTCTCTGTCTCCCCTATTAACTGTCTTGTTTGGAATATTTGTCACTTTAGAATATCAAGATAATATTATTTACACTTTTTAAATAATACCCTTATTAATTAATTGTATATAAACTATCCCATAATAATTAATCATTCGACCTAACTCTTACTACACTAAATATGTGTTAGTCAAAAAAGATTATTTTACCTTGAAAATGAGTGTAATTAATGATTTCCTTAAAACACGTGCATTACATTAAACAACAAACGATATGAGAGGGATCAAGTAAAAATTTCGGTGGTCTTATGCTTTGATGTTGGTCTGCCTCTCCTCTCTTTCTTGGGGAATGGTTTGAAGGTTTCTGTTCCAAAATTCTACATTTCATTGAGCATGGATGTTATTCTCCAACTTTCGTGATAGAATCTTTATATGCCTTATTGTAAGAAACAGGGAAAATCCCCCCTCCCAAAATTACAGGAGTTGCAGAATTTAAAGTTTCTACTCTTTACTAGCCTGGGAAAAGCCCCAATCCTTCCCTTAATGACAAGATACATCTCCCTCTCACCCCTCATCTTTATACATGAGAAGCATGCCTTATTTCTTCTATTCCCAGCTGAACTAACCTGCTCTCCTGCTAACAGTTAGTCAGTTACTAATAGGTACCTCACAACACACCCCTCGCAATTATTCTCCTTGTCCTCAAGGTTCCCACCGTCTGAGTCCCATCAGGATTCCACTGTCTGATGTTCTTGTTATGAACCCTTGTGTGGGATCGAGTCACTGGTCCAAAGCTCTAATACCAGTCGATAAGCACCTGATATTGTATTATACTACTATAAGAGTTTCAATCTCCCTCAATTACAGAAAGATGTTGCAGAACTTCGATTGTTTGTTCCTCCTAACCAATCCTTTTTTCCTTCAAAAAAAAAATAGAATCATCCTTTTTGGCTTGGAATTTATTTGCAGGGAGAGCTGCTGAGAATGGGACATATCTTTGAGCAAACTCTTGAGAATTACAGATTTGTTCCACCAATCGGAGCTGATAGCGTTGAATAACGGGTGTAAACAATCATTCTACATCTTGGTGATCCATAAATAATTTCATCAGTTTAATGACAATGTGGTTTGGACATTATAGGGTGTTCAGTGTTACGTAGTAGAAGGAAAAATATGGTTTGGACATTACAGGCAAATATTTTGGTCACACATGACTGAATCTGGATTGAGCGAGCTTGAATTTTCCACTCTTCGAAATTGAGAATGTTCACAATAAGTCAGCAGCCTTTTCTAGTTGGTTGTTTTTTACCTTTTTTGAGGGGATCACCAGCCATTGGTTTATCATTTGTACCATTAGTTCATTTGTTTTATTTAGTGTAAAACCAGCAAGATTGATCAACTGTAAAGGAGCAACTCTTGTAATTTGAGGATTTTTTTCCCCTTCCCTAAGTTATAAAACTTTTACTTAACAAATTTGTTTGAATTTCATATTTTTATTTTCAATTTTGTTTGGACCCAAGGCTTTAAGTATGCTGTTCAGTTTACATTGAATTTTTAGGCATTTTTTTAGGCATGTTTATGAAAATTATGAAGTTTGTTTACCACAAAATTAGAACTTTCTGAAAACGGATGAATTAATTATGAATTTTTAAAGCGTAAAAAACTTAAAATAACAAAACAACAGAAATTTTGACCTAATAAAGTGTAAAAAAACAAAACAATTGAAATTTTGACATAGAAATCAAATGTTGAGTCAATTGTTTGTAAAGACATCTATAAAAAAAATTACGTGAAAAACATATACTTACGAAGTTTCAAATTTTCATAGCATTTTAAAGGCGTCTTGAATTATTTTGATTTTCAAATCAATCGTGCAAAATTTGTAATTTTGTTCAAAGTATATATATACTTATGGTCGAATTTCGTTCCATAATCTTGTAGGAATGGTTAGAATATTGGAAGTGTTTTGTGGAAAGTTATATTTTAATATCCTAAACATACATGCAAAAAATCACGAAAAAATTTAACGTCTAAGTCACTTTTTTGGACTTCGTGTATGTTATAGGGTCAACAATAGAAAAAATATTAAGTTATAAGGGTGGAATTTTTTATTTTATTTTTACAGGGTCGTTCTTTCGGACTTCAGGTATATTTCAGGACCTACAATAAGAAAGATCTTGTTAACTTTTTTTTTAAAATAGAAACTACTTAATTTTTTTATAAGTCTATTTGATTAAAAAGGTCAAGCATGAAAAAAAACATCTTAAGCTTATCATATCAGTCTACTTAAATAATTATGAACATTGTTATTTATTATTAATATTATTTTATTATATATATTTTTGTCAAATAGTTTAGTGGCTAGATATTTATCTGTTAAGGTGAACAAGTGAAGTGTCTTGCGTTCGAATCCTAATCCCTAAACTCATGATGCCTATTTTATTATTCAATGTCCTTACTAACTGAGCTAAGCTCATGATGCCTATTTTATTATATTTTCTACTTTGAATTAAATTATAAACTTGTTAACATTTTTCAGTAATTTAAGATTATGAATATGCACTAATTTTGTGTATTTAAATGTATAATTATAAACTAGAATGAAAATATGATATAATATATAATATATAATCAAATTCTCTAAAAATTCATGTTAAATATCAAAAAGGCTTTTAATCTATTAGCTTTGTAACCGAAAGAATAGACTTTTAATCTAATTGATCTATTAGTCCTCTAGTCTATTGAAACTTAAATTACATTATTTATTTAAAGATGTTTATATAAAATATGCGTGACTTTAAAATTCTAGAAATTACTCATCTCACTTTTGAAATTGTTCAAAAACATACCCCATCTTCTAAAATAAACTCTTCAATGTTTAGTCACAATGTATTTATTAGATTTTTACTTGTTTTTTTAGTTACACGAGATTTAAAACAAAAAGCAATGATAGAAAGGAAGTCGGACACTCCTGTAACATCTTAAAATCGAGCAAAGGAAAGATAAGAGTGGTTCATGAAAGGTCGAATTATCTAAGCCAATTGCCCCAAACATAGGGTCCATTTCGATTGACTTATTTTAGAACTTATGCAGAACAACTTATATAAATAAATAAGCATTAATGTATTATTTATAAGTTTGTTAGGTAGTTTTGCAAAAACAATTTATGAATTAACATATTTTCAAGAGCTCAAAATAAGCTCAATCCAAACAGGCCCATAGTTAGAATATCAACACAATAATTTCATGTAAGAAGAATACGATGCTCGCCAAATAATCAGCAATGATCGTCAAAAGGTTAACAAATTGATAGAAGCTATTAGTATAAGTGGTCACCAACAAAGTTACTTACATTACAGACGATAAGGTCTTTGATTTCATTATACTACATTTTTATTTTCTATGCACTAAACTTTCTATTTTCATATCCTTGTGAAAGCAAGAACATACAAAAATCTTTATTCCCTTTCTTTGTTATGAACTGTCATCAAGTCTGAAAATTTTCAATAACATGAATTCATTTGCTGCAGTCACAGTACTAGGCAGAGAGAGACACGTTTATGAACTATTCCAATTCAATATCTGCAATCAATTTGACAAACAGAAATAAGCAACAAAAAAAGATACAGTTGTATATTCAATAAATACACAATCAGTGGATTCAAGAATATTAGGAGCTCAACAAAAACGAAAATTATAAGCAACCAAAGCTTAAAAACAAACTGAAGCTGCACAACTTAGTCTCTCTTGTTTAAGTTGCACAGCAAATAAAGAGGAAAAGTATTTCCAGAAAAAATGTCAAAATGAAATGGATTCAATGAGTAGCAACATAGAGTAGAAAAATTGTTGCACAATTTACCACTGTATTAAACCAGTAACCATAGCTCAAATTAAAATGTTCTATAACTTGTGTGTGTGTGTGTGTGTGTGTGTGTGTGTGTGTGTGTATCATAATTACAGCAGTACCTGCCTGATTCAGTTTATGACTAATTGAAATCAAATTCCTTTAACTATTATTCAAAAGAATTCCTTTAACTAGTTGTGAAAGTCCAATTGCTTAATTTTGATTAGCTTAAAGTTTAAGGCAAAACTAAAACGATCCACTAGGCAAGGTAGCTTCTAATATTTTATCTAACCATATGAATCAAAACTAGTAGTTATTATTGTACTAAACACAAAACTGCAAACAATACACATTGATTTTTTTATACATATAAAAATAACATTTTGTTTTGAATAACAGTTTCCTAGCGATCCTACTATACAAAAAAAAAGGATGCAAAAATCTGTTTGAAATTCAATCAAACATGAACTCAAATATTTCTACTTGGAATGAATCTTAGTTTTAGGTCATACCGGTCAATGTGAAAACAGTTGTACTCTTCTTAGGATGCATGCTCTTCAATCTTCACCGAACACTTCACCATGCCATGAGGAGGAAGATGTATTTGACGAGCCACCATCAGATGCATGAGAATGTGTACTTGCTGAGTCAGTATCATTCGCTTGAACCAAGGAAAGAACTTTGTTTTCTTGCTGTGCCGAGTCAAAATCAATCTCATGAACCAAGGACAGAACTTCATTTTCTTCCCGCAATATAAACTTTGCACACCTATATAAATTACAACAATATTAGGGAACAATGCTTAAGTAAAGTGGAATCATCATTAATAGGGCAACTCTGAGTAAGAGCAGAGAGGGTAACTAAATGATATGCAATCAGTGGATTCAACAATATAGGAGCTTAACAGAAAACGAGAATAAAAACTGACATTGGATGCATTTTCCTTAGATTAAAACTGACATATCAAAATAAAAATACAATTCATGCAATAACAATAAATTATTTGGAAGTTACATCCTTACCTTGAGTGAACACTCAACACCTCAACATTGTCTCCTTTCACAACATCCTTCAATGAGACGAGACTTGGAATATGTGGAATCATGTCAACAACTGGTGATTGAGTCCCATGAATTTTAAAAACTTTGAATCCACACTTGTCAGGCTCAAAATAAACAAAACAGCCAGAGGAATGATATAGCAATATGGCAGCACCCTCCCCAAAGTGTTTTACTGGCCAACAAAAACCAAAACACGAATCTGGTTTGACCAAAGGACTTGGCAAAAAATCGATGCTGTAAACCTTAGTCCATGATTCTTCAATACCATATTCACTCATAACCCACATTGCAACATCTTGAAAAGAAGATTTATCACATATGTAAAGCAACCCCCTTAATTCTCCCATACTGATATGCTCCTCCATTCCCTTCTCCAGACCAACATTATTTTCAAACACTCGGGGAGAAGGAAAAGATTGGAACCTCTCACTTTCAAAATTGAAACACAATATGGACCTTCCCTTACTAATCCAATGAAGTGCCCCATTCACACAAGTGAGAAAAGTAAGATCAATAAAAGATGATGATGATAGTGCAGGGTCCACTTCAAGATTCCTCCATGTTGGTGTTCCGAGTGTGTGAATTTCAGCAACCACGCCATCGTACACAACACTACTATCGACACCTTTAGCTCGTTTCAACCAAGTTTTTAACACATTATACTCATTAGTTTTAGGCTGAAAGCCAAAAGCAATATGTATACATGTTTGTTTATGAGTTGTGTTAGGTCTCTTCCAAGGGGGAGGGTCAGGGACTCTTATGAATTCACCAGTAACAGGATTGCAAACAACTATAGGGTTCTTTTGGGATGGAGCACACAAGCAAAGCAAGCCATTGAAGGAGTTCACTACCAGAAACTTATCACGATCTGGGCTGCAAGCAATTTTAAGCCTTTGTCTACTACACTCAAGCTTGTCTTTGTCCAAAATTAATTTGGCATCACAATGAAGAGGACGCTCAGACAACATTTCCTTGGTATCATAATTCGAATCACGGAGTGGAAGCTTGAAGATAGGCTCCAGCTTGATTACTTCTTCGTTGAATTCAATCTCAGACCCATCAAGAAGATGAAGAGTTCTCGAAACAAGCTCACAATTTTCAGTTCGAAGCAGGAAACCAATTGGGGCGCGCAAGCAAAGCAATTTGGAAAAACCTTGTGAAGAAATCAATTTGTTCCAATTCTTACAAACAAATCTACATTTGAGTATAGATTTGATTGGAAGATTGAGCAGAATTTGAGAAGTGACTTCTAATGGAATATGAATGTTATTAAAATAAGTCACAAATTCTTCACTTCCTGCCTCATCAACTTTTTGCTTCCCTTTTATAGATGCGCTCTTTACTCTTTTCATGTCTGAAATATAAACAGAAAATGAAATAAAATAGGAAAAGTAAAAGAACCCGTTTACTTTGTGAGAAACTGTTTTATGTTCTAAAATATGTGTTCATTTTATTTCACTAATAAGAATATGTGAGACCCTTAAAAGGAACAATTGTGATGAAACGAATATGAAATGCTAGTTAGAGATGGTGCATTTTTGTAAATAATGAAAACAATGTTTTCACATTTCCAAAAAGATGCGTGCAATTTTTCGTTTCAAGAGTCTGGTATCTCAAAACATGTTGTCTATGGTCTATTCATTATATAAAAAATAAAAATATACTCAATAGTTGTTTAGGCTAATAACATATAGATCCCGTGTCCAAATGCTGAAAAAAAAAAAATCTGTTGCACTCAATGTTTTGCTTGCCCTCAATGTCTACTTATAACAAAATGATGTTAAGACAAATAACCACCTAAAAGCTCAAAAGGTTAGGGCCTGTTTACTTTGTGAAAACGTTTTGTATTTTACATTTCTTAAAATTACATAAGTTTTATTTGTTAACAAGGATAAAAGAGACACTTGAGACTATAGGTAGTGCATGGTATTTAAGTCATACAAGATATAGAAGGAGAGAAAAGTAAAGAATCTTACCTTCTACAATTATTTTCAAGGAAAGAAATTAGTCACAACTCACAACTCTCTCTTGGTAATTACTTCCTAGACAATGGTTTTCAACAAAGCAAGAACATTGAATACTCCTCTCTTTGACACACCATTTCTACCAATAAGCCATTTCTGCTAACTACAAACTTATTGGCCTAAAAAAAAAATCTTGAACAAAAATACCACATGAAAAAAAGAAAAAGATGCATGGAAAACAAAAGCAAAAGAAAAGAAGAAGCTAATCAACAATAATCAACTTTCCATATTTAATGATTCAGAACTCACAATTACTTGGAACCTAAAACACATAGCCTACTAAACACAAGCATGCTGCGTAACTCGAAATCACATAAAAGAGCAAAGGAAAAAAAGGAGTAAAGACCTAACTATTATACCTAAAACTAAAACTATCCTATTGGAACGCACATGAACACAGTCAATAAGCAGCACGACGATTGGAGGAACAGAGAAATTAGCCATTACATTACCTGTCCAGCAAGCAATTGGCAGTGAGAAGGAGTCAGTCTTTAGGCTGAAATTGCAAGTGAGCCGAGTAAACGTTGTTTCCGGTGCCGGCTAGAAAAGGAAACATCAATTCCAGCATCAGTAACTTTCCAAACGCAAGATAAATCATATAAAAAGAAAATTCCACAACAATGCAATCAATTTCAAGAACCGCTAATGATTATTTCTTGTTACCTTCTTGAGGAGAGAGGAGAGGTTGAGGTAACCGTAGCAAAGGGACTTCCCTGTCACCGAGTCTCTACAGACAAGAAGGCGGGAGACATTTTAGTGAAATTTAGAAAAAATAAGATTAAAAATTAAATGAATCAGATGAAATGAGCTGTTTAGTTGGTAATTAAGCTAAACAAGTTGAAGAATCCTTAATTATCCCACTTGACCCCAGCTTCCCTAATTTGATAAATAAAAATTCTCCCACGTAAACTCAAAATTGATATATTCACACATCATTTTTAGTAATGTTTCTTCTCCCGGCGGCCAGGCATGGCACTGAGGCTGCTGAGGCAGGTGTTGATACTTGATTTTTCAAAGTTCATAGAGGAATCACATACAAATTCATACAAAGTATGTTTCTTTAAATTACATAAGTTTTATTTGTTAACAAGAAGAAAAGAGACACTTGAGACTATAGGTAGTGCATGTTATCAAGTCATACAAGATATAGATGGAGAGAAAAGTAAAGGATCTTACCTTCTACAATTATTTTCAAGGAAAGAAATTAGTCACAACTCACAATTCTCTCTTGGTAATTACTTCCTAGACAATGGTTTTCAACAAAGCAAGAATATTGAATACTCCTCTCTCTGACACACCATTTCTACCAATAAGCCATTTCTACTAACTACAAACTTATTGGCCTCATAAAAGAAAAAAAAATTAATTGAAAAATACCATATGAAAAAAAAAATGTATGGAAAACAAAAGCAAACAAAAAGAAGAAGCTAATCAACAATAATCAACTTTCCATATTTAATGATTCAGAACTCACAATTACTTGGAACCTGAAACCCATAGCCTACTAAAACAAGCATGCTGCATAACTCGAAATGACATAAAAGAGCAAAGGCAAAAAAGTAGTAAGGACCTAACTATTATACCTAAAACTAAAACTATCCTATTGTAACGCATATGAACACAACCAATAAGCATTAAATAACGTGACGATTGGAGGAACAGAGAAATTAGCCATTACTGAGCCGAGTATACGTTCCATCATAAGTAATTTTTCAAACGCAAGATAAATCAAATAAAAAGAAAATTCCACAACAATGCAATCAATTTCAATTACTGCTAATGGTTCTTTCTTGTTACCTTCTTGAGGAGAGAGGAGAGGTTGAGGTAACCGTAGCAAAGGGACTTCCCTGTCTCCGAGTCTCGTCAGACGAGAAGGCGGAAGGAATTGAAGACGAAAACCTAGAAACATAGAAGCAAGCAAAAATTCAAAACCCTAATCAAATTGAACAAAACTCGGAGAGAAATTATGAAGATAAAAATACCAGAAAGCGAAAAACGGAGTGATTTGTGCGAGCGAACAGAGGAAAACAGTGGTTCCGTCGTGATTTGTGCTGTGAGGGAATGATGAAATTGGAACGGTGGAGGAAAACAAGGTTTTAGGGTCTGCGACTCCAAATTGGGAAAATGAATGTGAGAACAATGGAGGGAACAGAAGAGCACGACTCCGAATGAGATACCTTATGGCTCAAGTGTATGCTTTTTGAACAAAATATGGGGGAGGGAAATGGAACTATGATTGCTATTATTAAGTGGCATTTCTCGCTGTGACTTTATTTTACATCTCTCATCTAAAATACATTTAAGTCACTAAAATTGCCTAATCTCAAATTCATTGAATATTTTCCATTTCTCGCTTCAAGTCTCAAATGTCGTGGCATGTTCTTTATTCCCTCTGTTTTAAAATGAATATCGTTTAAGCAAAAATAAACGAGGTAATGCTCATTTTGGTCTTTGAATGTCTAACAAGTAGCCACAGTAGTCATTCAATGTATCAAAATTTCAAAATAATATCTGATTGTGCATTTTGTTAGTTAATGTAGTCCTTGACATTAAAATATTTTGTTAATATTGTCATGTTAGTCCTTCAGTATACTTAGTTATTGTCATTTAAGTCCATATATGAAAAACTTATTAAGAGTATCGAGAGATTATTTTAGTGTCAAAGACTATTTTGACTAACAAAGTGCACAATCAGTGATTATTTTAGGAATTTGATACATTGAAGGACTATTGTGACGACTCCTTACACATTTAAAGACCAAAATGACTACTATCCAAAAATAAATTGTTTCAAAATGAATGTCGTTTTAATTTTTCAATGTAATATTAATTAACTTTTTCCATTAGTACCCCTGATTATCACCATGTACACTACTTTTAAAGCATCATATTCTACTTTAATTTACGATGATGGAAAATGCACCAATAAATAACAAAAGTTATTTTAGTAAAAATGTAATGTCCTATGACAACATAATTACATTTCATAATATATGTTTAAAAACATTAAACGGCATTCATTTTAAAACGAATGAAGTATTAAATTGAAATGTCGCATCAAGTTGGAGCATTTCATAATAATGACATCCTTCTAAAAGTAAAAGTGTCGTAAAGACAACTGAAAATAGTTTTTGGGTTAATTGTTCAAATTGACCATGTAACCTATTCTACCTGATGTCCGTAAAATTACCTTGTAAAATAAAGAACTCATGTTATAACCATGTAATTTAAGATTTTTCATATTTTAACACTATAATGTAAGTATAGTGTAAAAAAGTTGGTTAAAGGTTAATTTTTTTTAGTCATCTTTAGGACGTTAAAATATGGCTTTAAAAAAAAAATTCAACAAGGGATTGATTAATTATGAATTTTTATTTCCCATGATTATGAATTTCTTAAATAATTCGTAATTAGTTCGCCTCTCCTTTAAAAACACAATCCAGACCCAAAATATGAGTAGTTTAAACAAATGAAGAGTGAATTGGTATACAAACCAAGACAATAATATATATAATATCTGAATCATATAACCATAGACTATAATGATTAGTGAACATCTAAATTAAAGTTTTAAAAAAATAATATATCATTTGCATCCCAAAACAAGGTCTGAAATTTTCCGAAGACACAACAATCCAAATCATAACTTGTGATAGTTTACTTCTTGGCAACTGTACTCTTCACCAAAAGCTTCACCACTAGAGGAGGAGGATACTTGTCAAGTCATCATTCAAGATCTTTATTTTCTTCGCACGATTCTAACTTTGCACACCTATATAAAATAACACCAGTATTATTCCTAAAAAAAAAAAAAACAGTAATAGTAACAATGCCTAAGTAACAGGCTTAAAACAGCAGTAAGTAGGGGTGAGAATAATCGCCAACATCTGATTTTAGTTTTACTCTTTCTCATAATATCTACTACTTTGCAGCTAATGAAAATCAGGGAACTAGAATTTCCAAAGGAATTTACAACCAGGAAGAACATATAAAACTTAAAAGAAATTTGAAAATTAGCATTCACTATCGGATTCACAAGGGGAGGGGAATTCACGTACGCTTGGATGAATCAGAACCATATCATAAAACAAGCCTGACAACCGTTGATTACTACCTGCTGTACGTTTTCCTTTTTGATTTCTCTAATGATTACCATATAAAAAGCAGTGATAACTTATCATTGATAAAAGAACTGAATACAGTTTAATCTCCAAACAAGTTTAAAGATAGGAAAATGCTAACAACTAACAAGTGGCCGTAGTACAGTTGTTAAGGATTCATATATAGTAATATTGCCTTTGAAGTTGTCTAGTCAGCTATTTAAAAGTCCAAAAAAGGCTTTTTCCAACACAATTTCCTATCTTGGGTTCCTTAACAAGTGCCGTAACCGTAAAGGACACCTATTAGCATGAGCCTTAAATATATACTATTGCTTTCAGGCATAATTGTGAAGCTTATGTTGAATATGTCTGAAATTCAATCAAATACGAATTTCACAAAAAAGATAATAAACAGTTGTTGAATAAGCTTGCCAAAAAAGTGGAATTGTCAGAAAATGACTTAACAACCTTATATTTCTAGTCAAAATGAAGCTCCTAGTTGAGTAATACTAATCAATGGGAGAAATAGACATACGCTTCTTAGGAGGCATGCTCACCAGTCATCACCGAATTCATTACTATAAGATGATTAAGAACATGTACCTGCCAAGTCACAAACAAACTCTTGCACCAAGGACAAAACTTCATTTTCTTCCCGCAATTTAAATTTTGCACACCTAAATAAGTTACAACAATATTAGCCAACAATGATAAAGAAAAGTTGCAAAATCTTCAATTTGCATAAATGGTTAGAATAGTTTTGAACATCCATCAACTACTTCGCAACTAAAAAAATTATTATAATAAAATAAAAATTAATATTAGAAGTTACACCCTTACCTTGAGTGGATGTTTAGCACCTCAACATTGTCTCCTTTCACGACATCCTTCAATGAGATTAGACTTGGAATATGAGGAATTACTTGAAAAAACTTTGATTGAATCCCATGGATTCGAAAAACTTTGAATCCATACTTCCCAGGTTCAAAAAATATAAAACATTTGGATGAATGATATGACAATATGGCAGCACCCTCCTCAAAGTGTTTTACCGGCCAATATGAACCAAAATGTGGAGAAACATCATTGCTGAGAAAAGTATCAATGTTGTAAACCTTAGTCCATGATTCTCCAATACCATAATTTTTCATAACCCACATTGTAACACCATGTGGAGAAGAAGCATCACATATGTAAAGAAATCCCCTTAATTCTCCCATGCTGATATAGCATTTATCAAAAATTTCATTATTGTTTTCAAAAATGTGTGGAGGAGAAGGGAATGATTGCAAACTCTCACTTTCAAAGTTGAAACACAATATTGATATTTGCCAACGACCAAATCTGATCCAATGAATTGTACCATTCACACAGGTGGGATGAGTAAGCCTTGAAATAAAAAGCTGATGATCAACTTCAACATTTCTCCATGATAGTGTTCCAAGAGCGAGTATCTGAAGGGTCAATCGCTGAAATGACGAGTTCATGAGACGCCTAACATTTATCACACACATTTTTATAACCTTATATTCATTAGTTTTAGGTTGGAAACCGAAACCAACTATTGTTTCAATGCTTACATGATATGGGCATAACCCAATAGGAGTTACAGTAGCAGCTTCAGGAAGTCTTATGAACTCCCCAGTGATTGGATTGCAAATGACTAAAGGGTTCCCGTTATATGGCAGACACAAACAAAGCAAGCCATTGCAAGAATTCGCAACATGAAACTTATAAAGGAATTTGCCGCTCTTCTTTTTAAATTTGACATCACGAAGAGGAAGTTTGAATATAGGCGCAAGCTTAACATGATTGTTGCTTCCAATGTAAAAATTTTCAGGATCAGACTCAAGAAGGTATAGAGTTCTTGATACTAGTCTATTATATTCTGAGGGACGAATCATGAAACAAGTTTGTGCTTGTTGAAAGTGTAACTCAGCAAAACGTTGTTCTGAAATAAGTGATTTCCAATTAGTGCAGACACATTTACAAATGAGAAGAGAGTTGATGGGAAGTTGAAGCAGAATTTGGGTGATGAGTGGTTCAGGAAGATTATCAAAATAAGGATAAATCTCACAACTTTCTGCTTTCCCTTTTGCTTCATTGCTCGTATCCCCAATTGAATCCTTTTTTCTTTTCATGGCTAACCTCGTAAAAATAATAAGTACTAAATTAAAAATAAGGTAACGATGAAACATTGAAAATTTGAAGCATGAATGAATTTGTCAATAACTTACTTCTTTGTTTGTTTGTTTGTTGAAGATCTACGAAACCGCGACTGAGATCAGAGAGAGAGAGAGAGAGGAGCTATCGACACAACACACGGGTTAATTTGTTTCAGCCTTTTTTTTATCTGGGCTTTAACCTCTTTTATGCACAAATTTCATGGATCTCACAGTATCCTAATAATTATATAAAAAAGAAAATATTAACCATTGCACTTGAGCGCATTGGATAAAGGGATAAAAATATAAATATAGTATTGGAAAATGGTGAAAAACGATAAATTTAACTTTTTAAAAGTCAAAATGTTGTTGAAACTAATGCAAACATGCTACTTTTGACTTCCTTAACTATTACCTAAGCGCAATGGTTAACAAGACCCTATAAAATATAATTATATTTTTTGACAAAATCAAATAATTATTTTATTAATATTGTAAAATCTTTCAGGATAATCTATCCTATATCAAATAATTATTTTATTAATATTGTAAAATCTTTCGGGATAATCTATACTATATATATATATAAAAAAAAACTCATTACACATCTTTTAAGTTGATCTTTTTCTTTCCAAAAATGCTCTTAATTTTGAATACAAATAACACATGTAACAAATAGATAATAATAAATTTAAATATTAAAAAAATGTAACAAACACGATATGAATATATATATATATATATATATATATATATATATGTTTTTTTTCCTTTATCATTTAAAAAGTGTAACAAACAAGATGAGTATATTTATACTTACTTTTTCATTATCCTAATTATACCCTTAAACAATTGTTTCTATAAGAAAGATTGTTGTTCGTGTCATTAAAAAAAAAGAATTTAGATTATATTTTTTTTGTTATATTGTTGGTGTCATTGAAATAGATAATCAAAGTAATCAAAATTTCATAAAAAAAACAAAAACCCGTTCATAATTTTCAAATGTTATCGCAATAAAAAGAGCGGAAAGACGAGTACGCGAGTGCCCGTCTTTTCGCTAGTAATACATAAAGAAAACAACCCCTTTCGGTTTTTTTGGGCTGACTTTTCTCTCTCCAAAAATGTCATCAATTTTGAATACTAATAACACATGTAACAAATAGATAAGAATAAATTTAAGGCTTAAATGCATTTTTCATCCCTTATGTTTCAAAAAGTTGCAATTTTGGCCCCCTTATAAAAAAAATGGATTATTAGACCCCCTAACTTTTACCTCTCTTTTGAATGGCTGATTTTGACCTAGTCAACGCCCATGTGGTAGGTCACTTAAGTGATTTGGCAGACAACTGTGCAATTTTTATTTAAAAAATAAAAAGAAAAGCCATGCGTGTATTTTAAGAGTTTAAAAAATAAAAAAGTACAAGAAAGATGCATGTGAGCTTCTAATTTTTTCTCCTTCTTCATCTTCTTTCTTCCCCTCCTTCTTCATCTTCTTAATCCTTCAACATACAACCCAGAAGAACAGAAGGAAAAAAAAAAACCCAAAAAAGGGTTGTAAAAACAAAAAACACTTTCAACTTATAATTCAAACAACTTCATCTTATTTTTCTTTTCCTTATCAACACCATCTAATCTTCAACTCCATTTTTTATGAGCTTAGAAGCCAAAGCTACGACACAACAACGGGGTTTTCATAAGAAACAATTATTTGCAGAAAGGTAAAAATAATGTTTGTATCATTTCACCCTCCTTTTCATAAATCTGTTTCCTAGATAACAAAGGGGTTTTGAAGCCAGATCTACATCTATTCTTCCACTTATTTGCCTCTTCTTCGTTTGAATGACAAACCCAATAACAACATTCAGTGGGGGCGCAGAATCACATAAGAATCAAAAGGTTTGGAAATGAATTTTTACCTACCAAGATGATTCTTGAAGCGAAAGGGTTAACTCGGTAGGATGTTTCTCTGATCAACACCTTCTCACTTTAAAAAACCACAAATATAAAATAAAAAAAAAAAAAATCGATTGCAGGTTTGATAATTTTGATGCTTACTGGATTTTTGAAACAATCAAATGGATTTTGAGAAAAGGGTTTTGAGATTCACTTAATCAAATGGGTTTTAAGAAATGAATTTTTTTATGATGATCAGAGGAGTTAATTAAGATGTTGAGTTTTGTTTTGTTTCATTGGTTAACTTAATTGTTGATTTTTTGGGTTTATATGAGTATAGTGTTTTGAAGATGATGAAGACAAGAAGAGGGAAGAAGATGGTCTAGAAGAGGAAAGAGTATAGTTTTGCCTCTCTTATTTTTTCCTTTTTTAATTTTTTTAATTGCCTATTTACATGGTTGGAATTACTATTAATTTTTAAAATGAAAATTACACCGTTGTCTGCCAAATCACTTAAGTGACCTGCCACATGGGCATTGACTTGGTCAAAATCAGCCATTCAAAAGAGAGGCAAAAGTTAGGGGGTCTAATAATCTATTTTTTTATAAGGGGGCCAAAATCGCAACTTTTTGAAACATAAGGGGTGAAAAGTGCATTTAAGCCTAAATTTAAATAGTAAAAAAAATGTAACAAACACGATATGAATATATATATATGTCTGTTTTTTTGTTTTGTTTTGAATAAGCTAAAATGAAATTTATTTAAAACACAAAGAATCCTAGCAAGCACAAGCAATTCTAGGCTAGAGACTTAAAAAGCAACATACAAAGGAAAAGTGTTCCGTATATATGCAGAATGTCCAAACAAACATCTATGTATCAAATACAAACTTTTACAAACAAACCAAAAGCACCCACCACTGAGGCCCTCGAAACCAATAAAAACTAGACACCAAACCAATAAGTCATCTTCAAAAACCAAAGTTTATACGCCTGCGCAATAGCAGAAACAAATCTTGTACGAAACCGTTGAAAAACCTCTCCAAAATAACCATCAAACCTACCAAAAACCCATGTAACTGCACCTTAAACAAGCCACATCAAATTCATAGAAGAAAACCCACAAAAAGCATGACCACCACAAGCACCACCACCTCCACCAAAACTACCATTAACCACCACAAAACCACCAATAATCCTCACCAAAAACAAGCACCAGACACCACAGCATCACCACCAAAAACCAACACCACCCACCACGTGCATCACCACCAAAAACCACCATGAGCATCACCAAGAAAGACCCAATATCAGCATCACAAACCAACACAACAAAAAAGCAACATATGAGCTCCTCAACATCATCACCACAAACAAAACTCACCGATTTTTTTTTGATTCACCAAAATTTATTCACGTCGAGTTATACTAAAACCGTACCACTCGTGGATAAAACGATAAGGAACAAACAAACCGGCACCGTACAAAGGCGGAACACCGAATACAAACTAAAAAACTCCAGAAACCGCAAAAAACCAAACCAAAAAGCCCGCCCCCCAACTAGTGCTGAAGCTAAAACATACAAAGGGGTAAAAATATAGCATGAACCAAAATAGCATTGGCAGTACACTAGAACCCACCAAAGCATACTATTGCATCAAACACTAGCTCCCAGACTAAAGAACAGGCACTGACAGTACATAGCAGTACACCAAAAAAAATAAATCAAAGCCAACTAAAATAAATTAACACCAAAGGCACTAACATAAGCAAAAAATCAAGTGCTCAGATGATTTATTATTGATAGCATTGACCCTTTTCAAACTCTTCTTTTTCGTAACTTTCTTTGCCTTCGTCCCCATTTTGGTATGAAAACCCTAAAATTGGATCAACAGAAAACCACCTATTAAACTCACCACAAACCACCACGAACTACGCCGAGAACCACCACAAAACCCCTCCGAAAACCATCACAAACCACCACAAAAACGCAGCAAACTAACACCACCATGAACATCAGCGACAAAAAAAACAACTGCTTAGAGAAACCGGTGGCCGAGTGATGCGGACGACCCAAGCCAATCATCGCACCACCAACAATTGAATCTACATCGCGGCGGATATAGGTTGGATTGAAAGGGAGGAGGGTGACGGTGGAGATCTAGAGAGAGGTCAGAGAGATGTTTTTAGAGAGAGAAAAAATTAGGGTTTTTACTTGTTCTTATGTCTGGTTTTTGTTTTCCTTTATCATTTAAAAAGTGTAACAAACTAGATGAGTAAATTTATACTTACTTTTTCATTATCTCAATTATACCCTTAAACAACTTTTTCTATAATAAAGATCGTTGTTGGTGTCATTAAAAAAAAGAGTTTAGATTTTTTTTTTGCTATATTGTTGGTGTTATTGAAATAAATAGTCATGATTAGTTTGATTTGTTATAACTTGAAAACAACAAACATTTATATTTTTAGTTTTAATCGAAATCAAAATTTCATTAAAAAAAAACACCGTTAATAATTTTTAAACGTCAGCGTAATAAAAAGAGCTGAAAGACTGGCACGTTTGAGTGCCCGTCTTTTCGCATATTTGTCTATTTTTTTTCTTTATCATTTAAAAAATGTAACAAACTAGATGAGTATATTTATACTTACTTTTTCATTATCCCAATTAAACCCTTAAACAACTTTTTCTATATGTTGGTTTCATTAAGAAAAAAAAATTTAGATTATATTTTTTTGTTATACTGTTGGTGTCATTGAAATGGTGGATAATCATGGTTAGTTTGTTTTGTTATAACTTGAAAGCAACAAACATTTATATTTTTAGTTTTAATCAAAATCAAAATTTCATAAAAAAAAAATCCATTCATAATTTTCAAACGTTAGCGTAATAAAAAGAACGGAAAGACAAGCACGTGAGTGCTCATCTTTTCGCTAGTATTAAATAAAAATTAGTAATATTAATGTTGTATTTTTATTAATATTTTTATGTAAAATCTGTTAAATATATGTAATTCATTCGTTGCAGATGTTTAATGTTTATATCTATGAATTTTTTATGTCAGTCCTTGTCCGTAAGTTGATGGTTAGGATCTTTTGGAAGATTGGTAATGATTGGAGGGTTCTGGAGCAAACGAAAAACAGTGAAGAATACGACATTGTGATCAGAGGTAGATACAAGTGTGAAGTCCGCATTCCTTGCAGATCGAGTAAGGTGCCATTTGATGAAGGTGGGATCAGAGATGAGAAAGTCATGTGACTTACTCAAGCACTTAAATCGAAAAAGAGATTTGACGGGAAAGAGGAAAAGCAAGTTGGGGATGTGCTCACCAGGAATAAATTTTGGTGACATGTTGGTAGGACGTCGTGATGGAGATGGGAGATTCATGATGGGATTTTTGTTACAAGCGTGGTTTTGCACCTTTGGAGAATTGAAGAGTAGAAATTTTGAACACCGATAACTAGGGCTGTTCAAAACCGAACCAATCCAATAGGAAAACTGCAAACCGAACCAACCCAAACCGAAACCACAAAAAACCGCATTTGGTTCAGATGTAATCAGATCATTTTCTTGCTCAACCGCATGGTTTGCTTTGGTTTGCGGTTTTCATTTTACCAACCAAACCAAACCGCAACATAAGAAAAATGTTAATTAAACATATATACTCATAGAAACTTTTATAAAATTACATACTTTTTCTCTTGTTAGATTCCTTCTTTGCTTTTTATATTTAAAATCTTAGTCTTTTCCATTTCTTAGAAAATAGGATTACGTTTTGCCCATGTTTTTAACTTGGTCTATGATGTTGGAAACATTGTAAAATGAAAATAAAATTGTAATATTTGATGAAATTTAAAACATTGCTGAAAAATATGTTGTGTATTAACTTTTTAACCTGATTTTAATGTTGGAAACAAAAAAATTTATCGTCTAAAAAAAACCGCATCAACCATCCAACCCAAACCGCATTAGTTTGGTTTGGTTTGGATGTTATTTTTAAAGTCAATCGAACCAAACCAAACCGCATGCTTTTTTATCTTGCGGTTCGAATGACTTTTACCTTTAAAACCGAAGCAAACCGCACCGCAAACACCCCTATCGATAACACACACAAAAACCAAGGGACACTTCTTAGCATTTATTTCCGTCAAACATGGAGTATAAATTAACCATGGAAAAGTCTTTTTTTTTTTTTTTTTTGAAGGGGGCCATGGAAAAGCCATGTTTAATGTTTATATCTATGAATTTTTTATGTCCCAATATGATATAGTCGATATATTAAATTTTAAAAATTCAGAATCTTTTTAAAATATCAAAATTAATATAATATTTCTATTAAATATTTGTTTTTTTAAAATGTTTGTTTATTTTATAACAAAAACAGTTTTAATAGAAAAAAAAGGTGGACATTAGTTTGATTATATTAGTAGTAGAATTTTTTATATATTTAAAAAATAAAAAAATTGTTATCAACTTTAACAAATTATATTCCCATGACATTTTTTCTATGGAGAACTTGTTTTAAATTTAAAAAATAATTATCGGTTTTTACGACTTAAACTCTCATGACAACTTTTTTTTTTTTAAAAGAGAATATGGAATCCATTTTTTGCTTTTAAATTTAAAAAATACAACAAAATTTGTTATCGATTTTTAAGACATAAATCACCCCATTTAGTTTTAACTGAACATTAAACCCACATAAATAAGAAAATTACGAGTTTAACCGATATTAATTAAGGATTTTTGTAGGCATTAACTTTAATATATTAGCAGTAGACTCTAAAAAAAAAGGGTGGCATTTAACATGGGAAAGTCTAAAACTTTCCCACCATGGGCAAGTAGGTTTTTGACCATAAGATCAAAAGAGGAACACATTCTTATCATACTCTCTCAACATCAAAAGAGAGAGAAGAAGGGTGATGGAATATGGTGTAAGAAAAAATCTGATGCTAAGAGAGTATGATAAGAAGGTGTTCCTCTTTTGATCTTGTGATCAAAAGTTACTTTCCCATGGTGGGAAAGTTTTAGACTTTCCCATGTTAAATGCCACCTAAAAAAAGTAGTAGAAAGTTTTTTTTAAAAGGAGAATGTCGAATCCAGATTTTTTTTGCAGGAAACTAAATTGAAGAATTATCAATGAAAAAAAATTCAACCTTGAACTGCATGCTTGGATTGAATGGAATCTAGAAACTAAATTGTTAGATAAGATCCGCACTAATTGGTCTCTTCTTATTGTTGTTGCTTTATGAGGTCTTTGGAAAGATAGGAACTCTCTTATTTTCTCTCAGGAGAATAAAATGCGAGTAAGCCTATAGGGAATGGTTACTAATCATGTGCATGTTATAAAGAGATAATGATTCCTCTTGCTTCAAGATATGACAATGATTTCAAGATGCATGATCATTGTTAACTTCCACATGAAGGATATGTTAAAAGTTAACACAAATGGGACTTACTCTAATAGTCTCTCAGCTGAGGCATTATCAAAATTGATAAAGGAAACTTTGTGAAAGCTCTGCTCACCGGGGCATTAATCTATTTGGCAAGGGAATTAGGAATGAACAATGTGATTTTTTAAATTGATTATATCATCATTGTAAACATGATTTATAACAAGGTTGTCAAAACTAAATACCTTATAACCTTTTTTTTTAACCTTGATTTATAACCTTTTTTTTTAACCTTGATTATATCATCATTGTAAACATGATTTATAACCTTTTTTTTTTGGGTCAAGAAATACCTTATAACCTTTGCTCAGAGAGATTTCTCATATTCTTCACCAACATGGGTAGAAGGATGAAGTGAGTCATATCCGTGGAGAAGCAAATAGTTGTGCTAATGCATTATAGTCTAATTTTGCTGATTAAATTTGATAAATAAGGGTATTAGAGTCCTTATTGTGGTCATGTAGTATTTCTTAACAAAAAAAAAAAAAAATCAAAAAACACAAATGGGTTATTGGCTGCTTGATATCATTTAATGTATGCTTAAATGTGTGTTTGATCCCTGCACTTTGATCATATTTTGGCATTGGTCACTGCACTTTTTTTTGTTTGACATTGGTCCCTGCACTTTGTAAAACTTTTGTCATTGGTCCTTGTGTTAACCTCATGTTAAAAAAAAGTTAAAATTAACGGTGTGCCATGTGGACCAATTATTTCATGCCACGTGGCACATTAAAAGACAAAATTGCAGAATTAAAATAAATTAGATAAAATAATTGATTTTTAATTAGAACAAAATCTAGGCAAGGCATGCTTCTTGGAGCTCCAACCCAGAAATCAACAACAATTCCAATAACAAGGATAACCTAACAACAACAACTATAATTACAAATATTTATTATCTATTTTCAATCTTCACTCCACTTTTCAATCGTAATCCACTTTGTAATAAATCAAACCTTAAACCCATCTCAGCAATCAAAGCGTCCCAACTTGAGTTGATATGCTTGCAACCTGTCTCAACATCGGGTAGAGATATGCCTCACTCATCACTTCCTTTTCTCTTATTGTTAAGAGTCATCGCAAATTCTAAAACTCATCTTCCTTCTTCTTGTTGTTTGAAAACTCAAACCATAATTCGTCAAATCTTCGCATGTGTAGAATAATTGGTTGTTGAATGTGAGTTGATCGGATTGCATGATGAGTCCGATGAGACCTTATTCGACGACAGCAAGTAGCGATGTGAATGCCATTGTTGTGATCATCTTCTACTTTTATTTTTAATTTCCAATTAACAATAATAATAATTGGTCCATTTTTTGAAGATGAGGTTAACAGAAGGACCAGTGACAAAAGTTTTACAAAGTGCAGGGACCAATGCCAAAATATGATCAAAGTGCAGGGACCAAACACACATTTAAACCTTTAATGTATAAGCATTTTCAATAGAAGAGCCAGGAGGATTACTCCAGGAATTAAATTTGTAAGATTAAAAATCACGACTCGGCACAATTAAAAAATCATTTTTTTTAAACTTTTCAGAATCATTTTCCCTAAAATAATTTCAATTTTTATCTATACCTACAAAACATACAAGTCCCCTTCTATAATAGTAAGTTGTTTGAGTACTTTTTTCTTTGCCTTCTCTTATAAATAGAGAGGATCCTATAAATACAACGAGGATCCGCGGTATTCTTCACTTCCCCCTCCATGACTCGAATCCAAGACCCATTGGACGTAGGTGAAACGTCTTACCAACTAAGTTGCGCTTCATTGTGAAGTTGTTTGAGTACTTCACAAGCATGCCAATGCAATGTCTAGATCGGTAGATCCTGTATTTAATATACCATCTACCAGACAGACCTTTTATATACATACATGGGATAACACAAACAACATCGGTCATTTGCAGCCCTATTCATAAATCACACTTACTCTTGAAAATGATCCATGATGTAGAAAACAGATACACAATAACCATACAACGTACATCTTAATACATTTGTAAAAAGAGATGTTGGATTGGGTGCGAAATGTTGGAACAGTATATAACACAATAACTAAATATTATTAAAAACATCACAAACAAAAGGTTTATTACAGAAATTTCTAATCTAGTTTGACTCAACATAATTAAATACAGTAATGTCAAGTAAATAGTTTGATAGACTTTATTCCACGATAACCTCAATTTTATAACGAGTAGATTAGAGTCATAAGACAAAAGAAGAGCATGATAAAGCTCCACCCTTACCATGACAAGGTCTCTTATAAAGTTCATAATCCATGAATCTGTGGCTGTGCACTACAGGCAACAATAAAAGTTATATTACTCCGCTCTGGACTGGCCAGCACGGGAGGAGAGGATGATGCCAACAATGAGACCATACAACGCCAATGCCTCAGCAAAGATGAGAATGAGAATCATTCCAACGAAAAGTTTCGGCTGTTGGGCATTTGCTCTGCAAAAATAGTTCATTTTCAACATGTTAGTTAAATTCAATGCATTAAAATAGAGCTTAAACAGATTTAGTCTTTCAGAGTTAAACAATTTCTCTTTGAACAAATTGTTAAACTGTCGAAAGCAGCAGCGGCGGCAGCAGCAGCAGTGATACAAGTCTAACATTAAAATGATTTTGGAGTTTGTAATTGAATCAACAACAGACTAACAAAGATTTATACTCAAAAAAAAAAAAAGATTTATACTACCCCGTGCTGTAAAAGAGGTTAATGAGGTCAAATAGCTGTTTCTTCGTTATATACTTGCAAACAAGCATAGTCAATACTTATGCTATTTTCTACCTATAAAATAATGTCTTTTATCTAATACAAAGTAACTAGAACTAGGTATGAATATCCACCAATGTACATGAAATACCTAGCACAACCATATCGACTTATTATGTCCTCTGTTGTCAAAGCGGAAATGCGGCGCGGGATGCGGACGCGTAGCGGGCGCTATTTCGGTGGCGCGGACACTAATATATTTAATATTAAAATACTATGCTGTTGAAAAAAAAAAACTAAAATACCTTAAACATTACTCAAAATTCATGAAGTATTCCTAATTTGAAATAAAAGCCATAAGTCTTAAGCAAAACATAAAACATACTTGCAAAAAATACTAATAAAATTCAAGGAAACCAACACTTTAAGACTCTAAAGCTTAAAGTAACAAAAGTGCAAAACATTAACAATTAACAAGGTCATCCTCCCAATTAACAAATTCTACAATCAAGAGATGAAGAGAGGAGAACAAAGATGGGTTCTGCGATCAAGAGATGATGAGATGAGAAGAGGACCCTGAAAACGGTTTTAAGTGACCCTAAAAACGGTTTTAATTACAAAAATGACCCTGAAAACGGTTTTAAGGGAAAAACGTCCGCTTTGACCCGCATCGCGCCCACTTCAGCCGCTTTCTCCAAACGCTCCGCCTTCGAGCACTGCGTCGCGTTTTACTGGTTTTGGCCGCTCTGCGCTGCGATAGCACTGGTAGCGACCGCTATTGACAACAGAGATTATGTCATGATACTAATAAGAACCTAGGAACCCACCCTTAAAAGCTAGCGATATCAAAGGGGAAGAACTAAGCTACTTGAATACTCCACCAAACATCCCATATTACGATGCTTTATTTGGCCTTTCTAGTCAACCCTACGTAGGTAGCCCTTTCCAGGACACCAGCAACCAACTTCGATACCAATTGATAAATATCCAACAACTTGGAGAACCCTCCCTTATAAGCTAGCTATCAAGGAGGAAGAACCAAGCCACTCCAATATCGAGCATCCCATACTATTCAATGCGGGGCTAAACACCCATAATACCCAAGTACCTATAACATACTACTGAAATTGGTATACTTCATCATGTTCAGTTCTCACATTTACATTTCAGAAAATTTACTAAATTACAAGAAAATACTAAATAAAATAGTGAAGAGTGGCCATGTGTTATGTGAAAAGATCATTCATCATTCAAATTACAAAAACTGAAAAACATAGAGAACACTAAAAACATTAAAACCCAATCAGAATTAAAGTCAAATAAGAATTTAGTTATTAATCTATGAAATAGACCTTATAAATTTATACGTGCTTAAATAGAAGTAACACGAAAGAGTTTAACAGAAGGTATACTATAAACTAATTTCAACAAATGTTGGAAGTTATTATTTATAAAACTTATAGAGCAAGCTTGGATAAACTTTTTAACATCTACTTAGGAAACTAAAATTAAAATAGTCATACTTTGATTATGAGTCTTCTAGCTAACAGTTTTTTCGCATAACTTGAAATGATCTTCTACATCTGAAGTCTCAACTCTCAACATTTTCAAAACCTCACTCCTCAAATTTCCCCATTACTGCCTATAAATTCAAAAGGGCTTCTTTTGTTAGATAAGAGTCCAATACTTATTTCAACCATAAAGCTTCCATAAGTTACAAGTTAATCCCAATTGGAGCATTGTAACTGCAAGATTATCTCCAAATTTTCTTCTTCAGATATTTGTTAAAACCAAACCGACTCAATAACTATAGTCAAAATCCAGTAAGTATGACCATTATGCATATTGTAGTACAATAAGACAAATGATCTCTATCCATGTGGCAAGAGGAAGGCAACACCACTTTTGAAACAACCAAAAAAAATGTTTACAACATATGCATCGTATCTTATTAAATCACATACCAGTAAAATCGCTCACTTTAGAGTGTAAACCAAGTAATATCAATCATTTATACGCAACTCAACAATAGATATTATACGTAGATAACTACTAATTCCTACATAACACCAACTCTTGATTTTGCATGAAAAATCAACTCATGATTAACTCACTTTACTAACTACTCAATCTAGAAGAGTCAATTCCTTATTATTGGTATATATCCTAACATCAACACTTCAGATTGAAAACATGTCTATATGCATGATGATGATACACATGGTTACTTCTTATTTCTTAAATTACGATTAGTGTCTATGTGTCAGTGTCGTGTCCTGTGTCTGTGTCAAATCAAATCAGTTACGAAATCAAAACGAAAAAAAGGTATATGGAGAGAATGAAATACCTAACACCAGCATCACCAACAACACCAATAGCCATGCCAGCAGACAAGCCAGCAAGACCACAAGCAAGACCAGAAGAAAGATGAGCATACCCATCAAAAAGGTAATAAGATTTAGCCTTAGGGTTAATCCCAGTACTAATAATAACAGCAATAATCAAACCATAAATACCCAAAACACCAGCCATAACAACAGGAACGATCGATTTCATAACAAGTTCAGGTCTCATCACACCCATTGATGCTACTCCGACACCACTCTTCGCTGTTCCATATGCCGCTCCCATACCTGAATAGGGAAAATTGAATCAAAATTGAATTTGAATGATTAAGAATTAATTGAAATGATTAAGAATTAATTGAGGCTTACAGGAGAAGATTAAGGCTGCGGCGGCGCCGAGGAAGCCGAAGAAAGGAGCAGTTTCATCGCCGCTGAAACCAGCCATTTTTGTTTTAGTTTTCTGTGAAAATGAGATGAATCGAGAAATGAAGAAGGTGATAGATTTTGATGATAGATAGAGATCTATTCTATTATTATTGTTTTTTTCTTTTTAATTAATTTTGGATTGGATCAAAAGGAAGTTTCTTGAGTGGACCCCCACTAAGTTTGTGATCACTCACACCACACCACATGTAACGATAACAAGCAAGTATTCACAAAATACATGCAATAACAATACTTCCTCTCGTCCTATTTACAACAAACAATTGACTTTTTAGATACATTAAATAATTTATGTATTTAACCAAGTACATAAATTATTCAATGTATCTAAAAATTCAATTGTTTCTTGTATAAATAACCGAAGGAAGTAGAAATAATAATAAGCAATTCAACCATTATGTGAAGACATCCCCTCAAATAATAAGCAATTCAAAAGACATCCCCTAAAAACAAACATTATATGAAGAGAAAGAATGGGAATGGAGTCATGTTCATGGATCAATTCTTTTTATGAAGGTAATTGAGTAATTTTAGATTAGAATGGTTTTGAAGGTGCATGTCAAAATGTTTTAGGGATATTTGATATGATGAGACGTATGTTTGAATCGGGCACGGATCTACGTTGCCTTAATTGGGGGCTATTGACCCCACATGTCCATTATTTTTCTAACTAATAAATTAAATTAAGATGATGACCCCACATACAATTTTATGTTGACGCCACAAAAGCTTGTTTAGTGCACTAAAGAAAACAATTATACAATGATACCTTTCGGTTACTATTATAATCAAAAAATTCATTTTTAAGGCTCATTCAATAAATGATGAATATGGTTTAAATGATAAACTACATATATCATTTATTGAATGAATCTAAAAAATGACTTTTGTTTATAATGTGGTTACCATGACTTTTGTTTCCATACATCATTTTGTATTTGGTTTATTTTTTATCCTTCATCCAACCAAATCAACTTTAAAGGATTCTAGAAGGTGAAACTATTTTTTATTCATTTTTATCGGATAAATTTTTTCAATATTAAGGTATTTTAAATTTTTGGATATACATTACTATAATTTTTATTTTATAAACTTTTGCACAATATTATGATTTTATCTTTATTAGATATAAATTTATATATTTTTAAAAATATTTTTTATAAACAACCTTGACCCCACTTATTGAAATTTTTGGATTCGTCCCTGGTTTGAAGTAATACCTATTTTTATGAACTCTTTGAAACAAATGAAGTTTGAATAAGCTGTTTAGAAGGTTTTTAAATCCATTATTTTGAAAGTATGTCTCACAACTAAAAAGTATTTACATGTTAGCTTTGAACAAAATCGTTCATTGTGATTTAGATATGAATTTATATTCTTGTAGGTTGGGCGGAGCACCGAAGAGGCAAACAATTTGATCATAGAGGCAAAATTCAATCTCCTAAGTCCTAATTGGTTTTGAATGTTATTTTTGGTATTTCCCTCGTTTATTTTTTTTGGTATTTCCCTCATTTATTTTATGTATAGATAAAATTTTAAGATCTATGCTGCATTTGAATTGCAAAACAGTAAGTAGTAGACATGACAATACATGATGAAGGACAAAACTTACCTAAGTTTCCATAGGTCCAGTTTTTACTGTTTGCCAATAGAAATATGGCATGTGGATAATTAAATTTAATTTTGTTTAAATAATTTAACGCTGTTAATTTGTTCTTGTCAACTGTTTCCTCCTTGTAATCTATCAATGGAAAATCTACCAACAGTCGTGTACATCGCCACCTCCATCCTCAATGAACCAGATGCCAAAACATCATCCTTGAGATTTTATGTGACTATGGTGCAATCTATCAATTGACCTCCGCTATGTTACAAATCTATAAGATGTAACTATCAGATTAGGAACTCTCGGATCTATGGTTTGAGTGAAGAGAAGGGTGATGTCCTTGATATTTGATGGTCACCCAAAATCAATTTTTTTGTGAAATTGTTGTCCAAAACTTGCAGATACTGAAAAGATGATGATGAGTCTCAGAGTATGCTTCTCGTTCAGCAAATTGGGATATGCAGAGAAAATCGGTCTTTTTCTAACGTTTCTAATGGAGGTTATCAATTAAAATAAATAATACATGTGTCATATTGCTATTGGTAAACAGTAAAAACTGGACATATGAAAACGTAGGTAAGTTTTGTCTCATGATAAATTGTACAAAACAAAATTGTATTGGAAAGAGAGATAACAATGATATGTTAATTGTTGAATTGAGAAAGAATATGAGTTGCTTATATCGCATCGCAAGTCACTAACTAGTTAGTCAACTAACTAACTCTTTGTTATAAACTGTTGTGCAAGTTAGTTTGATATTTAGTTGCCTCTTCTTTCTGTTTTAGCAAATCAAAAAAATCTCTAGTTTAACATTTAGTTGCCACTTCTTTTTTCTTTTGCAAAAAAACATTGTTGGATAAATATGACTGAGTGCAAGGAAGTGAAATACAACTCATTGATCCCTATTCTCTATATAATCATAAAAAAAAGACCATTTTTCATAAAATATTTCTCTTCATCATCGCACAAATTTGATAGGATCTTTTATAAGATGATCTCCATTTTCTCCACATTATCATGTTTTTTTTTTATCATGTCCCATTAATTCTTCTCGGTTCAAATTTTTTTCCTTCTCGGTTCAACCCATATTATCAACCAAAAAGAATGATATGGTTGAGAAAACGAACATTCATAGACAGAGAAACATGTGTTTTATTTTTTGTAATTTTAAAATAAAATAAATTTATAGAAGTAAAAAAATAATGTATTGCAAAATTCATTTTTAAAAACACTAAAAAATAATAAGTGCATGTGTGTTGTACACACACATAATGAACTAAACTCCATTTAAGGTTAAGACTCAAACCGTGGATCTAAAAGACACAGGTTAAGAGACTTATGTATTTCTCATTCGTGCCACACCACACAATGATGTTGAATAGTGGCAGAGCCATGATTTTATAGAGTCTGGACAAAAATTTCACATTTCCTGCGGATAATTTTATAGACTTCCCATATAATGTTACTTTCTTTCTGCAGATAATTGCACATTTCCTACGAATATACCTTTCCTGCGGTTCTTAAAATCCTAAGGAAACAATTACCCACGAAGGTATTACATTTACCTAGGAACCTAAATCTTTGGCAAAATCTGCAGGAAACTGCGGAATTTACACCAAAATCCGCAGGAAAAATGAGAGGTTCTAGTAATGGTTGGACTTGCTACAAAGAAAGTAGAAGCTGAGTCTGGGCTAGTGCTCAGGCTACCTGGGGGTGGCTCCGCCCTTGCTGAATGGGTATTTCGTCTAGTAAGTGAGGTTATACCACGATGGGGGTATTAGAAGAATAAATACGGGTGTGAATAGTAACTTTATTGTTAGTTTTTGTTCTATTAAAGGCTTGATTGTTATTGTAACTTGTAACCCATAATAGAAGAAATATGAGAGGGTTTTAAAAACTGGTGGATTTAATATATTGGTCATTACTTTTTCTACCCTATGAATTTTTCGCGCGTCCTATTCAGATTCTAAAATCTGAAATATTTCAACGTGTTTTTGAATGTTTTTATAGGGTGTTTATGCAGTTCGGATTCTAGAATTTGGACTGCATAGAGTGCGCAAAAAGCTTATAGGGTGGGAAAAGAAACAGTCTAATAAATTTTTGGGAATTTTGTCTCCACAATTATTTTTTTGGATGCAATTCAAATTATAAAATTCGAAAAATAAAAGATTTTTAAGAGTGTTTTGAGAGTTTTAAAGTACATTAACGATTTTTAGATTAGACGACCGGCGGTTTTAAGACCTTTCAACACATCTGTCATGTCATGGTTGTGTTTACCATCATCAACTTTGAGGCTCCAATCACCAGCAGTCAACAAGTAACCTCTCAGCCGAAACGGACACTCGCATTTAACCGAACCAGCTATCTCGCGCCGACTCTTTCTTTTGTACTCGGTGTATGAACCTCCCCTTTCACATATCAAAGTAACAAATGACGCTTCTTCCATTGCCACTGTTATCGGATTTACCAATAACAGTTGAAAAACCAAGCTTCCTAGCTTTCTCTCGAACCCACTCCAACAAATCATTCTGTGTTGCAAACTTTTGTTTAGTGGTAAAATATTCTCGCTGGTCAATACAAACAACAACAACTGGAGGTGGTACAACAGGAGGAATAGGAGGAGGAGGAGCATCCTATACTTTCGAACCACCTAAACAAATTTCAAGTTTCGGTGGTGGTGGTGGGGGATTCTCGGATTTGGCATTTTCGGAATCATGCGCATCTTCAAGTAAAAGAAGCGGCAACACAATAAGAGGTTCATTCTGAGGTGGATCATCATTTGGGGCATTAACAGGAACAATCATGACTGAAAACAGTGCGAAGCAGAGTTAGAAAATGAACACAGTTTCTGTACTGGTGCAGTTCGGATTTCGAAATCCAGAACGCATGAATGCAGTTCGGATTAAGTATTTCGGAACCATACAGTGCAGATCAAACGGCGTGATCAAAAGTAAATAGCTTAAAAATCGAATAGGGGAAGGTTTATATACACGTTACTTTTGCATTCAGACGAAAATGATGATGTTAACCCCCCTTGATGGCCAGATTGCTGCTCCAAAGCATATTTTCGCCCAAAATGGAGTGTTTTTTTAGAGGTGTAGGGAGTGTTTGTGATAAAGGTGGTGTGCTTCAGCTAGGTTCTTGAGGACTATATATAACCTAGTTGTTCGGATTTCATTTTCCGGAAAAAAAACGACTACTTTTCTTGCTCAGTTTAAATACAGGGTGTGCAGAGTTTGTTTTCCGGAAAGTAACCATTTGGTCCAGATTAAGTTTTACGATTAGTCTTTCACCCTGGACAAGCCCAAGCTTCACAAGTAACATGTAGCAGGGTGATTTACTAATCATTTCAGATTATACTATTCGAAATCTGTCCGGATTATATAATCCGGACAAAGGGTATTTTGGTCAAAATCATAGGGCGTGCGAGAAGGCAACATGGTGGAAAAAGCAATACTCTTAGATTTATTATTGTTGTTGGTGATTTTATGGTTTTTTGGTTATTGCTTCTCCGCTTGGATTTTGTTATTTCTAGTTTGTACCCCTTTTGATTGTCTTAATGCTTGAAATGACTTTTTTTTATTTTTATCGTGTTGTATTTTGAGTAAGAGACTTATGACAGCTATCAATAAATTTAGCATCCTTCCAATCTTATCAGAGACTTGTCAAGATGTGGTTCAATTGATCATTTCATAGACCACTTATAATTGATATGAGCGAACACCTGCAAATATTTATTTTTTATCTAGATTTAAGAGAATAAAGACTAGTTGTAGATCTCACATTATTATTGATCTTTGACCATTTATGAAAGAAATTAGTTTGGTAATTATATTTTAGTTTGTTAACGCCGTACGTGATTCTGAAATTTCTATATGTATCATGGTGATTGTATTATCTTAATTTTAATATTTGAATGACACTTAATTAATTATTTTTTAAAAATGTCGACGGTGTGGAAAATTCCTCCTTCGATATTTTGAAAGAATAATTTGGCCTGAAATCTTGTTTCATGGCTTATTTCACATTAAATCGTTTTTTCTTCTATAAAATAAAGTTTAGGTTAGTATGATTTCGGACGCTCATCACATTAGGACATGTTTTAGAGTTTAAACACTGCTTGTAAATGTACTTATAGATTATTCACTAAAAGATCATGACATTGACAACGCGAGTTAAATCCACCTCATTGTGGTATATAGACCAACTACTTACCAACTGAATTAACAAAATAGTATACATATCTACTTTATATAGCCTACAACAAAATAGACTTGTGTTATCATTGGCTAAGTTCTAATAATATGTCCATTGAAATTTTTACCACATTTTCGAGCCTTCACAGTGAAGAACTAGTACTGGCCATAATTCCATTTCAGATATGATATGGTACGTTGTCTGAAACATGCATGATAAAAGTCCATTGAGAACATCACTCAAATAGTTATATGAAGCAATGGCACTTAAATATGGAAGCGTAACTATTCTTAAAGTTTTTGTATCACTTTGTGAGTTGTCCAATTTCCGTAAACTGTATAAATCTTCAATTGGAATACATACTGATGCCTCATGATGCCGGGGCTAGCTTAACGAATTGAAGATGAAATTGCGCGTAAGAAAAGTTCGATAGAAATAGTGCAGGTTTGACATCTCATGTAAGAGTGACTATTAATATATGTACCTTTTCTGTAAGGGAATTGGCTCACGAGTTGAACCCATTGCTTTGCAATAATGTATGGGCTTTTCAAGCTACCCGAGTTTCATCCGAAGGCCGAAAATTAGATTTTATTATTTCAGTTCAATTTTAATAATTTTTGTTTTATTTTCTGCGCATTAGAGTTTCCTTAGTATTTAAACACTCCAGATAGAGATGCGTTTTTTATTAATTCAATAATATTTCAAAGAATTTTCTCAATTTCTGGTGGATTCCGAAACCCTATTTTCACAAGTCTGTATCTTGCAAACTTATTCTTTTTTCTATCTAAGTTTAACGCTTGCTATCTTTCGTTTCCGTCTGCATCATCTCATAATTTATAATATATCTTTTAGAGCATGAGTTTCTGCTTGCATTTCATCTTACTGTAGAGAGAAATATATAAATATACCTATATAAGTACATTTTTTATGATTCGCACACGGTTTGTGAGACTTAAGTTTTAATTCTATCATAGTGTATTTTATCTTTGACATTGCTATATAAATGTTAAACTACAAAAATGTAGGTCCATGCATCTTGATGAAGATTTCATGGTGCCACTTGCGAAAATCAAGGTTAAAGTCAATTGTAACAAAGTGTTTGGTACGTATAAGAACAGTGAGATTATAATTGGAGTAGAAGTGGAATTCAATGTAATGCTTGTGCAGTAATAAAAGGTGAGAATGGAAATCATTGGTGCGGGCACAGTTAATAAGCTTGTTCTTTACAAGTTTACATATATCAGAATATTGCCTTTTCAGTTTTGCATTATGCTTTCCCCGCATATATATCGGAGCAAAGAAGATAAACTTTTTCTTTATAATCTGTAATGCTTCACCACTATCATGCAACTATGCAGTCCAATAATGAATATCTTTCACCATTTCTTGGTAAGGTTTAATCGGTCATTTTGGTCAATGAGTGTACGTGATATTGTCAGTATAATTTTTAAATGTGTCAAAATTGTAATCACATTTTTAGTGTCTTTTTGTTAGTAATTTTATGAATGAAATTGATCAATGAAAAAGATTAAATTGACTATTGAAAAATAGATTTGAATACCAAAATGACAAATAAAAAAGACACATGTGGATGTGTTCGTTGATGCATTCAACATTTGTTCATATTTCGTCTTGACGAAACACTGTTTTGGTCATGGTAAAACAAAATTTCTTCCTCTTTCCCCGTCCCGTTCCGAGGTTGTCCCCTCTAACATGGCGCGGGTGGCTACCTTGGTTAGTCAAAAAGCCGTGTTGGTCCCTTTGTGATTTTGGCCTACAAAAGCTAGGGAAATTAACATGTTAATCCAAAATTGCAACTGTCACATTTGCTTAGGTTGATGACAAATAGCAACCGTGCACTACCACTCCTTTAGTATCTCTTAATAATCGACTCGGTCTCTGTGGCATCCTGTGAAGAATTAATGAACATCTTTCACTTATTAAAAGCAAAAATAAGTCTCTATCAGAACTTGGTAAACAATCTAATAAAGCCAATAAAAATTAAGGTATATTGCAAAACAAGGAGAATCACAACTTTTTGACAAACTAACACAAATAAAAGTTCATTGTGAATGCGAAATTTGTAAGTGCAAAACTTTTAAGAGGCATGTCTGTGTAACACAAGCAACATGAGATTTTTAATTAGTCAATTCCCAACGCGTAGTAATCGATTTGAGTTGGACCCTCCACTGAAAACTGACATTGAAATTCATCACCATAATCTCTAGATCAAGATCCTTCAGCTAGCCCGTGACCATCATAGCCATGCTTTCTCAATCAGAGACCCATTTAAGGCCCATGCCTCGAGAGTTCGTGTTCAAATTAATTACTTTTCCATCACTTTCATTTCTTTGTAGTAGTATTCTTTTTTCTAGTACCTAAACAAACCATTTCAAATGACAACAATTAATATGACATTAGTTAAATGAAGGATATATGAGTGGTGATCCAATGTCGTAAAGTTTTGAGTTAAGACATGATGCTCAGGTCTTTTAGGTCTTGATCATTTAGCTCATTAATGCTTCCGATATTTTAGTGTGGTCTTATTTAGCTCATTATTGCTTCCAGGGCTCCTCAAGAAATGGAGATTACTCCCGCTCCCCCACCAATTTGAACTAGACTCTTGTATCATTTGTTGGGAGTCCATGGATGTATCTGGAGCAATAACATGTCAATCATCTATGATCACTAAAAGATCGAGACATCTCACCTTCACCAAAAATCTTATGACATAAGTAGATGATAGAGACTTACCACTTACACTTGAATCCAACGAACTTGTCGCTCTAATTGCTCGCCAAACTCTCCTAACACATATATACAAGTGTTAAAAGTGAACACAACCTCCCATCAGATTGGGACATATGCTACACCTCCTCTCAATCCTATAATCATTTTAAACACATAATTAGAAGAAAATTCCATTGGTACAGCACAATAACTCCTTTGAGAAAATCATTGTTACTAGTTTTAATCAATCCAAACTTTTTAAGACGAGTAATAGAAATTGGGCACAGGCATGTCCACTATTGGTATGCATAATAATCAATCATCACTAGATAGAATGAAAAATTATACATTGATTAGTGCTTATAATTTCACACCCACAAATCTAGAAAAAGGGTCCAAAAAAATTCCATCAAGAGGGGTCTTAAAATCGGTTTTAATCATGGTGTATTGAGTGACATGCTGCTAGAGTCTGGGCTCTAGAAAGTGAACATACATTACATATATCTTCATTGCCCTTTCAATGAAAAATGTTAAAATTAGCACCTATAAGGTAGCAATCATGGTTCATGTCCCCTTTGAAAGAAGCTTGTGATTCACACCTAGCTACAAAAACAAATAGTGAATTGGAAGACATTGACAAACCCCATTTGCTTTTTATTTATTTATTATATCTATTTTTTACATGTTTACTTTTATTTTTATTTTGCATTTCAAGTGAAGAATTTAGTTGAATAGCTAAAGAGAGTTTAGTCTACCGAAATCGCAAAATTTCACAATATGGCTCATGCTAAGTTAAGTGTCAAACATGGCCCAAATAAGATTACTTTATGAAAAAAAATTAAGTTAATGGTCATACTAACTAGGGATGGGAATAGGTCAGGTCGGCCTACAGAGACCTACGGCCTAGTCTACAACAGGGCAGGTCAGACCAGACTTTTTATCTTAAATAGAGAAGACATATGCTTTTTTTAAGTCTATTTAGCTTAAAAAGATAGGCCACTGGTCTCTCAAAAAGCCTCTTAAGCCTATTAGGTCAGCCTATTTAAGTAAAATGAATAATATTATTTATTATTATATTATATTTTGTACTTTGAATTAAAATATAAATTTGTAAACTTTTTCAATAATTTAAGCTTTATTAGTATACAT
>Ga0315915_1000192_pt1 | contig 52990 bp, 16 predicted proteins | sample MpolbnodulesMG_FD_207738 | JGI IMG/M metagenome (GOLD analysis project Ga0315915, IMG submission 207738) | Medicago polymorpha root nodule microbial communities from Los Angeles, California, United States - branched nodules | ecosystem: Host-associated > Plants > Roots > Nodule | place: USA... | reverse complement strand
AATAAAAAAATATTGGAGAAATAACCGAATCAACCCACCTGATCAAACCGAGACCCGTCCAAACCGAAACCCGCACAAATCGTATTAATTTGTGGGCGGAATTGGGTCTTTAAATTGGATGATCGGTTTCATACATCTTTCCGAGTTCGGGCCCGAACCCGACTGTTGCTCTACCCCAGTTACATGTAAGAATCCCCGATGAAAAAATTAGTTTCACTCATCCACGATCTTGTTTGTGTTTAATTATGTTGTTGCAATTATTATTGTTGTTTTATTTTTTTTGTTGAGTTTATGTTGTTAAAGTGGTTTGATTGAATTATGTTGTTTGTTGCTCTTGAGGTAGAATGTGATTTAATGGCAGTTTTTTTTTTGTTTTCTATGTTGTGATTGATTTCTGATTCTAGAATCATAAAAGGTCAAAACTCGCTTCAAATTCTATAATTCAAAGAGGGTAAAATGAGAATTTTGGAAGGCACATGAAAGGAATGAACGGTGGAAAAAAAAAGTCATTTGTAACATAGAGAGCCTAAGTCCAAAAAAGCAAAACTACACCCGAATTAAACGAATGATAGAAATATCCCATTATATTAGCAGGTAATATGACTAAATTGAATCGGACTAGACTCGATTAGATTCTTGCCATGTTTTCTAGTTTATTTTCATTGCCAAAAAGGCGAAAATGGCTACGAAGAGTTTTATAGCGATCCTTTACTTCTCTCTTTTTTTTACTGAATTTTAAGTTATTTACGTACTCTTTATACAGATTAGTTGATTCACCATGGTTTGCTGAATTGTCAACTACCATTCAAAACCTATTATATATAACTTATAAGTCAAAATATAAGGTGCATTGACGCTTTGAAGATATTGAGAAGAAAATTCATTTGCCTTTGCATCTTAGCATCACATGACAAAACTTGCACGTATCCTCATATTGTTGGATTTAAATCTTTTCAAAATAATGGGTTTGCATGGTCAATTATTTAACAAAAACCAAATTGGTCTCAAATATTTTTCAATAAAATAGTTATGAAATGTTATAGAGCATGTCCACACGCTAGATTATTTTTGTTATTAGACTTTTATGAGCACTTACAGACATGTGAGTTTTATTGGGTTTAATTTGTAAGACATTGCATAAGTAGAGATCAATTCGAACTTGATTATTTTTTAAAATTCTCTTGATGAGAAAACCAATGGTAGTATAACTTTGTTTAAGAAACATAAAAAAAATATACATTTAAAGAAGTTTATTGCCGAAAGCTCTTAATCCCCGCCTTAATTGTTGATATATGTATGTATGTATATAATAGTATATAACATGCTAATATAATAAGTAATTCTTAGAAATCGTAGTTGGGTTTAGCACAACCCTACAAAACCAACTTTGTAAGATAAGGATTCTCTCTATTTATAAACACACTTTTAATCTATATTTTATTTAATGTAAGACTCTTTAACGGTAATAATTTAGTGTCCAAGGTGCAAGAAGGTAATGATACTCGATTAATTGGCCGTTCAATTTTTTTATCATGGTAGTGGTTGAAAAGTTATTATAAATATTTTCATTATGATTTGAATTAGTGCAGGTTGGATCATTCACTTTGAGTGCTTATGGATTGTTGATCTTAGACGTGGTTGATGTGTTCAAGTTTTCGGGTACTTTGGTTCGTTTTTTAGATTTTTTTAGTTGCAAATTCATTTTCAAAACACGCCTTTTTTGAAAATTGTTATTAATAAAATTCTTTGATTTTTCAAAAAAAAAAAACATAAAAATCTATTAATGTATTTGAAATTCCAATTTTTGTTTTTTCGTATCAAACAGTTGGTTTATGGATCCAAATTCTAAACATTTAGAAAATACTACAGTATACTATAAATTAATTGATCTTGACAATCAATTTGAAATCACTTCATTCACATTACACTTTACTAAATTATCTTTAAATAAGATTTACTTTTAGTTATATAAACACGTTGCTTTATAAGGGCATATTATTCCAAACTAGCCAGCTAAAATTTTCTTTTCAAAGTAAAATCATCATACTTATAAAAGATGTAAAACTCATTACGTACCATTCTAATTACTTGACGGATTCTTTGCAACTAATTGTCAAATGCAATGGCACCAAAAAGGAAAGAACAAATGCAGGTTTAGGTGGTATCCTCTATTAACTTTTAATCCAAAAGATCTAAAGCGGAGTAACATTATAGTTGGTCTATCAAAGATCTCGTTAATTTTTTTTAATCTTAACCATTTAATCTATTTGTCAATAAAGTAACCTTTGGATCTTGGAGGTCAATTGTCTCTAATAGTAAAGAGTTGGTGCTTTTGGGGGAGAGATTTAGGTGAAAATCATTGAGTTATTATAAGAATGTAAAGGAGATAAATTTAGGGGATGTTACTAGAAAATATCAAGAACTAAATTCCTTGATCACTTTGTAACTCTTGTTCAAGGAAAGACGGGTGAGACAAACTATGATTTATCAAAAGGGGGAGATTCTTAGGAAGTTAAAGACAAAAAAACTGAGTACTTTTAGGTTATACTTTAGGGTTTACAAACAATCTAAACACATATGTGAGCGAAATCATTGAGTCTCTTGTTCGAAGGAAGATATTGAAAAAATGATGGAAATTAGGGTTTATTCTTGAAGAACTTTTTGAAGGTTAATTTCTTGTAATCCTTGTATCTATTTCTAAAAAACTTGTCAATCGTGGATTGATGAGTTGCTCTCTTCCCCTGATTGATTCGGGATGAACTGAAAATATCATGGTGTTTTCTCTTCTTCTCTTTTATCTTATTTTTATTGTATTTGTTTTGTCTGGTCCCTTTAATTATTGGTTATCACTAATTTTTCTCCACACATTTAACTAGTTTGTTTCATACCGTTTCTAACTGGGTCAAGGGCCAACGTAGCAGGCAATATGTCCCAATTCAAAGATGGTCCTATGAAAGACTACTTACATCTGTCTCAGCCGTGAAGTAGAGGAAGATGTCCAATTATCAAGTTAGCCTCTAATCACCTACCAATATACAAAAATGGTTTGTATAGAGATAAATAAATATAGACAATTTTTTTTTAATAAGAGTGTCGTCTGTGTGCAACTTTAAAAACTAATCAATCAAGTTAAGTAGGACCGTAATGACTAATAAAACTCTTGTTAGAAAAAATTTAACATTGTTGTATTCAAACTCAGACGTATAGTTAAGCTGAAAAATATGTATTACCATCTCATTCAAGTATTTTTTGATAAAGAATCTTATATTTAAGAACAAATAAAATAAAATAAAACAATTAGTAATTTTTACTTTACTTTTTTTATTACATTTTTTTACTTTACTTTTTTGTCGATGAAGGTTAATGATAAAATAGAGCATTTAAAGCAATTCTCTAAATGTTCAAATCTTTAATTTTGTTTACAATGCTAAACAAAACAAAAAGAATAAAAACTAACTCTCTAGAAAAGAAAGTGTCAGCCACGTCAATCTTTAAAAAGATCAAAAGATCTTCCATCAAAAAGCCCTAGAGTAGGAGATCTATGTTTGATGTTTATATTTGATTAAGTTCTAAGTTTAGCCACAAAATTTGCATGTTGGTTTTCCTCTTAAAGAGTGCGGTAAATTGTGACATTATGTTGCTCAATAAAATCATTGATATCTTGAATCAAAATTGTGTAAATATGAAACACAATAGTGTGTAACAAAAAAAAAACACCATAGTGGGACGTTTAATTAAGTCAAAATAAAATTTTTAGTTGAGTGATTGAGACGAGTATTTTTATTTTAAAAGAAGTTTGATGCCTGCACACAAAAAATTTGATGCACAATTAGTAAAATATTTTTTTATAGCGTTGTTATTTAATTTATAAATTATTCAAAATAAACTATTATATAAAAATGGTAGTCCGTTTATAAATGGTGTTTTTTATGTTGACTCAAAATATATTATTCAACTTATGCCACCAATTTAGTAAAGATTTATTTCTACCTATCCTTATTGATAGTTTAGGCCAGCATACGTCGTCAGCAGAGTATCGAACTATCCTCGAGTATCGCCTCATAATTCCATAATTTTCTATTAATGAGGTTTGTTTTGTTTGACATAAGACGTGTACAATAATTGTATCTAAGGTTTAGACTGTTTATGAGATGTCTTGAGAATGATCCCAATGGTGGTATTTATAGCACTTTGTGGGCTTGCTTTAGCGTGAGTTAAGCCCCATGGAAGCTGGGCTTTAGATCTTTTTACCCGGTTCTATATTCTAGAAGTTGGTTAAGGTGGCGCCTCTGGAAGGGCATGCCTAGGCTTCTAGAGCCCTTCTGGAGGGCGCCTAAGCCTTTCTAGTGGATTTTTAAGCCGTTAGGAATATATTGACGGTCCAATGTACTTGGATACCTCTCGAGAGCACACAATTTGATTGGAGGAAGCTTCCAGGCTTCAAAAATAGGCATGACTTTGTCACGAATGTCATTTTTTATATATTTAAGCAGACATGAGTATCTATAAAGAAAGAGACGCATGTGAACTTTTTGACCAACTCGCAGGAGAGCAGACTGACACTTAGGAGGGAAAGATGCATGCATCTATTTGACTGGAATTTTTCCACTTGTAAGATTGAATGCTGAGGTTTTTAATGTGGAATGGACAACCCTCAAAGCCGCTCCAAGCAATGTAGTCGAACATGAGAAACATGGTCTTACAATCAACATGTTTTTATACAATTTATGTTTGACATTATTTCCAAACACCAGAGGTTTGGAACTTCCATATATTTTTTATTTAGTGACGCTACTTATTGTCTGCTCGTCTCTTATTTCTGTGTAAGCTTTTTACACATGAAAGTCAAATTCTTTATTTTTTAAAATATTATTATATAGAAGTCTTATTTTTCCTTCTCACAATATATTCTTGCCTTTTATAGCAAAAAATGTCTTACTTTTCTAAATGAAAACGATGCACATTATAACTTTTGTTTTACCACAAACTGGTGTGTACGTTAAATGAGTCTATTTTTTTATGGGGAATTAGTCATTTTAGTCTTTGAATGGAAAATGAATCGTCATTTTAGTTCCTGAATGCAGATAAATTGTAAAATAGTCCCTGAATATAGACTATATCAGTCAATTTAATCTCTGAATGTATACTTCGTTAGTCAATTTAGTCCCTGAATACAGACTTTGTTAGTCACTTTAGTCCATGAAATTGACTAACAGAGTTTACATTCAGGGACTGTTTTGCAATTTTTCTGCATTCAGGGAATAAAGAGACTACTCAATTCCCATTCAAGAATTAGAGTGACTAATTCCCTTTTTTTTTTAAGGAGTTAACGAGTCTATTTGATGCGCGTGGTATAATAGAAATGTGATATCATGGATATTAAGTTAAATAAGAATATGATAAGACAATATAGACCCTTAAAGAAAAAGACAATATAGACACCATGTGATTGATGTACGTAAGATAAAAAAATATGATGTAATATTTTACTACTTTTTAATTATGACATGCACTAATTATTCAAAAAAAAATTATGACATCCACTGATTAACATTTAAAAATAATTACAATATACAAACTAAATTAACATATCCCTTAAATATAATACATCTATATTATATTACAAATAGAATATATGGTTTAGGTTGTCTTTTTTCACTTTCAATACACCCTTAAACAAATTTGATTATATGAATGTTATTTTGTTGGTGTCATTCAACAGGATAAGAATTTATATTATATTATTTATATCATTGAAAATGTTAAGTATAGTTTGTTACAATATGAAAGTGCAAAATATCTATTATCTATACCTATAATTTTAATCAAAATCAAAATTATTTTAATCAAAATTTTGTAAAAAAAATATTGTTCGTAATTTATACATATTATCGCAATAAAAAGAGCAGACAGATGGGTACAGAGTACCTATTTGAACACTAATTAATAATAATACATTTTTAGAAGATATTTTTGTCCTTAATTATAAGATATAATACATTTTTAGAAGATACTTTTGTCCTTAATTATAAGATATTTTTCAAATATATTTTTTATTAAGTTTTTATTAATAATACCGGTATCAATTTGACTTGCGATATAAAAAATAAATATTAAATTTATTTATACACAAAAGATAATTTAGATATAGTATTCATTTTTAAAAAATCAATATGCGTAAATTGTGTAAAGAAGTCCTATAAATTCGGAGATATCGTATTATTTTAAGGTTTTATTGCACTTTTTCCCCTATCTTTTCTCAGATGGTAGAGACATTAAACATAATATATGTAGGGGTTGGAGTTCAAACTCCAAACATTATACTTATTCATTTTAAAATTGTGAATTTATAGTCATTAAACTGCTTGACAAAAAAAATATCGTAATAATTAATATCCTATCCATAATAAGATATGAATGAAACCTCTAGAGATACAGCTGGATACAACACGAACATCCATGTTATATTTACAAACACTATGAGTGTGTTTGATTTGCTAAAAAATGAAGGACATGACAGAACAACTTTAGTTGTCCAGTGCTTGATTTGTAAAACTGTTTCAGGTACAAGACAAACTGGAGGCAAAGGATAAGACAAAAACTGATATTTTTGTCCCTCACCAAACCACAACACAACTTTTTGTCCCCACGTACAAGTTGTTTAAAATACCAAAATATTATTTTGTCCCCCAAAAATTGTATAAAACAAAAAAATTATTCAAAGCCATAAAAATTTGTCATGTTATATCTTATGCGGTGTTGTTCTGTCTTGTACTGTTATGTCAAGTACTTACTGTTTTGCAAACCAAACGCACCCTATGATATCATAAGAAACTATTAATATTCATCAGCAATGAATTGGTCTAAATTGTAAAAAATAACCATGAACATATAAAAATGAATACTAATTTATATTTTAAACTTCTCAAGAATAAAATATTTTAATAAAAATAATTATAATTTTGAGAATTTGATTTAATGATTAAAAAAAATAGACACTGAACATGAGAGATCCTGAATTTGAATTATACTAGTGCTTTAAAAGGAGGTAAATGTAAACCATTTTTCTTTGAGTTCTAAGAACTTCATCGTCTTAAACCGACAACATCCTTCACTCTAATTTTTTTATATAAAAAGAAAATCAATGTTAATAAGGAAAATTCGTAAAGTTGTCATATTTATTCATCCATTTATAATTTTTCTTAATTTGTATAAAAGAAAACTTAAGAATTAAGACTAAGTTATTTGACTACAATATATAATCCATAAATTCTTATTATCTCTATCTCATTATAAAAGTCTTATTTATAATATTTCTTAATCTAAAATAATTGTCACTTTAAAATAAAATAAAATAAAAAAAGATATTTTTATTTTCTGACAATGTTTCATTTAATCGAATAACTCTTCTAACTTTTTAAATGACAAAAAAAGTCATTATCTTAAAAAAGACACATAATATGATAGTATAAGACAATAATGCTTAACTTTTATACAGATTTTGTCCATCAAAAGTAATCTCATTCAAGATACATATCAAATATTAGACATATCATATAGATAGTCTATCATATTAAGCTACGCTTAGTTTGTTAATTTGACAAAGAGACGTGTGAAATGATACACAAACTATTTTGAATATGATATGGACCCCACTTTACATATATGACCAAAAAACCGAAGTTAGAGCCACTTTTGAAGTTAAAAACCACTAACATAGGAGGGTGTCTGTCATAGTGTCATGTTCTGGTTTTGGCGCTTTCATAACCACTCACAATTTCCTTAGTTTCATTTCTTGCCATATTCACCATATAACATTAATTAAATTCATTCACTTTGGTCAAAAAAATTAAACATTAAATTCATTTTTTTTTTATTTATTTTTTTTAGTTTTCCTCGCCACCTTAAACTGCGTCGGTAACTGTTAAACCTTTTCCTTCAAACGTTAAACCATAATTTCTTCATTGCTCTGTTCACCAAAAATGGGGTTCTTTGAAAGTTTCTTGGGTGTTTTTGGTTTTGCTATTGGAATTCCTCTTGGTCTTCTTCTTGGTTTCTTTCTCTTTGTTTATTCTGAATCAAAGCAAGTCAAGGTTAGTGTTTTTTTTTTTTTTAATCTTTTTGCATGATCATTTTTTTCATTTCAATTTAACCCACATTTGTTTTTATCAGTGTTTTCTGAACTGAATTGAGTTTTAGATACCCTTTTTCGTTGTGAATTCTGGGTATGTTTCAAAATTTTATTTTTTTGAAAAAAGTGTTTTTTGATGTTGCAGGATCCTGTTGTTAGACCAATTAGTGAATTAGGCCCACTTGCTTTGCAAGAACTTATGCCTGAAATTCCTCTCTGGGTGAAGACACCTGATTATGAAAGAGTTAGTTTTATCAATATTTTGTTTATAAGTTCTGAACTTTGAATTTTGATGATTTTACTGTGTTATTGATATTTGCATGTTTCATCAGGTTGATTGGTTGAACAAATTTTTATTTGATATGTGGCCTTTCTTGGAGAAGGTACTTGATTCAGTGATCATATGAGGAATTTTGTGTTTTTATTCGATGATTATTGTTTAATGGTGTTTTTGTTTTTGTGTACAGGCAATTTGTGGGATAATTAGAACTACAGCACAACCAATATTTGATGAATACATTGGAAAGTATCAGATCAAGGCAATTGAGTTTGATCAATTGAGTCTTGGTACTCTTCCTCCTACCATCTGTGGTAAGTTGATCTTTTCGTGCTGTGTTTTGTCGTATAATCTGAAATTCAACTGTTTTAGAAGAAATTTCATGTTACCACATGGTTAGATGTCATTTTGTGTCATAAAGATAGAATGGTAGAGGTGCAATTGAGTTGAGGAGATCGAAGGGAAGGTTGTGTTTAGAGTCATGGAGTTCTTATAGTTGATTATAGATTGGCATTCTGGGTGCTAAAATGAACATATATGAATTGAATGAAATTATTGGGTGAAAATACTAATTGAAAGGCAATTTGACATTATGTTTGTGCCTCAAGTATCTTCTCGGTAGCACGTCCAAAATACCCAATCTAGACGTAAAATAAATCCTTCGAAGTTTAAAGTAGACACGTCCTTATCAAATATTGATATACTTTATAAAGTTCACTTAACACTTTCTGCAACCTATACGTTCATGTAAGTTAAAGTTATTAAGGTCTTGTCTTATATTTAATTTATTTTTCGCTGTTTGTTGCAATTCTGCAGGTATGAAAGTTTTGGAAACAAATGAAAAGGAATTGGTCATGGAACAAGTCATCAAATGGGCTGGCAACCCAAACATAGTATTGACCTTGCATGTGTTGTCTATGAAGATCAAAGTGCAGGTCTGTTAAGCCTGCCCTCACAGAAAATTAGAAAATAATAATTGTTATTTAAGTTCCTCTAATATTGATTTTGATTTTTCTCAGTTGGTAGACTTGCAAGTTTTTGCGACGCCGCGGATAAGTTTAAGACCTTTGGTGTCTACACTTCCATGTTTTGCAAAGATTGTGGTGTCTTTGATGGAGAAGGTAAGGGAAAAATATTCTATTTCTTCTAATTTCACTTCTCGGCTTTTATATTATTAGAAGTCAGAAAAATCCCTTCTCATCTGATAAATAATTATGTTCAATGTACAGCCTCATGTGGATTTTGGATTGGCGATATCTGGAGGGGACATCATGTCAATACCTGGTCTTTATAGGTTTGTTCAGGTACAGCCATTTCTGTTGACGTCAACTTTCCTGCGAATGGAAGTTTCCTAGTTGTAAATTTCATTTAACATCATTGAATTCAATTGATCACTAAGAACACCGGAATTTTAGGAATTTGGTGGTTTTAGTTTGTGAAAAATTTATCATTCCTATGCTCATCTAATCTTCAGTTCTTTGATGGATTTGTTGATTGTTTACATTCCCTTACACTATTCTAAAAAGTGTTATCTTTGTTGTTACTTTCTCGCCGTCAAATTTCCACCCTTCACTTTAGGAACTAACTACTGCAGTTTCTCGCAGGAAACAATAAAAAAACAAGTTGCAAGCCTTTATCTTTGGCCTCAGATCTTGGAAATTCCTATACTTGATGAATCAACGTAAGTCTTATAAAATATTAAAATGATAGAGTTCTATATGCCACTGAAGTTACTTTTTATGGTTCATAAGCTTTGTAAATTTTTATCTTGCTTTTTTTTATTTTACAAATAATATATAGTATAAGCAAATACCTGCTCCTTATTTAAATAAGTTAGCATATTTAAATAAGCCAACATAGTTAAGTGTGAGGCCCTAGTGATTATTTTGCATATAGTAATATTTTTCAGTGGCTAACAATTGCTGGAATTGCACAAAGCTTTTATCAGATGTCCTACTTGAATTATGTTACTATTTAACATAACATATCATATGATCTAAAATAATGCATTTGATATTAAAATATACTGCAAATTAGTATCGTCAAAGTTTAAGTTTCACAATAACTTTATGTTTGCTCTGTATTAAACATGAGGATTAGCAATTGGGTCCTTATTTTTCTTCACATATTTATAGGGTGGCAATAAAGAAGCCAGTGGGAATATTACATGTGAATGTGGTTAGGGCAGTCAAGCTTTTGAAAATGGATTTGTTAGGAACTTCTGATCCATATGTCAAACTGAGCCTGACCGGGGACAAACTTCCGGCGAAGAAAACCACTATCAAAAGGAGGAATTTGAATCCTCAATGGAATGAGAAATTCAAGATTGTTGTGAAGGACCCTCAATCTCAAGTTCTCCAATTACAAGTCTATGATTGGGACAAGGTTTTACTTATCTTCTTCTGGTTACTTTTTCAAATTTTGGTATTAAGCACTTGTCATGAATAGCAGTAGTAGTAGTCACCTATTGACCAAACACTATGCCTTGAAAGCATCTAGTGCCAGCCCTTAAGATTGTCATATTTGAATGGATTATGGATGGTCTTCATTTTGCCTCTGAAAATGGTCAAATGAAGCTTAATTGACCACTTATTTTCAAACTTTGTTTATAAAATTGGAATCTTTATTGTTAATTTATTTGTGTAAGACTAATAGAACTGATTAATGACATTCACGTCTGAGATGGACGGTAACCATACAATATTTTCAAACGGAAACTTTAGAACCAATTTCTAGGAGTGAATTTACCTTTTTTACTAGAGGCCCATAGTTGGTTTTTTACTTTTAAGGAATTTCTTTGTTTTCTGTATGTCGGCAGCTGCATGTTTAATTTTTCTTCTTCAAAGTTATGTTGGCATTTACGAGACAATTGATTTATAAATTTTGGATTAGTTATTAGTATTTTGGCCCATAGTCTATCTTTCTTCAATCTTATTTTTCATCTCTGTCCATTTGATTCATTGATGAGATGCAATTAAGTGCAGGTTGGTGCACATGACAAGCTGGGAATGCAGTTAGTCCCTCTAAAGCTGCTTAAGCCGTACGAAAATAAAGAATTTACACTTGATTTGCTTAAGGACACAAATGTCAATGAGACTCCAAATAAGAAGTTTAGAGGGCAAATTGTGGTGGACATGACTTTTGTTCCATTCAGAGAAGATAGTATGAAATTCGGTGGATCTTCAGAAGGATATGTCAGAAAGGATAGTGGAATTGATAGTGTATCGGATGATGAGGTCCAAGAAGGAGCGGGTTTGCTTTCAGTTGTGGTACAGGAGGCTGACGAAGTTGAGGGTCATCACAATAATCCCTTTGCAGTGATCACCTTTAGAGGCGAAAAGAAAAGGACAAAGGTAAAATTTCTCCTTCGGTATAGGCGTGGCTCAGAATCAACATTACATAATCTGTTCATTCAAAACCAATTTTTGTCACTGCATAAAATTTATATTGTTAAAAAAATGCTAGCAATCATGTTATCATTTGTATGGATGATTGACTCAGCCAAGTTAGTATTATTTAATTTGGTTGAAAGAATTCATTCTGGAATTTATTTTTTTGCAGATGATGAAGAAAACCCGTCAACCACGTTGGAATGAAGAATTCCAGTTTATGCTGGAGGAGCCTCCTCTACATGAGAAGATACACATTGAGGTCTTGAGCAAGAGGAAGAACTTCAGTTTTCTGTCAAAGGTGCCATTTCATTTTTCTCTTCATTACAACTTATAAGTTATTTCCTCCGAAGTCCTAAAAGATTTCTTGAAACTTTAAGGGTCCGTTTACTTCTAGTGTTTTCTGTTTTCATTTTCACTGATAAATAAACATCAAAGAAGGCATTATGAATGTTGTTGAAAATGCATTTCAAAATAGATTGAATATTTTTAAATTTTTTGAAAAGTTTCAAAACATTGTTTTTCAGTGTTTCTGAAAATGCATTCTATCTAGTTAGTTCTGTCCCTCATGTAGTTTATCTCAACTAACAAAATGCAGGAATCCCTGGGGCATGTGGAGATTAACCTGAGTGATGTGGTGCATAACGGTCGCATTAACGACAAGTACCATCTAATAAATTCAAGGAATGGAGTAATTCATGTTGAAATAAAATGGAAGGTGGTTTAACAAACTAAACCAGTGTATGGGGGCAAAACTCAAAAAAGTCTATAAACTCATTATTCTTCGTTTGCCTTTTGCTTTATTTGTTGTACCTAGCCAACAATGTTTTTAGTTTTTACAGTGTATCTAAATAGAAGAGACAGACAATGCACATCATTTAGATAAGTATTCATATACATCACAGAAAGTATTGTCACATAAACTTTGTCGTCAATGATTTTGTTTCTCAAAACCTACCAAATTTGCTAACTTACGTTCGCATATATTTTATAGTAGTGTGTTAGGAAGTTATAACTAAAAAATAAATAAATATTGTCAAAGGTGTAGTGCAACTTGCCAACATACTCCTTATGAGAAAATGAGAAATAAGTTAGTGTACGTTAGCCATTCTTATAGGCATTTTATAAGTTAGAAGGAATAATATGCTAGTAAATTATAACTAAAAGATTGTTGAACCATCTTGTGTCGAAAGTCTTTCTGACGACATGTTCAGACGGCATGTCACGTTGAAGGCAAACAACGGTGGTCAAGTAGATATGGATAAAAAAAACTTTCGTTTGAGTGGGAAGCATACCCATAAAAATTGATGGACTCACTTGAGGAGGAGATTGTTGGTATTTCAAGTGAGTAAGAGTCTCGTATTGGATGAAAAAACATATGTTGAACACTATACAAGTGAGAGGATCCATATACCTAATGCCTTAAAATCTTGGGTAAAGATGTGACATCCAATTCACTTATGTGATTGTTCAAAGTCCAATATGATCTTTGAAAATTGCACTTTAGGTAGTCTGATTTGCTCTGAGGCACCTTGAAATTACACTTTTTACTTAAAATTGCAGTTAACTGTCGTTTGATGTCTTTTTTTAGGGGTACTGCACTTAATTATTTTTCGCCGTAATTTATGGACCCCTCATGACCCAATTGTTAATACAATTATGTGCAATTGTTAATCTCTTATGAGTTGTTAAAATATGCACCATTGCAGTAAAAAAAAACATAGTGGATTGTATGTGATGTGACACAATGAAGTTCACTAAATAAGAGTTAAGCTACCCAAAATGAGTAACTTAAATTATGTCCATTGGAAATGATTTCAGATTCAATACTTTGCACGCGAGCATGGTGTTTGGGGGAAGAGAAAGTGGTCTAAAGTTATAGGGACCTCAATTCAGCATTTTCATAGTCGCAAACCCTAATTTAATAATCTTTTGATATAAGAGGAGTCATGCTCGAGGCAAAAGTCCAAAACTCAGCTAGTTGAAGGAAGAAATCTACATTTAACTTTGTTACATTTACTTGTTAAAAAACTTATCTAGATTTGGAATAAGACTTGGGCACAAAAAAATTTGCTCACTCAATTAAAAAAATCAGTTGAAAGTTATGACCCGACCCCGATCAAATTTTATACATAAAAATAGTTGATAGAAAGTTCCTACTCGATAGAAAACGAAATTGAAATGACTATTGAGCAACTTTCCAATCAATTTAGCAGGCAAAACGATGTGAGCTTAAGTCATAAAGTCCATTGGAGCTAAATGCATTTATGGGGCCCACGCTTAAGGTTATTATTTGGGCTGGACTGAAAACGAAGATACTGGGCTATGAAATATCTCTCAAGTCTCACCATGCTTGTGTTAGGAAAATTGCTCTTCTCCTCTTTGTTTTTGATGATGCCTACGTAAGTTAACTCGCGTTGAAAAATATCCAACGTGAGTTTATTCACATTGAAAAATCCGAGCGTGAGTTAATTCATGTTGGACATAATTAAATGAATGAGCAATTTTGAAAGGGAGAAGACCAATTTTCTTAAATAGTGGCCTTCTATCACCATTCTCCGGAGACTATACTTCTTTTTTCTCTTTATTTTGTGATCGCTCCTCCAATCCTTGAAAATATCGCATTCTACTTGAAGTTAGATTTCAGTAGTATATTTTATCTAAAAATACACTATTAAAAGTTCGATTTTAATAGTGTGTTTTAACATATTTGAGCATATAGGATGGAGGTGGGGTGGAGAGAGCAATCATATTATTTTATTGGCAAACTTTTCTTTTTGTTATTGAGAGAATTGAGATGGCAAGATACACTTTACAAAAAAAATATAGGCTTAAGGCCCGTTTGTTTTGGATTTTTTTAAAAAAAATCTATTTTTTTCTTTTTGTAGTGTTTGTTTCAGATTTTTTAAAAATCCATTTTGTTAAAAAAATCATTTTAAGCCTCCAAATGAAAAGTTATTCCAAAATCTATTTTTTCTAAATATAAGGAACTCAAGTGTAAGAACTTCAAATCTTTCAAAAATGATTTTTATGATAGTAAACAAACAGAAATAGTTTTAGATTTTTTTGAAAATCTCTACAAAAAAAACTCTAGATTCTTGTAACTCAAAATCTTTTTTTTTTTAAAGTTGAAACAAACGCACCCTTAATTACTCCAAGTATACACGTCCCTTTTCCCTCTTCACATATATAATCCCTGCAAAATAAAGAATAATAGAATAAAAACAATAATTGAAAGAAAAAAAAAAAAGTAGTTCTTTTGTGAGAAATTTTCATTTTTTTAAAGATGCATTTGTTTTACATTTGAATAATTTTATGGTGCATTTGTTGTTTAAAAGTTTGTCTAAAAGCTTTATCCTATTTCCACCTTTTCTTTGTCAAAGGCTATTATTGAAAAGGGTCTTTTTCTTTAATTTTCTTCCCCCATTTCTCTGAAGGAGTGTTGGATGCTAGGGTGTCTTCAATGATGTCAATCAATAAAAAGTCTCCTCAAGATTTAACTAATTTATGTCATGGTAGGGAACAATAGAAATGCATGAGTACGTACGACATGAAAAATAAATTCACTCTAACATGAAAATCTATAGGCCCCCAATGGAACTTCTCTGCAAAACATTTGCATGAACCTTCTCATGTTTGAGTCTTGACAGGCTTTTGATGTGTTTGGTTGCAGTTATGTAGAAATCTAAATCAAGCAAACAAGAAAGCTAGCTAGCACAAACTAAAGTATGAAGAAAAGAAAAAAAAATTAGGTTTTGAAGGAAAGAAAAAGACTTGCATTTGCTCAATCTCGGATAATGATTTTGATTTTTGAACATATGGACCCCACAGAATGTATGGATTAGGTTTGACTTGTTTGATCATCAGTACATGTGACATCATAATTAACAAAAACCACCGTTGGTTGGCTGTTCTCTTCGGGAGTAATTACTTGCAACTCCTTTAACATCCATGTCGATAAATAATGATTACTATTTTATTAATTTTATAAATAGAATTCTAATTGAGAACTCAGGAGTATATATTCTCTCTGGTCTCAAATATAAGAAAAGATTCATTTTTTAGGTTCATTGAATAATTAACGTATCTACTTTACAATGTAAACCAGATACATTAACTACTCAATGAACCTAAAAAAAGAATTTTTTCTTATATTTAAGATCGGAGGGAGTAAAATAAGGGTTGCATTTAGGTGATATTAAATTTTAGTGACATTGTGTCTATCTCATAAAAAAAAATTCTTATATAGTAGTAAATACATATTTTTAGTATGCATTGGGAATTACTCACTTGAGTCGTATAAGACTAATTGAAAGTCGAACTACTCTTATAATGCTCTTACATTTTTATGGTTGAATTTTAACAAGAAGCCGTTGATAACTAGAAGAGAGCATGTAAATTTTCTACTTTTAACCTTTTCACATTTTTTTTTTACGTTAAAGACGATTTCATTAATGAAAGTGATAATAAATCAAATGTTAAAACAGAAATACAAGGTGGAGTTTCTTCAATCCACATGCAATTATGTTTGAATTAAAATATTTTTGCATTTTCATAAGAGAGATTTCCGAATCCCAACATCGCCGAAGGACTCTTGTTGACATAAAATACATGTTTTTATTAATTTAGTTTGATTTAATTAATTAATTATAATTTGAGTACGTTGATAAATTGTTCGTTGAAGTTGTAAGCACCAGTCAAAGTAGTCTAAATTTTTTACAAATTGGCAAATCCATCATGAGCTGCATAGTAGTGTTAGATAAAAAAAAATTATCTATTAAATTTTACCGTTAGGAAATATGACATGAGACGTTAAGTTAATTTGTAATTCATTTACATTAACCCACATCAATATATGATCAAACCAAAGAGTAATTTCTCTATATACAATTTAGGTTTTTAAAAAGACTAATTTGTCAATTTTCAACTCCTGCACAATTACAATTACCGACAAATTTGTTTATGAGATGACCTAAATGTCAAACTAAATTAGTCCCTAACGAATGAATTTACTATGTGTAATCAATATGCAATGTGACACGTTCGATTAATGTGTCATGTCATAGCTTCTAACAACATGAGTCGAAGAAGAAATTGTTTTGGATGATCTTTACAATTTAGGGGCGTCTTTATCAATTTGAAGAAATGATAAACTATTTTGACCGATATAGGTTACAAATTTTGATGATGAATATTTGTCTAATCACTTATAATTTTGTAGAAGTAATGGATTAAAAAGATATAAGTATAGTATCTTATACTATCTTGAATAATTACAAAAGTGGGAGGCACCATGAGAGTAGAGGTTCCCTAGCACACTAAAAAAGGTTCAGCTTTCTCGTTGACTTAGCCATAAAGTCTGGCAATTTTGGAGGTAGCTAAAGGGAATCCTATTCCCCTCTCCCCACAAAGGGTTTCATGAGGATTCTCTCTTAATGGTTCACCACTCATTGCAAGGAAGAAGTTCTACTCATGAGTTTTCTTGCACACAAAATACAGTATATACATACACTCTTCATCAAGGTGAGTGAGTCATGTGTGTGCCCTCAAAAGGAGGGAGTGTTAATTGAAAAGTAGTCACTTTCTTTGTTCCTTATTGATGTTTTCTTGTGGGGGAGAGGAATAACTTTTTTTGCATACTAGAAAGATTGGGCGTTTTTTCTTTTATCTTAAAAAGTTAATTGGTCTTTTGAGGGAGTAAAGTAAGTGGGAATAGGCAACTCCACTCAAAAGCTAACTAATTATATGGTTAATTTTAGTCTTCATATTCTATTTCATGCATGGATGCTACTCCCTCCGTCCTATTTTAGATGACCTAGTTAACTCCGACACACATACCAATGCATATGTTTCATCTTTGATATCTTCAATTCTCTACTAAAAAAAATTATGAAAATTTAATATTTTAAAAATATTGATCGAGACGAATCCAACAACATCTTACATGATATTATTTATCTTTATGAATTAGTAGAAAAATATGGTCAAAATATGTTAAGTCAATAATGTATATTGTCAACTAGGTCAAGGGATGAAGGGAGTATTTAATTTTGGCTTCTTGCACTAAAAATTATCATCATGACCTAATAAAGATTCTTTGATGGAAGACCAATACATAGTGCAAGCATCAAAATCCTTTTGACATTATTCCCCCAAGACCAACCATAGATATGTCAAATGGGAACCAGAATTGATCCATACATTTTCAAAAGCAATTTTATTAGAATTCCATAAATATGCTGTGTAGTGTGTAGGTATAATGCATAAAATTTCAAAGGATCCTCATTTTCAAATGGTGGCCACTAATTCATTGTAGTAATAAATAATAATCCACTAAAGCATATATTCTCTGCAAATTTCCACTCATCTGAAATAAGGTTTTGTTACCAACGCGAACTCATTGCGTCACAAGTGTTTCATGTTTGGAACATTTTTCCTTGACTTTAAATCATGATCTTCTTGTTTGCCACCAAAAATTATATACCAGTATATGCTATTAATTCTAATCAAACACTTCTACCTCACCTATATTCTTACTCAAATCTTGTGCATTTGGCTAGGAGTGATCTTTAGCCTATTTTGATATCACAATAGATATGTCAGAATCACGGTAACTCAACGTGATTCTGGTATATCCACCATAATATTAAACATACACTTATAATCTGTTGAAAAATAAATATATCAATATATAATGAGATTAATGGTTAGACACTTCGGTATAAATTCAGAGTATACTTGGAGGAGCAACGAGTTTTGAGAAATCACGTCGTTGTCCCCACCATGAAACTATTGAAGCTACAAATTCTAGTTTTTGAGGTCGCGGTAATTCTGACAATCTCAAACCAATCCAAAGATACACTTAATTGATAAAGATGTTATCACCATTTGTTGTCTAAACAAATTTATATTTAAGAATACACATAAAATTAAATCTATTTTTCTATATTATATTAATTTGATGAATCAAATTATCATGGTTGTTGGAACATTGGTGTGAAGATGGAAAGAAATTGGAAGGTTGGAAGATTAAACATCAAGTAACAAAACTTTGATATAGTGTTGTGTGAATTGAAAAAATAGAGTGTGGGGGTCCCACATAAAATAGCACACACATTAGTAGTGTTTAAATAGTGGTATTTAATTTTAAATACCTAATAATGATGAAAATAATAATAATTATTATTCTTTATTCATATAACTTCCCATAATTTTAGGTTATGTATGTTGTGATAAAATTGATAATCCAACTGAATTTACCATCTTTCCTTCATTGGTTTGTTTCAGCTAATCTTGTGGGTTTGTTTCTTTTTGAACTTATCATATTAGTTTGTTGCTTAAGCTGATCTCTAGGTTGTTTAATTCTTAAGTTTACTTAATTATGAAGTTTCTCCAATTTAGTTACAAACTCTCCCTATAAAAGGAGAGCTCACCTAGTTCAAAAATCACACCAAATAGTTTTCATTGAGTTGTCGGGAACTCTTTCTATCTTCTCCCTTTCTTGACTTGTGTTGACGAGTCTTTCTTCTATTCATCTCCTTTTTCCGTCCCTTCGAAATTAAGAGTGTTCTTAAGACCATAGTCAACAATTTGGAAGTCCAAAAACAACAATGGTGATATTGTTGAAGCTACACATTTTAGTTTTTGCCAAAATCAATGGTGTTCATGAGTTTGGATAAAATCAAACTAAACTCCGATATGGGTGGACAACTTTTTTGATCGGGAATAAAACTGAACCAAACCATTCAAACCGTAATCATGTCTGATTCGAACAACGAAATTTAAAATTTCTATCAAGTCATCTGCATGCCCAACCCGATCACACATGTTCTATTTTTTTCGTTCGCAAAGTCGCAGAAGAGAAGTGGCCATACACTTTTAAGAGTTTTAATTTCGAAAGTTTTAATATTTTGACTTTGTATTATATTGCAATTGGTGTGTGAGACTTGGTTGAACACTCGTTTTTTTAATATATTTTTTTGGGAGAAATACTATTTTTTTTAACTTGACATTAGATTTTGATTATTGAAATGGTTTTAATTTAATTTTTGTTCTATATTTGACGAAGTTCTCAAATATTTTTAAACGTTTATTTTTTTTGTTTAGCCGATCAATCCGACCCAAACCAGCATATTTTTTATTGGTTTAGCTCAGTTTTGGCTTTATCTCAAAAACATGTAAATCTAAATCAAACCAATTTGTCTATCTTTGGTTGAACAAAAGGTTCTCTCAATACTGAATCAAATCGACTCGCAAACACGCATAACAATCATAGTAGGTCACCCTGGTTTTAACATTATCGCGGTTAAATTAAAGATACACTTAATTGACAAAGACATTAACATTAACATCATTTGTTGTGTAAACAAATTTCTATTAACAATGAACTTTCCTCAAAAAAAACAATGCACATGAATTCAATCTATTCATTATATTAAAGTTTTTTTTAACGAATATTCATTATATTGAAGCTATCAAATGGTTAATCCAAAATGACAGAGTCGAGTCTTGATGTTCATTCCTAAAAAAAAGTCTTGATGGTCTGGATTCTGGAAAACTGACGACAAATATATAAAAACTACTATAGTAGAAGTATACTAAAAATTTCATCATGGTTTTTCTACGTGAGTTTTTTCTTCTTCTTCTAGAAAATCACACATAGTAGGAGTACTATTTGTTATTCCAACTTGTAAGATTTGTAGCTCTTCTAATAAATCGTTGTGTTTTATGCTGAAAAATTCAATTTTCCAGGCTATAGATTTTGACCATTCAATGCCATTTTTGAGATGCCAGCGTGGTACATTGACCAAGAATATATTGGTTTTCATAATTTTTGAAAATACTATGAAGCAGGACAAATAATTTGCACTGTTCAAGGACAAAACTTTGCAGGAGACTTCATTATTATAACCGACGAAAACATTTTAGTCCAAATCGGAGTTTCTCCTAATAATCTATATTTATGCCTTAGTGGCTAGCTTGGGTTTTCTATTAATTTTCCGAATTTCATCATCGAAATATCGTTTTTGTTTGTGAAGTAGTATCATTTAATCATGTTTTAGTTTTTTTTTTAGGAAATGTTTTAGAAAATTATTGAATTGTATATAATCTTTGGATCCAACTAAACTGGCTAATATAAAGAAATTTATACATTTTAATTGGACACATATGTGAAACTATTTTACAATAGTAGCATATTTAAATTAAGAAAATTCAAACACCAAGTAATTATATTATTCACCGCGTGAATATTTTTTGTTCGGCCGTACAAGATTTATATAGTTGAAATATACAAAGGTGTCCGGTGATCGCTTGGCAAGAAGTAATGCATATTATATATGTAGGTCATAGTTTGAATCTCAGACGCTCCATTTATTCATATTTAAGATGAATTTATGTAGCCGTTAGACTACTTGACCAGAAAATATGTTATTGTCTTTGCCTATCAATTGAATTTCTGAAATTCTGTGGGAGCTTTTGTTCTTTAGGTGATCCGCATATATACGACGCTTTGTTTAAAATTTTGTTTTTGGTTTAAACAGTAGGTTTTGTGTGTCTTACACAATCTTGTCGAGAATAATATTTGCTAATTTAAAAAAAATTAACTTCTAAAAATATTCATTAACGTTTTTTAACATTATAATTGCTTTTATGCTCAAATTATTTAAATAATTGAATGATAATAATAGTAGTATTCGAAATAGTGCGACAAACTATTCAACCAAAAAAAGAAGTGGACTTTCTCCTAATTTGTTTTTGACCTAACTATTTTGAATAGGTATCATTTTTCTTTCACACGGAACTTGATTTGGTTACTGTTGGAAATCTACAACTAATTGGCCTTTGGTGTTTTTTTATGCATTTGTTTTTATATATTCTAATTAATTATTTTCTCTCGTCTAAACACTTTATTTTAAGAAAAATACTAACGAATATTTTTAAGACACTTTTTTAAAGATTTTAAATAGTAAGTATTTATTAAAATTGTATATAAAATGCATTGAAAACGTATTTTAGTTGTTTTGTCTTGTGTTGTTTTGTCATAATACTTACATTTTAACAATCAAACGCATCCTAAAAACTACGAAGACATCAAAGGTTAAAATCACCTTTGTGAATTCTATATATGTATTTATTTAACCAATTATTGTAAAATTAGCACTTCTTATTAAATTTATTTATTTTATGTAAAAAAAAACGATTTATATTTAGATACAAGTATATTTAAAGTATTTTGTAAGTACAATTCATATAATAAAAAAAGTTATAAAAACATTTGAAAAGTTTAAAATGTGTTTGAAATATCAATGTTTTACTTGTCAACGTTTGTATGTGTGATTTTGTCACTTAGAGGTTAAAGTTATAAATTCTTATTTTAAGTTAAATTGTTCCTAGAGATAAACGTATTTTAATCAGAAAATTCTAAAAATCAATTTTGAAAGTCACTTTTGAGTCTCTTATTTTTTTTGAGTCTCTATAAAGTAAATCTAAATTTAGTGAAAAAAGAAAATGTGAATCCAAACAAGCACTAAAAATCATACTTTACCATTGAATGAATCAAGTCAGTTTTCTAATTTAAAAAGCAAGAAAGTAGTAATTTGATTAACGGAAAGTAAAAGTAAAAACCCAATGCATGTGATGAGATCTACTGGCAGGCACTAATGTCAACAGGGTTGACATGGGTACCACTTGTGATGATGTGCACGTGTGTGGCATACTTATCATCATCTCATGTGAATGCTAAAATAAACATTTCATTTTCTTGATTTAATCATTAAGAAAAATCCTACCATTTTGACTCATGCCATACAATAATAATCCACCATGATGCACTAGAGGGCCATGCCAGTTCATGGAACCGAGTCACATAGAACATCCAATATCAATGGCTAACTCTTTTATAATTGATTAATTTTATATCATTAGGGCTTGTAAAAAGAGATTATGGTTTATACAAAAAGAGTGATTATGGCATGTTGCCACTTCATCCACTGTTCCACTAAACAACTTGATCAATATTCCATTTAAGCACTAATTAGTGTAAAGGAAGAGAGAGAGACATATTAAAAAAAAAAATAAGGACATGTATTACTCATTTACCCTTTCACAAAAGGGAAATTGGCTTAAAAGGATCATTGACTTTAGACCATAGATTGCAATAATTGAAGAGCATTTTTCATCGATCAGGTTTGATTCTACCCAGCCTAAAAAGTAATATCACGACATTACATTAGATTTGAGAGCTTATATTGAGTTGGCTTAAGCTTATTTGATTGCGGGTAATGGTATCAATGGTACTACTATTATTTTCGTAAAGAAGCCACACACATTAAAATATGTGCCTAAAGTATATACTCACTATTCTGTACAAAACCCAAATAAAAAAACAGGGTCCTTCATGCTTCACATTTTTTAATGATTTGATGGTATATAGTAGTAAAATTTTAAAAGAAAACATTTCTGTAACTTCCCCTATAAAAATAATAATTCTGTAGCATACCGAAATTAATCAATGGAATATGATTAAGAAAAATGTTTCATAGACACATCAATCCACTCATTCACATATTGAGAGAGAAAGAAATAAAATAATGTGATATATGTTGATGATGTGATAAGAAAAGAGAGATAGAGAAAGAAAAAAAAGTTGAATGAGTGTTTGAAAATAACGGACGTTCAAATATCACAGTTGTAGAATTAATTCACATAAGAGATGCTTCTCATTATTTTTTTTAAGAGTCTAGAAATAAAAGTCACATAAGCTAAGTATAGAGAAACGAGATATTGCAAGTTCAAACATATACTTTAGCATACCAAATATTTGTGAAGTTTTTTACCATATTAGTTATATTTACAATGCCCTCGCATTTTTATCGTGTTTTATAAACATTCCTTTATATGCATTAAGCAATGTGGGATTTAATTGAAAAAATAGAAATAGATTCTCGACATTGAGCAAAACAAATGATCTTGTCACTAATCTGGTATCCCTTTGGTGCAACAAAGGATTTTTCGAAACTCTTGCACTTTTATTTTTGAAAAAATGAATAAGAAATTGATTGTTTTGAAAAACAAACAATTTATCTGTCGTAGTTTGAATTACTATAGCTCAATCTTCTATGCCTTGCATTTTAGGCTATGTCATGCGATTGCAAATATCTCTAGAACTTGGTTCGTGGTTCATTGATAACATGTTCCCGCGGGTGTCGATCTCAATGTAGAACCATCAATCCATCATCATGCATATGCTTCATTGACAACTAGGTTAAATTCATTAGCTTCAGCTTACATGCATGACTTGAATGGAACATCACAATAAAGAACAATGGAACTAGCAACCTCAATTCTTCTACTTTCTTTGGTCTGTCAATTTAAACTCTTTGTAAAGGCCAGAATAACTTAGCCTTCTACAAAGAGAATGAACTTGCTAACTTAATTACTTTCAAGGTGGTTAACATGGCTCAAAAGATCGGAAAGAAGATAAATTTATGTTTTACATCTCAAGATGAAAATATATGTAGACTCAATACTCGAGGATAAAACATTCTCCTTACCTTGTCAAAATTAACATTGATGACTCTTAGATTCATGAAAGTCAGGTTGTGGCAGCCTCACTAGAGATCATCATGGTCATTTTATGAATGACTCTTTTTATGTAATTTTATAGTAGAAAATGCTTGACTTTTCGAGTTATGAGGTTATTTATTTGACTATTAAATGGGTAGAAAAATAAAGCCGACTTATGTTATCCTTAAAGTTGATTTAACATATGTCATCAATATGATTTATAATCGATCTTCAACCTCTCATTTATGATGATGTCCTCTCTCATACCCACCTTCTAAGTTGAACTATATATTTAGGTTAAACACATTCACTCTGAAGCAAACTCTTGTGTTGAAGCCCTAACGCTTAAAGGCCATGATGTTGGTTTTTCGTTGGTTATGATAGAACCTATTTATGCTAGTATTAATATTCTTCTTGACTTCTTGATGAGAGTTTAAAAGGAACATGTTTCTCTATAGCCCCGCTTTGTGGTTTCTTTCTGTAGTATTTACTTTTTATATTACAGTTTTAAATGTACCACATTTTTAAGCCGTTGACAATAGTTTTTATGTTTTCATTGGTAGAAAAGAGGTCCTAACCCTTTTTTAAATTGGAAAATACTAACGAATCTGTTAACGATACAAAGATATAAACTTTGTCATGAAATTTGTGTTTAAACAAGGTGTTTTCAGTAGGAAGAGATCATCTCCCATGCATTTTTTGTGTAGTGAAATTTGAGCCTATGTTTTATTTTTTATGACTGCAGTTACAATTATTAAAAAGAAATGAATGGTGTAGATGTGCACTAGACCTCCTCTGGTGAAAACTTTACAAGGGAGGATCCACGCCCCCGTTTTCAGTAACTCATCTATAGAATTATTTTTGGTAACAGTTTTATTTTAAAAATATTTAAAATTAATTTCTGAATTCTTTTTACTAAAAAATTAATTTCTGAATTAATAAATAGTATCAGATTTTTTTTGTTGCCAAGAATATCAGATGTTTTTATTTTATTTTATAAACCGTACCAAATAGATCCATAGTCAACAAAATTGCGATGCCTAATAAGTTGTGGTGGCCTTACAGTAAAGTTGCTTCTACCTACTATTTTTATATCAGGTTTCAAGTAATAACCGCAATAAACTATTATTAATTCATGGTGACATTGACTTTGTGCAAAGAATAGAGACACTAGAAACAAGCTCAAGTCTATATCATATTAAATGTCACTTTATATTTACAAATTTAAAAAAATTAATAAAATCATATTTACTATTCTCATAGCAAATTTGTGAGTGATGCATAACAATAATCTGAATCAAAAAAAGGAGAATAATAATAAAGGAAATGCAGACATGATGATATGATACAAGTAAAGAGGATAATAAAGCATCCAACTTTTTCCCCCATTCAACCCAAACGTGCTTTTTTTATTAATTTATTTTTCAATTCAAAATCATTTTCCACACTAACTTTTTACCCTCTCCTCTTTCTTTAGTCTTAAAAAAGGACCTCCCTAAAATAACAGGTCAAAATCCTCACTCAAAATCCTTAACCATTGTCCAAGTCCATGGCCGCCAAACAACATTGTCAACAAAAACAACATCAATAGTAACAACAACAACATAGTATAAAACAATTAATATTAGTACTAATACTTCTTCATTTTCATTTTCATAAGCTGAAGAAAGAAGAAAAAAAACACAATCTCTCTACCTCGATTTTCGTGCTTTGTTACTACTTTTCATAAAACCCCATTTCTTCTCTCTCTATTATTCCAACTTCTCTTTGCAAAGCTCGAAGCTTTTTACCATTTGAGATCTGGGTTTTCTTCAACAACCATTGTTAACAAGCTTTTGCTATCTGGGTCGTTGAGATCTTTGTACAACAACAATGGGAAGTAAATGGAAGAAAGCAAAGGTTGCTCTTGGTCTTAATCTTTGCATGTTTGTTCCTAGAACGTTAGATGATGATTTTCCACCTTCTACGGTGGTTTCTGAGAGATTGTCTGATGCTGCTCTTCTCTCACCTGTCAACTGGGAGAAGGGTTCTTCTCAGCCAACCACTCCAGTGTCTTCTTTTCATGGTTTGAAACTTTCCAAAAGTAGCAGCAAATCTTCCAAGGTTTGTGTTCTGTCTCTAAATATGTTCCAAAATTTGTTACAAGTTTTGCTTTGTTTGTTATCTAGAATCTTCATGTTGTATGAATGTTCAAAATGGTAAACATTACTGTGGTTTTTGATTAAATTTTTTAACCATAATAGATATTTTTTAGTTGGTTAGAATATTTATTTGTTTTTTGCTAAAAATGTGCAATTTGTTTCCTGATTTATAATTAATGTTTGAGTTAGTTGTTAAATTATTTGAATAGTTTGGGATGAAGTATTGTAATATGAAATGAGTTTGAATATTCAAGGACTGAATTGTACTACTATAAGAAAATAATTAATGTTTGATGGTCTAAAGTATTAACCATTTTTAACAAATAATATTCCTTCAATTAATTAACTTAGATTTTAATTTTCAATGACATTTTTATTGCCTTGAAACAACAATTTCTCATAAAGGACAGTCTGTGAAATACAATTACTTTGTTTTTTTTATTACATTGAGAAAATTAAATTACATTAACTTATATTTTTTAATTAGTGTGTACCAGATGAATCATATTCAAATCCGAAGTGGGGTTGTTTTCATGGACAAAATAACACTGTTTTACCAGTTTAATTTCATCTAATGATTTTGTTTCCTTTGTCTCTTTAGATTGTGTTACAACTAGGTAGTTGATAGAGTTGTGTTTTATTGACTTTTACCAACAACCTATAAAAGTGTCACAATTTTGATTTTGATGTTTTGTGCCATCAATTGTGAATTTAATATGCCTAAGCTGGTATTATTGTATCTTCTGGATAAGATTTTTTTTTTCCTCCTTATTTTCCTTTCTATATGTTGATCAATGTTTATTTATTTTATATAAGCAATCATGAGATCAGTATGATACATTAGTTGGCATGTTTATTTAGTCAAGTCGTATTAACAGTTTTTGAGGAATAGGATAGAACTGATTTGTTGAATATTCAAATTATTTGACTAGACAAGAGGATTAGATTTTTTTTTCCATCATGCTAATCTCACCATGTGAAAATTTTACCATCATGCTAATCTCACCATGTGGAAAAAAAAAGCTTATTGTTTATTGGAGATCTTAATAATTGATAGTTAAGTGCTTGAGCCTTCATTTGGCAAAATGCCAAAATTGAAAAGTAATATTATAAATACCAAAATTGATAGTTAAGTACTTAAGCCTTCATTGGATATTTTAAAGCAACTTGTTATTTGCCTTGTTAGAATAGCTTGGTTGGTTTATCAGTATTAATGAATTACTTCTTGATAATAAATATTATAAATGAATTACTCTTGCATGTTTAAAATTTGTGTTTGTTTACCAAATGGTATATGTTTGAGAATTTTCTTTCTTTGCATGAAGCAGAACAACTGTAAAATAATTTGCACTAAAGTATATATGTTCTAACAAGCTTTTGATGTTCAACTTTTCAGCAAACTTGCGCAATATGCTTAACCAAAATGAAGCAAGGATCCGGCCAAGCTATATTCACTGCAGAATGTTCACATTCCTTCCATTTCCATTGCATTGCTTCAAATGTTAAACATGGGAACCAAGTATGTCCAGTGTGCCGAGCAAAGTGGAAGGAAATACCTTTGTCGGGTTCCAGCTTAGCTCCTATCCAAGGCAGAGTAACACCAAGTCCAATAAATTGGCCACAAAATGACGCTTTGATGGCTGTGGTCCACCGCCTACCTCTCCCTCATCCTCGCCGAGATTTGAACAGGCGGCATATTGTGCCACTTTATCAGGCTTCTGAGCCAGGCATATTTAATGATGATGAATCTTTAAATCACCAACATGCGATTTCTGAGAGAAGTACTTGCACTAAGAGTACCGAAGATACCAATGCTGTTCAAGCAATGGAGATTAAAACGTACCCTGAAGTGTCTTCCGTTCCAAGGTCCAATACTTATTCTAACTTCACAGTTTTGGTTCATCTCAAGGCTACCGCTGCAGCTGCTTCTGCTGCCAAAAAACAAAACCTTACGAGAAATCAGGCTAGCTTTACACAGATTTCATCGACTCCACGCGCCCCGGTTGACTTGGTCACTGTGCTTGATGTCAGTGGTAGCATGGCAGGAACTAAGCTCGCACTACTAAAAAGGGCGATGGGATTTGTTATCCAGAACCTTGGCAGTAATGACCGGCTTTCTGTTATTGCTTTCTCTTCCACAGCTCGCCGCCTCTTTCCACTGTGTAAGATGACTGATTCTGGGCGGCAGCAGGCATTGCAAGCTGTCAATTCTTTGGTTGCAAATGGTGGTACCAATATTGCCGAAGGGCTGAGAAAAGGTGCTAAGATAATGGAAGACCGAAAAGAAAAGAATCCAGTTGCGAGTATTATTCTACTGTCAGATGGACAGGATAATTACACTGTTGGGGGCCCTGGAAATGACCAACCTCAACCAAATTATCATTTGCTTTTGCCTACTTCCATCAGTGGTCGTGATAATTCAGGATTTCAAATTCCTGTGCATGCTTTTGGATTTGGTGCAGACCATGATGCTTCGTCAATGCACTCAATTTCAGAGATCTCTGGCGGCACGTTTTCGTTCATCGAAACTGAAGCTGTGTTGCAGGATGCATTTGCACAATGCATCGGAGGACTACTAAGTGTTGTTATTCAAGAGTTGCAAGTGGCAATCGAGTGTATACAACCTGATCTCGGTCTTGTTTCACTTAAAGCAGGAAGTTACCCAAGTCGTTTGATGGCTGATAGACGCAAAGGAGTGATTGATGTTGGGGACTTGTATGCTGATGAAGAGAGGGATTTTCTAGTTTCGGTTAATGTTCCAGCTACGTCCGGCAATGAAACATCATTGATAAAAGTCAAATGTGTTTACAAAGATCCCTTGACTCAAGAGACATCAACATTGGAAAGTGATGAAGTAAAGGTTGAGAGGCCCGAAATAGCAAGGCAGATTGTAATGTCTCTTGAAGTGGACAGACAACGCAACAGGCTCCAAGCAGCCGAGGCAATGGCACATGCACGGACTGCAGCTGAAAAGGGAGACCTCGCTGGAGCAGTATTCATTCTCGAAAACTGTCGGAAGATGCTTTCGGAGACCGTATCAGCTAAATCTCACGACCGCCTTTGTGTTGCATTGGATGCTGAACTCAAGGAAATGCAAGAGCGGATGGCGAGTAGGCATGTGTATGAAGCATCTGGGAGAGCATATATACTCTCCGGGTTGAGTTCACACTCGTGGCAAAGAGCAACTGCAAGAGGCGATTCCACCGATAGTTCAAGTCTTGTTCAAGCGTATCAGACACCATCGATGGTTGAGATGCTTACTCGATCTCAGGCCATGTTACTAGGTAGTCCATCTGGTCAGAGGCTTCTTCAGCCACTTTTGTCATACAGATCACAACCAAGCCCAAGGTAATCCAACAGGGATTTGGTGAAAATCATCTTCAAATTAACCTTTGCAGTGATTTTCTCTTTTTTGCTTATAAATACCCGGAGAAAGGTGGTAAACGGACGGGGGATAAACAAAGATTACTTTGAGCTGTGATTTTGTTTAATATTATGTATAAATGAATAAAAAGGTGAGGAAATGGTGGAGGGGGTTACAATCAATGGCGAAAAGGGGAGTAGATAGGAATTTACTACATCATGTTTCTTCTATTTTGGGGGGTTTAAGGTTTTTCTTTTGTCTTCACTTCTCTTTCCTCTGATTATGTTGTTTTTTTGGGAGGTGGTGTACATAAAGAAGAATGCTTCTTTTTTTTGTTATTAATTCTGGGACACCTGGGGTATAAAGTTTGTAATTGTGCAAATGGTTGGGATGATCTCTTCAGTATAATATATGTTTTCAATTCTTTAACAAGTTGTTTGTTAATAAGTATTTTGTGTTTTGGTATTAGGCAATGGTTAGATGAATGATAATACAATGTGTATTGAATGGTCCAGATGTGCTTTGATCCATCACAACTTCTAATAACTGTTGATAGATTTTAAAATAAGGGTCCTGCTAACCGGTGCGTGTTCCCGGACACTGGTTAAGCATACCATAAAAGGGAATTATTACCATAAAAGGAAACTGTTTTTGACTTTATTATAAATTAATTACACAATTTCAATGCATTAATTACTATATAATTTCCTTTTTCATATCCTTAACCAATGTCCGGGTTAACATTTCCCTTAAAATAATTTACCCTTATTTTTTATAGTAATAATATATCAACGGTTATTGTGCATTGATCCATCATAGATTAAAACTCATAGACCATTCCCAATGATTGATGTTTCAAAATTCATGCAGCCAACTGTTAAAAGTTTTTACAGCTCTACTACACGATGCGAAACTTATATTTGTAGACAAGCAAGCCTCACTTTCCCCACCCCCTAAAGATACAACACAACTCACCTAAACTATGATTGATACACTTGAAATGTTTTAAAATAGGGTTAAATAAATTTTTTCATCCCAATAAATATAACGAATTTTTTGATTTTAATCCCTAAAAAATTAAACCGAATGTTTTCATCCTCACAAATTTTTTTGTTTTGTTGTTTTTGGTCCTTAATGGCCACTTTATGTGAATGTGGATGTCAAAATTATAACACTTTTATGTTCAAATTATATCCATATTATGTTCAACATTTATATATTCATAATATGTACAAAAATTGTCAAAAACATGTCAAAATTATATCCATTAGGGACCAAAAATATAAAAAAAAATTGTGAGGATGAAAACATCTCATTTTATTTTTTGGGAACTAAAATCAAATTTTGATATATTTATAGGTATGAAAAACTTATTTAACCTTTAAAAATATGAAGCCACGTTGTAGAGTTGACACTGAGAGGCGAGTACTCTGTTCCACAAATGGTAGAAGTAGATTACCACGCTTAAATAAACTGTGTTAATTATTGATTTCATTTAAAACAGTTAAAATTACAGTAACATAACATAGATCAAAGTTTTGACTTCATAAAATTAAGAAAGAATAAAGAAAAACTTTATTTTACACTGAGACGCATGTTTTTATGTTTACACTCATTGATCCTAAGAACATTTTTTTGTTGTTTCTGAACACAGCACTCGAGGTTGTTTATAGCTTCATAGGTTGTTTGTTGTTAGGGGAATTATGCAAGTCACGTGTGACTGATATCATGTAAGTCACACGTGAACAAAGTCACAGATGACCAAATCCAGGGAGCCCCTGTGATGGGGTGGTCCATTCTGTTCCACTCAATCATGTCATTTTTGGGTTCTTCTCTTGCACCATGCTAAACGATTGCAGTTTTGTCTAATCTTATATTTAATGCAAATGAATTGATCATCACTTGAAGAGATTCACTTCACCATATACGATTGTTTTTCTCTGAAGTTCATTTACATTTGGTATCCAAGTGTTTCACTTCCCATCTACAAACCAAAGTTGAATTGTAAATACTCACTCGTACTAGTAAAATCGAGAGTTTACCGATTTTGTCAGATTGTAAGAGCTTATTTTAACTTGAGAGAGTTTAGAAAATGGTTTCCGACTTTCCTTGCAAAGTTTGACAGAGATGCTCCCATCCATCAAATAGTTAATACGCCAATTTATATGTTAGCACCACTGTCCTACTCACTTACACACACAACCTTCACCAAAACCACTGTTTCTGCCATCATTTGGAATAATGCTGCAAGAAATGTTTCTTGACACAACACTGAAATGAGCCATGCGTGTAGTTGTGACAGCAAAAGTGGCTTCATTAGCATTACGCTATTGTTATTGTTATGACAGTCAATATGAATCACTGCAAGAAGGTAAAAGATAAACCAAAAACATGACAAGAAAGTGAAGAAACACTTACTATTTTATTCACCATTATTAAAGTAGAACCAAATATGTACCTTTTACTGTTCACATTACAGTACTTAAAAATCCTTGATACCCAAAATTTCCACAGACATGGAGACAATTTATCCCAACTACTCTCCAATAATGACAATGACATATTCAAAAGTCAAAACACTAAAGAAGCACAACGATAAATTCATCTGCAAAATGAACTGGCCCATAACTCCTTCAAATTTGAATTTAGCTTGGTATATGAGAAATTCTGACAAGTTTTTTCTAAGTCTAGACTCGTCTGTCTTCATTTGGTTTTGGAATTTTCTTGAACTCGTAGTCATTAATGTCCACTTTTTGTTGCAAAGCCTATGCAACAACAAATAAAAATTAAATTATGGATCATCATGATTACATTAAATTGCTAATGACAGGGAAAACAAACCTTTAGCTCATCGTCCAATGAAATTTTCTTTGGCTTGTATGCATTTACTGGTCCTGTTCTAGACAGTGCTTTTCTTGCTTCAATTATTTCCCATTCCTTATCATCTTTTACCCTTGAAATGTCCTTGCTGGGAAGACACAGATGCATTGTACATCAGAAGAAGGACGGAGTAAAAGAAGATAAAAATAAAGGATTTGGTAAAACATAAAAGTTACTTCATATATCCCTATACACAAGCAAAGTCAAACTATGCCCTGTTCCTATTGCAGTCATATAATCTTAGATCGACTATATAGTACATGTTTGAATTAGAGATACGTTATGCAAAATAACAGTGGCACCTTGATTTGGTTAAAGTTTCAAAATATAGCTTTACTAAATCACAATGACACACCGTAATTTCATCAAACTCAATGTCAATCCAAAGATACTTGATAGTCAATACCAAACAGAGCTTGTAGTAATATAGACTTGCATGTTCAAGAAAAATATAAAACAACTCCTTGCTGTTCAGGCTAAGCTTTGTCCCTCTTATTTTCATTTATTCCGTCTGTTATCCCTCCCTCTCTTCCCATTGTTCAATTCACAAACCAACTTGGAAACATTAACAATACAAGGATTTTAAGCACGTTTAGAAAATCTTGTTTTCTGCAGTTGTAACATGTGATGTGATGAACACGCAGCTACGCCTTCGAGATGCGGGGTACTAAACGGGGAATGAATTTCAACCGTGATTCTGAACATGCTATAAGTTGCTTTAAAGATAACTGTATATCTAATCATTTGTTAACTCAGTTTGTTTGTTCTCTTTCTCCCCCTGTATTGTATCATATCATATGTAACTTGTTTTTGATTCACAAACATATTCAGATTCCTACCGTATAACATAAGCCTTAAAACTTGTAATTAGCAAAATGAAGTGGCAAAGCAATACAGTGTCAATGTTGATTAGCTATGCATATATCATTTAGCCAGACTCCTAGCATATAACATTTTTGACAATAACCTACCATATAACATGATCATTTGTTATGCAAGTACGATTAATCTAAACCACTTATTAATTCATTAATGAATGATATTAATCTCTTTACTTTACCCTCTAAATTGAGTAGCTCGCTTTCGAAGGGTTGGACCCTTGATTATCAAACATAGGTCAAATCTCCTATCATATTAACATAAGCCTCAAAACTAGTAATCAGCAAAATGAAAGCAATTCAGTGATTTTTTTAAGCAAATTGGGTGCAGATGGGAAACCCTCTGCAACACCCTAACCCAGTCAAACCAGATAATCAGCCCAAACGGATATATAGACATTTCATAGACAACAAAAGTGGTCTAAAATAAACCGAAACAAATGCACACACACCATAGGCACTATCCAACAATTCAGTGATAAAATACAATAACCGATTTCAAAGGCGTAAACTAACTAACAAACTAACCTGCCTTGCAAAAGATGGCCAAGACCAAGAGCACCAAAAACAGTAAGAGAGATCATAGGAAGACCATATCTAAGAAAAGGGCCTTTTCTGCCCCATCTTTTGAAAGTGGAAGCTGTTTTTTCAACTGTAGAGCTTTCTTTTCCACCCTGACTCTGAATTGTAGTCATTGATTGATCACACAAAAGTGGCTTCTTTCAACTACAGAATTAGGGAAAAGCGTGAAATTCATTAAAACACTATCACACGCATTTTATCAAACATGTAACGTGCAAAGCACACAAAATAGAGTAAAATAGAGGTTATACAAATTAAACAGAACAAAGCTGAATCACAGTATACAAAAACAAAATTGATAGATATTCCATACAAAAACTTGTTATGCAAAAACAAAAAGAAAAAAAGAAACTCACAGCAACCAACAAACAAACGCAGAGAGAGAGAGAGAGAGAGCGGTGGTGATGAGAGAAGGACGATGGAGGAATGCCTCAAATGATCCACCATGGATCAATAATTCAACTTCCATTTACAGCCATTCATATAATATTAATTAATTTATTCAACGCTTCAGATTGAGCTACTTCTTGAGGTTTTTCTTTTTTATCTTGTCTTATTTTCTTACTTATTTTTAAGAGCTTAGCTCACACATCTTAAATGTGAAGAAGTAGGGTGGTTAGGATTCGAACTCCGGTCCCCGTATATAATATATAATATTCTTACCAATTGAGTTAAGCACACAAGAATCTTCTTACTAACGTAAATGACTAAGTACGAGTTAATTTTTCGCTAAAAATTTATAAATTATTTAAAATATAATGAATAAACTAATACTACATTCGATCATAAGCAACTTTTGTGTTTTTAGATTTATTAAATAATTAATGTATGAGAAACATAATATAGTTCATATACATCACTAATTTAATGAATGCTTAATTACATAAATGGTCCTCTTCTGTAAAAAAAAAATATAAATGGTCCCTTAACTTATTTGTTGTTTTCGATTTGGTCCCTTAATTCTAAATTTTTTCCATTTGGTCTCTCAAATATGCTTTGTCAGTCAGTTTGATCCTCTTCGTTAGCTTTTTAATACTTATTATTTTCAGATATGATTTCAACCATCAGATGTCTAGTCCATTGTATTGTATGTAACGGGGATCCACTAACACCAATTTTTTTTGTTTTTCTTGTCTTCTCCCTATGATCTTTGAATCCTTCGCCCTTTAACATTTATTGAAATCTCAAATTGATTGAATCCTATTATTAATTAAAAAAAAAAAATACAATTGAATGAGTTAATCTAAAGAAGAAAAAACGCAGGAATTTGGATCCTTTAACCAAAGACAACAACAACAGCATCTTCAAATACGTGCACCCCTCTCCCTCTTACCGTTTCACCCTTCTCTTCAAAGAACCTTTTCCACTTCCAAACCCACCAACGTCGTTTTCAATCTTAGTTCACTCCCTTGTTCATAAACTGTGTAAGTTTATACAGCTTCACGTTCTTTCTTCAGGTTTCCAGCGCGGTCGTTATTTTTCTCCGGCAAGGTGGTTTGATCTTGATTTTTCTTTGTGGGTTTTGTAGATAATATGAATGAGAGTATGTTTATGGTGTTGGTTTGTTGAATAACGTTTTCTGGTGGCCAAGATCTGACAATAAATGTGGCGGTTTGGAACTAAAAAATCTCTGATCTAAAAATAAATTTGATGAGGAGATAGAGAATGAAAAGATGATGAATAATATGTTCTTGATTTGATAAAAGGTGAACTGAAACACCAAGATGGGTGGCCGGAAAAAGGGAGGAGGGGAGTGTGTGAGAAGAAAAAAGGGGAGATCAAATTTGGGTTTTTTTTTTTTTTTAATCTAAATTTCTGGGTTTATAATAAGTTTTTGATGAATTTATGAAGATGATGATGAAGTGAGGAGGGAAGAAGATGAAGAGATCTTAAAACAATTAGATGTTGATGATGCACCGTTGGATACAATAGACCTCCATAATCTAGCCGTTTCTTTTTTGAAAAAAAAGATCAAAGGGCTGAAATTATAAAATTTATAAGGTCTACAGTGGACCACCTATAATGTTGGTCCACCTAATACATTTTGGGTCAAACTGACTAAGTGAACATATTTGAGGGACCAAACTGAAATTTTTTAGAGTTATGGGATCAAATCAAAAACAACAAATAAATTAAAGGACCTTTTATATAATTAAGCCTTTAATGAATCTAAAAAAAGTAAAAGTCATTTATAAATTTGACCAGAATGATGAGTATATTTTAGTTTTCTACATTGTAATGAACAAAATTTTATAAATCTCTATGTCCATTTTAAGTTCTTAGAGTAGAAATATGTCTATTTTATAAATCCCTATGTCCATTTTATAAATCTCTCTGGTCGTGTGTCATTTAGAGTAGAAATATGTTAAGTTTGCTTAAAATTGATATAGCAAGATAAAACTTACCAAAAGTGGGTTATGCTAAACTGATGGGGCATTTTGCTATAGCTTTAGATATAGAATGATATGTTGCATTTAAACATTGGATAAAAATTAAAAGCATCAAGTCAAACTGGATTGTAAACATATGAAAATTTGTTTGACTAGTTGTAAATATTAGAGGCAAAGATGTAACATCTTAACCCTTGACGCAAGAAATCCTTTCACCAAACAAAAACTTGAACTGCATCACAATTCTAACAAACAATCCAAGTAGCATAAAGGAAGCAACTATTAATTATTTAGTTACATTATTACTTCAAGAAAATAGGCAAATTAAAGAAAAAAAGCATTTCAATAACTCCAACTTCATCGTGTCTCTGATCAATTAACTGCCACAATATTTTCTTCCAACTCAGTTACTGCAGCTGGTGCTATTTTGGACTTACTGCATGGCTTTGAGGCCTTAGGATTAGATGGCTTAGGAATTAACCTGCATCCCAATTTCTTCAAGATCATGTTCCAACTTCCCTTAGACTTCATCATTTTCTCCAAATCTTGTTTCATGCTCATACACTCTTTCTCAAGCTCAGAAACTCTATCTTTCATGTGATCAAAAGCTACAACAGGGTTGTTATGTGTCGTGTTTCCATCATTTCTTAGCAGAGCAAGGTTTCCACTCAGGGTTGTTGAGTTTTCAAGAGTGTCAGAAGCAAAGAACCAACCTGCAACAGATGTGCGTAGCTTGAGTTGTTCGAAGAACAAAACTTGGACAACAACACGAAGTGGTAGCCTTTCGTTTTGAGCTGCGTGTGTGCTTGCTTCCAATGAGAGTTTCTGGCAATTCATCAGCCTGCATATTTGTTCCTTCTCAGATTCTGTCATCCATGCATGACTCTGAAATTCATAATTATCCATTAGTGTCTTTCAACCATAATAACACAACTTAATTAATTAAGTTATTTTATATAAACAATAAGTTTTTATATATGCTATTTTAGAGAGTTTATGAACATAAACTTAAAAGATCTCAATGACACATCATAAGTTTTATCCACTCTTCCAAATGTTTGTGTTAGGAAATAATTCAAATAACTCATTCTAAATATACAATATTTGGTTCATAAAAAATAAATCTCATATGTGAAAAGTTTTGATTTTAGTTACTATGATATGAATTTCATATTGTAGGGACTAGTTTTATATAAACCAAATATTATAGGGACTAAAATCAAATGAGTACTAAAAACGGCATTTTTCATATTTCAGAGAGAAATCGTTTAATGAACGGTATGGACTAAAAAAATATTATGGGACTAAAAAGTTATTTAAGTCTCGAGTAAACTATTATCTGAAGATATTAATTTCTAGAGTGGTTTTTTGTCAACAAAAAAAAACTTCTAGAGTGGTTTATATAAAATTACCTATGAAACATGTGTACTAAATGAAAGAGCAAATCTCTTTAAATCTCACAAGACAAAATATTAATTTGATCCTCTATAGTTGGTTTTATGGTTCAGCCGGTCGTAAACCGTTAGATTTTAGAGCACCGACCATAGACTCTTAAAAAGAGAGTTCTTTTAATCTAATGGTTTATGGTGAACTGCAGCATAAAACTGACAGTGGTGTAGAGATCTTATTTGCAACATATTTACTATTAAACATATAGAGAAAGTAGGCAAATGAAGTGTTTATTTGTGTACCTTGAGATAGATATCAATTGCACGGTAAATACCATCATCCAAGGTCCTAGCACAATCAGGAATAACAGCAGCAAGTGACTGAAATTTTGGAAATTTCAAGTTGACATCAGGTGCTACTTCAGCTAAGTAACTATCCATCAAATCAGCAACTTTTGTCATTGGAGTAGCACGTTGACAATTTGCAACAATGCGTCTCTCTTCCTCAACAATATCATTATTAGATGTAGAATCAGCATCATCATGATCAACTATCATGAAATGATCAAGCATTCTCTGAACACAATCAATATCATGAATTGTCTCCATTGAGTAACCAATGTTAGGAATCAAAAGATCTTCAAGATCAGCTTCATCTAGTTGAAAACCAATTCTTTTCTCCAAGCTTGCACAACAAGAAGAGCTTGCATATAAAGCCATAGCTGTTCTTAAACTTCTAAGCAAAAATTTAGTTGGTGTTACACCCTTTTCATTTGGAAGCAACTCAACTATTTCTTCAATCAGATTCCTTTGATCAGCTTCAGAAAGATTTGATTTTGACGAGTTTCCATTTTGAAAACTTGACAAAGAAGGTATGTGTTTTTTTGCGTAGTAAACAAGTGATCCAGAAACTCTCCTCGGTTTCATGTGTCTAGCAATAGCACCTTGCATGAATCTTTTATACAAAGGTAAACTAAGTGAAGAAACATCATCAAACCACCAATCTTCACCAGTTTCCTTTGATGTTAGGCTCATGGATATTCCATTCCACATTTCTGAATTATCTGGACTTTGAACTGAACTTGGACCGGAGAGAGGTAAGATAACCAAAGTTGGATCTGCAGCTTTCAAAACCAAAGAATGTATGCATCTTGAAGTTATGTGAAGCTCTTCAGCTAAAGGTAAAACCTCTTCACATGTTTTGAGTGCCTTGAGTGTGTCTGTCCAGTGACCAAATATGTGGTTAAGGAAATTTTCAGTTTGTATGATTAGGTTTCCTTCTCCATAATCTTCACTCATTTGTAGAAACTCAGCTGCACATCTTAGAGGAACTACATTTGATGGAGTTAGTTCCATTTTGACACCATAACAGAACCTAGCAATAAGGAGAAAGGCTTTGGCTCCTCCTGGTAGATCATGAAGTTCCAAAATTGACTTCTCACTGTCACTTGGTAAATCTTTCATAAAACGTTCTAGTTCTTTACTTCTTGATATCAGGGGAAACTGGTAATAATACAACAAAATATTAAAGGTTTAACGAAACATGCGACATATATGACAATTAACAACAACAACTAACAAGCAAGGATAAAGCATATATATGAGATACTCTAGATATTTTATGTATTAAGCTGAAGCACAAACACGAAAACCAAGCACTCTCCCATCGATAATGATAGTAATTTGAAAAAATGAAAGTAATTGAATGTAATATATGTATTGGTGTCGGATACGAAATACACTTACGATTTGAAGTGTCGGTGGTACATTTATTAAACTTTAGAATCATGAGAAACTTTTTTCTCCATCAAGACGACTTGAAAAATTAATAAGAAATTTTTTCCCCTAGGTGTCAAATATATCTATTTCCTTTTCTATCACTAGGACTTTGGAGCATGTAATGAAATTTGTTTCTCTATTTTCCAAGACTTTAAGAAAATAATTAGCAGCACAATTTTTAATAATAGGAATCATGAAAACTAAGAATCTTAAAGTTTAAGAAGATTTGTTGAAAAGCAAGTTCTGAATTATGTTGAGTTTGACGAAATCACATTGACTCTATGATTTTGTTAAAGTGTAACTTTTGTTGATATCTATCACCATGATTTTGCCGAACTCAATGTCAATCAAAATATGCATTAACCGTCTTGTGTGAGTAATGAAAACATATATACCTTGTGGAGATGGAAGGATGCATCACCAATTTCAATGATAACATCACTTGGAAGTCCAGTAGAGCAAAGCCTAGAGATGGAGATTTAACATACAACAATGTTAATGATCATACACCATAATGATATTTAACTCATAAAAAATGGTGAATTATGTGTAGAATAGTATAATGCAATGTAATTAAAATATTTCATAATTATCAGATTGTGAATTTAATCGACCAACGTGCAGAATTAAACATTTCTTTTTTTCTTTCTTCATGGTAGCAATCTAGCATGGACTACGATCGAAAAACTCTCTTCAATTACCAATATACACAAAGGTGTATTTACCGTGATTTTGTTGAAGCTACAATAGCTTTTGCAAAATTACGATGACTTACTATGATTCTATATTTTAACAAAACTACATTTTAGAGTAAAAAAAATCACCTTATTTCATCATACTCATTGGGATTTCAAACATGTAACGAGTAAAGGATGAGAAATTAGGAACATGTTATGACAGCAACATAGACGTGAAAGAACAAAAATTAATGACATCAATGAATTGTATATAGTGGTTTAATGAAAGAGTAATCAAAAAATAAAGAACTAACCAACTTTGGCCATAGAGGTAAAATATTTCAGACTTGGATCCAAGTTTCATGCACGCCATGTTTGTTGATTGAATTAAAACATCAAATGTTAAAGTGTTCCCTTTAAAGTTAAAAAAGAGGGTGGTGACTACAATACAACAAAATTGTTAGTTATTGTCTTATGAGATTTTTGTCTCAACTCAGATGCAATAATTAGAGAAGTGTGAAATGTGAATGTAACACGTAAATAGTATCCCGAGTCTAAAGGAGGGGAAATCTAGGAAGAAGAATAGGTTGCAGCTCTTACATTACATGTGGCAGTTCTGTTCTTGTAGTGTAGAATGATTCTCTATTCAAATTGTTACCACAATTTATTTATTTTCAAGTTCCTTGATTAATAATTTTTTTAAATAAAATTAAAAACTAAACTTAATTACTATGCATTGGTGTCGTGGAAACTTGCTTGGTCTTTTGACAAAATATTGCAAAACTTTTTTTATTCATAAATAAATGTTGTGATGATAGTCACCATTTTCTATAGGCACCCAAATTTTCTATTTAATTGAGGTGCCTATTTAGTGTGATGCCTGCGGATGGTCTTAAATACGAAATCTTAATTGTTTGCAATGTTTGAATATGTACTAAATTAATGTTTCGGAACAGAGTGGTGCTTGACAAAAAATAAATACTAATGTTTGAGACGTGAATTCGAATTCATATTTTCTCACTTCTCCGCACTTAATATGCGTGAGTTTTGTCGTTAGGTTCTTAAAAACAAAAATTATTAAAAAATTCTACTTCTGAATGTAGTTCATAGTCCAGATTTTTTTTCAATTAAACCATGTTAACTCATACCATTGCATATAAAGTCCATTACACATACATGAGCATAATAAAAATTATTGCGGAAAACATAAGAGATAGGCACTTTTCGAGAGCATGAACACTGCTATTAACTTGCCTCTAGTAAAATTGTTGTTAATGATTTAAAGAGCTCTACAATCCTCAATAAGATAACCATACTAAGTTGTATTAAATTTTGTATTGAGCACATCATCCACTATATACTTAGAATCCAACTAATGCCTTGTAATAATCCCCATACTTTGCACTCTGTTGTCTCACATATATTGACATGACACCAATATGTTATTGCCACGATGAAACTGGCATGTTCATCATGCACACATAACCCAAAATACACTTGACATGGGTGGTGGTGTGAGCCATCGAGTATCCAAGAAAGCCTCAAATTATCATCACAGACATTTCCATTTGATCCTTGCTGAGATGCTCCTAAACCTGAAAAAATAAATAATAAACAAAGCCATATTGAGAAAGATGCTCAAAAAGTCTTATACTCGTTGACGCTAAAAGGCTTCCTCCCATATTAAGAAAGATGCTAACAATTCTTTTATAAAAGAATGCTTAGTCTAGACATGGACTTCTAGAAGGCAATTTCAGCATGGAATTAATTATAGCTTTGAATTATACTCTAACTAGAATGGGAATATACTATTTTTTTAGTGAAGAAATATATGATCAATACCGTTTTCCTATACAAGAAATGATCAATATCATTAGAACAGTATTTAAATGAGAGATGTTGGTATACTATTTTTCATTCTTTGGATGATAAGTTTGAAGATTTTTTTTTTTTTTTTATAATGAAGAGATTTCATGAAGTATGTTATCAAAACTAAATTAAGAAAATTTCAAGTATCATATAAAAATTAAGATTCTGAAATTCCTTTCTAACACTATACAATGTGAAATTGGTCCTTACAACTCTTTTAAATTATGTAAGTTGGTTATATAATTTTTTAAAAACTTGCGAATTGGCACCTATAAATTTCCAAGAAAATGATTCCTATAAATGTTCAAAGTTGCCAAATTGGTCCTTAAAATTTTAAGATTTTAAAATTTTAAAATAGATTATTATTTTCATAACTAAGTTGGTATAGGGATATGGCATGATATATGTAGGGGCCTTGGACTCCCCTCTTATTCTCTTTAAAAAAGATGAAATTTTAGCCACTAGGCTACTACTCGACAAAAAAAAAAAAAAATCCCTATTTTCATGTTTTGAAATTTCAAATTTGGTCGAAATCTTTTATAACTCTCATTTTGGATCACTTTTTAATTTTCATTATATTTATACGTTTACCTCAAAATGAATGAAGAATTTCATACTCTATTCAAACAAAAAAGATTAGAAATGAAGAAAACTCAACCGAAGCATTTGAATTGACAAGAATTCTAACATTTTTTATTTTTATTTTACTTGTCAAAAATGTCATTGTAATGAAGAGAAGATAAAATACCAGTTAAAAATATTGCATTGTTTTAAAAAATACAAGACAACTTGTTATTCACTTCAATAATTTTTTTTGTTAACAAATAAAACTAACACAAATTTTACGAAAGAAATTAGAAAATATTTTCACAAAATAAACATAAAAAAATGGGAGGTGTGGATAGTAACTTCCACATGAGTTTTTTTGTGAAACTAAGCCCAAAAAGTGTCTATAGAGAGTTGAGTTCTGCTCTGAGAGTCTTCTCTTTGTCAACTTCACCATCAATGGTCGCCATGGAACAACCTCTGCTCACAATCGCACTGCTCTTTCTCTTCCTTCATTTCTCCATTCTCGTTAACTCATCTCCTTCTCAACACCTTCAGATCATCAATGCTGAACGCAGAGTAATTAACTAACCTTTCTTCTTCTTCTTCTTCTTCTTCTACTCATTTCCACATCAATTTTCAATTCTTCGTTCCGTAATAAAGGAACCTCTTTTGGATTTAGATCTGTGAACAAAGACGAAAAAATTACAACTTTGGAAATGGGTATATTTTATAGATCATAGATTCGTGCTTAATTTTGTGTGTGATTTTTTGTTGTTGTTGTGTATCTTAAGATGGTGTTTTGGGTTTAATTCAAATTGTGGGACTAATATGCTAATGATTTTATGCAGATTGATCTTAATTCTCACATAATTAAGGTGTACTTGACATTGAAGGTAAACATCCTCTACACTGTTACTCTTTTGAGAGCAACTCAATCTTTGATGGCATTAGCTTATGCATAATAGTATTTTTGATTACTTGATTTATAATGTTGTTGATGAAATATTTATCTGTAAAATTAGGATTGAATTGGGAAACAATTAGAAGAAAATGTACTGTCATAAACACTTTTTGGACCTTCCTCCTCAATGTTAAATGGTCACGTAAACACTTTTGAACAAAGTTGGATGAAAAAAGAGCTCAATTTGTTACAAAAAGGATTAACTTGTTTACTGACCAATTTGAAACAATTCATTCAATGTGTAAGGGATGTATGTATGGATGTTCTCTCCTTGTTGGAGGACGTGGAGATTATTTGTCTGTATGGAGTGAAGAGGTGGAGAGGAATCGTCGTTCCATGCCTTATTTTCTACTGAGTAATAATACTCTTCCTACAGAGTTGGAATGGAATGGCCGTTCCTAGGGGCAGGGGCAGAGCTAGAATATTCGTATAAGGGGGACCAAACTAAACATATATAACATGAAAGAGCTATGCGACACTTTAATTAACTTTTATAGGGACATCAACTAAGTATACGACTGAGTACGCGAGAAAAGCACTAACTTGGGGGGGAGGGGGAATGACACCCATGTTCTTTTCCCCTAGGCTCTGCCACTGAACATTCCATGTGTGCTCCAGTTTATTGAACTTCGTAACTTGTTTTGGATTCGTAACCAACAAATCAGTATTTGTTTTGGCCAAACTTTTCCCTTAAATTTAGCTTTTGTTTTCTTTCTTTTCAATGAGTTTAACTGTTAAAACATCTACTACAATTAGGGAGATCTTGTGTTTCATAGAGCTTTCCTTTCAGGTTGAAAACTCAGGCACTACTCCTGCTTCAGAAGTACATCTTGCTTTTTCACCTGCTGAAGCCGAACATCTAGCAGTACTCAAAGCTGCCGCAACTACTGGGAAGAGGAAGAAGAAGACTTATGTTCCTCTTGATGTTAAATCTGCTGAGATACCTGATGGACCAAATGGATCTAAATTTTTCCCTATAACCTTGTTAACTCCACTGAGTAAAGGTGAAACGACAACACTTGAGGTGCTTTACATATTGACACATTCTCTGGAACCTTTCCCAGTAGAAATAAGTCAATCAGAGTCGCAGTTGGTTTATTTCCGTGATAGTGCAATATTATTGTCTCCCTATCATGTCAAGCAACAAACAACTTTCTTCAAGACACCAACCGCTCGGGTAGAATCATTCACAGTAGTGGAGCCCACTAAACGTGCTGGTACAGAGCTGAAATATGGGCCATATGACGATCAGACCCCGTATTCATATTCTCCTGTACTTGTTCATTTTGAGAATAACAACCCCTTTGCCGTTGTCGAGGAGCTAGAACGTGAAATTGAAATATCTCATTGGGGAAGCCTACAAATCACAGAGCGATATAAGCTGGTTCATGCTGGTGCTAGACACAAAGGTGTTTTTTCAAGGTATATTTGCTATCTCTTGCCCATTCTTCTCAGTGCTCCATACCTTCATTTTGTTCTTTGAGGAACAACATGTGTAACTGTGTTAAAAAAAACAACTTACATGGCAAAATGGTCTCTTCAACACCTTGAAGTAGTTGGAGTTTTAGATAATTGGCGGCATGCCCCGCCTTTTGATATATTTATGGGTCATGCTAACTTGTGCTTAGAACATCCACAATGGAGACCCTCACATTTGAGGTCTTAAACGGGTCCCACATGGACACATCACTTTTTTATTATTTTTTAATAATAGTACCTAATAGGTACTCAACCACTCCAATGGAGATCCTCTGTCAAAAGGTCTAAATGGGTCCCACTAATAACTATTTATTAATGAAAAGCAACAAAAGCAACTTAAATAATGATTATTTTATTGAAAAGTGGTGTGGGGTCCACTTAAGATTGGAGGTCTTAAGTGAGAGTCTGGGTCTTAAGAGACCCCCAATTTTTTTCCACAGTGGGGGTACCTATTAGGTACTGGGTCTTAAATAGTAAAGACCCTACCAATGTGGATGCTCTTAGGCACATGTTAAGATTTCTAAAAAAGAAAGTATTTATTGAGGAAAATTAAATTTCAATCTTTTGAGAAATAAATTGGTGCAATTTCCAATGCAAATATTCTATCTTTGGTATCTTAATATGTATCCTAAGGGCACAAGTTAGCATTTCCCTATATTTATTTGCTAGTTGTATGGATGTTTTTCTTATGTGTATTCTAATTCATTAATAGATGTGTCATCAAAATTGTGTTTCATTGCAACTTGGAATGAAACATGTAGGGTTTTGCAACATTTGGTGGCAAAATAGATCAATCATTTTTTTTTTAAGTAGTTAATAGCAGAAAAGGATCATTCTACAGTACGTTCTGCAGTTGTAGTTATTACCCTTGTATTAGGACTGCCATGATTTGGAAAAGGCCTAGGCTTTGACTTATGCTTTTCCAATGGACCAGCTGAGTTAAGGTTAATAAAACATTGGCTAGCATATAGCATCTCTTGGTGTATGTATAATCTTGAAATTCTTCTGAATTTATTGTAATATTTTTTCATTTCATCTGAAATTTCTTTTATCATGTATAATTGGGGTTTTCACTATTGACAGGGTTGAATATCAAACTAGATCAGGTGCTAGTGGTGTTGCTTCATTTAAACATCTTCTTGCAAAACTACCCCCTAGGGTTCACTCAGTATACTACCGGGATGAAATAGGCAATATTTCTTCTTCACATTTACGCACAGATTTTCTAAAGGTGAGATACATCATTTGGGGTTTAAAATAACATGCCTTTTCTCACACCTCCCACCTGACTTTAGTTTAGTCATTCAAATTCACTTGCATCTCTTTCTTGAACATCACATGCACCATTTCTTTTCTTTTTCTCCCTTTTTTCTTTTGGGACCAATAGCACTCTCTAAAGATTAATGTCATTCTTGTTAACATGAGTGTAATCTTCTTTATTTGATTTATGCCTATATACTATTAGATGTCATTGACACTGACCACACCATAGTGAGCCGATAAAAGCAGATGTACGGAAGTGATGATTTCTTGTAGTTTCTGCATGGCATGTTTCTATGTTAATGAAATGTTTTGAGGGGAAATATTATACTACTAGTTTTGTGGAGGCTAGAGTTCACCAAAAGGAAGGACAATAGTCTTGAGTCTTGACAAACAAAATGATGCAATCTTACATATTCTATATTTTATTCCGTCAGCCTTTCTGATGTCATACTTCTTTACATGTTTATTAATTGCAGTCAGAACTTGAATTTGAACCTCGGTATCCTCTATTTGGAGGCTGGAAATCCACCTTTCTTCTTGGTTATGGACTACCATTACAAGACTTCCTTTTTGAGTCTCCAGATGGCAAAAGATACCTCAACTTTACTTATGGTTGCCCTCTTGCTCAGACGGTGGTTGACAAGTTGATTATAAAAGTGGGTTTGATTTGCATTGTTATTGTTACCCTTTGGTTCTGCATGCAATAATGGAGGCTAAATTTATCTTATTGAATCATTTAATTTAGGTTGTGCTTCCAGAGGGATCCAAAGATCCTGCAGCCGTGATTCCTTTTCAAGTAGATCAACATCTAGAGGTAATGATTTTTTTAGGATAATACTGCTTATTCAACATTGCCTTTGTTTCAACTGCACAAATTGCATATGTAGCTTTATCAGTGTTTAAATGAAAGGGAAGTGTTTAGAGGGATCGATCAAACTTAGATGGAGTTACAGATGCAGTCATGACTTCACAACTGTGTCATAGCATTTCTCTTTGTTTTTAGGAGGAGGGACCAAGTATAAGCTTATATATTCTTTGTATGTATCAAAACATTTGCCAAGTAGTCACCATATCTTTCATTTTCCCCCTCCTTATAATGAAAGTGAAAAATGTAGAGCACTGTTCATAGAATGAAGAATACTGTCAGAGAGAGTATCAGAACAAAAGAAAGAAGTAACCTTTTCATGATAGTGGGTTTCAGTCACATTTTACATTCCTGAAGGTGATATCCCCAAAGAGATGTCATAGAAACATTTTTTTTTTCCTTCAAATTAATTGTAAAATATTCAGGATATGACCATCTTTTTGGCTTATGGGAATTCACTGCCACTGCTTCCACCCCTTGAGTGCTGTTCTTGCTGTGTATCAACGTATTTGTTGGTAGATGAAACCATTTGTTAGTGAAACTGTGAAAGCACCTGGGGTCAACACAGTCAATTGTTAGGCACCCAAGATATTTAGTTTTGACTAGATATGACAATTGTGAGCGAATTGATGCAATTACGTCTTATATTGAGTCTGCAATTCTGCATCAAATTACTATTTCTAGGTAGTTGCAAAAGGGATTCACCTAAGATTATTCCTTTTGAAAATGCATTTCTATGACAAGTCATTGTAGCCGTCCTTAATATGGTAATGCTGATCTTGAAAAGATCACTCATCTTTCAGAAAGAAAGAAAGAAACACTTTTAATATTTTCTAGGATTTAGAATCTGAAAAGAATTGTTTCAATTAATGTTAGAATGTCTTGTTGAAGACTTCTTTGAAATATTAGATTCTGGAAAAAAAGGCATTCTGATTACTTTTAGGAACAGCTTCTAAGAAAACCTGCAGTTGTATCTGCTTTTGAAAATCAAAAGTGTTTGTTGTATCATCTTTTTTATGTCCAAGAAATGATATACAACAATATTAGTTTGAGAGGAATTTCGATTGTTCAGAACTACATAATAAACACTATGCTACCAACTATTTATTGAGAAAAGATAAAAAGCAGTTTAGTTAATTTGTAATCTTTGATTGGGGAAAAGTAATGTTTAAATTATATACACAGATTTCCGCGATATATTTTCTTTTTCTTTTTGGGTGTACTTGCTTTTGCTAATGCTGAATTTCGCTTGTTATCTTTATAGCATAGTAAAATCTGCGATAAGTGGTTTTATGTTTGAACTTTTGCAGACCAAGTATTCATACCTTGACATTGTGGGAAGGACTGTGGTGGTTTTGGAAAAGAGAAATGTTGTTCCTGAGCATAACATCCCTTTCCAGGTATCAACCAAGCCCAAGCTTTTATAAAGTTGGTTTTGAATGTACGCAAAAATGCTGTTTATTTGTATGTCATGATGTGATTGAAATTCTCGAGTTATAGAATGCTCATGATACCCTTTTTATCATTTATTTAAAAGACTAAATTCTTAATGACAATAAATGTGACCTAAGCTGTGTCAGATGTATGCAAATGGATGGAGGTCTAATCGCAGTCAGAAATTTATCCTGTTTGACAATATTATGGCTTTGTTTTTGCTTGTGGTTTTAGACAAAACTTTACAAATCATGTTTGGTAACAACAATCTATAGGTGTTTTTTTTCTCTGCTTTTCACTGTATTATTTCCCCCATCGAAAATATACCCCAGGGAAACAATGCTTTCGTAGAATTCTAAAGAAATCTCAAATAAATTGCAACTGTATTTTCTACTTCCACTCTATTTAATTTTGTCTAATCTGTTACTTTCCGACTTGTTTGGCTTTAGATTATTGTTTACTAGCATGCCTTAAAACATAATGCAATTTCAATTGTGCCATTATGACATTTATTCTTCTATCATTGTTCTTCAATGTTTCACCATATTCAACTTGCTTTCCTTCTCTCTTCCTCCTTCTCTATGATTGGCATATAAAGTTGTGAAGTAGTTGCTTATTGAGTAACGATTTTTGCCTGTTAAAAAAAAACATGTTTGATCAAGTTGGGTAGTTATTTTTAGTCCTCTACTTTGTAACAAAGGTTTGCATATAAATTTACTTCGAACTTTGATTTATTTATAGGAGCTGAAAAAGAAAATCGAAACACTAAAGTACAGATTTTGCTATCCAAAACTACCAATATAACATGCTTCTTTTCGTGCTACGAAATCATGTATTTATTATTCAAGATATATGTGCACACAACTTGTCAAAGCTAGGTCAATGTCTACTAGCTTAATTCGTATCTAGAAACAATTTCCTTCCCTAGACTATGCTCTAACCATCATTTTGTTGTTGGGTAGGTGTACTACAATTTTAACCCCATATTCATGCTTGCTGAGCCATTGATGCTAGCGTCTGTATTTTTTCTGCTTTTCGCGGCTTCTGTGACATATTTACATATGGATCTTTCCATACGCAAGTCATGAACAACTAGCTAGTTTTCTTAAAGGTATGTGTTAAATCCTCACTTTAACTTCTTTTTTTTAATGATTAAAATAATCCCTCTTGGCAATTCAACACTTTTTGCTTGTTTGACAGGCGACACGGGACTGAGCAGATCGAATATTTTGGCAATATTGTATGGAGTTTAGCAGCTATAGTTTTGCTTGTTTGTATGATTTTCCCCCTAGCAAATTAATCTTATGTCATGATTCTAAACTAGATTTGAAGCATTGCTTGCATTTAAGAAACATAGGATGTGTTAGTTGGGTTATCATTATAAAGGCAGGTGATGGTAAGAAGATTACAGGATCTTCCTTTCGAGGTATTAGAAATGTTTTAATTTTATACTTGGTAATCAATATACAATCTAAAATAAAAAAGAAAGAAAAGAAAAAATCTCTTTTATGATCTTCTCTCTTTGCCACGCTGCCATCCTGACTCCCACTTAGTCACGCAGATTGGCCATCGACAAAGGAGTAGTTGCGCCTAGGGGCAATTTGGTGCCATGGCATTGGAATTGGTATCTTAGCGTCTACTTTGTCTCATTCATTGGCCATTAGTAAATCACCCACTTTCATATTTTTGAAAAAACACATGATAAAAGTTCTTGATTTGTTCAGAAGTGATTAGGGGGTGAGAAACTTTCTCCCATATCATGAATATAGAAGTGTTTGTAGACCTAATTATTTTTCAATGTATTAGGTGCACTATAACAAGGAAAGGAATTTCATATTTTCATTCGGTGACTGCAATGTCACTGCACTCAATGCGTGCACATGTTGTGTAGAAGGTCGAAGGAGAAAATTCTTGTGTTTTTTACAACATCAGTTTTCATATTATTGTTATTCTGCTTTCATTTTATTTTTCTTTACTCTTTAACGCTACAATTTTGAAGTGAATTCTGAATCGATAAAATGATTTTCAACTCATAAAACTGGGTTTAAACCATTTTTGTTGCTTAAAGCTCAATGTCTAGACACGTCTCTGGCGGTGTTTGGAACTGCATTTTCAAACCATTTTTGTCCCAGGCATTTTCACCGTAAAAATACAGAATTACAAAACTAAAAATAGTCCTAGCGTATGGGAAATGAAACAAAAAATGGTTCATGATATTCATCTTTTAACAAATACTCCCTCCATTCTAAATTATAAGTGATTTTAGTCATCTCACAAAAATTTCAAATTGTTATTTATTTTATATAAAAAGGATAAATAATGAGTTATTTCACAAAATTATATTTCATTAATGGTATGGAAAAGATAAATTAAAAAATTGAAATAAGGAGTAATAAATGGTTAAGAGTATAATAAGAAAAATAATATTAATGTGGTTGTGTGTGCAAAGTTGTTTTGTACTGTTAATCCACCACTATTAAACTCATAATTTATTGGTAGAGTAAAACAATTTATAATCTGTGATATTCATCTTAATATTTTGTTTGTTTTAAAACCATTCATGAATGACGATATTTAATGAAAGTTCTCCCGCTTTAGATCCTAACTACCACATCATTGGCGGGACAAAAAGTTTGTTATATCCTTCTTATTTAAGCATTTGAACCAGGACGACTATAGTAGTTGTTCATTGACCATGCTGCCTTTCCCTTTGCTACAAAATGACATTTTGTTGTTGTTGTTGAGTTTTGAACATTATTTAAACCATTTAAAATAAAAGCCCTAAATATATAATAAAAATAAAAATTTGTTATAGTCTTTTCTTTCTAAATCGTTTTAGTCCTTTATATTTTTTCTATATCGTTTTAGTCCTTTTGTCTTTACTAGCATTTAGATGGGCAATCCGTGCCCATTTGTTTGCTCTTTTTAATGGACTAACGCGTGTAATTTATGAATAATATTTTTTATATAAAATTAGTTAAATTTTGATTAAAATTATAAATATAAATGTTTAAGATTTAAAATTGTAACGACATGCTTATTTTTTTTTTAAAATTACACCAACAATATAATAAATATAATATAAATTTTTATTTTTTCAACGACATCAACAATATAGCATTATTATAGGAAAATTCGTTAATGGTATAACTGGAATAGTAAATAATCTAACCTAAAATATCTTATTTTCTTTATACCTTGCTATAAATAATATTGTTGAGGTTGTTCATATTTTAATGAGGTTTAACTAATTTTTTAATTAATAATTTAAGTAATATTATAAAAAGGATATAATTTAAGTAAAGAAAATAACATGTTTTTATCTATTTTGGGCTGATTTTTTCTCTTTCAAAAATTACCCTAAACTTTTAATGCAAATACCACTTATAACAAATAGAATAGATAAGAGTAAATTCAAATATTAAAATAAAAGTGTAATACGATATGAGTATATATACGTCCAATATATTTTTCTTTATCCTTTAAAAAGTGTAACAAACAAGATGAGTATATATACTTACTTTTTCATTACCCAATTATACCATTAAACAACTTTCTTCTATAATAAAGATTGTTGTTGGTGTCATTAAAAAAAATAAGAATTTAGATTTTTTTTTGTTATACATTAGTGTCATTGAAATAGATGATCATGGTTAGTTTGATTTGTTATAATTTAAAAGAAACAAATATTTAAATTTTTAGTTTTAATTAAAATCAAAATTTTATAAAAAAAACACCGTTCATAATTTTCAAACGTTAGTGCAATAAGAAGAGCGGAAAGACAGGTACGTGAGTGTCCTTCTTTTCACTAGTAGTAACAAGTTCTTTATATATGGTATATAGATAGATAACAAGTTGATATTTTAGTCCTTATTTTCTTTCGCTATGGTATGTCAAAAAGACTAAAATACCATCCTTTTAAAAAGATAAACGGCTAAAATGATTTTATTTTTGATGGTAGCCGGGGTTTGACCTCGGACCTTGCATATTTTATACATTGTTCATAACAACTGAGCTAAGCTCATAAGGACAAGCTAAAATGATTTAGAAAAAAGATAAATAACTAAAATGATTTAGGAAAAAGATAAAGTAACAAAACGAATATATATATATATATATATATATAT
>Ga0315915_1000191_pt1 | contig 53028 bp, 76 predicted proteins | sample MpolbnodulesMG_FD_207738 | JGI IMG/M metagenome (GOLD analysis project Ga0315915, IMG submission 207738) | Medicago polymorpha root nodule microbial communities from Los Angeles, California, United States - branched nodules | ecosystem: Host-associated > Plants > Roots > Nodule | place: USA... | reverse complement strand
TGCGTGTGTTCCGACTAATGAGAGCGGGCTTGTAACCAAGCAGGTCGGAGCGTAGCGCAGCCCGGTAGCGCACTTGACTGGGGGTCAAGGGGTCGTGGGTTCGAATCCCGCCGCTCCGACCATTTTTCCCTTTATTTTCAACGTACTATCCCCAGTGCTTTTGTAAGCCATACCGGATAAATGGGAACAAAACGCACTCAGATTCTCTCTTCGGGAACGAATAGTCCCGAAAAAGTCCCGAACGATCCCCGTCATTTGTTCTTCCTTTGTGCTCGCTTCGAGCGGGAAAGTGATTCGAGCGCTTCGGCGACCTCTTCATCGAGGACGTGCGCATAGCGCGTCGTCGTTTTGATATCGGCGTGGCTCAATGCCTTCTGAACGGTTTTCAGGTTCCCGGTCTTTCGTAGGAGCTTGGTCGCCAGATCATGGCGGAAGTCGTGGAAACGGAAATCTTCGACCTTGGCCTTTGCTCTGATTCGCTTCCACTGCGTCTTGAGGCCGCTATAGGTGATCGGGTACCGGTCGCCCTTCTTTCTTCCTTCCCCATCTCCTTTGTATGACGCTTTCCCGGTTCGGGTCCGCGCCGCCTGGTATGTGAAGACGAATTCAGGGTGGTGCCCGCGGAGCGGCAGCAGGATATCGCGCACGGTGCTGGTGATGGCGGTCTTGACCATGCGCCCCCCTTTTCCGGTCTTGGTGATCCATCCCGTTTGCCAGTCGACCTCCGACCAGCGCAGAATGCACTCTTCGAGGCGTAGCCCGGTCGCGCGCACGAAATCGAAGATCGGCTGATAATCCGACCTGGTCGCAAGCTCGATCGCTGCGCCCTCCGTCGCCTTCAACTCGCGGACACGCTCTTTCGGCTCCTGAAGCCAATGGTCGCGCCAGCTGGGCTCGATCGGAAATTCATATTTCCACGTGCGCTTTGCCCGGGTGAAAATCTTCTTCAAGACGAGAGTGGTGGAGCGGTTGACCGTCGCGGCCGACACAAGCCGCATCGGCTTTTCATCTTTCGTCTGCTCGCGGCCCCAGGCATTCTGAGACCGGCGCCACTGGACGAGCTTGGCAACATCATCGTCTGAGATGTCGGAGAGCAGCTTTGTCGGGCCGAAATAATCGACGAGACGGTTGATATCGGTCCAGGTCGTCTCGCTGTTCGCGTGCCGCTCGCCGACCTCGGACCAGTAGCGGCCGGTCGCCACGGCAATCGTGAGCGGTCCGCCCGAGGCATTCTTCGAGGCCTTGGCCGCAGCCTTGGCCTTGTCGCGCTCTATCTTTTCCCGGGCTTCTGCTTCTCGGCGGTTCGCTGTCTCCGTAGAGCCATGATATCGTACACCGGCGACTTGGAAGTCGAAGTGGTAATACGGGCTGTTCTTTGGCTTGTAGACGGACACGCGCGCGTTCTCCGGCTCTTTATAAAGTCGTTGATGTCGTCGATGTGGAAGCCGAGGCGGGGCTTTGCCTGCCCTTTTCCCAGCGGGATATAGGCTATATCGCCAGCCCTGACGAATTCACGCAAGGTCTTGATGGAGACGTTGAGCATTTCAGCCGTCTGCTCGCTGGTGAGGAGGAGGTTGGCGCTATCGCTCATTGTTCGTCGTCTCCTGGTAATTCGATCGCGGGGGAACGAAATCCCCGCCCGCTAAAATCCCGCTTGCGATCCTTTCCGGCTCATCTTCCTTCATGTCGCATCCGGCGATGTCTTCGAGATAGGCGCGGGCGTACTCGGCGCAGCGCTGGCGCTCCCCGGCAATCGCCTGTCCGATAGCCAGCATGATCTCCATCGTGCTCATCGGCTTTGGAGGATTGCCCCCGACGGATTCGACGGATGTTCGGATGTCCGTGGGCAGCGCGCGGAAGGCGATCGTTGTTGATGATGCGGTGCGGTCGGTTGCCATCTCGGCCTCGTCTTGTGCAATGTTCCATCCGCTCGGTGATTTAGAGTAGGGCGCGGATGGAGTGAGGTGGGGGTGAGGTTCCATCTTTCCTCGGCCTCCTTTGAAGCGAAGAGATCCCGTGTCAAAATCTTATGGGCGCAAAGGAGAGGAGATGCCGCTATGAGGGAAGTCAGGATCACCCGCATCGGAGATCTATCGAACGATGAAGTTTTAACGCTGATTGAGGGTGCCCTTCGCGAAAACAAGGAGTTTAAGCCGCGAGGGATTAGGGTCAGCAACAGCCTCCACCAGCGCGGAATTTCCGGAGAATACAACGGTGTTCCCATTGCAATGGACCCGAGGCTGTATCCTGAAGACCAGGTTGAGGTCGTATTCGACGATAAGTGACCGAAAGTCAGTCCTTGCGCTAGCGCTTTTACATTCATACCTCGTCCCTCGACCGGAGCGCGCCGGCGTCGGCCAGCGTCTGATTGATGATAGCAGTTGCGAAGGGCGCCGCATCCTCGCCCATATCGGACCAGAGGCCGTGAATGGTCAGCGCCAGGACGTGCGGGTTGATGCGGGCGGTGCGCCAGAACCGCTCTTCGTTCCCGCCGTGCTGGCGGCGGTGCTCGTCCGGATGAAGAGGCAGAACCCAGCGGTCGGAAACCTTGCTGCCCTTTCCGCGACCGTAGTGGCCGTACCGTGGAGCTGCAAACGATAGGTGCGCAGCCTCGACCCCGTAGCGGCCGGAGACGCAGCAGGGGAGCTCATGGATGAACGCGAGGTAATCCTTGCTCTTCGCCGGCTTGCGCTTGGGCGTCGGATCCGGGCGGATGGAATTGGCGATGCGATAGGCCACTATGCCTCTCCGAGTTGCGCGGAACCTTACTGAACGCGGGCGGTTGAAGCCGCGACACGAAAGGACTCCGACCATGAGTGATCCCAAAGACGGCAAACCTACCGAACAGCAGACGCCATCCCGACGGACGACTGTGCCACCGGATATGGATTTCGAACCGGTTCCGTTGCCGGACCGGCAGGGCGGATCCGGTGCCGAAGAAGTCGATGATCCCGCACGAAGCGGCAAGTCCAAAGGGCGGGGGAAGCCGACGCAAGGTGCCGGCAAGAATAGCCCCGGGGATCAAACCTAAGGTCTGGAAAAGGCGCAGCGACGCAATCATGCGGCCACCTTCTCGATCTGGTCGATTTTCTGCTTGATGACCGTGAAGGTGTAGGCGGCAACCCAAGGGTTGGCTTCCCATGAACCGGCGCCGTTGATGGCGTTCCAAAGCTCGGCGTAGCCTTCGCGGTAGATGCCCTTCCAATCGGGATTGAACGCCCGCGATAGTTTCGTTGAGCTGGAATACTGGTCGGCGCCCTCAGCTATCGCGTCCTCTTCGCGGATGTCTTGCAGCCGCTCGACGCGAACGTCGGTGACGATCAGCGTGAGGCGAGAGGCCCAGCGCGGCATGAAGAGCGACGGCCGCCAGAAGTCCGGTCCCTTAGGCGCGTAGTATTTGAACCCGTTCCTGTCGCCGTCAGGGTATCTGATCTGCGCATGCTGCTCTGACCAGCCGACTAGCCCGCGCTGTGCTGCATAGGCGATCTCGACACAGTCCGAGTGCCAGCCGTGCGCCCTCCAGGTTTCCTTCACCCAAAGCCGGTCGCTGATCGCGGTGCGCAGTTGCCGCGGGATCTGGCCCTCCAGAATGTCATCGGGCTGCGGTTTCAGCATCCGCCGCGTCTGCGTCTTGCGGCCGTCGAGGAGCGCGCGGACCATCGGGCCGGAAAAGAGAATAGGACGGTCGGTCATGCTGCCTCCGGATACTGCCGAACGAGAAGGTCTGTCGGGATCGGCGCCTTGCGCGTCATCTGCTTCATGTAGAAGGCACGGCCGAGCTCGCGGCTCTGATCGCGCAGATAGCGGAAGTTATCCGGGTCGGTGTATCGCGCCTTGTGCGGCCCCTGGTCGGTCTCGCCTCCGGTGATGATCCAGTCCGGCGCATACTTGTCGAGGACGACACGGCTTAGGAGCGGTTCGTAGCTTCCGAAGGTGAACAGCGGTTCAAGCGATTGCTTCACCTCCCAGAGCTTCATCCGGTCGCGGTCGTATTCGGGCTGGTTGGCGATGGTGGCGCCGATCGCGGCATTGCGCGGGAGCATCCGATGGCCGCGTGCAGGGTCGGTCATCTTCATGACATTGCCGATCCGCTTCGTCAGCAAAAGCCAAATGAGGTTCGGCGTCGCTTCGATCAGCCTCATCAGATCGTAGCGCCACATCTCGTCGACTTCGTTGTCGAACACGTCAGCCAACGATGCGCAGAAGACATAAGGGCGGGTTCCGGCTTCCTTGGCAGCCTTGTCCCAAGCGATCGGCTTGCGCCAGTTGGTTTTGCCCGTGCGCTGCCGATCTTCCCCAGCGCCCCACTGAACGCGGTGGTATCGGTTCGCCATCAGGTTTTCGGCGTAGCAACCGTCGCAGGCCGGAGAGACCTTCGTGCATCCAATCCACGGATTGAAGGTGTGATCGGTCCATTCGATCTTGCTGTTTTCAGCCATTTCAGAAACCCCTCTCGTCCGGTTGGCGAGGAAGGTCTCCTGGCTGAAGGTGGCTTACCTGCATGCTCCGGCCGTCACGGGTGACCAGGAACATCGGACGTGTCTTGCCGACATTGTCGAGCGACACATCATCTGCGTCGTCGAGTTCCAAGCCGAATTCTTCGTCTTCGGTCATCGCGTCGGCCTTTGCTCTGGCCTCTTCCAAGCTTCCCGCCTTGATTGTCACGCGGATCGTGCCGCGCACCGAGAAGGTGGCCTCGTATTCTCCGGGCCGCTCGTCAGCGATGAAATCGGCCTTGTTAGGTAAATCGCTCATACTGCGGCCCTCCGCACCTTGGCTTCGCGTGCGAAGTCCACGAATTTCAGTTCGGAATAGATGTCGCTGACATCGAGGTACGTGCTGTACTTCGCGTTGCCGATCGACTTCGCAGCAACGACGACGGTGTGACCGCCCCATGTGACGCTGTACGGCTGCCAAGGGTCGCTGATCGCCTTCAGGTGATCCTTCAAGGCTTTTCGTCCGATGTCGGTCACGGCGAAGAATGCCATGTCGTCTCGTTGGCCAACCTTCTTCCAGTTCGGTGATGCGGCGAATTGCTTCGCGTCTTTGCTGTTCGCGCCGGTCGCAAAGTGGTTGCGGTAGGTTTCGCCAATCGGATCGAGCGGGCGGCCCAGCGCATGATCGATATGGTCGAACGCCTTGTCTTTGAGATAGCGGTTGACGCGTGGGTTGTTCATGCCGCCAGCTCCTTCGCGCTGTCAACGAAGTGAACCCGGTATGTCCTGTTCAGAACCTCTTGAAACTGCGCGACAACATCGTCGGCCCGGTCAGCATCGACAAAGGTCGCGGCGAAGCTCGCATGCATCTGCATCATGTAGGCGGCGACGCCTATGAGCATGTGATCGACGTTCGCGCCCGGGCGCTGGATCTCCGAGTTGACGAACTTGACCAAACTCTCGTGGACGGTGGAGACGGACATCCGAGCGATAAGGCTCGTGATCGGATCGTCGCAGGTCAGCGCGTCCACCTCGGACATGCTGCCTGGCAATAGGCGTGCGCTCTCGGTCATGCTGCTCTCCGATGCTTCAAATCTTCGGGATTGGTGAGGACGAGGCCCTGCTCGGAAAAGCGCCGGTGCACGGCGTCAAGGTAGGCGGTCTTCTGCCTGGTCGTCATGATCCGCGTGACGCCGAAATCGAACGGCACCATCATCAGCTTGAGCTTGTGCTCGTAGGGCAGCGGCATGATCACGCGATCATATTCTTCCTTGAACACGTCGTTCTCGTTGCGAAGGATCGGAACGCCGAAGTGCAGTTTGCAGTACCCGCGCACCTCTTCCGGCGTCTGGTCGCCGAGTTGGGCGGCGATCTCAAGCATCCATTGGCGCTGCAGCCGGTTCTGGTCGCTGGTCCGATGCTTGCCGTCGGTGATGCTGGCGGTGAAGGGGAGTTTCCTCTCCTTCACGAACCGGATCAGCATGTCGCGGGCTTGTTCGGTCTCGACGATGCGGTTGTTCGTCGCCATGGTCAGCCCGCCATCAACAGTTCGGCGGCGGCGTCCGCGTCCGCCTGCTCATAGAGCCGGCGCAGCTCGGCGACCTTCGCACGGACCTCGTTCAGGAAGATCACAACCTCCCGCTCAAGCTCGGCGATCATGGCGTCGTCACGGTGCACTCGCTGGCAGAAGAAGCGCATGGACTCGGGCATGCGAGGATCGAACGAGACGAAGTCGCACCACTTCCGGCCAGTGCATGCCATCTGCCACTGCATCTGCGTGACATACTTGGCGGGCACAGCGCGGCCGATCAGGGTTTCGATGTGAGTTGCCGTATTCGGGCATTTGATCTCGACGAGGCCTTCGGGGCCGACCTGGCCATCAGGTGAGGCGCCGGCATCGCCGATCGTCGGATGCGGCACAAAGGCGACCTGCTCGACTTCCTCGGCACGATAGAATTCGTAGGCAGCGCGCGCCTCCGGCTCCATGTCCGTGCCCCACTGCATGGCGGCATTGGTGAAGCCTTCGGTCGGCAGACCGGTGAGGCGCTCGGTGACGAGCTGCGCCGCATAGTTGGCGCGGGAGGCTGAATAGCCGGTCTTCGTCTTGGCGATCACATCAGCGACGCGCGAGGCCGTGACCTTTCCAAGCCGGAGTGCATGCCATGCGGCGGTGCCCTGGGTGACATCTTCCATGGTCAAGCCTCCAAGGTTTTCAGGTGAAAGTAGACGCGCCGGCACGCGGCGACGTCGATCATGGCGTCGTGAGCGCCGTCGAGGTCTTCGTTGAAGAAGTGCCGGATGCACTCTTCCAACTTCGGCGGTTTCGGCTTGTTGAAGCCAGCCGCGCGCATCCGCTCGGTCGGCGGAAGGTTCATGATCGGCGTCGCCGCTTCCATCGTGCAGAACAGAGGCTTGCGCAGGGGCATTACACGGCCGTAGTGGCGAGCAATCGCCACCTCGGTAACACCGCGGTCGAACTTGATGTTATGAGCACAGACAGTGTCGGCGCGCTGGTACAGATGCGTGAAGGCGCTAAGTGCAAACTCCGCGCTGACGCCCATGGCGGCGGCCTTCTCGTTCGCGATGCCATGCACGCTGGATGCTTGGGCCGGGATATCGATGCCATCGCCGATGCCCGGGTCAATGATGAACGAGAAGCCGGCGACCGGCTCCCCGCCCTCGTCGCAGAGCTCTGCCGCCAGTTGGACGATGTAAGGCTGATCAGGATGATCAACCGGTAGACGGTCCTGAAAGAAGCCGGTCGTTTCGGTGTCGAAGAACAGGATCACTTCTGCTCTCCCTTGCGCTGTTCGATGACAGCGATGCGCCGGCGGAGCGATGCGACTACTTCGGCAAAGCTGGCGGACGGGATGTCGGGAATGGCCTCGATCTTGTAGTGCTTGCAGAAGTGATCGGCGGTCGTTTCCGCCTTTTCGATGAGCTCGCGGATTACCGATGCCTGAGCATCGGTGATCGTCTGAACGTCTTCGGGCTCGGCCGGCGGAGCGTTTCCGTCGCGGTCGTCGCCGGTGCTGATGTTGAAGAGCATGCAGAGCAGGTAGCGGCGGCCATAGGTGGCGGTGCTGCCGAAGGCTTGCGTTCCGGTCTTGTTGACCTTGCCTTGCGAGCCGGCGCCATCGACAGGGATTTCACCGACGCCGTTGCGGACATGTCCCTCGGCATGCGAGATTTCCCAGAGGATCCGCAATTCGCCCTTCTGATTATAGCCGTCGGGTTGGAAGGAGACGGCAAAACCGTGCCGGTGGATAATCGGCATGGCCTGCTGTTCGATCGCGGCCAGGTCGGCATAGGTCGAGTTGGTATGCGAGTTGCGTCGGGTCTTGGTGACTACCGGCAGCTCGGACTGGCATGCGGACATCGCAGCAAAATAAGCCTTGCGCGCCTGGAAAGCCTGATCCTCGCGGGCGCGGTCTTCCATGCGCTCTTTCATGTCGAGCATTTTCTCGAGACGATCGAGCGGAATAGACGGGTCCATGACGATGCGCTCGATCATGGCGACCATTGGCGCATCGTTGGCAGGAACAATCCTCGTGTCTTCCTGCGGTTCATGCTTCGCTACAGCGTTCACTGGCGTGCTCCTCAGTAGGTGAAACTGACGTTGGGGATCAGGCCGCTCACCATGTGGGCGACGATCTTCTTGGCCTGTTCGGTGCTGATGTCGGCGCATGCGACGAGGGAGCTGACGACGGTGTTATTGACCGTCCGGCGGTGCTCTATGTCGGCTTCGCGACGCTGCTGCTCTGCAATCTCCGCAGCCTGTTCGTCGGCGATGCGCTGGCGCTCTGCTGCGGCTGCGCGTTCCGCCCGCTCGTTGGCTTCCCGTGCCTCGCTTTCTGCCGCCTCGATGCGGGCCTGTGCGTCGCGCTCGGCTTTCTCGCGTGCTTCACGCTCGATGCGCTCAGCCTCTTCCTTGCGACGCTCCTCGGCTTGCCGCTCTGCCTCAATGCGGGTCTCCTCGGCTTGCTTCGCCTCTTCGGCGGCAAGCCGCGCCTCACGCTCGGCGCGGAGCTGCTCAAGCTCGCGAGCATCAGCTTCCTGCTTTTCAGCAGTTTCGATCAGGCGATTGAGCGCGGCGACGGCGTCCGCCTTCGCAATCTCGGCGCGGTCGCGGAACTCGTCCCAAGCGCCATCAACGATGATCGCCGAGACTTCGGCCAGCATCGCCCGAAGCTCTTCCGAAGGCTTCACCGGCAGGGTGATGTAGGAGAGCAACCGGTCGAGATTGGATTGATGCTTGGCGACGCGCGCTTCGTCGGCGGCCTCCCAGTCGGTGAGCGGCTTGCGTACCTGCTTCTGCAGGGCGTCGAGCCGCTCGGTAATGAGATTGCGCGTCGCATTCACCTTGGCCGTGTTCTTGCGCCACTCTTCGGTGAGAGACTTGCCCTGCGCGTCCAGCGTCGTCTTCGTCCGAGCGACTTTGTAGGCAAGCGAGGCGATGGCATCGCGGCCGGACTTCGTCGAGACATCGGGAACGTGTTCTCCGACCTTCTTGACGATCTTCTCGTAGAGCGTTTCGAACGATGCCTGATCGGTGAAGGTGGCCACATCGGCCTTGACCGGAAGCGAGATGATCAAGTCGGTAGAGGTGGAAGTGGAGGTCACATCCATTTCAGACATTCCTTTCGTGGGCGACGAGTTCCTGAACCCGGTCGGCATTCCAAAGGCCGGCCGCAAGCACGCCGAGGACGGCAGCCAGGAAGATCAGGGACATGGCGAGTGAGTAGCTTGCGCGGTTGAACTGCTTGAGCGCTTCAAGATCGTCGTCGCGATCGACAGCGCAGCGGTTGCAGGTGCATCCGAACTCGGAGGCTGGGCAGGTGGTGCGGGTCATTAGAACCCGCTCCCAAACTGCTGGGGGTGGTTGAGCGTCGAATAGACCTGCCGGCCTACTGGCGCCTCGAATTCCTTCTCGCGGTTGATCGCGAAATAGACGTCGTCGACGAGTTCGGCGGCAGGTACGGCCTTGCGCTGGATGACGTCGCCATCGGCGCCGAGATGCCAGGCAAGCGAAGCGAGGTCGGAATAGGTGCGCTGCAGGAACTCCTTCAGCGCTGCTTGTGCCGCGGCGTCCGACGGGTCGCAACGCATAGCGTTCGACAGACGGGCTGCGTTGTCTTTGATGTTTTGGCAGGTGCCGTGAATGCTCATCGCTTCAGCTCCGAAAGTGACCGTGTTCATGTCTTGATAGGGACTATAGGAGTTTGCCTATTCCGCTGTCAATAGGAAAGATAGGAAATCGCCTATCAGAATAGGAACCTTGTTTGTGCGGAGAGGAGGGGGCCGCTGAATAACGAAGCGTGACCGCGCTACGCGAAATGTGATCGCGTCGATCCGACGTGCGTTTTCAGCAACATCGCCGGCGAAATAGGAGCGCTGCCCTAAATGCCTACGGGTTCTCTTCTGTGGATTGTCACGCCGCTGTCACAAAGCGGGGCTGCAGCGCCGGCTCCAGGGCGTCGCTAATGAAAGGAGCGGCTGAGTGTGACAATCCACAGGCTTTCCCGTGCCGAGATCTAAGGTGTCGCGCGCTCAAGTGGCTGCGCTAACGTGCGCGGGCGCTCCAATGCTGAGGGGTGTGTTTTCAAGTTTGCACGAGGGGCAAAATGCATGATTTTTTCAATCCCAGTATTCCGCCTGAGAACCTCATGTCCGGACGCTTCCGCGTTCACGCGGTCAAGTCCGACACCATGGAGCCCGCTCTCCGCGGCGGCCGCGACTATGCGCTTCTGGCGCCTGTAACCGCATACCAGGGCGAGGGGATCTATCTCGTCGACGACGGCCTATCGCTCGACCTCTATCGGGTGAGCAGCACGCTGGAGAAGGGCGGCGCCCTTTGCCTATCCAGAGAGAACCCGCGTTATGGTGCGCGGACGATCGGACGGGAAGAGTTCAATGATCGGGTAGTCGGGATTGTTGTGGCTGACATCAAGGTGCGCATCGAGCGCTTCCTGGCTAAACCGTGAACCGGCCTATGTAACGGCCAACAATGTTGATTTCGTCGAGCGTCAACTCGCGCTCTGAATGGCGCGGGTTGTCGGAGATTATCTTGACGGTCACCATGTCGGCGCCCGGCCTCGACGTCACCTCGAGCCTCTTCACGACGACACCGCCGAACTCATCGGCCAGGGCATAGACCCCATCGGGCGACGGCACGCGGTGGCGCGTGTCGACGAATACCACGTCACCGTCACCGATAGTCGGCGCCATGGAGTCGCCCTGGGCAGGGAAGGCGGCAACGTGAGGCGCCTTTACGCCCATTCTCGCAAGCATCCACTCGGGAAGGCGCCAGTGATCGCGAACGACTTCCTTGGAGAAGGTTATGCCGTTCTTGGTCGTGTGCTCCAGCGCAACGAAGCCGCCGGCGCCGAGACCCGCGACGAGATCGATCTCGGGGATTTCGTCGCTTTTGCTTTGGCTGGGAGGCACCCTTGCCGGTGCGCCCAAATCCTCCTCGGGTAAGTCGAGGATCTCCGCCAAGCGTGACCGCACATCCTCTTTCAGCTTGGCCGGCACGTTCCTCTCCATGAACTGCTGGAGGTAGGCCGCATTCTTACCGAGCTCCAGGGAGACCTCTTTGTAATTGAGGCCCCGCTCCTGCATCCGCTTCAGAATCGTTTTTCTCACCTGGTCCATGAAAAAATCACTGGCATAGGAATTGACAGGAAGCGAATAGGAATGTACCTATCCTGATAGTGATAGTCCTATTAGGAATGGTGAACGTGTCCGAGATCGACGCCTTCAAGGCCAGTGTGGAAACCTTCATGGCAGAGCGGAACATGACGCCGACGAACTTCGGCAAGCAGTTCGCCGGAGATCCGCTTTTCGTTTTCCAGTTGAGGGAAGGCCGCGAGCCGAGAATGCAGACGCGGCAGCGCATCCTTGAAGCGATGAATGCTGCAGAGGCGAGCGCAGCATGACCGGCTCAACCTTCCAGTTCGCGCGGATCTCGGCAGAATTGCCAGGCCATATTCTTCGGCATCCTGATCCGAACCGCGATCATCGCCTTGATCTGCCCGTCGCCGTTCTTGGACATGGCGCCGAACGAAATGCGGACGATGTCGTTCTCGTCGACTTCGAGCTCCGTGATCAGGTCGACGTAAAGGGCCGGCGCGCCCTCGTCGAAGATGAAGACCGGCTCTTCCGGGGTTCCGAGCTTTCCGACGCTGGGCATGCGGCCTCCTACGTGGCTGGGAGAGTTGATTGGCGCGCCCGTCGGGCTGCGATTGTCGAGTTCAACCGTATGGCGGAGCCCGGAAGATGACCGACGCCCAGGCCAAACGCCTCGCCGACCGGATCACGCTTCACCAGACTTGCTCCGCTTGCCCTGAGCAATACGACGCAAAGCTCGACGGAGCGCAGGTTGGTTATCTCCGACTTCGCCATGGGTGGTTCCGCGTCGATTACCCGGCATGCGGCGAGAGGACGATCCTCGAAGGCTACCCGAAAGGCGACGGCATCTTTGACGATGACGAGCGAGACGAATGGCTGTCGAAAGCCAAGTTCGCCATCGCAAACGCAATCCTTGGAAATGTGGAGACAGCCTAGATGACCGACGCACACGGCATTGCCCGCGACCAACTCCGAGCTTTCATCGAGCGCATTGAGCGTCTCGAAGAGGAAAAGAAGTCGATCGCCGACGACATCAAGGATGTCTATGGCGAGGCGAAATCTATGGGCTTCGACGCCAAGATCCTGCGCAAGGTCATTTCGATCCGCAAGCAGGACGCCGACGAGCGCGCCGAGCAAGAGGCAATCCTCGACACCTATCTGCAAGCCCTTGGCATGATCCAGTTCGACATGTTCGAAGAGCCGGAGGCGGAGACCAGCGCAAAGCTCGTCGCCAAGGTCGCTACCGGCTTGCAGACACAAGCGGGCAGGGCGGCACTGCTCACCGCAGTAGACATCATGATCGAGCGCGAAGAGCGCATCGACTCCGAGACCGGCGAAATCCTCGACGATCAAACTCAAATCGCCTCTGCCTCTCAGGGCGAGATCGAATCCCCCAGCGTCGAGGCGGAAGCCGCCGGCGCCAACGCAGGAGGCGAAGATGTAGACCGCAGCTCGGAGCGCGCAGACATAAACGCCGTCGCAAGCGCGTCTGGCCCGGACGAAAAACGGGCAACCCATTCGCCTGAAGAGGCAACCGAGATGGACCGCGCCACGGAAGGCTCCTTTGAGACCGGAAGTGAGGCAGCGGAAAACGCCCGTAAGGCAGTCCCGGAAACGGAAGACGGTAGCGTGAGCCATGCTGGAGCCGGTGAAACCCCGGCAACCAATTCCATCGGTAAGCCGAAATACGTCCTGCGGCCTCACTGCCTCAACCCGGGGGAGACCTGCGGCGGCTATAGCGACAAGCATTGTCATGCCTGCACCGTTGCCATGCGCGAGCGCGAGCAGGCGGGGGAAGTCGCATGATCGAGGCAAGGTCATCGTCCTCCGTAGCGGCAGCACGCCAAGTCCAGCGCCGCCAGTTCAAAGTGATTTCGCACCACGTCTGTGATCGGTGCGAGCGCGTCCTTTCCATCAGCGAAATGATCGAGCGGTTTTGTGAGAGCTGCGAGCAGCACACGACGCCGGTCAAAAAGGAGGCAGCATGAACACGTCCGTTCTTATCGCCTGCATCGCCGCCGTCTTGTGGATGGCCGCTCTCACCCTCGTTGTTCGCGGCTTCGCTGAACACGAATTCCGCCGCAACGGCTTCAAGGAAAAGATTAAGCGCTGAACTCCTCCCGAGGCGCTTAACGCGGGCCTTCGTCTTCTCCTCCTCCCAAGCCGGAGGCCCGCAAGACTTTCAGCCTTACGCGCTTGTTCGAGAGCCTCAACACGACGGCGTTCACAAGCTCACCAAGGGGAATTGCCGGTGACGACGAGGGATCGTCACCGGCGGCAGGACCGGACGTTGCGGCGGTGGTCCTGCGAAACGGAAAGACTCGGGAGGGACCGGCTGCCGTTGGCGCGGCGCCGTCCTCTCCGTCGGAAGTAATGCCTGTACGCATCCGCGTCTCCTTCAACGAGATGAAGATCGCACAGGAGGCAGACAAGGTGTTGTCGAAGCGTGACAAGAATTTGTCGAATAAGGACAAGGTAATGAACGACACATTACGCGCCCAGCAACTGTTTTTAGAGGCGTATCCCGAGATCCGCTACGGGAGCGTCAAGGAACTTTATCGGCAAGCCCATAAGTTCATTTCCAAACATGTGACGAAAGAACTGACCTTCCGGCGTATCCGCTCGATCAAGGAAGGCAAGGCCCGCCGCATTGATGGCGAAGAATTGGACGCACTGCGACTGGCAGTCATCGAGGAGAGCAAGCGTGAACAATCAGAACTCCGTGCCCGTCTGGCTGCGCTGGATGCGAAGCTTGCCTCTGTCGATGCGGCTGATGCTCGCGCGTCGTTGGCAACGAATCGCAAAAGAGCGCGCTGACTGGGTCGAGTTCATCGCTCCTGAACTGAGGGAAGAGGAGGGAGACCGCGATGTTCAGAACTGACGGTCGCCTCATCGAGTATCGGGACGCGGCAGAATGACCGAAGCTGAACTCCTCCGCGAAGAGATCGCCGAACTCGAAGCTCAGATCTTCCGCATCAAGGGAAGCATGAACCGGGCCGATAACGGCGTGAAGCTGCAGAAACTCGCGGTGATCACTCGACTGCGTGACCGGTGCAAGAAGTCTCTGGCCGCCGTTGAAAAGAACGGGGCGGCAGCATGACGGTAGTCTCCTCGAAATACGCCCGTATCGAGAATGATCTGTACCAGACAGAGCCTTGGGCAACCGAGGCACTGATCCGTCATTTCCCCGTCACCGATATGAAGATCTGGGAGCCAGCTGCGGGCAACCACCTGATCGCTGACGTTTTGAAGGAGGCTGGTGCAACGGTCCACACCAGCGACTTCGCGACATACGAGCGGCCGCAGGATCAATGGTTGGATTTTCTGGACGATCTACCGGTCACCTTCGGCGGCGACGGGATAATCACCAACCCGCCCTACGGCGTCCAGAACCGGACGGCGGTCAAGTTCGCTGAGAAGGCGCTCGAGAGATGCTCCGGCCTCGTTGCACTGCTGCTGACCGCCAAGTTCGATTCCGGCAGTACCCGGACGCACCTGTTCCGAGACAATCCCCGCTTTGCCGGGAAGATTGTCCTTATCGACCGCATCAGTCTCCTCTTGAACAATGAGAGCGGGACCGAAGATCACGCTTGGTACATCTGGACCGAGACGCCGCGCCTGCCGCGCGTGCCGGTCCTGATTTATGCGGGGAGGGAAGCATGACCTTCCTCGAAGCCTACGCCAAGTTTGGGCCAGACACGATGGCGATCGCCGAGGGCTTGGGCATCAAGGAGCATGAGGCCGACCGTCTGATCAATGCGCGATTGAACTGCAGCTACGCAGAGCGCCTTCACGCGCGCCGGATCAAGAAGATCGCCTATGCCGGCCAGGAGCCTTTCGTGTCGGAGTGGGCGAGATGATTTCTGATCGCATGTCCGCCGCCGAGTTCCGCGCTATCCAGAAGGCAGATCAGTCCGAGACGCCATCGAAGTACCGCAACAAGAAGACGACCGTCGACGGCATCAAGTTCGACAGCAAACGCGAGGCGCAATTCTATTCCTCTCTGAAGCAGTTGGAGCGCGCTGGCCAGGTCTACGAGGTCGAGCTTCAGAAGCCGTATGCGCTCACGGTCAATGGGCAGCTGGTCTGCACCTACAAAGCGGATTTCGCCTTCTATGACGCCATCCAGAAGCGAAACCGTGTCGTCGACGTCAAGGGCGTCAAGACGAAGGATTTCGTCATCAAGAAGAAGCTGATGCGCGCCGTCTTCAATATTGATGTCGAGGTGGTGCGATGAGCCGGTGGATTCGCGTCCAGACCTCAATCTTCGATCACGAAGTGTTCGCCGCTGAACCGTTCAGCGAGCGTGAGGCCTGGCTCTGGCTCATCTCCAAAGCGGCATGGAAAGACACCGTGCACCGCATAGGTGCGTCTGTCATGCCTGTCCCTGCAGGAAGCCTTTTCGTGACTATCCGCGAGATGCAGGCGGCTTGGAAATGGACCTCGACGCGACGCGTTCACCAGTTCCTTGAGCTGCTTTCCAGCCAGAACATGATTGAAACATGCTCTGAAACAGGAAAGACGCTCGTAACTGTCTGTAATTACAGCAAATACCAGAACTCTGAAACACCTTCTGAAACGCTGGAAGGTGCTGAAGCGAAACAAAAACGAAACACAAAAGACACCAGTACACCAGACACCAATACATCCTCACTCCGTTCGGATGTTTGCCCGGAGCCGGAAAAATCCGCTCCGGCCTCGCCGACGGTGATCGAGCTTCCGACTGTCAAGGGCGACATGGTTTCGATTTCCGAGGCGGATGTTGCCGAGTGGTCCGAAGCTTTCCCCGCCGTGAACGTTCGCCAGCAGTTGGCGGCAATGCGGTCCTGGCTCAACGCCAATCCCAAGAACCGCAAGACCAGCAAGGGCATGAAACGCTTCGTCGTTTCCTGGCTCACTCGTGACCAGGACCGCGGAGGAGGGCGCCTACATCCGCAGGCCCAATCGCCGCCCCGGCCGCAAAGCCCTTCCATGCAACGCCACCACGACATCCACGCAAGGCTGAAACGAGAACTCTACGGTGAACCAGATGAACAATTTGCCGGCCAAACTGTCGACCTTGCAGCAGGAGATTTCCGCTCTCACTGAGCAGCTTGCCCCGGCCGGCGCCGACGAAATCGGCCAGTGCATCGAAGGCCTCATGAGCGGCGGCATGCGGATCTCCGAAACGATCACTGCTGCAAACCCGGTCGAAGAATACCGCCTCTCGCTTCGCAACGTGCCGGTCCATGGGCTGCGCCGTGCCTACGTGAAGCTGAAGCGCGGCGAATACGAGAACATCAACAAGGCTTTCATTCCCCTTCCGGCGGAGCTGGCGGCGATGGCCAATGCCGAATGCCGTCTCATCCGCGAGGACCGCATTCGCAAGCAGGAAACGCTTAGAGCTATCGAGGACTCCGTCAGCCGAACGCTGCCCAGCTCTCATGGCCTCATGGATCTGCGTGTCACCCATCGTGAGCGCGCAATCGAGTTGGCGGAGAAGGGCTTCGTCAGGGTTGCCGAAGGTGTAGACCATCTGGAATTCGCCCAGCTAGCCAAGTCTCGGGAACTGCCGGCGGGCTCCGTCCACCTGTGGGCAATCGACGAGGTCTGGTCGCCGATCGCCGTCCGCGTCAACCGCAGCAGGATCCAGACGAAGCTGAACGTCCAGCCCCCGCAGGTATCTCCGGAGCGCGCCGCCGAGCTCGCCCGCATGATGGCGCTTCCCGATGCCAGCCAGCTCACCGCCGAGCAGATGGCTTACCGCGGCAAGGTGAAGGCGGACATCGAAGCGGCCGAGCCAGTCGAAGAGGAGCGCGCGGCATGACAATCCAGCACCGCACCGTCGACATCGAGGCTGCTGCAAAGCTCTGGAGGGATGATTTCTCCGCCTCCCAGATCGCCAAGCGCTTTGGGGTCAGCCGGAACGTCATTGTCGGACTGGCCTTTCGCAACCGCAGTCTCTTCCCGTGGCGCGGTGATGCTGGGAAGAAGACCCGAGCACCCTGCTCAAGGAAGGCTGCCGAGCCGCCATGGCCTCGAAAGCGGGCGCGGGAACCGAAGCCGGAGCCGGAGATCCCCGCGACGGCCTACGATACCGAGCGGCTCCAATCCGCAAAGCTCCTCCACCATCTCTCGGCCGGCGAATGCTGCTGGCCCCTAAACACCGGCGGCCCGTACCTGTTCTGCGCGGCGGAAACAACGGGCCGCTACTGCCGAAACCATCATGCTCGGTCATTGCCGAAGAAGAACGAGGGAAAAGCATGAAGAGATCACGTTGGTACGCAATCAGGACGGCCCCCGGCTATCAGCGCATGGCCGCCCTCGACGAGCGCCTCCCGGAAAGCCGCCGCATGGAGTCTGTCATCGAGCGGAACTGCCGAAAGGACGGCTTCGACATCTTCATGCCCTCGTTTTACAAGGAGTTGAAGCACCACCGGACGAATGAGATCATTGAGAAGCGATTTCCGTTCCTGGTCGGCTATGCCTTCGTCAATCTGCCCAGGCTGAACTTCGAGGATCTTCGCAGGGTCGACGGCCTCATCGGCTTGCTTCGCGGAAGCATCGGCTATGGGCCGCTTGAGTTTCCAGACGGCATGATTGAAGACCTGTACTTCGCCGAGCACGAGCGCCGGCAAGCCTTCCTCTACGAACAGCATTGCCGGAGAGAGAACTGGCGGCAGGAGCGCGTCCAGCATCTGCGGGGACAGCTTCGCAAGATACTACCGAAGGGCCGGAAAGCGCGCGTCTCGATGGTCGATCAAGCCGAGATGGCTATAGATTCACTGAGCCCTCAGATCAAAGAGCGCGTGCAGAAAATTATCAGTGAATTGAACGGGCTCACCAGCGATGTAGAGGTTGAAAATCTCCGCCAAGCTGTATAGATTTTCTGCAGTGATTTGCGGTTGTCACAGTTGCGGACCTCACAGAGGGAATACTCGCCGGACCGCTGCCGAAAGTTCACACTCGGCGCATAGGAGAAATGCGGCCAAAATCTACCTGCCCATTTTACCTCTGCTGCGGCTAGCTCTCGGTTTTCGACACAACCACGTAAATTACATCTCCGACAGTGATGACGGCTTCGGCCACGTCATCTGAAATTTCGATGTTGAACTCGTCCTCAATCATCATGACGATTTGAGCGACTTCGAGATAGTCGGCGCCGAGGTCATCTACGATGGAGGCTTCGTCCACAGCCCGGGCAGGGTCGACGCCCAACTGCTCGATGATTATTGCTCTTACACGGCTAGCGGCGTCCGCGCTGGAGTTTTCCACCGATGCGCTCCCTCAAACGGCCCTCACTGCTTAGGTTGACCGTCACGCAATCATAATCATCCCTTTTCTTTATTCCAATACTCTCGCACCGTCGCAGGCAGGGCAACTGGTAAACCGCGTGGCTCATAACCACGAAAGACCAGGTTCAATTCCCGGGCCTGCTGCCTCACATTAAATAACTGTAATGGTTGAGAAAAACCTTCAACCAAGGTGGCGAGCGCGAGTGGCGCATTGTAGAAGGCGATTAGAGGTTAGCGCTCAGCCAGCGCCCGCCGCCACCCGATCGGTGGCGTTTTTTTTCGTCTTCAGGAGCGTCAAGATGAAGTCCCCTTCCCAAATCGCAGACAGCGAGAGCGTCCAGCACACCCCTGAGGTCTCGTACCGTGTCCACTTCTATGAGAACTGGAGGCATTCACCAGCGGCGTGCTTGGTGCCGCAGGCAATAAGTGAGATCGAAGAGAAAGGGTTCGCCGGTCGGGAGCCCGTTTCGTCAATTCTCAAGGGGCCCTGCGTGGCAGCGATCGGTAAGGACGGCAAGGCAATGGGCTTGCTCACCTACCTCCTCGACCGAGGACGCTGGTACATCAACCTCGGCTACACGGCGCCCGAGCATCGACGGAAACATATCCACACCGCTCTTTTCAAAGCTCTTCGCGACAAGGGCCGCCAGCAAGGGAATATCGTTTCGATCGATTGCCGTACGCACGTCAACAACCTCGCCGCCCAAGCAGCATTCGAAGCCCAAGGTAGGACAAAAGAATTCATCGAATATTCCTTTCGGCTGAAGGACGAGGTCGTCGTCAAAGAGCCCACGGCTGAGGAGATGAGGATGCCCGAATACCTCGTCGAGCGCTTCGATACCGGCTCAGACAGCCTCAAGTTCATGCAAGCCTTCATCAACGAAAAGGCGGCCGAGGGGTATGCGCTCCACCAGGCAATAGAGCGCAGCACGTATCAGTGGGTGCTGATCTTCAAGCGCGAGCCCGATCGGGCCTGACAGCCGCGCATGCCTGGATAGGGAGCCGGACCCATGGCCCGGTTCCCGATGTCTCAATTTGTGCCCTCAGGAGACGGTAGAGGTTGCGACAACCAAAGTCGTGCTTACTCAGCCAGGAAGGGCTTCCCTTGCCCGGTGAATGCGCTGAAGCCGGTAAGATACTCTCTTGTCCAGTTCAGTAATTCCAGCTGCTCGATGACGTCGCCATCGGTGCTGTCGCGAAGTTCATAGTAAGCGTCGGACAGCTTCTTGAGGAAGCGCTCCTGAAATGTCGGGTCGGTCTCATTGATCGTTTGGACTAAGCAGGTCGTCAGTATCGATACGCCGACTTTGGCGCGGGTGCAGGTCCGATCGTTTGTCTTCCATATTCATCTCCAAGGTTCCCCCATGCCCGTCCTAAAGAACGCGCGGCACGAGAAGTTCGCGCATAGGAACAGGCGAAAAGCAAGAGATTGGGGCAGACGTGCGATCTGCCCCAAACGTTTACTCGGAATAGAAGATTTGGTCAGACGTTGAATTCTTGACCAATGAAATGCTGTGGGTGCAGTCACTTCGGTGGACGTAACTCTCGCTGCTTCTGGCGATCTCTTCTTTATTCTTTGCGTAATAGATCCAGTACCACTGGCCGCTTTTGTCCTTTTTCTGCCAGTAGCAAGGGTAGGTAACCTCAGCCATTATTCGCTCCTTTGCTGATTGCATAGGCAGGGAACGATGAATGGGGGGCGATTCGCAACCTAAGAACGGCCTTTCGTGAGAGTTACACCCATAACTCACAGGGATTGGGGATAACCGGTGAGACCACAGCCGCCATCCTCGCTCTTCGAGGGCATCAGCTCGCACGCCTTCGTCCCGGCCGAAGATATGCCGGAATGGACAAAGGCTACGTTCATCGATCCGTTGTCGCCCCTCCACAACGAGGAGCACGCTCACCTGGCGCATGCCGAGATCGGCTTCCTCTGGACCGTCGTAGAGAACAGCCGCAAGGGCCGCCGCATCATCGGCCAGTGTGAAGAGGGAAGGCCTCAGGGTGCAATGGGTAAGTGGGCCCGCGCCCGTGCAGATATGCAGATCAAGCAGTGGTTCGACTTCGTCCCGGATTTCATCATCACGCTTGACGCAGAGTACTGCCGGGAGTGTGGGGATGCCGAATTCATGGCGCTAGTCGAGCACGAGCTCTACCACGCTGCGCAAGAGACCGATGCCTTCGGCGCACCGAAGTTCAGCCGATCGACAGGGCGCCCCGTGTTCACCATTCGTGGACATGACGTGGAAGAGTTCGTCGGCGTCGTCCGACGGTATGGGGCAGATGCTGCCGGTATCCGTGCGATCGTCGATGCTGCCAACCGGCCGCCAGAGATTGCCAGGGCGCAGATCGCCCATGCGTGCGGCACCTGCCAGCTCAGGGTCGCGTAACTCTGATCACTCGCCGGCGCGAATGCGTTGCCGGTAGCGCTCTCGGTCCTCCTCGGTTGCTCCCGTGGAGAGCTCTTGGCCCGGTTCGAGCCGATGCGCGACAGGCTGCCATGGCCGCCCTGGGTTCTCTTGCTCCCAAAGCTTCTTGGCTCGCCGCTCTAGTTCGGGGTTCTGCACCGGCGCCTCCTGCATCCTGAACCTGATGGCCAAGAGCATACCTTGATGGAGCCTTTATACAGAGATGGCCAATCCGAAATATTCAGACGAGGTGAAAACCTACGTCGTGCAGGCGCTTGCTTGCTTCGACAGCCCGGCCGTCGTCGCAAAAGCAGTCAAGGCGGAGTTCGACGTCGCCATCAGCCCTCAGGCAGTGGAAGCATACGACCCGACAAAGCGCGCAGGTCGGAAGCTCTCACAGCGGTTCCGTCTGCTCTTCGAGGAGACCCGCAAGACCTTCCTCGAGGATACGGCGACCATCGCAATCAGCCACCGGGCGGTTAGGCTGCGCGCTCTGCAGCGCATGGCCGAGAAGGCAGAGACGCAGGGCAACATGGTGCTGGCGGCCAATCTGCTCGAGCAAGCCGCAAAGGAAGTAGGGGACAGTTACACGAACCGGCGGCAGATCTCCGGTCCTGATGGCGGTCCTGTAGAGGTGCGAACACTTGCAGACTTCTACAGCAACCCTCAACCCGGCACTTCGTAGCTTCTGGCTCACACCTGCCCGCAACCGGGTTCTTTATGGTGGCCGGTCGAGCTCGAAGTCATGGGATGCCGCCGGCTTCGCGATCTTCCTGGCCACGCAATGCAGGATCCGCGTCCTGTGCGCCCGCCAGTTTCAGAACAAGATTGCCGAATCGGTCTACACCCTTCTGAAGATCCAGATCGGGCGGTTCGGTCTCGATAACGAGTTCATCATCACTGAGAACTCGATCCGGCATAAGCGGACCGGCTCGGAGTTCATGTTTTATGGCCTCTGGCGCCATATCGACGAAATCAAGTCCCTCGAAGGCATCGACATCTGCTGGATCGAGGAGGCGCATAACCTCACCCAAGAGCAATGGGACATCCTTGAGCCGACGCTGCGCAAGGAAGGCTCTCAGTTCTGGATCATCTTCAACCCGCGTCTGACGACGGACTTCGTCTATCGCCGGTTCGTGACCAACACGCCGCCGGACACGATCAAGCGGCAGATCAACTACAACGAAAACCCGTTCCTCTCCTCGACCATCCTCAAGGTCATCGAGGCGAAGCGGAAAGAGGACGAGGAAGAGTATCGCCACATCTATCTGGGCGAGCCGCTTGAGGACGATGACGCTGTCATCATCAAGCGTTCGTGGATCAGGGCGGCGATCGATGCCCACAAGAAGCTCGGTATTCAGCCGGCCGGCGGTAAGCGCGTCGGCTTCGACGTGGCAGATAGCGGCGAGGACAAGAACGCCGCGGTCGCTGCGCATGGTTTCCTTGCGACCCATGTCGACGAGTGGAAGGCACACGAGGACGAGCTGCTCAAGTCGGCTGGCCGGGTTCATGCACTGGCCCGAGAGCTTGGCGCCTCGATCGATTACGACAGCATCGGGGTAGGGGCATTCGCCGGTGCGCACTTCCAGGCGCTGAACGAGGAGTTCGGCACCCGGGTCGATTATTTCAAGTTCAACGCCGGCGGCGCCGTCCTCAACCCAGACGATCGGATCGATGAGAACGACCCTGAAGCGCCCACGAACAAGGACTTCTACGCCAACCTGAAGGCGCAGACATGGTGGGACGTCTCCCGCCGGTTCCGAAACACCTTCAACGCGGTGGAGAAGGGGCACGAATTTCGCCCCGACGACATCATCGCCATTTCGAGCGAGTGCGATCACCTCGACCGCCTCATCGATGAGCTGTCGACGCCCCGCAAAGACTACGACAACGCCGGCCGCTCGAAGGTGGAGAGCAAGAAGGATCTCGACAAGCGAGATATCCCGTCTCCGAACCTCGCTGACGCCTTTGTGATGGCCTTTGCGCCGCGTGACTACGGTACCGCCGCCGTCATGTTCCTTTCGAAGAGGCACCGATGAACAAATTGCGACTGGTGGTGAACAATGCAGTTCGCCGGCTCGATGCGATGTTCCCGGGCTACTTCGCCTCGGCAAAGCACAACCACTACAAGGACTTCGGATATCCCGAGACGCTGAATTTCAGCCAGCTCTATGCGATGTACACCCGCAACGGGATCGCGCAGGCGGGTGTCAACAAGACGGTGCTCAAGACCTGGCAGGACAATCCGTTCCTACTCGAAAAGGAACGGGACGGGTCCGAGGCCGGTCAATCGGACGAGACGACGCTTGAAAAGCAGATCCGCCAGCGCTTCGACGACCTTCGCCTTTGGCCGAAGCTCTCCGAAGCGGATGGCATGTCTCTGGTCGGCGCCTATTCCGGTGTCATCCTCAGGTTTGCAGATAGCAAACTCTTCGAGGAGCCGGTTGATCGTGTCCCTGGTGGTCTCGACGGCCTCGTCGAGGTCATCCCAGCCTGGGAGGGGCAGCTTACCGTCTCTCAGTGGGACACCGACGAGCGGTCCGAGAGCTACGGCCAGCCGAAGATGTTCCAGTTCAACGAGTCGGCCGTCGACAGCAAGCAGCAGCCGCGGTCCTTCGTGGTGCATCCGGACCGCGTCATCATCTGGTCGAAAAATGGCACCGTTCACGGCAAGTCCATCCTCGAGCCGGGTTACAACGATCTGCTGACCCTTGAGAAGGTGAGTGGCGCCGGCGGCGAGGGCTTCTGGAAGAACGCCAAGTCCGCACCGGTGCTCGAAGTCGATCCGGAAGCGAAGCTAACCGAGATGGCCCGCATGATGGGCGTGCCGCTCGACGAGCTCATCGACAAGATGAACGACCAGGTCGAGGACTGGCAGAAGGGCTTCGACAAGCTTCTCATGGTGCAGGGGATGGAGGCGAAGACGCTGGGCATCACCCTGCCGTCTCCGGAGCATTTCTTCGCCATTGCCCTGCAGTCGTTCGCAGCCTCGATCAGCATGCCAGTAAAGATCCTCGTCGGCATGCAGACCGGCGAGCGGGCCAGCAAGGAAGACGCGGACGAATGGGCGCTGACCAACATGTCGCGTCGCAACAACTACGTCATCCCGAATATCCGGGAACTTATTCAGCGCCTGGTGCGCGTCGGCATCCTGCCGAAGCGTGATTGGTTCGTCGATTGGACGGACCTGACCGAAAGCTCGATGTCCGAAAAGATCGATCGCGCCAGCAAAATGGCCGAGACCAACCAGAAAATGGGCACCGGCGTCATCGTCTTCACCGACGAGGAGATCCGCGCCGTCGTTGGTTACGAGCCGTTGTCGGATGCGGACAAGTTCGCAAACGAGCCGACGGACGATGAGACCCGCGATGCTCTCGGCACCAAACCAAAGGACACCGTAGAATGAAGCACGTCCGCGTGAACGTTCGCAGCGTTGCGAACACGAAGGCTGTCCGGAAGGAAAAGCGCAACGGCCGTGACGTCGTCATCGTGCCCAGCGCCACGCTCCCCGACAACATCATCATGAACGGGATCATGTATCCCGCCGACGAGATCGAGAAGAGCTATGTCAGCCTGAACCGGACGCCGGCGCCGCTCGGCCATCCGACCATCAACGGCAAGTTCGTCTCGGCCCGCGATCCGGAGGGCATCAACCTCGGTTATATCGGCGCCTGGAATGAGAACGTACGCCGTGAGAACGGCCGCGTCTTCCTCGACAAGGTCATCGACGTCGAGGTGGCCAACCGGTCGCCGGGCGGCAAGGAAGTCCTCGCCGCGATCGAGAAGGGCGAGCCGGTACACACCTCCACCGGTCTGCTCGCCAACCTTGAGGCCGTGTCCAACGCCTCCGACCACAAGCACATCGCTCGCAACATCCAGTTCGACCACGACGCCATCCTCCTCGGAGAGACGGGCGCGGCCACCCCTGAGCAAGGCGTCGGCATGCTGGTCAACGCCAATGGCGAGCAGGAAGAAATCGAGGTCATCAACTCCTCCCTCACAGAGGAAGCTGACCGCGAGATCGACTGGGCGGGCACCCGCCTGGTCGAGGCTCTCAGGCGCCGGGAGAACATCGGCATCTGGGACAAAGTGAAAGCCGCGATCATGGAAGCCGTAGGCTCCGGGCGGGTTCCCTCAACCAATCGAAAGGAAGACGACATGCCTGTCTCTGACGAGCAGTTCAAATCGCTTTCCGATGAGGTCAAGACCCTCTCGGAAAGCATGGCCAAGATCGGTGACACGATCGGCGCCGCCGTCGCCAACGCGGTCAAGCCGCTGGTCGACGCACAGAATGAGATGGTCGCCAACCAGAGGGCCAAGGAAGAAGCCGAAAAGGCTGAACTGGTCGTGAAGGTCGTCAAGGCGAACGTCCTCAGCGAATCCGCCGCCAAAGAACTGACGCTGAACGCGCTCAAGGAGCTGGGTTCCAAGGCTGAACCCGGCAAGGCCGCAGCGCTGAATGGCGCCTTCAAGCCGGCCGGCGACAAGCCGTCCTACAAGCTGCCGGAGGGTGAATAATCATGGCCCGCTATAACAAGATCTTCGCCGGCCCGGTAACGGAACGCCTGCCGCAGGTGCAGGAAGCGCTCGCAGCGGCCGCCACCCTCCCGGGCCTCGCCGTCGTCTTCAATGGCAGCGGCCACTTCGCCATCGCCGGCGCTTCCACCGTCGAGAAGGTCTTCATCGCGCAGGATAACTACCTGCAGATGAAGGGTGTCGACGAAGCCTGGGCCTCCGGCGACACCATGATCGGCATGGAAATGCTGGACGAGCAGTTCTTCAACGTCCGCGTTCCAACCGGCAACAACATCGCCAAGGGCGCCCGTCTCACGACGAACGCTACCGGCCGCTTTGTGCCCGTCGCCGCCGGCAACCGCGTCATCGCGATTGCGGAAGAGGCTTACAACAACACCACCGGATCGGATCAGCTTGTTCGCGTGCGCGCGGCCAAGGGCCATCTGGCAGCCGCTTGAGGAGCGATCGAACAATGCGCTACTTCTCTTCCCAGCTCGTCGCCAACTCCCGAATCCATGCGGGTTGGTGGGACGAGGTACAGGCGAACCGCGAATGGTTCCACCAGACGGAAACCGCGCTGGCGACCGTTCAGAACGCAGCCGCCATCCTGCCGCGCGACGCCTGGCTCGACCTCGACGGGATCACCCGTCGCGTCATGCGCTCGGATGAAGGCCAGGTCTACATGGCCGACCTGATGCCGCTCGCAAAGGCCGTGAACATCGGCAAGCTCGTCCACCTCAACCGCGTTTCTTCGGATGCCGGTTCGGTGGTCCGCTCGATGTCCGGCCAGGTGCCCGTGCCGATGGATAAGGTCGTCTACGACTACCGCGGCTCTCCGGTCCCGATCTTCTCCACGGCTTACGGCCGGGAGTGGCGGGAATGGAACACGCTGCAGTCGGAGAACTTCGACGCACTGTCCGACGATCAGGAGGCGCATACCGCCAAGATCCGTCGCGACATGGCGCTCTATGCTCTCGACGGCGACGCCACCATCAAGGTCGGCGGCTATACCGCCTACGGCATTCGCACGTCGCCTCTGGCAAAGGCGATCAACCTCGGCGCTGCTGCCGGCGGTGCGAACATCGACCTGACGTCGCCAGCGACGACCTCGGACGCGATCGATACGTTCTTCAGCCAGACGCTCGGCGCCATGCTCGACGACAACCTGATCACGGGCAAGGTCAACGTCTACGTCTCGCCCGAGATCGGCCGCAACCTCGACCGCTCCTATTCCGGCTCTGCCGGCTTCAAGGGCGGCACGCTGTTGCAGTACCTGCTGACGAACCGCCGCATCAACAAGATCGCGGTGACTTATGAGCTGTCCGGAAATGAATTCTTCGGCTTCGTGCCGAGCTCCGAATTCATCCGTCCGCTCGTCGGCATGGCCGTCAACACGACCGCTATGACCCGCCAGAACCCGACCGACAACTATCAGTTCTTGGTAATGGGCGCGATGGGTATCGAGATCCGGGCCGACTTCAACGGCAAAACCGGCGTCTTCTACTCCACCGACATCGACTAAGGCTGGGCCGCCTCGCCTTCGGGCTGGGCTTTCCCTTTCTGAAACCAAGGAGATACGCCTATGAGCGTACGTGTGAAGATCACGCAGCCGGGCATCTATGCCAGCACCGGCAAAGAGATCGCGGTCGGTACCGAACTGACCCTGAAGAAAGAGCCGAAGGCATGGACCGGCCGGTATGAGGTGATTTCGTCCGGTGGCGAGGACAAGGAAGCGGTGACCGGCGAAGGCTATGCCGTCAACCAGAAGGGCGTGGGCTGGTTCTTCGTCAGCAAGGACGGCGTGCCGGTCACCAAGTCGCTTCGCAAGGACGACCTGGAAGGCTTCGCCGACATGTCCGACGAGGACAAGGCCGCCTTCGTTGAGCTGCACAAGGCAGAGGCCTGATCCATGGCAGGCTACGGCGACGATCCCACATTTGAAACGTGGCTGACCGACAACGGGTACACTCTGCCTGTTAGCGCGCCGTCCCCTGCCGTGCTCCGCAATCGCGGGAGCCAGTATATCGATGCGGTATACGGCTCCCGCTTCGTCGGCAGTGTCGTTGATCCGGTCCAGGAGCGGCAGTGGCCGCGCGAAGGCGCAATCGTCAACGGCAAGCTGATCCCGTCCGACGTCGTGCCGACCGCGGTCATTCATGCATCGTTCTATGCTGCCTACCAGGAAGCGACGAAGCCAGGCAGCCTTTCGGTTGTCGGATCAGGAGCTACCCGCGTAAAGCGGAAGAAGGTAGGCGAGATCGAGGTCGAATATCAGAGCACGTCCAGCGAGAGCGAGACCGGCGCCGACCTCACACCCATCATTTCAGTCGTAGACGGCATGCTCGCGCCTTTCCTGCGCGACGACAGCCTTGTCTGCCTCGGTATTCTCTCGGTTGGTTGCTAATGGCTACGTTCGACTATGCCGACATGCAGGCGACTGCGCACGAGCTCATCGAGGAGTTCGGGCAGGCCGGCGTCATCACGCGACTTGAGCCGCCGGACCCGGTCTATGGCGGCGATCCCGTCCCGACGCCTTACCCGGCCACGCTCGTGCCGATGGCCTACGAGGCCCGCTACATCGACGGAACGGTGATCCAGACCGGCGACATGCAGATTTACATTTCGTCGGCTGGCCTCGCGATCGAACCGACCGTAGGCGACGTCGTCACCGCCAATGGGGCCGATTACGCCATCGTGGCCGGCGACCCGAACAGGTATGACGGCATCACGGCGGTCGTATTCATCGTCCAAGGACGGATCGCGGCTTAGTTCTCCTGAACCGAAACTCCGTCCTCGCCAATCTTGATCTCGACGCCTTGCGTCGTCTCCTCCTGGTAGACGTAGACACCCAGTCCAATAACGACAACGGCAAGCACGGCGATCACGAGGTAGAGCCCATTCCGGTTCATCGGGTTCCTTTCCGCATGTTGGGAATAAGTCAATTCGACGAAAGGCAACGGAGCGCGTGCTCCACAGAAGGAAGGATCGCGCAATGAGTGTGCCCATACAGGACTTCCAGAAAATTATGGAAGCGCCTGCTTCGAAGATATTCGTCGTCCTGGTCGATCTCTACGGGCGTGAGACCGCCGACAAGGTCGCCAAGGAAGTCAGCAAGCCGGGTGTCGGCCCGAAGGTCGACTGGCCCAAGTGGTGAAAGGAACCGCCATGAAAATCCGCTTCGTGAAGAACTATAAGTGCCGCGGCGTCGGAGATACGGCTGACTTGCCGGTTACCGAGGCGCGGGCGCTGATCGGCATCGGCTTGGCCGAGGAGATGCCAGCAGAGCAGCCTGCCTTGAAGGGCGAGAAGGCTGCCGCAGCTAAGTAATGGCATCCCTCCGCCAGCAGCTCGACGCCCTCATCGAGGAGCTTTCCCCCGCAATGGAAAAGGCCTTCCGCGAGGCGATCGAGGACATCAAATCCGAGATCGTGTTGAAAGAAGTCGTCGAGCGGTTGGAACGCCGAGACGTCGAGGGCGCCATTGCGGCGCTTCACATCGATCCCGCAGCCTTCCGGCCGCTCTCCGAGGCGATCCGGACCGCCTTCAATTCCGGTGGCCTCCTGGTCGTCAAGAACATGCCGCGACTTTCGGACCCGGCGGGCGGCCGCGTCGTCTTCCGCTGGGACGTCCAGAACCAGCGTGCCGAGCAGATCATCCGCGAAGCTTCGTCGACGATGATCACGCATGTGACAGAAGACACGAAGGAGATGGCCCGCGAGCGGATCGAAGCCGGCTATGCCAAGGGGCAGGGGCCGCACGCTATCGCTCTCGACATCGCCGGCCGTGTGAACCGGGTCTCCGGTCGCCGTGAGGGCGGTTTGCTAGGCATTACGTCGCAGCTTGCCCGCACGATCGAGAACGCGCGCACGGCGCTCCTCTCGGGCGACGTAGAGGGCATGAAGCACTACCTGACGCTGACACGCCGGGATAAGCGCTTCGACCGGCAGGTCGCCAAGGCCATTCGCGAGGGCAAGTCGCTTCCGGCCGACGCCGTCCAGAAGATCACCGGCCGTCTGGCGGACCGCTATGTGCAGCTCCGGGCCCAGACGATCGCGCGCACGGAAACGCAATCATCAGTGCATGCGGCCAAGCACGAAGCCTATCAGCAGGGACTGGACCGCGCCGGCCGTGACGCCAGCATGGTCACCCGTCGGTGGCGTGCGGTCGGCGACGGCCGTGTGAGGCACACGCACCAGGTCCTGAATGCTGAAGAGGTGACAGGCATGGACTTGCCGTTCCAGTCGCCATCGGGCGCTATGATGCGCTTCCCAGGCGATACCAGTCTCGGCGCTGGTGCTGCCGAGATCATCGGCTGCCGCTGCCACGTCGAATATAACTTCAACTTCGCCGAGGAATATGCCAGATCGCGAGGCCAATAATGGCTGAGAACAATCTGAGCTTCGCCGCCCAGGTGTCGGAATGGGTACAGGCGGAGAAGGAACGGGAAGCGGCCGTCTTGCGCACGGCTGCGCAGATGGTGGCGAACAACGTTCGGACATCGGTTGCGGAGGGCGGACGCATTCCGGTCGACACCGGAAACCTGAAGAACTCGCTTATGGCATCGACTTCCACGATGCCGCGCGTTGATGAGGGCGAGAGGGAATATCCGGATCAGAGCGGTGAGATCGAGCTCATCATCTCCAATCTCGATGTCGGCGAGACGCTCTACCTCGGATTTCAGGCCGCCTATGGCCCGCGCATGAATTACGGCTTCGTCGGGCAGGACAGTCTGGGCCGCGTCTACAATCAGCAGGGGTTCGGCTTCGTCGATGCTGAGGCTCAGACCTGGCCGCAGACGGTCAAGGAAGCTGAGGCGAAGGTTCGCGGTCGCTTTGAAGCGGGTCCGTCCCCTCGGACATGATGATCAGAGCCTTCTGAAGGACATCGAGATCACGGATAGCGGCGGAAAGAACCTGCCGCCCATTCTCGGTCCGCACTGTCTTGTTCAGCAGCAGCGATTGCGCCTCGTGCAGGAGGTCATGCACCTCGGTATCTGAGAGCGCTTTGTTTTCGGCCATAGGCCTAGAGGTAGCAGATGGCTGACACGATTGAAAAGGACATTTTCCAGGGCATCATGCTCCGGATGATGGCATTGCCCCTCCCTGTCGGGATGACGCACGCCGGAAACGTAGCTCGTCCCGGCGTGCCGTTTTCGCCGACAGCTACGACAAAGTACGTCAGCTTTGAAATCCACTTCAACCGCTCCATCAGAACTGACTTGTCGCTCCAGATTGACCCCATCAGGCAAGGGTTCATTCGCGGAAACGTGAACTGGCCGAAGGGGGGCGCGCAGGTCGATGCTGTCGAGCTTGCTGGCGTCGTCTGCAAGCACTTCAAAGCAGGCACGAATTTCTATCAGGACGGCACACAGATTCGGTTCGATGAAGATCCGGAAATGAGCCTCCTAATCATCGGTAGCACTCATGTCACCGTGCCCGTTACGGCGCGTTGGCTTTGCTACCCGCACGTTCCGGCCTGATTGGCCCTGCCGCTCCGCGCCTTCGGCAAGCGCAATCAGACAGAAAGGATTGAGCTATGGCTCAGCTGTACCCAGTCGCGGGCGCGAAGATCTATATCGGGCCGGCGGTGAATAACGTTCCGGATGACGCGGACATCAACGAGGCGCTCTTCTCGTCGGTCACCTTTACCGAAATCAAAGGCTGGCAGACGATGGGCGCCATCGGCGACGCCGCGGCACTCATCACCGAATCCGTCATTTCGTCCGGCCGCGACCTGAAAGCCAAAGGCACCCGTAACGCCGGCTCGATGCAGAACAACTTCATCATTCTTCCGGATGACGTCGGACAGGTAGCGCTTATCGAAGCCGAGGCAACGCCCTACAACTATCCGTTCAAGCTGTTGTTCAACGACGCGCCGCCGGCGAAAACGTCGACGGTCACGATCACCGTCGCGACCCCTGGCGTGATCTCCTGGAACGCTCATGGCCTTGCCGCCGGCACTCCGGTCAAGTTCTCGACGACTGGCGCGCTGCCGACCGGCCTCACGGCTGGCACCACCTATTATGTCGTCAGCCCGTCTGCGAACGACTTTCAGGTCGCGGCAACTCCGGGCGGCGCAGCGATTGCCACCAGCGGCACGCAGTCGGGCACCCATACCGCCACGACCGCGCCGACGGGAACGGCGAAGTACTTCTACGGCATTGTAATGACCGCCCAGGAGAACGGCGGCGGCGCCAACACGGCTCGCCTGCTGCAGGGCAATGTCGAAATCAACAGCGCCGTTCTGACGGTCGCTCCTGCCGGTGGTGCGTAATGGCTGAAGAGTTTGTCGACCTTTCCGGCCTCGAAGCCCTCGTCCAGTCTCAGGAGGAGGGCATCGAGATCGATATCCTCAATGAGCAGGACAAGCCGATCGGCCTGAAAATCCGCGTAGTCGGTCCGGATAGCGACCGGATGCAAAAAGCAATGCGCGATGTCGCCGCCGAGTTTGCCAAGGCGGCAGCCGAGCGCGAAAGCCTGGGCGAGGCGCCCGCCTACGACGGGGATGCACGCTTGGTCGCCATTCTGGCGAAGGCGACCGTCAGCTGGTCACCGAATCCGAAGATCAGCGGTAGTGTTGTGCCCTTCTCGGAGGAGAATGTCCGCAACCTCTACACCAAGTTCCGGATCATCCGTGAGCAGGTAGAGGTTCGCGCGGTTCGCCGCGGCTCTTTTACCAAAAGCTGATCGATCGGCTCTGCAAGCTCATCGTCGATCAGCACGAAGGTAAGAAGCTCGCTATCCCCGCCGCCGGCCAACAGGTCTGGTGGTGGTTCCGAGAGTTGGACAGCCAGCGCACCGGGAATGGCTACGGGCCCAACGCTCTCGGGTTTCAGGCAATTGGAGAATGGGCGAGGCTTCGCGGCCTCGTCCTCAAGCAGTGGCAGCTCGATGCCATTCTGGCGATGGACCTGAAGCGCCGCGAGATCATGGCGCCGAAGGATGAGCCCGAGCCAGAGAAGCCGAAAGTCTCAGAGCGTCCGCTCTCCGCGCGTCTCTTCGATGCGCTGTTCCCAAGCAAGAAGTGATAGCCGATGTCCGAAGCGACCCTTGGTTTCAAGATCGATAGTTCGCCGGCCGTCAAAGGCGCGGCTGACCTCGATCATCTGACGGCAGCCGCTGGCCGCACTCAACAGGCTGTCGGGAAGCTCGAGAACGAGGTCGAGCAGCTTGGCGGCGCGCTGGGGAAAGCAGGACAGGGCGCCGGCAGCCTCAAGCCTCCGATCGACGATCTCGGCCGCTCGTTCGGAGCGCAGGATGAGCATGTGCGCGCCTTCCGGATGGAAGTCGAGCGGCTCACGCTGAAGTATCAGCCGCTGGCGAAAGCCACGCGCGAATACGAGGCGTCGATCGGCGAGATCCAGCGAGCCCACAAACTCGGCGCGATCACGGCGCAGGAGATGACGCAGGCGCTCGATCGTGAGCGGCAGGCCTATGAACGGCTGAAGACGTCGGCGACGGCCGCCGGCGCTGCGGTAAAGGCTGCGAACACGAACCGACCGGGCGGGCAGGGCTTCAACTCTGCCAATGCTGCGTTTCAGTTTCAGGACATCGCCGTCACGGCCGCCATGGGCATGAACCCGCTCATGATCGGCCTGCAGCAGGGCACGCAGCTTGCGTCCGTTCTCGGGTCGATGGAGCGGCCGGTCTCTGGTCTGGCCTCGGCCTTCGCGTCGCTCATCAGCCCTGTTTCGCTGGTCACCATCGGTTTGACCGCCGGTACCGCCGCGCTCGTCCAGTATTTCATGACGGCAGAGAGCGGGACCGACAAGACGAGCAAGCTCTTCGAAGAGCAGAACGACCTGATCCGGCGCGCGGCCGCTCTCTGGGGCGATGCTGCGCCGCAGCTGAAGGCCTATGTCGACGAGCTCGACCGCGCCGACAAGATCACTCAGGGTCGGGAAGCAGGAGAGATCCTGGCCGGCCGGGAGCTAGAGGGCCTCGGCGAGGAGTTGCAGGGTGTAAACCGGCAATTCTCCGAGGCGGTTCGCGGCCTCCGTAGCATCGACGCTGACCCCGCATTCATTCGTGATTTCTCGCAGGCCTTCGGTGACCTGCGCGAGCGCCTCGATGAGGGTACCGCATCGATAGCGGACATCAACAACGCTCAGCGCTTCCTTTCTGAAGCGGTGGACCGGTATGGCATCAAGTCTGTTCTCGGTTTCCGGGACGCCTTCGACCTCATTACCAAGTCGATCCGAGACAGCATCGAGGCTTCACGCGAAGCGCGCGCTGCTTGGATCGCCGGCATCGCGGGCGCCGATAACGTCCAGGACATCATCTCCGGATCGTTCTTCACCGAAAACGGCAGGACGATGCGCACCGCGGACTTTATGCCGCGCACCCCGGGTGTTCCGACGAGCCGACCGAACATCGAGTTGAGCGGTGATCCGGACGCCACGACCATCCTCAACTCCGATGGTCGCCTGACATCCGTCCCGGTACCGGGGCAGAAGCCGAGCTTCTTCGAGCTCGAAACGCAGAAGGAGAAGGTCGACGACGTCACCAAGGCTTATCGGCAGGCAGCCGAGGCAAAGGCTGACTTCTGGCTCGACATTTCGTTTCAGGAGCGCCAGGCGGAACGCAGCGCCATCGACCGGCAGGTCGCGACCACGCTCACCCGCTACGGCTTCAACGAGGATCTGAATTCCCCTGAGGCGAACGCAATCCGCCAGGGCCTGCGCCGGGATGAAGCGAAGGACGCCTTCAAGGGGTTCTTCGACGGCATTCACCAGGAGGCATGGGCGAACGGCGGCAAGATCGGCGATGCAATCGTCAAGTCGGCTTTGAACGCTGCGCAGAAGGCCAGCGAAAAGGCTTGGGACGCCATCTTTGATCAACTGGCCACTGCAGCGGCCAATTGGCTGACCGGCGGAAGCGGTAAGTCTTCCGGGGCCGGTGGCGTTGTGAGCAACCTGCTCGGTGGAGCTGCTAACGATAACGCCTCCTTTGCCGCGCCGGTGGGTGCAGTGGCGCGTTCGTCTCTCGGTCCGGTTTCGGGGTCGGGTGCGGAACTGGCATGGAACTTCTGGAAGTCGAAGGGGCTAGCCGACCATCAGGTCGCCGGCGTCCTCGGCAACATCAAGGCCGAAAGCGCTTTCAACCCGCTCGCGGTCGGCGACGGGGGCAATGCCTTCGGGCTGTACCAGCACAACGACCGCAGGAACAGTCTGTTCAACGCGATCGGTGGGAAGGGAAACCTGAGCAACGCACTGGCGCAGCATGAATTCGCCTATAGCGAGCTCATGGGCCCGGAAAGCCGCGCTTGGCAGGCGTTGACGAGCGCCAAGGATGTTCGGGGCGCGACCGCGGCCTTCGCCGGCTTCGAGCGCCCGTCCGGTTTCTCGTGGGGCAACCCTGAAGGCGCTCATAACTTCGCCGGCCGGCTCGATGGTGCAGAAGCGGCGTTGGCGAAGTTCGGCGGGACCGCGCAGCAGGCTACCCAAGGTCTGGGCCAGTTCGGCAACGGGCTCAGCCAGGTAGGTACATCGCTTGCCACAGGCGGGGCTGGTGGGGGCTCCGGCTGGCTTTCGTTCTTGTCCGGGTCGATCTTCTCCGGGTCCGGGCAGTTGGCGAGGAGCGGCGGCATCGGCCTTTTCGCCAACGGCACGAACTATGCACCCGGCGGCTTGTCGGTCGTCGGCGAGCGCGGTCCGGAGCTCGTCAACCTGCCGCAGGGATCGAGCGTCATGAGCAATCACAAGCTCATGCAATCCTTGAACGACAACAACAACCAGCGTTCCAACGCTCCGGCGAACCTCAACGTCAACGTGATCGGTGCCAACGGCGATGAGCATGTCCGGGCGCTTGTGCGGCAAGGCGTTGGGCAGGCGCTGTCTCAGTATAACGAGCAGCAGCGGCGTGTTGGGTTCGGGGAAACGCAGAAGCGGTTTGTAGCTCAGAAAGGCTGATCAATGGCAGTTTACACCGGTCAGCCTACCGTCCCGATCATGTATCTCAGGCCGACGCGGGCAAGTTTCGACAACCCCGGATCTGCCATCGACGGCGGCGTCAATGGTGTCGGGGAGTCGATCAGCATCGAGACCAGCGGCGGCGGCATCGTCACGGCAACCTACGAACGGTGCGTGCTGCAGGCTGACGACACCGAGCGGCACGAGATCATCAATTGGCTAGGGGCGCGTGGGAACGGCGGATATCGCTTCTTCAACGTGCCGATCATCAATGATGGCATCGGACCGTTCCCTTTCATCAACGGCAAGAAGCGCCCAATCATCAAGGGCATTCCACATTCCGACGGTTCGTTCTTCTCGGACGGTTCCGGCTACAGCCAGGCGACGGTCTACGGCGAGGTGACGGAAGCGGCCGGCCTCGGAGCCGGGATCTTGAAAATGCGCGTCTACGGCGCAGCGCGGCCGCTGCGTTGGTCGGATTGGTTCTCGATCTACCATCCGACCAAGGGCTGGCGCGCATATCGATACTGGGAGGTCATCTCTAAGACGAGCGAAACCAACCCGGTCTACACGCTTGCTATCGCTCCTCCGTTGCGCGAGGCGGTGACGACCGGAACTCGCGTCGAGCTTGCGCGGCCGATGTGCGTCATGAAGTTCCCTCGGCGCTTCACGCTGCCCTGGGATTATGAGGGCTGGTATCATTCGCGGCCGACGCTTCAGTTTACGGAGGCGTTCTGATGGAGTTCATTCCGTCGAACATCGTCGAGGAGATGCGCGGCAGCCATCAGCTCGGCATCTTCCTCAGGGTCGACACGGATCCTGCTTTGCATCTCTGGTTCGGGATCAACGATATTCCGGCCAACTTCGACAGCATCGACCCGACAGGGACGGTCTATCTCGGTGGCGGCCGTCTTATCGGCGTGCCGACGCTCGAGGTGCTGGTCAACGGTACGGCGGACAGTGTCGAGTTCACCCTTTCGGGCCTCGATCCAACGACGTCGGCGAAGATGCTCGACAGCCTGCCACCGGTGCGCGGAGCAGCAGTGCAGATGGGTCTGACGACGCTGGATCGGTATTTCCAGCCGATGAGCAGCATCATCCCGATCTGGACGGGGACGGCCTCTCATACCGGCGAGGTCAGCCCGCCAGTCGAGGAGGGCGAAAGCCCTAGCATCACGCTTTCGCTCGCCGTCGTGACGGGCGAGGCAACCAGGTCTCGCGGCGCGCGCTCGGTCTGGTCGTCTCCTCATCAGAAGGCGATTTCGCCAACCGACAAGTTCTGCGACGGCGTCAGCCGGCTTGCCAGGGGCGTTCAGCCAGTCTGGCCGAATTTCTAAGGACTGCCATGACCTTGCAGGAATTTCTTGCCCTGCCACACCAATTCAGGTGGGGCGGGGTTGCTGGCGATGATTGCACGACCTTCTGCGGGACTTGGCTGCGTGAAAACGTCGGCGTGGATCCTGCAGAGGCGTATCGCGGCACATACAGCACGGCTGAGGGCGCTCACGACATTCTGTCTCAGGCCGGCGGGCTGGTCGCCTTCGCTGCGGCGGCACTTGAGCCGCTCGGCTTTGTGCGCACTGACGACCCTCATGACGGTGACGTCGGTGTTGTGCTCGCTCCTGCTGGCATGGCCGGCGTCAAGGAAGTCTGCGCTGTCCGCTTCGGTCCACTCTGGGCGTTGCTAGCGCCGTCCGGCGTCATCGCCAAGAAACTTGATCATGTTGCAGCCTGGCGTGCGCCGGATGGAGATCTGAACGTATGAGTTTCCATCACCGCATGATGCTGCAGCGTTATGGGCTGGGCTGCACGACGTCGCTCTACAGCGAAGTTCTGTTCGATCCGATTTTCACGCCGATCTTCACCGCCGTGCTCGGAACGGGCGCCTTCAACATCGGTGTTGCGTCCATCTCTTATGCGTCGATCGCGTCGGCGATCGCAACGACAGCAATCTCGATCGGCTTGCAGGCGCTTCTAACCCAAGCACCAAAGCCGCCGAAGCCGGAGGACGGCCGGGCGCCGCTCAACCAGGCGATACCGTACCGAATCTTTGCCGTCGGCCGCACCCGCGTTGCTGGCGCCCGCATGATGTGGGAGGCCAAGGGCTCCAACCTCTATTCGGTGCAGGCCATCGCTGGCCACCGGATTAAGTCGTTCAACCGCTTCTACCTGAACGACGACGAGGTGACGGTTGTCGACAACGTCGTTCAGCCACTGACGACAGGCGGCCGGTACGGGGCAGGTTCCGCGAACGTCAAGCTTTACACGCGGCTCGGGTCTATCCCGGAGACGCCGTACAACGAACTCGTTTCGGCACTCGGCGCTGATGGCATCTGGACCGACGACCACCGCGGCGACGGTCAAGCGTCGCTGGCCATGATAGCGCACAATGCGGATGCGCAGGATCAGCAGACGGCGTTTCCATATGGGGCGCCGTCGCCCTCGGTTGAGATCGATGGCGCCTATTGCTGGGACTTTCGCGATCCGGCACAGAGCCCGACCGATCCGAGCACTTGGACGTGGACCCGCAACGCGGCCATCATTCTGGCGTGGCATCTCTGCTTCAACGAGTTCGGATTCGGTCTCGATTATCAGAAAGCGCTCCTGCCGGTTATCGACCTCTGGAAGGAGGAAGCCGACATCTGCGACGAGGATGTCCCTCTCGCCGGCGGCGGCACGGAAAAGCGCTACCAGTGCAACGGCTGGGATACCACCGAGAACGGTCCGAAGTCGGGGCTGAACGCGATCCTCGCCACCTGCGACGGTCATCTCGTCGCCCGCGGCGACGGTGCGCGCATCCTCACCGTCGGCAAGTTCCGCGAAAGCAGGACAACCACGCTGACCGATGCCGACATCGTCGGCCACAACGTCCAGTACGGTGTTCTTTTCGAGGACGAGTGCAATCGGCTCGTGCCGAAGTTCACCTATCCGGCGACGAACTACACGAGCTGCGACACGGACTTCTTCGAGGATATGGCCGCTCAGATTTCGGCTGGCCGCGTCCTGACGATGGAGGGCAGTTACGAATGGTGCCACCAGTGGCGGCAAGCACGTCGGCTCGGCAAGCGAGATTGGCAGCGCCAGCGCCAAGAGGTCAAGGGTAGCCTTGATGTCCGGCTTTCCGGCATTAACGCCGTCTATGCGAGGTGGGTCCGGTTGGACGCGCCTAAGCGGTTGCCGAAGCTCGACGGGAAACTGGTTGAGAACCGCCGATCGATCGTAGCCCTCACGAAGGGCGGCTTTACGATGGACTTCATCGAACATCCCGACGGGATCGACGACTGGAACCCAGCAACGGAAGAGGGGCAACAGCCGCCGGTACCGCCGGCACCGAATGCCTCCGAGATCCCGACGCCGGTCATCAATCTGATCCAGGCCAAGGCGAACGGCGGGAGCGTCTACATCCGTGTCGTGATTATCGACCCTGCAGACGGCAGTTTCACGCCTGTCGTGCGCTACAGGGTAGCCGATGCAGACGGCCTCGGTACGCCGGGTGCCTGGGTTGAGCAACAGAACCCAAGCGCGGAACCTTCCGGCGGATACATTGACCTTTCCACCGGAAACGTCCCAGCCGACAAGGTTCTGGATATTCAGGTGGCCTTCATAGCGTCCAGCCGGCGGTATTCCACGTGGTCGGTCACCGAGACTGTAACCTCGACCGCAGATCCGACGCCTCCGGGTGTCGTTACATCGCCAAGCGCGAGCGGCGGCCTTGGCCAGGCAACCTACAGCTGGACCGCACCGAACAGCAGCAACTACGCCGGAGCCAAGGTCTATTGGAACACGGTCAATGACTTCGGCACGGCAAGTTATTTCGGGCCACCTGAATATGGCGCTCCCAGCAGCGCAGACTCGACTGTCCGGTCGTTCGCCGCAGGCACCTATTTCGGCTGGATCGTCTCCATCAACCGCTCCGGCATCGAAGGTTCGCCGGTAGCTACGGGCTCCTTCATCGTCTCCTGACGCTCTCTTTCATCTCCTTCTAAGCCCTGGCGCATCGCCGGGGCGCTTTCGCATGGGAAACATCATGGTCGAACTCGCCGCAAATATCTGGGCTGATGGTCCTTCCTCTGATCCGTATGAGCCTGACAAGGCGCAGATCCGTGCGTGGGGCAGTTGGGTTGAAGGCATAGTCACGGCCTTCACCTCGAGTGGCGGCCTGATTTACGACACGCGCGCAGAGTTGTTCGCGGACGTCTCTTTTAATGAGAAGCGAATGGCCTGGGTTATTGACGACCCGAACGTTGAGTATATCGGCGTATACGGGTTCGACCATGACACCGACACGTGGGAGCGGAAGTCGGATCTGCCATTTTCGTTCATCGTGGCGAACGATGCCGGAGCCGGCACACCTGTCGCAATTCAAGCGACCACCGCCATTCCGGTTTCTGGATCTGCGCTGGTTTGGATGGAAGTCGCCGAGACGAACACGGGTGGCCCCGTAACCGTAGCATTCAACGGCGGCGCTGCGCTGACGATCAAGACGAACAGCGGCAACGACGTCGCGGTCGGTGGCCTGACTGCCGGCATGATCGTCATGGGCATTGTGTCGGGCTCGACGTTCCGACTGGTGAGCGATCAAGCGAGCGCAGCGATTGTCGCAGCTTCTGAGGCTGCTCAAGCGGCTGCCGAGGCGGCTGCTGCAAGTGCCAACATCCGGTACGCCGCCACTCGTACAGCGCTCAAGGCGTACAACACCAACGTGACGACTCTGGCCTTCCTCGGGGAAGCAGGTCGCAACGGTCTGTATGAATGGACCGCAGGCGACTTTTCCGCGCAGATCGCAGCCGACACTGCCGAGGCCGTTTACATTAAAGCCGACGATACCGCCGCAACCTCGGGTGCCTGGGTGCGCATTTCCTCCAGTGATGTAAGCGCGTTCGGCTCATCGCCTACTTCAGACAGCTCCCCGGCCATTTCGGCAATGGCAGCGCTTCTTGGCTACGTTCGCTTCCCGGCCGGTAACACGCTCATTGATGCGAACCTTACGATAGACGCGCCGGTCTACTTCGCTGATGGAGCCTACGTCACCGCTGCCGCGACAAGAACGGTGACGGTCACCGAAGTCATCGACAGCCCGAAGCAGCACATCTTCAGAGGGGACGGAAGCTTCATCCTGGCGCATGACAGCGACAGCGGCGAACCCGCACGGCAGGTTCATGCGTCGTGGTTTGGGGCCTTCCCTGGAAGTAATACCGTTGACCAAGCGCCGGCCATCCAGAAGGCTTTCACGGCGATGGGGAACTCCCGCGAAAGCAAGGTGGAGTTCGATATCGGCAACTACACCATGATGACGGGCGTCACGCTAACGCGTGGCGGGTGGGTTATGGGCAGCGGCAATCGCCGAACGGTCTTCCTCGTGAAAGGTGACGGCTTCGATGTGTTCGCGACCGGACACACAGCCTGCCGTTTCTCCGATATCCAATTCGAGAACCACCCCGACAACGTTTCCGCCAGGACAAGCCCCTTCATCCGCATAGACCACGACTTCTGCGTGATTGAGAACGTTTTTGCGCAGGAGGCGTTCAACCAGATCATCGTGGGCGAGGGTGGGAATAACTGCGCCATCCGCGAACTCAACATGGTGTGGCGGACATACCCGTTCACTGCTGGTTCGGCCGGTATTCTCGTGCGTGGCTCTGGTTGCAACATTAGCGGAGTGTATTCCACCTACTCATCTGGAGGCGGCCCAGAGTCACTGATCGCTGTAGGAAAGGGCGCCAGCGGGAACGTATCCGCCCCACGCATCAACAATGTGAGCTACATCTGCGCCTCGACAGGAGTTTTGGTGCATGGCGACAGCATCATTGTTTCGCGCGGGCAGATCAATGATATCAATTATCGTGGCGCAACAGGTAATGCACCGCAGGCAGTAAAATTCCTAACCTCTGGATCCGGCGGCATTTTTGGCTTTTCGGTTGACGATGTCACTATCAACGGCACCGCCACTGCAGACATTACGTTTCAATGCAACGGCAGCGGCGACCTGAAGCAGATCACCGTCGACAATGTGTTCAGTTCTGGCACGACCGGAAACGGTATCGAGTTCATTAGGACGGCTGGCGCGCTGTCGGATATTGTGATCGGAGCAACCGTCAATGTGCGGCTGCGCGCGACCCCTGTGTACTTCTCTGGGAGCAATTCCGGCATCCGCATTGATCCGCGGGCGATGGTCGGAGGGGATGTTGCAGGCGTCATCTATCGCGGAGGTGTTGCGAACAATACTTCCTTTTCGATTGTTCTTGGTAAGCCGATTTTTTCTGGAACGGCTACGATCACAGCAGGCGTGAGTCTTATAGGGCGCTTCATTCTCCGCGCAGCGCCTAGCCCTGCTGTGAGCACAAACCTGGAAACGGCCCCCGCGTTTTCAACTGTAGTCGCCGTGGTTGGAACAAGCGGGGTGGCGAGCAATTTGACACTCGGCGTTCAGGATGGCGTCCTGTACGTGGATAACAAGACAGGCAGTACGCAGAATATCAGCCTCGCCGTGATGGGAGCCTAGCATGAACGGATGGCTACCGATCGAGACGGCGCCGAAGGATGGGACGTGGATATTGGTTTACGAGCCGACAGATGACGCCCCCAGTTGCCATGTAGTCAGGTGGGGAACGCCTGAGTGGGGCGGAGGGGAGAGCACGTGGGTGACGATGCCTTTGGGCCCGAATCCGGACACGTATGACGCAGACGACGCCACTCATTGGCAACCCCTGCCGGCCTCACCGTGATGGGCGCTTAGTGGCGCCCGCCTCTGGACAGGAAGATCTCTCTCTCAAGTTCTTCGTCTGTCATGGCGTCTGGATTTAGCGGGTATATGTCCCGGTCGTCGTCATCATCCGGGGATGTGACGGTCGGAACGAACGCTGGTTCCGTGAAATGAAGATAGGCAGCAGCTATAGCCGCGCAGGCTCCGGCCATTCCAGTCGCAAGGCAGGCAGACAAGGGAAGGGACAAAACAAACCCGATGGAGGCTCCGGCAAGGAGGCCCGCGCCCGCTTGCCAGGCGCGATCCTTCCACCGAGTGCGGACGAGATACTTAAGAAACTCGTCATCGTCCATCTCGTCGGTGCCTGATTTCATACGCGGTGTTCTCCTCACCCAATCTTCAGAAGTTTACGGGGAACTCGTTCTCGCCGATTACGCGCTTTAAGAAAGGGTACTTTACCACAAGTAGTCGTCTGCGCACGCTTCGGTTTCCAGGCAATTGCTTGGAGGCCGTCTTGAGATGCACTATCGCCCTCTTCCTATTGCCTGCCCGAATATGCATCTCAGCCGCCGATCGCAGCAGATTGGGCCGAGATTTGTTCTTCTCGTACTCGGTCTCGAAATGGGCTGCGGCTTTGGTGAAGTTTCCGGAGGTCACGAAGTTTGCGATTGAGCTTACCGCCGCTTTTGCTGCGCTTTTGGTCGCCGGCATTATTACTGCGCCTTTACCATTCAGGTTCGCATGGTGGCGGTACGGGTCGAACAGAACCGACCGGCGAAGATCGAAGGCCGGGTATTGGTAGATCGCCGGCGCGTAGCCTGGGATACGAACTTCTGTGAACTTAATGTCCTTGACTTTGGTCCGGTTCGAAAGGTTGCTGAAAGTCGCTATGTCCGCCTTCCAATCGGCGAAGCTGTAAAGCTCCTTGAGCAGATAGTAGAAGAACTGGTGAACCTTGTTTTTGTCGACAGGGGCAACGTTTCTCAGGGATACCCTCATCTGCTCTGCGTCTTCAAATCGTTCGTTGATCCCGTCGATCGCATAGAAGCAAGGGCCGTAGTAGAAGACACGCTTGTTGAAGGCCATCGAGATCACGCCGACGCCGGAGTTAAACAGGGCAACGGCTCCGGCCGCCTCGAGCAGGTCATGCACATGGTAGGCGTCCGCGCATATCGCCGAGGACAGTTCGAACTTCTGAACCGCCAGAGGGTGGTTTTTGTACACCATAACCCAATCGCTCTGCAGCGACAGCGACAGGCGTTTGATCTCCAAGAGGTAGGCATCATATTCCCGGCGCTTCTCCGAAAATAGCGTCGTTACCGTATCGTCGGCAAGCTGAAGCGGAACGAAGAGAATCTTCGCCCCATCGGGGATATTCAGACGGTGGCGGAGCAGAGCGGCCCCAACGCGGCCGGACTGCTTTTCAAGAGCGTGCTCGCCGAAGCGCATATCTGCGATGTAGGCTTTTACGGATTGCTCCTGCTCTTCCGTCAGCGGCTTGGCCCAACGTTCCTCGCGGTAGCTGGGGCTTTCGACGCACAGGCCGCCTTTGTCGAAATAGAGGGACCGGGGCAACGCTCCGCGCTCGCCAACGATCGGATCAATGCCGAGTTTACGGAGCGCGTCGTAGACCTTCTTGCGCCAGGGGAGGCCGTAGGGGTTCCACATCAGAACAGATCTGGGTTTCTGCTCCGCAATGTCTGCGGCGTATCGTTCCGGGTCTGCTCGACCGTTCTCGTCGATGATTGTCGGGTTTGCCAGAGCTTGGAGAACCGCTTCGTTCGCAATATGCGGGTTGAAGCCCATGATAATGTCGGGCGGCTGGTTCGGATCTCGGCGCGCCGGTACCTTCCTAGTCGTGTGATACCGTTCGGCCTTCTCGGAGGCCAGCTTGATGTTCGATTGGCCGCTCCGCCAAGACAGGATCTCATGAAAGAGGTGGAACGCATACATGCCCTTGCGGGCGAGATAATCGCCGTGCATCCGATAGAGCGCGCGCCAGCCGTCAAATTGCGTGGTGTCGTTCAGGTTCCAGGTCTTGGTGACCTGAAATTCGGATGGCTTCTCGATCCGATCATTGACCAGCAGAAGGCGAAACACGAAATCCCGGTCTTCTCCGCCCCAGCCCGCGAAGTTCTCATCGAAGGCGCCGACGTAAAGAGCGGTTTTGCGCCTGACCGCCACGACTGAACTAGCAGGCGCGTAATGTTGCAAAGACGAGTTGATATCGTGTCCGCGTGGATCTTCGAGCAGAGCAGCAGTCAGGGCCCGCTCGTATTCCGCATCCATACCATTAGCAAATACGCGGTCCGACTGGGCGGCGGAGAGATAGACTGCGGGAACCGTCAGGAAATTGAACGGAGTTTCCTCAAGGAGGTCGAGCTCGCGCATTAGACGTTGGTAGAAGTCCGACCTATAGGCGAGGTCTATATCTTCGAAACAAATCCACTCGGTGGACGAAGCATCTATCCCTGTATTGCGGGCGCGGGAAAGCGAGAACGGAAATTCCTCGGTCTGTAAGCGGATGTAGTTGTAACCGCGTTCGCGGCAGAAACCTTCGACTTCCGACGAGACGCTGGCTGGGCTGCCGTCGTCCACGAGGATGGTATCAACATCAGTCAGATCGAGCGCGTCTCTGAGTTGCAGCCTTTTCGCATAATCGGAAAAATCTGATGTTCTGACGGCGATGATCAGCGTGAGTTTACTCATTGCGGAGTATCCATCCAGTTTCGATGCCTGGCGTTGTTAAAACGCAGTCCTGACACATGCAAGTGACAGGACACCCAAAAATTGCAAATGCGGCGGCTCTCTAGGGCAGGGGCCGCCGCAAATCAACGCAATATCGTGGATCAGGCCAATTGGGCAGGAATGCGGCGGCGAGAGAGAAGGCTCATGCAGAAATTTTAAACCTGCCGGCCAAATCGGGAGCGTGCGCCATAACCATCGCCGAGAGCCGTTTTGAGACCTCTACGACCCTTCGTCTACTGTACGGCTGGCCAAGAATGCTCATATCCAGACCACCCTCGGTAAGTATCAGAGACGCCTGTTGGCGGTATCCTTCTTCCGTTTGCTTTGCCCAGCTCGGATACGCTCCATTCCAAAGCATGGAAAGGGTTTCCTCAAGTCCGCGTACCCTTTGGTGCACACTGAGGCAGCGAATTCCAAGACCGGTGGCTTCGAGCATCTCGAACAGCGCAAATGCTTCATTCCAGATGAACTCTCTGTAGTTGATCAGCTCATCGAAGGCGATCGCAACCCCAGGCTTGAGGAGCCTATTTTTCTGCAACGCGTCGAACACGTCTTTGGTCGAGGAGTAGATATCGCAATCAATATTGACGACACATACCTCATCCCTCAGGTTGGTCAGAAATCCGGGCAGTGTATCGGAAAAGAATCCCTTGATGAGGGTGACGTTTGCGGGAACTTCTGGGAGCTTTCCACCAGTTGAAAAATCCTGATTCCAATCCGTTCGCCCGTCGTCAGGAAATCCTTCGAAGCTATCGAAACCATAGAACTTGCGCTTCGAGTATTTCTTGCCGGTGTAGTTGATCGACGCTCCTCTGAATACGCCGAACTCCAGGCAGACGCCTGGCTTTCCAATGACGGCTTCGTGCGCCGCGAGAAGCGGCACGTATCGCGAGCCCGTCTCCGTTTCGTGCTCCATAAAGCTTGCGACTGCGGAAAATCTTGGCAAGTACGTGAGAAGAAACGCGGTAAATCGTTCCGCGGTTGTGTACGACATTTGGCTTTAGTTCCCCCATTGAAAGCGGGCGAACTATTAGGTGGGCTCATCTCAAAGTCAATGTATCCAAGCGAGATTGGCGCACGCCGAATACTTGGAACCCTAATGATGGCGATCGCTGTCGTTCACTCTGTACGTGTCAGATTCACCGTCCGCCAATACGGGCGCGATCTCTTCGGCGCTCTCAGGATGGCTACCGCTCTTCCATCGCGGTGTGGCGACGCGGTGAGCGCGCAACTAACCACCAAAAAATGAAACCAGGAGATCACATGGCTCGGGAAACTCTTCCCGTCGCCCTCGAACTCATGTTCGGAGATGAGGGCGGCTATTCGAATCACAAAGGCGACCGGGGCAACTGGCTCCACGGCGTTCTGGTCGGCACGAAGTACGGTGTGACTGGCGCCACTCTGGCAGCGCACCGCGGCGTCAAGTCGGTCACGGCCAACCAGGTCAAAGCAGTGAGCCGGGAAGAGGCCGAGGACATCTACCGGCGCTCCTACTGGGGGCAGAGCGGGGGCGATCTGCTGCCGCCCGGGCTCGACTATGCCGCTTTCGACTTCGGGGTGAACTCCGGGCCGTACCGAGCAGTGAAGACCCTGCAGAAGGTCCTCGGTATCCGCGAGGACGGCCAGGTCGGCGAGCAGACGCTTGCGGCCGTGCGCAAATACCCCGGCGGCGTCAGCACGCTCATTCGGGACTACTGCGACGCCCGCATGCGCTTCCTTCGCTCGCTCACGAACGGCAGGACCGGCTTTCCGGTCAACGGTCGTGGCTGGACGATCCGCGTCACAGGCAAGGACCCGAAGGGCCAGTGGAAGGATCAACCCGGCGTGCGCGGCAATGCGCTGCGATTGGCGGCTGACGCCAGCGGCAGGAGTGTGGAAAAGGTCGAGACCCCGCCAGAAGCCGGAGCCAAGGCGGATAGCCGCGACACTGGACTGGGAGAGGTGCTGAAGAAGCCAGAGGCTTGGGGGCCGCTCGGCGGTCTGCTTTCGGCCGCAGGTGCGCTGTTTGCGGGGAATGGCCCGGTGCAGTGGGCGCTTGCCGCCGCAATGGTCGCGGCGGTGCTCGTCGGGCTCTGGTATTTCGTGCGCCGGGTTCGTGAGGCTGGGTGATGTTTTCCACTCCTCGCCTCGTCGCGGCTGCGGCCGCTGTCGCCATCGTCGTTGCCGTCGTTGCCTGGATCTACCGGCAGGGCGGTGACGACGTTCGTCAATCCATCGAAAGGCAGAACAATGAAGCTGGCCGCACTGCGGACGATGTCCGCTCTCGCTTTGACCTTTGCCCTCCAGGGATGTGCGACTTCGGCGCCGGCAAGTGCCGACGGACTGCGCCGGGTGGTGGGCACTGATCTGATCGGCACGCGCGGCGCGACGCCGGCGGACCAGCGGAAGATAGATCGGACCGTCGTTGGCATCTGTGCCGCGGCTGTCTGGACGAAAGCGGAATGAGCCCGCCACGGCGAAGCGCAGCAGTAATCGCATCACACTACGAGGGCAGGGGATTGTCTGAAACACAGGAAACCGAAAAGATGGTCGCAACTCCGAAATGGAGGTTTGAATATAACCTCAACACCCTGGTGATCCTGTTCGGCTTTGCCGGCGGCCTTACAGCGTGGGGCGCGACCTGGGAGAGGGTGAACGCCAATCAGGACTCGCAGGCGAATTCCATCGATCGTCTCGACAAGCGCCTTACAGCGGCCGAAGTCTCCCTCCGGCAGATCGACAATCACGAGCTCCGAATATCGGCGGTCGAGAAGCAGGCGGCCGAAGCGGCGACATCGATGCGGGCCGTCGAGAGCACACTGAACAATCTCAGTTCAGACATGCGTCTAGTGCGTGAGATCCTGCAGCGGCTCGAGGATGGTGGGAGTCGATCGGGTCGGCTTCGTTAACGCCATGTGCCGCCACAGTCGTCGCTCTGGCCCTCCCCAAGAATGAAGAGGGCCTTTTGCGTGAGATGCAAAACTACACTACAAAAAAATCGCTTGCAGTGATGCCGAGGTTCGTTCCGACTGTGGCGAAATGAACAGAACCGCCCGCTCCATCCCCATCGCTGTCGTAGAGCAGCCTTCCGGTGTCGCTATCATAAATAATTCGGTCGTCGGCGTCAGCAGCGAGGCCCGTGGTATTGGTTACGAACTGCGCCGCAGTCAACGTGCCGGTGCCGACGATCCCCGTAAAGATCGCATTCTCCAGTCGGATCGTATCGTCCGCGACAACGAACCCGTTGATCGTGTCGACGTTGTTCGTGGCATCCAGAGCATAGCTGAAGTTGAAAGTGTCCAAACCGGCTCCGCCGGTCAGGATATCATTGCCGAGGCCACCATTTATCAGATCGTTGCCGAGGCCCCCGTCTATTGTATCGTTGCCGGCAAAGCCACTGAAAATGTTATTCCCGGTATTGCCGCTCAGGGTGTTGTTCAAGGCATTGCCCGTGCCATTTATGTTGCTGGTGCCAAGTAGGACCAGGTTCTCCACGCCCCCTTTGACTACCGCGGTGTTACCGAGAGCGAACGAGATTGTGGAGTGAACGGCATCTGTACCCGCGCCCGAGTCGGCCGCTTCGTCAACGATGTCACCGGTGTTGTCCACGAAATACGTATCATTGCCTAGGCCGCCGCGCATGTTGTCTGCGCCGCCTCCGCCATTGATTGAATCATTGCCCGCGAACGTGCGGAGGAAGTTGGCGGCTGAACTGCCGACGATGGTATCCTTGAATTCAGTAGCTCGGATATTCTCGATGCTGGTGAGAGTGTCCCGAGATCCAAAGCCATCCGTCGCAATACCGGTGCTGAGATCGATGCTGACACCCTTTGTTGCGCCTCGCTGGAAATCGCGGTCGTATCGAACGGTGTCGATTCCAGCGCCACCGTTAATAGTGTCGCGGCCGCCAAATCCAAAAAACGTCTCATCGACCGAGGATCCCACCATCGTGTCCGAGAACTGGGTTCCTCTGAACTCCTCGAAATTCTGGAAGGTTTCCGAAAACCCGAACTGATCAATGACGGTCCCAGCCGTGGCGTTGAGGTTGATGCCTCTTATCGCTGTTGGGGAGTCATAAGCGTCCTGGAAGTTCAGAACATCATACCCGGCTCCTCCATCGTAGGTGTCTGCACCTCCGCCGCCTGTGACGAGGTCACTGCCCGCATTGCCGTTGAGGACATCGTTTCCAAGGTGTCCCCAAATTTCATCATTACCGAGGGAGCCGTTGATCGTATCGTTGCCGCTCGCGAGCCAGCTCTCGAGTCCAGAACTGTCGAACGCGGCCGATGCGTCTTGGAAAAGTTCAAGCGAAATATTCAGCCCGCTAATTGTTTGTATCAATCCTGTGCCGTTGTTCAGAAGGACTTCTATCGATGTGATTGTTCCTCCCACAGCGTCGCCACTCGCGTCAAAACTGAACCCGGTGCCTACCAACTTCACTTTTAGTCCGTTGTCGAGCCGATAAAGCACCGAAGTACTGGTCGTGGTCGAACGGCTCGCCGTGCTCATGTCTACGAGTTCGCCGAAAGACGGGTTAACGCTGACGCCACTCAACGGTGGGTTGTATTGGTTTGGGTAAAGTCCTGCTGGAAAATGATACGTAATTGTAGCCATGGTTTCCTCCGGGAGCCGGGACGTTTCCGGCCAAAACGAATATCAGAATGAATAAAAAAATAGACACTTACGGGCAATTTTAGGTTGTCACAATTATCAGAATAGCTTGTTCCTGTCGAATCACCCAATCGGGTGAGCATTCCTCCAATGGAGTAGACGCCTCGACATAACCAGCGCGCAGGTTAAGAATAGAACGACGTGGGGAAAGAGGCATGAACAACACGAACACGACTTGCGAGATCGACGTTGTCATCGGCTCAAACATACGTCGGGTTCGGGAGCTGGCGGGAGTGTCCCGGAGGGGACTGGCGAAGGCTGTCGGCGTCTCCTGGTCACAGTTGAAAAAATGCGAGGATGGGGCGAGGAGGATCGCCGCAGGAAGCCTCTTTGCGGTGGCCAGGGCGCTTAATTGCAGCATGGACGAGTTCTGGAGAGGTATTGACACGGGCGAACCCACGGTGCTCCTGCCAGAGCAAAGCGATGATGCCATGATGGTAGCAAGGAACTTCGACAGGATACCATCACCAGCGCACAGAGACGCGATCGCAAATCTGATTGCCACGCTCGCCGACGGCGGCGCTCTCCAGCCGGCGGCAGAATGATCCCAACACCGGGCATGAGGTTCCAGCCCTTGTCGGTGGCCGGTCGACTCCTATCCTTCATCGATGCTGGGGGAGAAAATGCATGGCAGATGATCAAGAGAAGAGAGGCCAAGGCAAGGACCCCATCTCTACTGAAGTGGACACATTCAAAGCAAGCGGAAGTACCGCCGCCCAGAGGCGGAAGGACGTGCAAGAAGCACTCCGACGAGCAAATCCTGCTCAGGCGAAGGCGGACGAATATCTCGATAGAAGGTGGCTATTCCATCGCTAGCTCGAAGCTTAGCGATGTTCGGCATCGGTTTGCTGAGGAACATAGACCGCAAGTGGCGACCACGAATACAAGGAAGAGATCGAGTGCAAGCGCCGTGCGCGGCCGATCTATGGATACTCTCGGTGCTAGCCTGCACTAGGGTGGGTTGCGTGGCCGTATCGATTCCGCGCGGCGTCGACGGCGCTTGGGTAGTCGGGCCGATTGTTCCATTCGGGCTGATGCTCAGTGCAGAACCAGTTCGGCTCGCCGCGGCCGACTGCGAAGCCAAAGCTGCCCCATTTCGTGCAGCCTAGGTGTTCGCAGTAATGGACATACGGGCCGGCCTCAATGTGGGGCTTGGCTCCCAGTTCGTCACTCATGTCGATCGCCTCCTCGGCCGGCGCCAAACTGCTGCTCGAATGCCTGTTCCCAATTCGGATGGCAGGAGGCGCTGACGTGTTTCAGGGGTTCGAAATGGTATCGCGCCAGAAGTGCGGCCGAGATTATACGCGCCATCTCCTTTCGCGCGCTTTCCGCTTTTAGTCGATCGCGGTCGCAGGCGGCCCGCCTCAATTCGAGCGGGATCGCGTAGAGCGTCTGCGTAACGAATGGCGCAATCGCCGGAGACCGCAATACCGTCTCGACATCGAAGATGGCAAAGGCCCCGAAGGATTCGGCAATTCCCCTGGCGAGTTCCTGGACGCCGCGCACCTCGACAGGACGGCGAAACTGGTCGAGGCCAGCATATGCCCGCCTTTGGTGTGGGGGCATTACCGCAAGATCAACTTCAATTGCGGTTCCTATTTCATCTTCAGGTGTTCGCATGATGCGCGCCTTTCTGCATTCGCCGCTGATTGATGGATGGCGCGCCGCATCGCCGATGAATGTTCTCATTATGTTCTCTACGCCGAAAGAGTCAATTCGGCTTTTCGCGGGGCTGTGCGTTAATGGGGCTATGGCCAGAGCATCCTCAAAGAAGCCTCGCGATATCGCGCCAATCGATCCCATGCCGGCGCGGGTCGATCCCTCCCTTGCAACGCTCGTCGACAAGCCACCGAAGGGACCGGATTGGGCCTATGAGGTGAAGTGGGACGGATATCGGATCGCCGTCCACATCGAGCCCGGCCGGGTGCGGATACTCACGCGCGGCGGCTACGACTGGACCGGAAAGTTTCCCTCGATCGCAGACGACGCGCGGCGGCTCGCCGTGAAAACCGCTATCCTCGACGGGGAGGCGGTCGTTCTGAACGACCATGGCCGCTCGGATTTCGGTATGCTGCAACGGGCGCTCGGGCGTTTGCCGTCTCCGTATGAAGCCGGCGCCATCGTCTTCTATGCCTTTGATCTCCTCTACCTCGACGGCCGTGATCTGCGCCGGCTGCCGCTGCGCGAGCGCCGGCGACTGCTCGAGCCTCTTGTCGCCGGGCGGGAAGGGGCCATTCGACTGTCGGAAGAAGTGCAGGCCGACGGCGACGAATTCTTCCGGGTCGCCTGCGCGCATGGCCTCGAAGGCATCATCGCCAAGCACATTGAGAAGCCATACCGCTCGGGCCGAGGCGAGTGGTGGCAGAAGATCACCTGCAAGCGCCGGGATAGCTTTGTGATCGTCGGCTTCGAGCCGTCAACCGTGCCCGGTCATCTGGGTCGGCTGCTGCTGGCCGCGCGCAAGAACGGAGAGCTCGTCTATGTCGGCGGCTGCGGAACTGGCTGGTCACACGATCTATCGCGCGAACTGCGCAATGTCCTCGCATCCATCATTACGAAAAAACCGGCAGTGAGCCTGAGGCGGAAGAATGCCGTCTTCACCGAGCCGGTACTCGTCGCAGAAGTCGAGTATCGCGCTTGGACCGATGACGGCAAGCTGCGACACGCATCGTTCAAGGGAATCAGAGAACGGGCGGACGATGCGGCGGTTTTTGCGCTGACGTAGATCGCTCCTTGATTAGCTCCTTAACGGCCATTCTGAGCCACCGCTTCATAAGCACTCGAGCTTCCGCCAGCTGCATAGGCGTAAATCCGAGATCCTTTTTCCAATGCCGTTCCTCAGAATTTGCTGTTCTCCTCATGAGCGACTTCTTGTTCTCTGATATCGCGCTGCTTGCCAAACCAGTCTTGTCGAGCGCCTCGATGGCCTTGTATATTTCCGCCCAGCTGGGCTCGCCCGACAGGAATTTTATGGCAGCCCCAATAGCGGGATCAAAAAGGCTAGCTTGCATCTGCTCTTGCGCCGGGGACGCTGACGCGGGAGCTTCGATACGCCGTCCTTGCAAATCGACCTGGGTAATCGTGGCCCGCCCAAAGAAGGGCTTGGACTCAATGCCCTTTGCTTCAATGATGTTGGTCCGTTTCGGGTGAGGGCCTCTGAAATCGACCACAGCGCCGATCATGGCGGGTTGTAGACCCGCAATGGTTTCCATGCTCGCGTTCAGGCGCAGGAGCAAGTCCTTGCCCGTGAAATAGACATCTTCCGCGGTTGTTAGCCCAACAAATTCGACAGAGCGGATCACAATGGGCCCGTTCTGGCTGTAGAACAGGTCAGCGAAGGGCTCAAATGGCGCCCTCAAATTTTCCGTCCAAGCAGATCTCTCAACTTCATTGACGACTATCTCCAGTCCCCAATCCGGACTCACATTCATTTAGGGGATTCCTCCGAACGCTTACAGCTCCGACGATCATACTATGGAGGAATGACGTGGTTCTAGGGCCCGCGTTGGAAGGAAAGCTCAAGAACACAAAACCGAGTCGCCGAGTCCCGAAATAATTCCCGAACAGACCTTCTGGACATGCCGCAAACCCTTGTCTATCAGGGCATCCAGCAAACTAGACCTCTCTCCTGGGGGTCAAGGGGTCGTGGGTTCGAATCCCGCCGCTCCGACCATTTTCCAAAAGGAAATCAGATACTTGACCCAAGCCGGCGATGAGCCGGCTAACGGATTTTTCCGCCTGACCCAAAAATTGG
>Ga0315915_1000190_pt1 | contig 53073 bp, 24 predicted proteins | sample MpolbnodulesMG_FD_207738 | JGI IMG/M metagenome (GOLD analysis project Ga0315915, IMG submission 207738) | Medicago polymorpha root nodule microbial communities from Los Angeles, California, United States - branched nodules | ecosystem: Host-associated > Plants > Roots > Nodule | place: USA... | reverse complement strand
TCTCCAAAGACGGATGGGGATTGGTAGGGGTGGGCATGCTATTCAATCGTGTTGTTTATGTTTGGAATTGTTATGTAACTTATGAATATTGATGCTACTATTTTTAATTTATGATTAAATTGTGTAGCTTCATATGCTTCAATTATATTTGTGCTAATAATTTGTTTTGATGTTTGTTAAAAGCAATCTATCGTCGTCCCATAAGTGTAGCTCAGTTGGTAACTACCAGAGATAATTTGTGCAGGGGTCGGGGTTCGAACCCCGGATTTCCCACACATAATGTGTGTGAATCTAGCCACTAGGTTACTTGATCAAAACAATAAAAAAAACAAAAAAAGCAATCTATCGTCAATTTGTCCAAGAAAATGTGTTAACTTATAAACACAAACTCTGGTTTTGTGCTTACAACAAATTGTATAATCCAAACTTGTATTGTACAAGTTCAATGAGTTTTGTGCTTACAACAAATTGTATAATCCAAACTTGTATTTTACAAGTTCAAATTATATAATCTAAATTGTATCAAATAATCTAAATTGTATCAAGTTATGAATTGTACTTGGTCTTAAACTTGGTCTGTTGGGGGTTTAACACCTTTTGGAGTATATAGTCTAGGCTGATATTAGCTTGTTTCGAATTTTATTTTCCAAACCGTGTTGAAGCAAGTTTCGAATTTTATTTTCCGAACCGTGTTGAAACAAGATTTTGAGGAACCAGGGCAATTTCTAGTTGATTTCTGACTTTTTAGAGGATTCAGATTATATAATCTAAAATATGGTAAAAGTGGTTCGAATCATATAATCCGAACAAGGTAAAATGGAAAAATTCAACGTGCGCACGAGAAGCTAGTAGGATGAGAAAAGGAAATCTCTCATCTTTCTTACCAATAAAAAAACGATTCTAGAAATGAATACCACTTCAGCCCAACCAAAGAAAAAGAATCACTGCTAAAATTTCTTTCAATAAATTGCTAAAAGACGAATTGAACAGGTTTAAAATTTTATGTCAAAAGTAAAACAAGTACAAAATATCGGCACATGGTCCTAAATCCTAATTGTATCGAAATGGTCACATTATATTGTTAGTAACACCGAAAAAATTATAACAGCTACTCCATTAAACACATTAAGACTCAAATTATGTAATGTTGTTTGGGAGCCATGCAAATAATAGTCCTAAAAATCCTAATAAAACAATTAAATGAGCTGGTATAGCCAATTCTTGAAAGCATGGCCTGAAGGTTATGTCTATTGTCTATCATAACATCACCTCCGGGTGGGGATACTACTACCTTGAACCATATAATAACAATGGATATACATAATACTATAGCTGTTAGATAACATGATAAAGGAAGACATAGTTTACAACAGTGGGACTGACTCCTGAACCTCCTAGCAATTTGCTTACCTAACACATTGCAAATCTTATCTTCAGAATGTATTCACAAATATCAGGAAACAAAAGGATTCTTAATGAAAACGATTTGGTAGTCTATAAAAGTACAATCAGAGATTAATGGCAGCTATCCCGGGTTCAGCAACAAATGTAAGAGCTTACCGTCTTTGAAAATCATTATTGAACTGGGAATATTGTTGTTGTGGATCAACTCCAGGACAACCTTGCAGGCTCAGAGATGGGAATGGAGAGCTCATTGATGACTGCTGCCCTGGCATGGACTTCCCTCCTGTGTCAAAGTGAAATGAGAAATCACTTTGTGAAAAACTGGAAGATCCAAAATCTGGCAACGCTGATCCACCATCCCTTCCATCATGACAGTTAACAGGTTCCTGCACACCCCCTTGAACTGCTAAATTTTCCTCTACTGGAATCACACCTGTAAGAGTCTTAAATGCAAATTCTAAGCATGGGTCTGACCAAGAATTCATAAAAGATTCACAGAACTGTAACTCAGTATTGTCGTGGTTTAACGTTACAGTTTGAAATGGCGGTGGTTGCTCCGATGTACCAAATTCACCCTCAGCAACCTGGTCATTTTTCTTTACCGGCTCTTCATGTATTTGTGAGTACGCATTAGTTCTAGAATGATGCAGAAGTTGGGTTGTGTTTTCATCTTCAACATACAGAGGTTCACCAAACAAACTCATCATTAAGTTGTCTTCGTGACTATGAAATTCTCCAGTAGCTAATTTAGACACATTTTTTTCAGATGGGGAGCTAGTCCTCAACACAGGTTCCAGATTCCTTATGTTGCTGCCTTCATGACTATGGGATTCTCCATTGCCATGGTTAAACGTTTTATTTTCAAAACCCGGTGGTTGCTCCAGTGTACCAAATTCACCCTCAGCAACCTGGTCATTTTTCTTTAAAGGCCTTGCATGTATTTGTGAGTATGCATTAGTTCTAGAATGGTGCAGAAGTTGGGTTGTGTTTTCATCTTCAACATATAGAGGTTCTCCAAACAAATTCCTCATCATGTTCTCTTCATGATTATGAGATTCTCGAGTGGTTGACACATTTTTTCCAGATGTGGAGCTAGTCCTCAACACAGGTTCCAGATTCCTTATGTTGTTGCCTTCATGACTATGAGATTCTCCGTTGCCATGTTTAAACATTTTAGTTTCAAAACCCGGTGGTTTCTCCAGTGTACCAAATTCACCCTCAGCAACCTGGTCATTTTTCATTAATGGCTCTTCATGTATTTGTGAGTATGCATTAGTTCTAGAATGATGCAGAAGTTGGGTTGTGTTTTCATCTTCAACATATAGAGGTTCTCCAAACAAATTCCTCATCATGTTCTCTTCATGATTATGAGATTCTCGAGTGATTAATTCAGACACACTTTTTCCAGATGAGGAGCTAGTCCTCAACACAGGTTCCTGACTCCTTATTATGTTGCCTTCGTGACTATGAGATTCTCCATTGGTGAATTTAGGCATATTTTTACCGGATAAGGAACTAGTCCTCAACTCAGGTTGCCCAAGCAGTATCTTTGAAGACTGACCATTTATATTACGCTCTTTCTTGTTTTGGGATTGGTTTGTTTTGTCATGAACTTTTTTATCCATGCTGGTTGTCACTCTCCCATACAACTCATTATTTGGCAGTTCACCAACGCTAGGAGTCGAAACTTTAAAAATCTCAGCAGAAGAATCAACCGGCAAAGCACCAGTGAGAGTCTTGAATGCAAATTCTAGGCATGGATCTGACCAGGATTCACCAAATGGCAAGGTGAGCTCTGACTTTGATCTATCATTACTAATATTTTTAGCTTCAGCTCTCTCCAATTGTTGTTCCTTGTGAACAGTTTGGGTATCATACGACTTACCACTCTTTCTTGATGATTCTCCTAGCACTTCTGTTTTCAAACTGTCAGACGCATGACGAGTAAGCTCGGTTTCTTCTCCAACATAGAGATGGTTAGACGCTCCATTAGTTAAAAGTACAGTTGCAGTGGGCTCTTCTTTGCATGGTTTTCTACTCGAATACTCAAGAGCTTTATCTGAAGGACTTGCCTCCGGTTCAATGCCAGCAAGTCGCTTTGACAACCGCACAGGGACTTTGACCTCTTTCTTTCTCTTGGATTTTAACTGCACCGGTGGATTTTTGTCCCTGCTTTTTGTAACATTGTCAAGCAAATTGTTTTGACTGTCATTGCTTCCTCTAGTAACGTTGTCAAACAATGTTTTTTGAATATCAGTTTCATGGACGGTAGTGGGTCCATTATAAACTGAATTGTTTTGACTGCCCCTGCTTCTTCCAGTGACATTGTCAAATGCAGGTTTTAGAATATCAGTTTCAGGGACTGTAGAGGGTCCATTATCAACAGAATTATCAACTGGTGGTAACACACCCGTGAGGGTATTGATTGCATAATCCAAGCTTGGGTCAGACCAAGAGTAGTGGAATGCAAAGGACAGTTGAGGTTCTGATTTCTCGTCATTGACTTCAGGTTTTTCCACTTGTTTGTCTGCAGCAGGTATGACTCTAGGAGATTTTCTTCTTTTATTTCCTGACTCTCTATGTAATGGTGCATGGTCTGTAAGCTTGGTAACTGGCCCACCCTCACTTTGTTGCAATTCAGCTATGACTTCTTTAGACCTTGTGCTTTTACATTTGGAAGCTATTTCGCAGGATATGGAGTTCATCAGCCTGTGTTCAGATCCAGCCAGTCGTTTTGAAGCCCGACAAGGAATGCTGGGCTCTTTCTTCTTACTGGATTTGTTTGAGTTGGTATGAAATTCTGGCTTATTGTCTTCGATTTTATCTCTTTCTAGTTGACGTGGTTGTTCTTTGAAAACTACTTCCGAAAGAGTGTTGCTTGTGTCCATTGCCTTTGGTTGCTCAATTTTCGGGACACCATTGAAATGCTGAGATGATTTATTTTCCATATCAGCGCCTAGAGTAGTTCTGTTTTTTCTCAAGTTTCTTTTTGGAACTAGAAGAGACTGATCATTAATCACATTGCCAACCAACTTGACAGGTTCAACACCAGCCAGTCTCCGTGAAAACCGATGACTCACGTTGACATCATCATTGTCAACCAACTTGACAGGTTCAACACCAGCCAGTCTCCGTGAAAACCGATGACTCACATTGACATCATTTTTGGATATGCTATGGTTATTGTGGTCCATTTTCAAGGATTCCCCTGAGGTATCAAGAGCAACCATTGTTCCAGATGGCATATTCACATCTTGCCCTTTCCTTGAGTTGTTAACATCGGCCAATTCTAAGCTTTCAACTGGTTCCTTGGCTGCAGTAAAAAGTTGAAATACATAGAAGCGGGTATTAAGTATAAATGGTATATTCTTCTTCCTTAAGTTCGTTGAGCTTGAAAAGTTACCCTAAAATATATTTCATTAAATAGTTTCTTACCAACAAAAATCTTTTGCATGGGTGTAGACTGCTTTGGTTTTTGTCTCTTGGCAGCAGGTGAAGGCTAAATTTAACAAAAGCACAAGAAGAATAACGAAATCATTCACAGTTGAAATTTTAATATGCAAGCATAAAACATTATTGATCAGAAGATTCACATTAAATAGCACACTTGTGTTTGAGATAACTAATGCCAATGAAAATTTGTGAAGGACATTATTCAGTTAGGCATATCTTTATAGAGAAAATCACCAACGATAATTGGAAAAAAGATTCATATCTGAATTTTAGTCTCAATTCTGGTGTAACTGAAGAATCACTAGATTTGATTTAGGCAAAATTGCATTATAGATCCTTTATCTTAACAACAACAATTGTGACCAAATCTCATTATTTTTCCATGTCTGCTATCAAAAGTCATACTTGATCATTCATAAAGGTAAATTACATCCATCAAACAATATCTAAGTTGCACCAAAATAATAGCCAGAATTCCTAATCCATCAAAGTAACATCAAAATTAACATGATCATTTTCAGTTTTATCTAAGATTGTGGTCTCTTTGTTGACATGTACACAAATATGTAACAGAAGTGGACGGGGGATTAAGGTTGGTCCGAAAGTGTAAACGTATACAAAAAAAACAACTACATTTTTTAATACTTGTAGTTTATTGGGCATTTTTGGGCTACCAAGGATTAGCTTGTTTGATAAAATTATTCCTATTATACCCTCATATCTCGCTTCCCCCACTTCATCAATTTAACATCTCTCATCATTTAAATATTAAAAGAAAGTAAACTTTTCAACAACAAAAAATCTGCTCCTTTATTTTTATTGATCGCTTAGTGTTTGTGAAAATATTTTCTATTTTCATTCACTAAAATTTTGTTAATTTTACTTGGTAACAATGAGATACTAGACTCTTGAAGTGAACAATTGTGTGCATATTTTGGAAACAATGAAGATGTCAATAAGATTGTTAATATTATTTCCAAAAATGCATCACCCCTAACTAGCGTTTCATCTTCTATCTATCACAATAGTTTATTTCAAAAGTCTCGCATCTTCTTATGAGCAAGTTGAAATAAACACATCTTTTAGAAAATTAAAACATGAAATGTTTTCGCAAAAGTAAACACAGCCTAATTTACTCCTCTAGTCTCTCGTGAAACGTTTCAATTTCACCCTCACTCCTCAAAAGTTTTCCAACACTAATATGCAAACCGTAATTACTGGTATTTATTCCTAACTTGAACTGTTTTTAGCTAATCATTATCCATGAAGGATGGTATAGGTGATTATATATTATCTTGGATTAAAGTAGCCTTGGATTCCTCTCCCCTTCTAACTTGCTCATATACAAGTGTTGTTAATGTACTGGAGGCAACATAAATCATTGTCCTTTAAATTTAGATTTACGGCCACCATGTGTCATCTATTTCATTTTCAGAGTAAAGAAGTTTTTTCGGGAGTGAATGTAGTACCACAAATTCATCTTCAAACATTTCAACCATTTAACAATCATTGTATGGAAAATGTGAAAGATGATTAATGAAGGGCGGAAATGACAAAATGTAACCTTAAACTATCAAAATGACAAGTAAAAAAAAAAATAAAAAAATCTTTAAAACCATAAGTATTAAGGATCAGAGGGAGTATGATAAAAGACCCGCTGCAAATTTGTCAATCTTTCAACAGTTTGGAGTTAGAACTAATAACACTCAATAAAAGCAGCAATAATGAGATAGGTCTCATGCAAAAATGTCTTACAGTTGAGTTGTCTTCATCTTGATATTGTCTTCTACTTGGTTTAATGGCACACTTGGCTATATCTCCAGATTTGAGAAAACGTTGTACATCCTTCTTGGAATGGAATACATATCCACTCACTGGATCAATATAAAACTGTTGGAAGTGCAACCCGGTCATAATTTGTTTAAGTATCAAACTTTTTTAAACAATAATTGTAGGATATCACGCTATAAACCATATAGGCATTTGCAACTCACTATATTACGTAAGTATCCATCTTTTTTAATTTCTTAATAAAGACCTCCTTTTTGGAAGAGAGAGGACAGCAGATCATAACTCTAGCAAAACATAAAAAGAAATTTCATACCCAATCTTTCTTTATGCCACTTCTGTGCTTCCGAATATTTACTTCTTTAATCCATCCAGGTGGTAGATCCTCCACAATGGAATTCTCGCCTGCAACCTAGAGCATAGCAAAACTATAAAAATTAAATACTTGAAAACAAATTTATGAAGACAACCAGCAACTTCTAATAATAGTTAAAAGGATTAAATAGAAGCTCATCCAATAATCAATATCATGAAATCTATCATGTTATCTATAAATTTCTGCTCCTTTTTTTTCCCCATAAAAACACATGCATTGGAATTGCACTAACAGCGCACAACCCAAGTATACAAAAATCACAAAACAAAAACATACTAAAATTTACGCAACCTGAGACACAAAAACACCCTATAACGTGAAATACTTACAATATATAGTATCTAGCAAAAGAAACATGACCCAACCAACCACATAAAAATTAGGCCTTAAGCTGGGACGACCATTTTTATTTTAAAACAGCATTTTTATGGGAGGTTGCATTTTTCATGTTTTAATCAGTAAAAATTTCTTCATCGTGTTTGTACTTACAGGGTTATTTTCATGCCATGATCCTTTCTTTACAACAAGTAAAGTAAACAAAACAGCCGCCATAAAATTCTAGTATGATACTGGCTTCGTGCCCGACACAGTTCTAAACTTATAATTGTGATGTCATAGAATAGGGTAATGAATAGTGATGAGAATGGATCTTTAAATTTGATGGCGAAGTTCATTGATAACAAACAGAAAAAGAAAGGTAAAGATAGAAAAGGTATAGAGGTACACACATTGCTTGGAGAGTGCATGTTAGTGCATTTCTCTCCGTCCTTGCTTGGAGAATGCATGCTGATGTGTTTCTCTTCCCCCTTGTTTGGAGAATGCATGTTAATGCATTTCTCTTCCTCCTTGCTTGGAGAATGCTGGTTACTCTTAGTCTTTTTCTCTTCCTCCTTGCTTGGAGAATGCTGCTTACTCTTAGTGTGTTTCCCCTCCTCCTTGCTTGGAGAATGCTGCTTACTCTTAGTGTGTTTCCCCTCCTCCTTGCTTGGAGAATGCTTGCTAGTGCCTTTCTTCTTATTGGAAGAGTATTTTCTGTCCTTTATAGTTTCAAGATGTCGTAATACCTCAGGTTTGGAGTAGAATTTGTATGTATTTGATGGATCAATGTAACACTGTAACAGGAAAAAAAAAATTACAGTGAGTGATAAGTTACATCACTAATGTTCACAAATACATAACATTTTCATCCAGAACATTTAAAAGAAACTTTTACTTTGCCCTTTTTAATAATAGCCAGTATGTAATTAACTATTGAAGAGGATAAGTGCGAAAGAAGACAACACTAGATATGCCTAAAAAGTTGGTCAACATTAGATTAATAGAAAATAAATACCAACAAGGAGTACAAAATCACATGTTCGCATCTATCGAGAGTGTAGCTTCTATCAATGAATACAACCATTAAAAATACAAACTAATGTGAGCATGGTCTCTAAAGATATGTCCCAAAATCCAGCTCACCGATTTAGGACAACTTTTCACAGTCCATACACATGGGAAGAACAAAATTACAATTTATAATAGTATGTTACCATAAGTTAAAGTCGTGAACATTATTATGAATAAGATTTTAGATTGCAGAATAGAAGTTTCTTCAAGAGATGAATTTACATAAAATTTATTCATAATTCAAGGCCAGAAACTTTAGAACTTTGCATGTAGACTTAAAAGGTCAACCATACATTAGTGAAATGGATGATCTCAGAGGGGACTACAAGCTGGAATTTAAGCAACGAATGTTAAGAACTAACTATTGAAAACTGGAAAATTGCTGGTCTGATTAAAGTTGCCAATGATCAACAACAACAAAAATAATATCAAACGGCTACTTAAGAGAATCTATTAACCACCTTATATGCAGATCCCACAGCCGGACCACTTTGTCGGGTTCTAACTTCGATATCCCAGCCATTAGGCAACCATTCAGGACGTTCGTCAGCTTTCTCTGGAGTCTGAAATTATGATACATCAACCAAGTGACAAGTGAGAAAGGCATTAGCTAAGTAAGAGAATAAAACCTCCCAAGAAAAGAAAAAAAGTCTTGAAAATTTATCCTCACTTGTTGTTTAGAGTTGCGTTTTGTGTCATTGTCAATCCGTTTGTTGGTTCCTTCAGATTTTTTAACGTTTGGTTTTCCCATTTTCAAAAAGGCAGCTTATGCTGTCAAATAGAAAACAAATTTGGTTAAAACAGTCAAAGCTCAAAAGCATATCTCTAATGTCTACTTATTCCAATAATTCATTCCCTCTACCAGAAAACATGTATTCTAACCTATGAAGCGTAGACACAAACACTAGACACGACACTGACACATTTAATTTAAGAAAATGACATAATTGAATGTAATCACATGTGTGAGTGTCAGTTGCGGACATGTGCAGGTGTTGGACAGCCCCAATTTTACAATTTTTCTACCCAAAAAATAAAATTACAAGACAAACAAAAACCTAACAAACTTGTCACTCCATGAGGAAATTAGGGTCAACTTAGTCAAAATCGGAAAGTAATTCAACTTTCTGTGAAATAGATTTCCTCGCCATACACACAGAGAATGAATTTTTAAATAAATCATAAATAACAATAATAGAAATGAATCTAGACACAGGAAATGCATGGATTTCAACTAAAATATAATTCATCGCCATCAATTACTTTCCCAAACAAGTCATCAACAAAATGAAGAAAATAATATTAATAGTAATTGAAGGATATACAATAAAAAGTCTTGAACAAAAAAACATTGAGTATTATGAGTAAAACAGAAGCTAATCTTGAAATTAGGTAGTAGATGAATGAGTAATAATTACCCTAATTGAAAAGTAATTCCATGAAGAAATGAATGAATTGCAGGATCCGACTATTGGTTTTTTGTGAGGGAGAAGAAAAGGTGTGAGCTGAAGAGATTAGTCTTCGATTTCATTACTATGCGCATATTTGTTTATTTTATTTTATTTATTTTATTAAACTTTCTTTCTCAGTCCACGAATGAGGCTCTTAACCCACGTGTTCATTCAATCAAACTAAACCAAAACATTGAAATGAAATACTGCACGGGACACACTTTTTTTTTCTTTCTGTAAAAAAAAATTAATTTATTAATTTAACTCAATTCCCAATGCCAATATCTGTTGTTAAATTAACATTTTTATTTGGTTTGAACAAAAATTAATGATCAGTTCGAAACAGAAGTGCGTTAGGTCAGTTACTTGTTCAAGCACGCATCTTGCTCTTCGCAATGTTTACAGAACAGTTAACAACCGTTGATTTCAACCTACATGATTGCCTTTTCAAGGATGAGAATATGCTACTGTATGCTGGTAAGTTACATTAGTTTGTTAAAGTAACTTTTTCTTTCAGCTTTTTTTTAGGAAAGTAACATTATCTTTGTTAAAGTTGTTTATATACCTCTCAATTTTTCTGGATAAAATCTAATCTATCTATTAAACTTAGTTTGAAGATTCATTTTAAGTACTTGAGTGTGAATATGGTAAGATCTACATTACATTATCCTTTGTTAAATTAGGGGTAATTTATCCCTGATGATAAATATAATTTAATTTTAAAATAAAAAAGATAAAGATCACATGTTGAATTGGGAATGAAAAATGGTAATTGATTGTAAGAAGAAAAAAACATATCAATGAGGCATGCATTACCCAACGATAAATTGGGGGTAATTTACCCTAATGACAACTATGATTCAATTCTGAAACGAAAGAGATGAAGATCACATGTTGAATGAAGAATATCAAGAATGTTATGAAAACGGTGACTCGTTGTAATAATAAAAATGAAGGACATGAATTTTTTCTTTGATAAGAGTAAATTACCCTTAATTTATCAAGAGATGGCGTAGAAAAAACCAAATATACAAGGTCAATGGTAAAAGAACCTCAGCACCAAATTTTTACAACAAGATGATATCTGGATCTTTAGTGTAAATTTCATAATCTTTTTTTCAGGAAAGAATATAGTCTCATTTTTTGTTAAGAAAAGGAAAAAAAAATCTTATTATGTTATCGTTGTTGTTTTTTTGATATAAAACAATCGACATTCATTCATTCTTTCAAATCGATAGAGTACATTGATGCAATACAAATTTGCTAAAAACAAAAAGGATGAATTTGTGAACAAACTCACAGCATGGATGCTAATAGCATAAAACGCAAAGTACATAAGCCGACAAATATAACTATATTAAAATCTCCGGAATAGTCATGTCTCCGGATCTGCAACGTTGATGACGCCAAAGTCATTGGTTGGATCTGCACTGGATCGAAGCTTATCTGACAATCTGAACCGAACAAATACCTAAACAAGAGGGAAAAGACAACCAAAGTCGCACAAAGACGACAAACAAAACAGCGTCGCACTAAGACGACGAAATCACAAAAGGGAAAACTAATTCGATGTGAAAATCACTCATTTAAATAAAAGGGAAGGAGAAAAGCGATTTAGAGGGGTGATTTAAGGTAAAAAATTGACCCGAAATCACCTCTCTTTAGTGAATGAAGGAGAAGAAATTGGGGTTTCAGCTGACGTTATCGTTGTTTCTTATTTATTTGAAACCTCTTCACTTCTAAAATATGCTTACCCACGCATGACTAATCAAATAAATTTAATTTATTTCATATTCATTTATTTATCAATTCTTTCTCTTTGTGTCATTATTTTCTTTTTCTTTTATTTAATCACGTCTCATGTTTCAAGATCTACTTGAATGTTTGAGAGGAGAGGGCTTTGAATAAAGAAGAATGAAGTGAAAAGAATAAAGAGTTTTGGAGGATTTATTTCCTCTCCACGATACAAAGTTCCATCCATTTAAATGAGGAAACTCAAAAAATACTATATTGTAGGAAGATTTTGAGAGATTTAAATCAATTTGTTCCCCAACAATTATGGGGAGCAAAAGAGGGTAGGGATCGGTATTGGTGGAAGCAATGGTTTTTTTTGAAATTGAATCTACGTAATAGAAATCGATCTATACTTTAAAATATGGCTTTCTAGAAATTGATCAAGGATAATCACATATGTTGGATCAAAATACGGTAGGAATCAACATTGGTGGAAATAATCAATGTTATTTTTAATTTATTTTTCTATCAAATTATGCCTGTTTGTCGTCCTCCTTTTTCTATTCTATGTAATATTGTTGTGTGTTTGTTCAAAATATTGTGCTGGTGTGGAACTTTATGTCAGAGATCTACAAATTTTAACCTTTCTTTGACAAAAAAAAAAATCGACTTTTGAGTTAAGTGATTTGAACAAACAGATTGAATATAACGAGGTGAACAAAATTATTCGTGAACTTTAAACGAGTCTAACTCGAACAGAAAAAAGAGTTTGTGTCAACTCAAGCCAAGTTTCCAGTTGAATCGATCCTTATCGAATCGAGCTCAGCCAAGTTCGACTCGACTCATTTTCATCCCCAATAATTCACATTGTGGGTTTATAAACAAGCAGAGTCAGCGAAGTTCAGTGACTAAGAATTAGGGTGACGTAACTTCATTACTAAGAAAGTGTCCAAATGAAAGTGTTAAAAGATGACGTGAGCATTCCTTATCGAGAAGAATCTCACCAACACTCTTCTAATGACACCCACTCAACAATGATGTCATGTCACCTGTTTTAAAAAATCAAGAGTGTTAAAGAGATTGAAAGTTGAAATCCTCGTTTACTCGTTGTCAAAACACATAACCATAGACATTAGTCAAAATGATAGATTTTTTTTTATTTTTACATAAGAAACAATTGCATGTCAATCAGAGTTCGTTGGGTAAGTTTTGAGAAAAATAAATATTTAATATGTATACACTATTAGTATAAATACTTTTTACCTACTAATCATTGTATAATTAAAAATTTACAAATCTAATCCTAATTACTCATAAAATTACACATATGATTGGTTGTAATTTGCTACTAATGCAAAACATTTGATATTGACATTGCATAAAATTTAACTGAAAAAAATAAATAATAGAAACCAGTCTATAATTCTGATAATAAGGTTTTTATGCAAAATATTTTACATAAGAAACAACCACAAAACGGTAGTAAATTTATTATGGGTCTTCTTATGAAAAATAAGTAATTGGTGCATATAATATTTGAAAAGATATTCATATTTAGAGATAAATTTTTGAAATGTTATTATATTTATAAACAAACATAGTAACACATGTTCCTTGTTCTTGTGCGGTTGATTTTCTCACATAACTTATCACATTTATAGCAAATGATTGTTCACTGATAATCAAGGTTAATTCAAGCTTTGACGGGAGTTTGTTAGAACAAAAAAACATGGACGTTGGCAGTAATATGCCACGTTTGGTGATGATTTTGTTGAAAACAAAGTAGACGATTATAAACCACATGATGTACCACCACTAAGACCTCTCGTCTTTTTCTTCGCATGTCAAAGTTCTCAAGATGCATCTTTCGGATTAATAAGTGTTGTTTTGAATGCAATTGATGATTTACATAGTCAGTTAACAAATAAACCGTTGATTGAAAAGGTAAATGCCATTTGCATGGCTCACAGCTACTCTCAATGACAACAATTTTTTTGTTCCCATCTGATTGTTGAAGGTTTATTCTTGGGAGGGAAAGTAACATCAAATGGATATAATTGACTGGAGTGGTTGGGGTGTTGACACTCATTCTCATGATAAACACATTTTCGTTTTAGTTTATGCAGGTGATTTGTTTGGTTGAATGGGGTATTTAAACAAATTTTACCATTTGGGTGTAATAAACACAAACACAATGACATATTTGAGGTGGCTTGTTGGTGCCATGGGATTAGCCGCCCAAGCCTGGTAATATCAAAGTTTATTTTCGTTAAACTAATATGGTGTATGTCTATATTTCAAGTTTTATTGTCTAATATTTAAATTTATTTAATTTTCTAGTTTCATCATGTGTATGTCTTATTTCGATCAACAAAATTCATCTTGTGGCTCTTAAAAAAATGAATTATCTTGTAGATGAGCAAGTTGAATGATTAATTTCCAATACAACTTTTCCACCAATGAAACAATTACAACAACTCTCGTCAACCACATACACCACTGGGACATTACAAATCAATCATGCGCGAGAGTTAAAAGCATTTTTTTTATTTTAATCAAGCTTAAAAAATACCTATGTTTGATTAAAAAGGTAAAAAATATAAGGTTAAATATGTTTTTGGTCCCTATAAATATGTCAACTTTTCGTTTTAGTCCTTTTAAAAAATTTCTTCAACTTTTAGTCCTCCAAAAGTTTTTTATTTTCACTTTTGGTCCCTCTTTTAAAGTAAACTCATATGTAGAATTCATATTTTTGAATAAAATTTTGCAGAAAAATTGATAATAATATAAGAATCTCTCCAAAAAAAATTAGAATTTTTTAACTTAACATGAATTAAATATGAATTTATATATTTTTACGGTTAAAAATTCATATTTAATTTATGTTTAGTTAAAAAATGATAATTTTTTTTAGGAAAGATTTTTACAATTTTTTACACATTTATGCAAAATTTCATTAAAAAATACAAAAATTAACTTAAAAATAGGGACTAAAAGTAGTGATTGAAAATTTTACAATGACTAAAAGTTGAAGGAAAATTTTAGAGGGACTAAAACAAAAAATTGATAAATTTATAGGAACAATGAATATAAATTTATTCAGAATTAAATGAAATAAAGCACAAAGGAGGGAGATTACTACATATGCATATGGACTTGACTCATTTGCAAGGCCATAATTTTAACTTCTACCATCAATATGAGATCTATTTGGTCGATGATCCTTAATCAAATCTATAAGCATTGCCTGACCAGACCATATCAAACTCTGATGTCCAACTCATCTATAAATATCAACTTTCAATTTCAATCCTTCAATTTTTTTTTCTTTTCGATTTTTAATTCTTATAGATTTTATGTTCTCAATTGTAGTCCCTACATTTTTATAAAAAGTCCATGTTAAACCATTTTTTTTACGACATATCATCCGTCAACAAATCAGAATGTGAATTAAAATAATTTTTATTTTGAGAAAACCTGACCCCGAAGATGTCAAAGAAATTAGGATATACTAGTATCCATAACCCACTATGTAGATAATTTCTACAATGATATCTGTACAACCATTTTATTATAACATTTTGACAACTCTCTCATACTCACATTATATTTTTATTCTTTCTCATCCTTTATCTCTCTCTATTGTTTTGGACTAATAAAAAGGAAGAAAATAAAAGTTGTCATCAAAATTGTACATATATGACTACTCACACCCATTATAACTCTCGTTACACCCATAAATGACAGTAACATCCTTAAATAAAATCCAATTCACCCTAAATCTTTGCAATTGTTCTCTCCTAAACCCTTCCTTCATTGTTATCTTCTCTCCCAAAACAGTACTTCTCGAAGCAATTTTGAAACAACCAAGGTTAGAAAATTGTGTTTTGATTTGGTTTTTTTCCCTCATTTCAATTCATGCCATTGTTGTGTCTTTTGCGTTTGATTTATGCTTTCAATTTGGTATGCACGTTCCTGCGTTTTCCAATTTCTACATCGCGGGTTTTGTGGGTGCAGAGGAAAGCGTGAACTAATCTCACGCAGACACGTGAACTCAGATTAGGTGAACACCAGTTTTAATTTTCTGTGTGTATGGGTTCTTTGATAAGGAAATCCAGCGTGATCGTTAATTTAGATCACATATCTTTTTTGAAAGTAAAATTTCTCTTCTACTACCATCAATTTAGAGTTTACCGATGAAGGTTTTAGAGTGGAAGGGTCATAATTCACATTATAACAATTCTCTAAAATCTTAGGGTTTTGTCGATAAAATTGCGCCTCTTTCGAAATCTCATTGATGCATGACTGAATTAATGAACAATTCTTTATTCAGGTGAAGTTGTTCGTGCGATTTTCAAATTTTTGGTGAAAAATGGCTTTGCAAGAGCAACTAGATAGGTTTAAGAAACAGCAAGAGAAGTGTCAATCGACACTCTCGAGCATTGCGTCGAGCAAAGTTGGTAGCAGAAAACCTAATACTCCGGTGGTGGCTGCAAATGCATCAGCAAATGGAAGAAATTCAAAAAATGGTGTTAAATTCTCAAGTGACACTGAGAGGCTTCAGCAGATTAATAATATACGTAAGGCTCCCGTTGGTGCTCAGATGAAGCGTGTCATTGATCTATTGCTTGAGGTAATTTTGGGGTTTCTCATTCAATTCAATTTTGTTGTTTGTTTTTTCATTTATTGTTGGTTACTGGCGGTGTTATTGTAGTGATTTCGATGCATGAGACGAGGGAAAAAAATGAATTTTATTAGAATATAATGCACTCATTTTACATATCCTATGAGAAGCCTAGCTGTTAAGTTTGAGGTTAATTGAGCCGCTATAGCTCAAAGTCACCAATTGCAAATTGAAACTAATATGTTTGGTTGGACAGTGAGTTTGACGAAATCACTGTGGGGCTGTGATTTTGTTGAAGCTTCAACATGTAGCTTTTGCTGAAATTGCTGTTACACACTGTGATTTTGTCAAACTCACCGCCCAGCCAAACATAATAACATATTGAGAACTTAATTTTAGAAGCAAAAACTTTTTTTTATTGTTTGCAAATTAAGCCTACAAGGTCAGGTTATGACTTAATAGTAGATGACATAAAGGGTTAATTTGTTCAAATTCCAATCCTGCCACAGGTTCGTTTACATATCACTTATGTAGAATGGTGTGGTACGTAGTTTCAAAATTGTATTCTGTAAACATTGATTAAGAGTATTTTTTTCCATAACAATCTACAAGATGCATCGGTATGCTTTACTTGCAGTCATCTTCCAAGATATTTTGGGGTTTGATGGATGTTATGTTGGTTCTCTTAAACTGAGTTGAATTCTTATTTTGAAGAGCCATGTTACTTAAGATAGCTTACCAATGAAAGTCCACTATTAAGAATTGATTCGTCAAAACCATATTGATTTGGTGTTTCGGTTTGCTGATAGACACGACAAGCTTTTACACCAGAGCAAATAAATGAAGCATGCTATGTTGATATGAGGGCTAACAAAGATGTTTTTGAGAGTCTGAGGAAAAACCCCAAAGTAGAATACGATGGGCAACGGTTCTCTTACAAGGTAACTTTTACGGGTTCATATATCTTAACAGTTTTATATTTAAATACTCCTTTAGCAAATAACTTATTCATCTGTTGTTTGTTTTTTGTCTACAGGCAAAGTATGGCCTTAAGGAGAAAAGCGAGCTTCTTCAACTTATACGCAGGTATCCAGAGGGCCTTGCTGTTTTTGACCTAAAGGATGCCTACCCCAATGTGATGGAAGACTTGCAGGTAGAATGACTTTTGTTAGGGCTGTTTTCTTTTCTTTGAAGACCATTTCCAGGCGTTGTTTTTTCAGGAGAAGTGACTGTTTTGTTCATAGATATATGTTGATTTTCATTTCTCAAAGATTGGACTTTTGTCTGGATAATGTGTTTCGTAAGAAATATTAACTGAAACACTATACCCTTTTGAAGAAGATCAAATGTTTTATGGGTAATATAATAACATTGCACATGGGTGGGTTTTATAAAATCATTTTTCCACCTTTTCCCAACCCTTGGCATTAAAACCGTTGCCATTATTATAAATTAAGGTTAATACTGAGGAAATTGAAACATCTTTTAATTAGCCATTACAAAATCTTGCTCCGTAAGGTGCTGTATGAAATGTGGTTCAACCTTTCCTGCTACCTTGTTCATTCACTTCCTATTCATTTGTTTTGTTTATTTTATAAAGATCTTCTCTTTGCTTACATTCTCATTGACGTTTACATGATACCGAGACATTAAGGGAAGAGTGATTTTTTTTAACGTTTTTCTTGAAATATGGAAACAGATATTAAAGATGGAACTATTAGATCATATTCCTTAGTGATGGGTGATGTTTTTGCAGAAGTGAAGAGTCAAAATCTTGTACATAGTTGTCTTCTCAATGAATAGGATCTCATAATGATATCTTTTTGTAGGCTTTGAAAGCTGCAGGGCAGATTTGGCTGCTGTCCAACTTTGATTCACAGGACGACATTGCATACCCGAATGACCCCAAAGCAAACATTAAGGTGGATGATGACCTAAAGCAGCTGTTTCGGAGTATTGAGTTGCCTCGTGATATGATTGATATAGAGAAGGATCTTCAAAAGAATGGAATGAAGCCTGCTACCAACACTGCAAAGAGGAGGAGTGCAGCACAAATTGATGGCGTTTCTTCCAAGCCCAAGTCCAAGTCTAAGAAGAAGAATGAAATCACCAAGAGAACCAAGCTGACCAATGCCCATCTTCCGGAGCTTTTTCAGAACCTAAAGTAAACAACAACTCCTGAATAACTCACTGCAAGTGAAGTATTTGTTCAAGTAGATAATTTGTTAGCTTAAGCTAGATCAGCAGGTTGAAAAATATTCAGGAGGTTCTTATTGCTCTGCCCTACTTTTGATATTTGTTTTTAGTTTTTATACATCAAGGGTGTAAGCAAATGGTGGACTGGTGTAATCTAATAACAATTCTAGAAATAAACTGTGAAACTGTGTATACTAAAGCCTTGTTTAATATTTTATTTTTCGGCCTGAAACTATCAGGAGTGGGTTTGGTTGAAAATACCTTAATTCACACTGCAAGACATAAATTCTCAGTCTACCTATTATCTTAATCAGTTTTATTACTATTACTGTTGGCATATCTGGAAAAATTCTAATAATCAAATGGAATAAAAAAAATGAAAATAAAATGTGAGTAATGTTTGCTACACAATTTACTTTGACAGATAGATCAGAGGTAGCAGACTGAAGCAGGCTTGCATACCATAGATAGAAAAACAAACTCGAAAAATAAATTCTTAATCACGGTAAGTTGTGGTATATTTTTTACGAAAGAAAAAAAATTGGGCGATGAATGGAATGTTCAAATGCGTGGCACACAAGAACGAGAAGTTTGACCCCTTACTATAACCTATATTTGTGTTTATAAGTAAATAATAAAATCAAACTAAAAAAAAAAGATATACCATTGTTTCAAGACTCAAAACCGCGTCCAAGACAAGTTCATGACGTTGGATGTTAGACACCAAGTTAAGTTCATGAAACCCTCTTTGCACATGAAAATTAGTTACATTATATTGAACCTAAGTCTATGTGTTGGGACACTATCCCCAACCTTAACAACTAACGTGCAATAATTAGAAGAAGTCCAATTTGCAAAGGAAGAATATAAGGCGTGGATTTAAATAAAAATAAAAATGAAAGGCGTTGTTTACACCAAACCTGGTCCACACGTTTTGTGATGCTGATGAACCTTAACATCATCTCTCACTTTATTATTGGGGAAGCATGCAATGCATTAGCGAGCTAAAAAGGCAGTGAAAATTGAAGCCAGTGAGAATTATGAGTTTTGCAATGCAATGCTCAAGCCATGCCTATTCTTTTTTCACCCCAACACCTCTATCTTTTCCTTTACAAGGTCAGACAGTTACTTCAATTTCCTCATTAGTTACCGCATGCATGCATTGATTCGAGTTTATCCATTCTTTTGAATTTCTTTTTCAGCTTACCAATGGAGTGGATTCAAGAGCCAACCCAAGAAGAATCAGATGAGAGTACTTTGTGGTTCAGACAACCAAAGCTCCAATCTGGCTTCCCAGAGGAAAAGGTATATATACTCTTACTCTTATTTTTATAATGTTATTACTGTATGTATTAGGTTTGAATTCTCCATTTTCATGTCATTAAGATTATGAATATGATTAGTGTTTTAATTTCGTGTAGAAGAAAAGTTGTGGAACACATTTGTCTGCTAAAAGCAAAGGAGGAATTATCTGAAGAGGAAGAGAATGACATGCTTGATTATTTGTACACTACCCAGTATCAAATGGGTGGTATTATTGCTATTTCATTAGGTAAAGTTTGGGTTAGTTTAAATAGGAGTATTTGAAACACTCTCTTTCCAACACTCATTTTAACAACATTGAATTGGGTCTCACTTAAGGTGAAGAGACCCAAATGAATTTCACGTAACAAAAGAGAGAATGATAGAGTAAGTGTTGAAAAAAGAGCATTCTTAGCACTTCTCTAGTTTAATTTTCCATTTATTATTGTAAAAAATAAGGTTAGTTTAATATTTAGGTAAAGTGACCAAATGTAACATGTCGAACCACCTGTCTTCGGATTACCAAGACACCTTCTCTTGGGAACACGAGAGTTATAAGATCCAGAAAGAAATAAAGGACTCTACTATGTGCTATATAGCTTACGTGTCTTGCATTGCTTAACTATATGTCTAGTTTTTATTTATTTATTTATCTGGTGAAGGAGCTCTTTTTCATATGATGATGACCTTGTTGCTCCTGCAGGGCGTGTTTCTGCTCAGAACCCTGACCACTATACTCATGCTGTTTACATGCGGTTTCAGAAAAAGGAAAACCTTGAAAAGTTCTATGAAAACTCCTTTTACTTGAAGGTTCTCAAGGATCATGTAATGACTTACTGCCATGTATGCACCAACATGTAAACACCGATTCTCTTTTCCTTTATTTTTCTGTTACTCTCAAGTCAACCTCCTTATGAACCTTTTGACATGGACCTTTACCGATTTTGTTTTAGGGATTAATTAATGTGGACTACGAATCTGAAGTCGATGATGACATGATTTATATATTTCGCAAAGGAGAGGTTAGTACTGATTTACTCTTCCTCTTCTGGATCGATAAATTGAAGGGTTCATCAAGTATCAATGCTCAATCATATTTGACCATAGAGGAGTGCTAACATAACTCTCTTTTCAACACTCACTCTCTCATTGGATGCAATCAACGTGGATCCCTTCACTTTATGTGGGATCTATTACAAAATTTCATTTAATGAGAAAGTGAGTATTAGAAAAAGAATGTTGCTAGCACGCCTCTTTGGCCATAACCTAGGGGCAACAGATTTTACGTTCATCACAAATTGTGTATTAAAATGAATATAGTTGCTCCTGGTTCTAGGTATTTATTCCTATATACTTCAGTCTTGGGATATAAGTGTTATCAACCGCTAATCGTGGAAAAAGTGGTCTGTTGAAATTCTGCTACACAATAGTCCTATCTATAGCGCCACTATAGCTGCTATTAGCCAACATTTTGTACTAATAACACATCACATAACAATAGTAATTTGTTCAAATTCCACTGGATTGTAGTGCTATAGCACCGCTATAGCCGCTATTTAACAACACTGCTTTAGATCACTGATTGAATACCCAATATTTTATTCTAACAGTAATTTTTTGGGGGGTGGGGGTCTGGGGTGGATCAAATGAATTTTGTGGCCAGGAGTTCAGCCATGGAGTGGAATTTGTTCTTTTGATATCATTTAATGAGGGTATCTTAGGTAACCAGGCGGAGCATGCACTGACATCTCTGGCAACAGTGATGTTGGAATCTCCTTCCTTGATAGTACAATTTACACAAGGTGTGTTTTCAGTTCCACCAACATTTATTCAGATGTTGCCTTGTGTTAGCCGTTGTGTAATTAGATCTTTTAACATGGTTTGTTGGCTCATCAACAGTTCATTGTTTTGACAAGGATTGTATGAATAAAATCATTTCCAGTATGTTTTGATTTTCTACTCGAGTTATTAATATTTAATTGTCAGGTTTGAATTTCAACGAAAGCTCTAAGGAGTATACTCATGGAGTAGTGATACGATTTCGATCAGGTGATCCCAATCTCACGGTTTATATCTGATTTTTTTCCTTCCAATTTGGTTGTGCTAACCCATTCTGGCGTATTACATCATCTTCTGCAGTTGAGGCCTTCGAGATATTTATACGCAGCCAAGAATACAAAGATGTAAGGAATCTCTATTTTTTAGGTTTCTTAAAACATTATTTTATGCTTAGGTTGTTATTTGTGACACAACTTTTGGTGGAAGGTAGCTTGTTAAATGGGAAATGAAATGCTTCCCTTTCCCGTAACTATATAACTCAGGATATTTGTTTGGGGATCATGCTATCATTTCCTCTTGGTAAATGACACGATTCTAAAATGTTCGCTGACACTTTCATTTTTACTCGAGAAAATTTTCATTTTGATAATATTAATTTTTAAATGAACTTCTAATGAGCAAAATTGAAATATAATTTCCCGGAGATAAATACATTTTACAAAACTGAAATGATAACTCCTTCAAAAAAAAAAAAAACTGAAATAATAACTGCGTGATTATATCTTGACGAGAACAAGCACAACAAGGATATAAACTAAACTATATTTGGATTTGCTAAACAGGTATGGATATCTAAGTTCCAGCCTATTGTCCTGAAATCACTATCTCTTCATTTCTCTGTTGATCCAGTGGGAACTGAGCTTATGTAGTGAGGATAATTTATGTAAGTTGTTAACTCACTTGCCATGTGCTTCAAGTGGCAGACATATTTCTCGTATTTATTCCAAATGCTCGCAGGTTTTCTACATGAAATGTGACTTGGTTTCCTCTTCTTTTTAGGAACAAGGAATATATGGTTATTTCCTGCTTCTATTTCCACTCGCATGTTCTTTTGGCTATGAATGAATTATGACTAGTATTGACGCCAACGTTTTGAAACCCAATTGCCATAGGAGAGATTTTGTTGCTTATTTGTGTATGTGTATTTTCTTAAAGCTCAATGTGTCTGGTCCTGCTATCTGTTTATTGTTTCGGGTCAAATATTATGTTAATGTCAAAATCAAACCTTCAAGGTACACTTTTAATATAATTCAGACACCTAACAGTGTAACCTTTGCAATATAATTTTATTTTGGCAATTTAGAATAACATGCATGCAATACATCATATTTTTCTATTGGATCAAGTACAGTTTCTTTATATTTGAAAGGCTAGAGTCTTGATTCTCTCAAACTTAATCTATTCTATACATCTTTGCTATGAAACTTATGTACTCTATACGGGAATCCTGCAAAACCTTGTATAACTTGATAAGCAGCTGATTGCTAGACAGTTGACCACTTGATCAGTTATGAAGGGGGTTTGGACCCCCCGGAACATCTCGCAGAGAAACTCCATAAATTGGGTGGACCTCCTCTGTGTCGGGTCCCTGTTGTGTGTTTGTATAGAAATACAATGAGCCTGAGAAACGCTGAAAAGAGCTTCTCTTTTCTGACTGCTCGATTCCTTTACTCATCCATCTTGATCTTGTGGCCTCACCGCAACTCGAGAGCTGGCTAGTCATCAGCATGATCATTAAGATCAGAAGGAGGAGTCTTGAATATTGAACTGTCATGACTACTGTCTTGTGAGGAGACTGAAAATTCTAAATAGCACAGTAGGAAAGAGAAGGGATGAATTTAGTTTGTTCCCTTATGCAATAATCACCCTTTAATATGAGGTCAGAGAAACTGTATCAAAGATAGAGCCAAAACTAAATTAAATTTAACCAAATGGCGAAAGTGCCCATCGTTCACATAGACAGATTTGCAGCCAGATCATTGACTAAATTGGCTGACAGTTCATAGAAGATAAAGCAGTTGTGCTTATTTTGCACAGTTGCGGATGTCCAGGTATTTTGATTTTGGCCAACTTGTTGGAATTTCACTCAAATAATCCAAATAGCTTAACTTTAAGAATAGTTGGGAGAAGTAGATGCTGCCAAATTAAATTGAGTCTCTTATAAAAACTGAGCTTTCCAATAATACTGTCCAAAGTTGAAAGGATCCTCTTTCGTCCTTTTAGCTGTGGTGGAGTGCCAACTTAAAACACTGCTTGCAAAAGGATGAGACCATTGACTTCTCTAGCAAACAGGTCTGTGATGTTTATGTACATGTTATGAATCTGGCACATTTAAAGTGAACAATTCACTTTTTAGAGTATAATATAAATCATTGATAAATTAAAGTTAAACAACCACTTTGGTCCTTAAAAGTGTAAAACATTGTTACGTTGGTTGCTAACTAACGAAATCACAAATAAATTTTCCACAGTTCAATCTGTTAGTCACTTTGGTCTCTACCGTTAACTAAAGACGTTTAACTCCGTCAAAAACGTTGAGGTGTGATGTTTTATCCCACTGTAGAAGTTGTCATGTTGATGTATAAGGGACGAAATTGAAAGAAAAGTGTTAATTTTCCTCCCTGCAAAACACTCAATCTGAAGTAATCCATAACTCTAAATTCCTCTTTTCTTCCATTTCATTCTTCGATTTTCAACTAAATTATTTGATCTTCTTCATTTTGTATTAGCAAGAAAGCCTTCAATCTCAATTTCACGCAAGCCAATCTTCTCACCAACCCCAACACCACCTCGTATACTGTAAGACCCTTCAAATTTCATACGAGTTCTTGAAAATAGTCTCTTTCATTCATCTGCATCCATGTGACCATCATCATCCGTGGTAGAAGAAAACGTTACACGTTAGTGTTTTTTCACGACGCACGTGGTTAACAACAACAACTAAACCACATTTTTTAAATAGCTATACCAACAATTCAAAACTTTAAAACAGATTTCACTAATCTCACAATATATATCAAATTTATATATTTTTTTTTTATCATTTTAATTAAAAAAAAGTATCACATATAATCTGTGAAGCCTGGATACGATACGGCTGAGATACGTTAATAAAAAAATTATATAATTAAATGTACAATATAATTATAACCATTTTTTTAATATGCAAATATATTAACAAACAAAAGAAACCAGTCATAGACTTATAGCACATCAACATAAAAATAATATTGACGATTAAGAGAGTGATGATTAGTCAATTGCATACACAATATATCTCAAAAAGAGCATCATCAGTGTTATACTATATTCGTTAGTGCTATACTTTATCGATCCAAAAAAGAACACATCAGTACTCAAGAGTTAAGTTATTTTAGTTAACATTAATTGGGAAATATTGGGGTAGGTATCAGTGCATGATAATTATCGGATACTCTCCAGATACATATCGGAAAGTATCAGATAATTATATTTTAAAAAATAAAATTTAACCATTGGATACTCTCCTGATGTGTATCGGGAAGTATCGGACAGATATCGGTGCAAAATACGCAGGGGATACAATACGTCATCCATGTTGAAGTATCGGGGCTTCACAGCGTGTAAACATAGGCCAATTGGTAGCTACAATGACAATTTTATACAAGGGTTGGGTTCAAATCTTCAACTTTCAACTTCTTCACATTTAAAATGTGTGAGCAACGACTACTTAACAAATTATTATTCTTGCATAAACTCTCACCCAACACATTATTCTTACACCCAACCAATATAAATATGACACATGTTATTAACTTGAAAAAAAGTGTGATTTTAATTAAGGAAATGGAAACATAAATGGTGGTGGGTGGTTCTTGTCGGTTAAAGAAAGTGGAAAAAGGAGAGAGAAATATTAAAAATAATGAGAAAAAATTCTGATACTAATTCTTTTTATTATTTTAATGAGATGTTTGATTTTAATTAGTTGAATGTAAGAATGATGTGTTGGGTAAGAATTCACGCAAGAATTTAAAAAAAAAAAGTTATCCAAAAGCACTATTTTATTGTTAAAGAAAAATAATACTTCATTCCATCACTATAATCCACACCTATAAAATTTGTTAAAAAATAAATAAAAATCCACGCCTGTAAAAGAAAACCACCTTTGTTCTATACCGATACGAGGTCAACTATCACCACCCAAGAAAACTCAAGTGTCACAAGCTTTGCTCCCACATGCAAATCCACGCCTAGTGTTTATGTTCTTAAAAAAACTATGACTAATTTTGAAATAATGGAGGATTATGTGAATCATTTAAGGTTAGAGTTACTTTTCGGTTATGATGATTATGAACAAAAATCTTAAGTTGGTGATTAAAAAATCAAAATATTAGTAGAATTCAATAAGTCATATTAACTTGTGTCCAAAATGCAGAATTAAAAAATAAATTTTATATTAAAAAAATAATTTTTGAAACTTTTAAAATATCGAATGCACAATTTCAAAAAAAAACTTTTACATTTGGTTTCTTAATTTATGCCCCAAAATTCAATTAATTATCCTATGTTTAATAATATCACTTCTACAATACCATTCGATGAAGATATGTATTCTTTTGAATAAGTTAAATTAGTTTTGGAGAGAATCAAACCTGATATATTGAAGAGGTGCATACTTCAAAGTCTCAAGTCAATATCACTAGACCAACACACGATGAAGATATATTTTATTTTTCAATAAGATTAAAATATGTATTTGGTATATGCAAATATAACAAATTCAGATTTTGGTCTCTGTATTATTTTTTTTTTTAAGTATACCGGTGTAATTTTTTATTTTATTTTTTTGGTTAAAATTCTTGCTTATTTAACACATTTCATCAGCCATGGCACATGCTGGTTGTGAATGAGCTGAGCAATATGATGATGAATACGGAGATGAGTTTGGGTATGAGTTTTTGTTGGATTTTTCTGGGCAGCAAGATGAACATGATGGATGAATTTCTATTGATAAAAATTGTTTATTTATTTTTAATTAAAAACGTTTATTTCTTTTTTATAAAAAAAATAGCACAGTCATCAACATATCCTACATGCTGAAATTCAAGTTCTATTGACAGGTGTAAAGTTGCGTTGGGATGCGGGATATAGAAAGCTCGTATGTTACTTCGACTATCTTCACGTAGTGCAGTTGGTAATGAAGGAGACTACAAGATTCTACCGTTATGCAGATTTCTTAGAACTCATCCGCGCATATCTTGGTTTGGATTGATCTATTTTCATTCATCATATCCTTCGAGAAGGGAATTCTTGAGCTGATATTCTTGCTAAGATGAGAGCTAACAGAGTTCAGTTTATCTTATTACTGCCAATAAACTTCCTATGTTTCTCATTGTTTTGCATCAACTTTACTATGTGATGTCTTAAACATATCTTTTTCAAGGACTTAATTTATTTTCGTTTTTTGTTCCCTTTTCTCATGTAAAAAAAAAAAAAAAAGAGCCAGCATTTTCTACATCATAAAAAATTGGACACATGAGCTAAAATCTCACACAAAGGACTTTTTAAAAACAATTTTTTTTCAAGGGCATGTTTCAATTTTTTTAGTAAGAATCAAAATCCAAACTCACTGTATTTAAATAAATCAAATGCACATTTTCACTTTTTTTTAATTACATAGATAGCCGAAGTTTGGATCACTCACCATTTTACTGTTGTTGTTGAGATTTGACTTTTGAAAAGAATTACTAACTTAGTCTTTACTAAAATAATATTAATTATGAATATAATAATGTCATAACAAAATATTTATTGTCGTGTTTCAATAATACCATCCAGTCTAACATGTGTAATATTGCACATGTTAATCTAACTAAAAGTGGATTTTTTTTATTGAAAAACAACAAATTATTTATTGAAAATATACATATTTAACATTAAATGTACAAATTTCAATGCAAACTTACTTTCTCAAACTTCTTTAACATGTGCAGATTTGCACATGAAAGAAAAACCCTATCATCAAATGTAATTGCATCAAATTGAAATTACACCACCGGTGACCAAATTCGATTAAAAATATGATATGAAATCGTACTGAATTATACGTACTCTCTCTATTTCAAAATAATGTCGCAATCAATCATTTTAGCCACGCCTAAACAATTTTTACGGTTAATATTTTTAAAATATTTATCGAGACAAATTGAACAACATCTTCCATGCTAAAATTTGTATTTATATACTAGTTAAAAAATATGGTCAAAGTAAGTTATGTGAATAATAAACATTGTAAAAATGTGATAGGTATTTTTAACCGGAACCGGTATAATAATAAGATTAAAGCAATATAAATGTCTTGCGTTTTTGTGTCAAAAAAAAATGTCTTGCGTTTTATTTGTCATTTATATCGATAATATTTTTTTTGGATAGATTTATATCGATAATATTTGAATAGGTAAAATTGTTTTTTGAATAATGACAACTTTTCAGGCTATCAAAATTGGTGTATAATAATAGGATAATAAATCAACATAAATGTTTAGTCAAAACAAAAATAAGTAAGACGAATATCTTACGTTTTATTTGTCTTTTCTAATTTTATTTTGTTGACCAAATTTATCCTTTATAATTGATAACAATTGAATATGTAAAAAGAATAGTTTGAATAATGACAAGTTTTTAGGCTATGGTTCCTTCCATAAGAATGTACGCGTATATCTACATTCTCACATATAGTCTATGAAAGGCATTAGATTACATAATAAACGTTGTAACCAAGTTTTACACACCCCTCAGTAGCAACAATGAACGCACTTTCCTTTCTAACCCTTTGTTTCATTGCTTCTTTTTCTCATGCGCTAAACAATGGTTTTAGTGTTGAACTCATCCACCGCGATTCTTCAAAATCACCATTCTACCAACCTACACAAAACAAGTACCAAAAAGTTTTCAATGCCGCACGTCGTTCTATCAACCGTGCTGATCATTTCTACAAAAATTCACTTACAAGTACACCTGAATCAACTGTAATCCCTGATAATGGCGAGTATCTCATGACCTATTCAATTGGTAGCCCACCATTTAAGTTATATGGCATTGTTGATACAGGTAGTGACATTGTTTGGCTTCAATGCGAGCCTTGTGAACAATGTTACAACCAAACCACTCCTAAGTTTAAACCATCAAAATCATCAACTTACAAAAATATCCCATGTTCATCTAACATATGTCAATCTGTGAGAGATATCTCTTGTAATGCCCAGAATTTTTGTGAATATACTATTGCTTATGGAGATCATTCACATTCACAAGGAGATCTTAGTGTTGATACTCTTACATTAGAGTCCTCTACTGGCAGTCATATTTCATTTCCTAAAACTGTGATAGGATGTGGAACCGACAATACAGTGTCGTTTAAAGGCGCAAGCTCTGGTGTAGTTGGCCTTGGAGGTGGTCCCGTGTCTCTTATAACACAACTTGGATCGTCAATTGGTTCAAAATTCTCTTATTGTTTGCTTCCATTTTCTCTTGAGTCAAACAGGACAAGCAAACTCAGTTTTGGAGATGCCGCTTTGGTTTCCGGTGATGATGTTGTGTCAACTCCTATAGTGAAAAAAGACCCCATAGTTTTCTACTATTTAACATTGGAAGCATTTAGTGTTGGAAACAAAAGAATATAATTTGGCAGATCTTCAAATGGTGGTGACGAGGGTAACATCATAATTGATTCAGGTACAACATTGACGATTTTGCCATCAAATATTTATAATAATTTGGAATCAGCCGTGGTAGAATCGGTGAAACTCGAGCGTGTTGATGATCCAAGTCAACAATTAAACCTTTGCTATAGTACCCCATCAGACAGATATAATTTTCCTCTAATAACAGCGCATTTTAAAGGTGCGGATATTAAGTTGCATCCTATTAGTACCTTTGTTTCCGTTGCTGATGGCATTGTTTGTTTTGCTTTTACTGCTTCTCCCGGCGTTGCTATCTTCGGAAACTTAGCTCAGCAAAATTTGTTGGTTGGTTATGACCTTAAACAAAAAACTGTGTCATTTAAGCCTACTGACTGTAGCAAAGTGTAATCATTCTTGAAGGCTTTGTTTACTTTATCAAAATCATAATCAAAATAATTTGCATTTTATGTCTTGTCTCTTTAATAACAAAGTTAATCCACATTAGGTTTTGTTCAATACTAGTATAATGATCCGTGCTTGGCACGACATGCATTGTCTAAAAAATCTTATGTTTTTTTTACACATTACAATAGGTATTGATATGATTTAAAAGAAAGTGTATTGATATAAACTGAAATAACAAATATATATTTAATTAGTACCGTTTTTAAAACAATTTTTTTGGGTTTCTCAAGAAAATATATATAAAATTTTTGTAACTATGATCTCAATCCAAAATTTTGGCCCCAAATATGGTATTTTATTAGAGCAATATATCACCCTTGAGTGATAAAGTAGGGAACATATGTACAATTAAACGTAAAATATAAAACTATAAATAAATAATCAGTATACTCTATTTTTGAAAGGAATAATTAGTATACTCTTAAAAAATTATGAATAATTAGCGTCGTCAACTGATGGTCCATGCAAATTCAATTCATCTGCCTCATTCTCCTATTTCTTATTGGTTAGCATGGTATCACATGCTATGGTCTCTTAGCATGGTATCAAAAGCTAATGTTCCATCCATCTTGCATATCACCTTCTTGCCCTTAACAGTTGTTCTAAATCCATTTGGTTCAGAAAATGATACCATGACCATCTCTATGACTGGGAAGGGGTCAATATTAATGGACATTTCTGAAACTTCTTTATCGCCTAACTTGAACCTGTCTTCCTTGATTAACTTTTAAACGGCTCTTCAAAAGATGATGTAGGTAGTCATGGTGTGATTATAGGAATTGTGCCATTTGACTTATCTCTTGCCTTTGATTGCCTTGGCTGGAGGGATTTTATGACCATCAAGTAACCGATGTCTGGTCAACTTTCATTATGTCAAAGACATACTCGATCATATTATCTAATGAAGTCTTATCCTTTTGCCTGACCTTAAGACAAGACACAAGTAGCTTTTCCCTTTCAGGATCTTAGATTTTAGAGCATCTTTCGTAGGATCGGATCGATTGATATATAATCATCGAATTCTTTCTTGTCAACAATGAATTCCAAGTGTAGGCCTCTCCCTCGGCCATCACGCCTCTTTTATCTTTCTTGAATGAACTGCTCCATGTGTGCTCCCCCGGAAGCCAATTCTTTCATATCATCGCAAGCTTTCCCAACCAACTTCTCTTTTAACCGTGGGTGCATGTCATGGTGATGACAATTGATGTATATTTAGCGTCAATAAATTGGACTTAACATTTTGCATATGTTTTTTTATTTTATATTTTTTATGAATCTATTGATGAAGACAACATGCGATTCATCTACTTGTTGTTTGAGATTCATCATATCGGTTGTTCTAATTTCTAGCTGAGGCCAATAGAATCGGTCATGGAAACAACTTCCGATTAATATTAATAAAATTCAATCAATTTTCTTTGTTTAATGATATCATTTCTACAATATTGTTGGATTAAGATATATTTTATTTTTCAGTAATCTAATATATTCATTTGAAACAAGTTTAAATAAATGTCTCTATGAGGTGGGGTGGAGACTAGCAGTTTATACTATATATATTTAAAATTTCCTCAAAAAAAAAAAATTAAAATTAAAGAATTTTTTTTTTGGTCAAGTAATTAAAGAATAATTTTAGACAATTTTTAGAATAAAATTTAAATTGGTTTTCCCCACATTCTCTATGATCATATCTCAGCCTCATAAATCCTGTAGTCTTTCAACAACAAATAATTGTGGTAGTCTTGATGGCTGAGTAACTGAGTTCGGTTATTGCATTGCATCACAAGTGGGGTATCAATTTGACTTTCTAACTTACAAGGCAGACCCAGTATTAGCACAATATGGTCACGCTTGTAATCATCAATCAAGGTTTCTTTCGTGCAAGACAATATAATGGCCCCATAAGTAGGGCTAACATAAACAATTATACACGTTCATCTGATTTTCTAGTGTTGATGGTGACAAACTATTTTTCCTTTTTACAATGTTACAGAAACAGTTTTCACCGCTTTCTGGTGACTAATTTCTATTGAGAATCCGTGGAGCATCACCTTAATCAAATTTTTTCTGTATGCAAGTGTTAGAGTTGAAATGTGGGGAAACTTTATTTCGGAGGAAAACTTCATTCTAACGATAGTTAACAATACTAATATTCACAAATGCTGAGATGAGATGATTTTAGTCTTCTCCCGTGTTTAACTAGTTTTATTGAGTTGAAATCTCGAGTTTGATTAAACTTTTTAAACTTGAGACTTGTTGTTACCTTGATTTGTCGGTTAAAGTTAATTCCCCTCAACTTTTTATTATAAAAAAGGACATATTTTAATAAATTCCAAAATTGAAAAGTAAAGAATTTGGTTATTATTCCAAGAGATAAGTCACAACTCACAATTTATATGCCTAAGAAAAAAGACACAATTTATAAAATATAAGGTTGTGTTTGTTTCAAGTTTACTAAATTTATTTTGGAGAGTAACTTTTTTTGAAATATAAAGAGGAGAGTTTTTTTCTCAGACTTTTTTAAAAAGATATTTAATTAATATTTATATATTTGGGAAACCATTGTAACAACTAAAAGGAAGTTAATGAGTAATTAAACATGAATTTATCTTCTTCATGATAACTTTTATTCCCACTCTTTTTTATGTGAATGTTTTTCTTTCTCAATATTCTTTTATATCAAGTAATAAAATTTAATAAACTTGTACAAACATTATCGTTTTATTCTCAAGAATATAAAAAGATAACTTAAACAAACACATCCTAAACGTATTCAAGGAACATATCATTACTGAGATTTCTTGAAAACCCGAGTGTGAAACGTACTTAAGCTTTGTAATTTTCAATAGCCAAAGGCTCAAAGCTTAAGCTTTGTGATTTGCGTGCTTGACACGGTATCTGAATAGCGTTTCATCAAAGGGGCATCTAATTTTGAATTCAAAGCAGTCCTTGAAAAAAAAGTTTCTTTTACATTTAGTTTAAGAGTTAACTTCAAAAACAGAACACTAGAAACTCATTAGGATAAAGGTCACAAATGTTTCTACGTGCATGTTTGGTATGCCACTGTAATTTGAAGGTTGCAGGTTTGCTCAACCCCTGAAAAAAGTCATTAGAAAATAGCTTCTGATGAAAGAAAGAAAAAAAAAGCCGATCAGAACACATCTCCGAATAGGTTTGTGACATCGGAAGATACATTCTCATAAATTGAGGGGATTTTAAACAAAAATGAGGAGCTATAAAGCAATTTCTCCATGATTTTGGCAAACCCTTTGTGATATCTCTCAATGGTCATCAATACGTCCTGTTTGAATTTACAACTGCCGTTTGTATGCTTTAACATTTTAGCTTCTGATTTTTAGAAAAGCTCTTAAGTGAGCTTATGTGAAAACTTATTCCAACAGTTTCCACGCTCTCAATTTATGTAAAACTTCTCAGAGGTACATATAAGTATTATCCTACATAAATTAGCTTACTGAGAAGCAACTTCTCGCATTAGAAGATGCTACACAAGATTGTTACAAAACTTTTACCAGTTTTATTTTTTATTTTTAATGTACACACGAGCTATCTACGAATTCTAATGCCAGGAATGTCTTTCAAACCCATTTTTAGTGCAGTTTTTCGGAAGAGAGAAGGCGGCCTCTGTAAACCAATTGATTCGGAAAATCGGCTTGCTAGCTCAGCTACTGTGCTCTTCTCCCTCCCAATTTCCCTGATGGAGTTATAATAACCAAGCCAGGCATGATAAGCTGCTTCTTTGATGTCGTTATCAATCTTTGCCATCGACTGCTCAATCTGCAAGAAAATAGAACATATATAAGTATATAACAGTAGGTATCTTCCACATAGTGGCTACAGAGTCACTCAAAACTAATGTGGTCAATAACTTATCGTCAATCATATAAACCGGGACACTGAAATATGAGGATTAAAATATCTATGTGCACAGGGAAATGGGAATATATATCAAAATAATGTAGACAATACTAGACATTAGAACAAGGGCACAAAATATACCTTAAGCTGTGCCTGTGGATCTAAATCTGGTAAGGGGAATTTCTCTAGAGGGAGATCCTTGATCTCATTTAAAAAGTACTCTTCCCAAGGTGCAATCAACAATATGCCTTTCCCTTCTTTGCCTTCCCGTCCCGTTCTTCCAAGACGATGTATATATTGTTCACGGTCTGAAGGAATTCCCACCTGGATTCCAGATTATTGTTAAGGACATAGTGGAAATAAGTTGTTCAAAATATAGTTATGGGCTACCAGTCTAAGTTTCTAAAAAATCCAAGATAGATTTTGCAAGAAATAGTTCTGTGTAATCAAATCAGTTTCAAAAGTAGTTCACCTCTATCACCCAAAAAAAAAAAATTAAAAATTTACAAGGAACACATCATATGTACAAAAAATTATGAGTGGAAATACATTAAAAAATTGAGTATATACCTGTATCACTAAAGTAACATCAGGATAATTCATTCCACGCGATGTAACATCAGAGGATACAAGAATCATTTGTTTGGATTCTTTAAACTCATCTGATACACGAGTTCGATACAGCTGAGGTTTTCGAGAATGTATCTCCCTAACATTCAGTTTCATATCCCGAAGAAGGTGATATGTGAGTGATGTCACCGTCCCAGTTATACAGAAAACAATAACCTGGATGAAATCAACCAGTTAAAACCATACATCCGAATAACAAAGCAATCCAAACTCTGAAACAAGAAATGCATTAACCTTATAATCAGGTGTTTGTGATATATGCTCTTTCAAGATATGATGTACTATCTGAAAGTGTGATTCATGTGGAGCAGTAAGATAGGATTGCTTTACCTGTATGCCAAACAAAAATAAGCATTAATGCCCATCACTGGAAAATTTTAATGCAATCATTAAGAAACAAGAATTATAAGAATAAATAACAAATTATTAGCCAAAAAAAAAGAACAAAGAGCAAATCGTATATCCCAAGGATCCAAAAGTCAATCAAATATGTATTTTATTTTGAAACTATCATCTGACAACAGTTACTGCAACTTACCTGAACAGGAGTTTCCACACAACCCATTCCAACTGTATCAACATATTTGTGTTCCCTTTTCAAAACAAGCTGAGATACTCGACGGACCTGCATATTTTGAAGGGTCAGTTATATTATTGATGGAATACTGCAGCGACACAAACATGCTTGTAAGAACCTTCAGTCAAAAACTGATCATCAAAATTAAATTAAAAAAAACCTAACCTAACCTCCTTTGGGAGAGTTGCAGAAAACAGTAAGGATTGTCTTTGACGGGGTAAACAATCAACAATTTTTTCTATATCCTTTCGAAACCCAAGGTCCAGCAAATGATCAGCTTCATCAAGTACAAGCATCTGCAAGCCCATCAGTCGTACAGATATTCCGGTCTTATTCTCGATATGATCCAGCAACCTACCAGGTGTAGCAACAAGCATCTGAAAAATTCAATACAGGAAATACGAAAATCATTATGTGTTGCTAGCATGATGATTTTTCCATAAAATATAAGCAACATCTCCTTTTCCCCCTCCCACCCCAACTAAACAAGCATTCGTCTTAAACCTGGCCTGAAATCACAGGTTATGAAACATAAGAAGTTCAGTTATAGCACAAAACCTGGCAAGGATCTGATTCAAGGCGTTTCTGGTCAACTTTAAATCGTACACCTCCAACTAGAGTCTGCACCCCTACACCATCGTGATATTTAAGCAAAACCTTTGCTTCAGCAGCAATTTGACTAGCAAGTTCTCTGGTAGGGCATAGAATAAGAACAAATATTGGTGGTGCACGATGAGAGGTCTTGCTGCTCATAGCTTTCAAAACTGTTTCAATAGCAGGAAGCTGTTTGCACTTAGCATCATTCATAGAAAGAATAAAAATAGGATGCATTGCATTAAAATAAGAAGGTTGTACCAAAAAAGCTGCAGTTTTTCCAGTGCCAGTTTTAGCCTTGACCATAACATCATTACCTGCAATGTAACCGGGGTGGAAGGGTCATCATAACAGAATCTAATAACCATATTAAAAGAATGAGAAATGTAATAACAAGCAAAGTAACAAAATAAAAGAGTCAAAGTGGACACAAAAAAACAATAGGATTTAGAAAAGAATTGTAATGCAACAACTTTTACAGTATGAGTCTTTTGTAAGATTATCAAGTGTTAATAATGATGATGAGATGATAAACGATATATAGAAACTGGATTGCAAGATATAGGAAACATACCCTCAAGACAAATAGGGAGGCTAGTCTCTTGAACCCGGGTCATATGAGTGTAACCAGATGTAGAAAGTGCTTTGATTGTCAATGGTGATATAGCGCACTCGTCAAATCTATGAAAACAAAACATTCAAATCACCAATTGCAAGCATGATGCTCCACAAATATAAGCAAACAAAACATGCACATTCATCTCAATCTCTATATGCTTTTGCCATAAGGAAGTGTTAACAAATCATCATTACTTATTGTTTGTTTGGATCGACTTATTTGAGTCTATCTACTGACATAAACACAAACACAGGTGAGATTGTTTGTTAGAGCTTATGAAAACAACTTATAGCATGCTCATACGATATTTTCAGTTTATTTCCATAAGCTTTCCAAGATAGCTTGATTTTATTTTATCTTTTGTTATTTATAGAAATAACTTATGCATGAGCACTTATATGATAAGTGCTTAACTAAGCTGCTTATCCAAACTATGGGCCTTACCTAAGTTACTAAAATTCAAATTCCGCACACAAAGAAAAATATAACCATTTCCATTCCATCAAAGGAATAACAGATACCTTGTCTGACTAAGAACATTTTCAAGTTCCTGACCCTGATTTTCCTCCTCATGGCGACTCAACTTCTTATTCTTAAGCTCATTCTTAATCAACTCAATCTGCTCCGAAAAATCAGTTTCATCATCAAAATCCTTGGGCTTCATTCTCCTCACCCTCTTCACATCATATTTCCCCAATGCAGCAATACTACCCACCTTAGAATAGTACCCCTCATTCTTTGAGTCCACTTCATCCTCACTCCCACTATCACTGGAAGAATCATTCTTTCTCCAAATTCTTCGCCTTTCAGGCTTTTCCATCCCAACCTTCTTCCGATCACTCAAATCCCTAACCTCAGGAACAGAACGGTAGCCCCTAATTTGTGAATAATTATTCAAATTCCGATTGGGAAAATCAATTTGAGGCGATGCTTGGGATTGAATCTGGGTCTGGGGTTGGGTTTGTGGGCCATCGAGGTCGTTCCAGAGATCTAGAGCACCGTCTTTCATGAAACGATCGGCGAGGGCTTTGATGTGTTGATAGGGGGAAATAGGGTTATGAGTGGTGGAGGAAGATGAATACGAAGAAGGTGAGAGAGTGGAGCGAATATGAGATCGAATGCGAGCTTGGTAGAGTTGTTTCTCTTGTTCGAGAAGGTTTCTCTGTTTCTCTTTGGCGCGTTTTTCGTGCATACGTTTCCATTTCCATTTGCTTACGCCGCCGGGGAAGGTGCGAGGACCGCCGCCCATGTTACGGAGGAGGGTTAGGTTCCAGGCTGTCAGTGACATTGACGATGCCTTCCGGCCTTCCCTTATCATCCATCCCCACATCTCTGGCTTGTTTGTTCTGTTGAAAGAAGAAGAAGAAGAAGAAGAAGAAGGGTTTTAGGGTTGTTATGTGTTCAACAGAAACAGGGTTTAAGGCTTCTTTGCTCTTAACACAACCACGTCCTCAAGAAAATGCATCTTCTTTTATAATTCTGACAATAATAAAATCAAATTGAATAAAACATTATTGTTACATTTGCTGAGTTAAACTTGAATAAAATGCTTTTTTTTTTGTACAATATGTGAAAAGAAACAAAAAAAGAGAAGAAAAAAAACTGTCTAAAAAAAGAAATCCAACCGGCTAGTAAGAGTAGGCTAATTTTGGTCGGAGGAACTTCAATAGAACGATAGGTCTCATGGCTACAAGCTTCAAACTTAGTAAGATAGTCAGCGCAACTGAAGAGTGTGATGTCTCGGAATGTGTCAGTCCCTGGAAAAAAACCTCTTTTATATTATAAATAATTAATATGTAGTGATGTCAATCATTGATGAGTTCAGCTATCAACTTGATTGTAGTCTTTGAGTTAGAATAACACCACAACTTTAAAATACCAAACTCCCAGGTCATACATAACCCATGATAAATTGTCAATAACTCTCCATGGAGGATGTTAGAGAAGCCTATAATTCCATCAAATTCATGGATCAAAGCACCATCCTCATTCCTAAGGAAATTACCAAAAGTGGAGACACCAGGATTGTCAAGGCTACTGCCATTAACATCCAAAATCATGCTATTACCACCCTTATTGTTCCACTTTATCATTTGCATGAGTGGAATTGGATACCGCTTGAGGAAGCATTTAGCGAGAAGATTAGCATAGTTGTCAGTATACATCCTAATAGAAAAGGGGGAAACAACCTCACTTGCCATGCACAAGTTATTCCTAGTGCGCCATAACCACCAACAGCAGACATAAACAGAAATCTAGAATGGTCGTCAATAAGGATTAATCATGTATTTTTGAGAAATGCTAACAAGTGCCCTTGGGGCATTTGTTAAGAAACTAAAAGTAAAAACTTTATCTTGAAAATTGTGTATTTGACTGATTGAAATACCAAAAAGTAATTTTTTCTACGTATAATTTAGCAATTGTTTCATTTTTTGAATCATTAACTAGTGTCCTAAGGACCCTTATTAGCATAACCCTATATTTCTTTACAAGAATCTTCTTGTTTTTATTTTCTGTTGACAATAACAATTGTTGTCATAACTCATTACTTTAGCGAAGTCTAAAATTGAATGAAATATTAACGTGTAGGCCAAATGCATCTATCTTTTATAGAAGAAAAAAAATGTTATTCCTGCTTAGGGAGATACACAGGTACGACCTATGGCAACTCCCAATGGTTAGTTACTCCGCTCCAGGCTCCAGCATAGTTAGGTATGGCAACAAAACTCATACGCGCAGTTACCCACCCGTACCAAACCCAATTTGACAGGTTTTTCCCGTTTTGACTGGGTTTGGGTTTTTCCCGATTTCAAAACACGGGTATGGGACGGGTAATGGGTATATATGTACCCACCCCAAACCCATACCCAAACCCGTCCCAAATGTAGAAAATCACTTTATTGATATGCCATGTTATTTTGTTTGATGATTGTCATGGTAATAAAAACTATCATTGATATTTAAAGGAGCAAATAAATCATTATGTCTAACAAATGTTAAAGTGAGCATGTTTTTGGATAATGTATTACAACATTGCTCTTGGGGATGCAAAAAAAACTTATATTTTTTATTAAAAAGAATCATTCAATGCAGGGACAGGGATGAAACGGGGATACCCGAACCCGTTGGGGATGAGATTCAATTTCTCATCCCCGTTGGGTATGGGTAGGGTAACAGGTAAATATATGAGAAACGGGTATGAGGACGGGGAAGGTAAAACCCGTCCCCACCCCGCCCCATTGCCATGCCTAAGCATAGTCTTGCTTGGTCTGCCACAGTCATAACTCCCAATTTTTTTGGCTTAACTACATAAATGATCCCTCAATTTATTTATTGTTTTCGATTTGGTCTCTTAACTCTAAAATTTTCTCTTGTGGTCCCTCATGTACACTTTCGTTAGTTAATTTAGTCCACTCCGTTAGTTATTTAATGTCTAATATCTTAGATATGGTTTCAGTCATTAGATTGCAGGACCATTGTATGTAACGGTGAACCATCAACACCAAATCTTTTTGTTCTTCTTCATCTTTCCCCTCATGTTCTTCTTCATCTTCAACAACAACAAAATCATCATCACCACAAACAATCTCAACAAATTTTCCAGAAATTCATCAACCCAAAAAATTAATCTTTTCAACTCCTCTTCATCATATTCATCCAAACAAATCTAGAAACACTAGTAATAAATCCAAAATTATCCAGAATCAATCCATATTTGATTCAACCCAGATTTTCAATTAAATCCAAAAGCCCTAGTTTCTTTGGGTGAGATTCTTGGGTTGGGAAACAATTGTAAACACAAGTGAAATCATTGAGTCTCTTGGTAACTAGAGAAAAGAGTTAGGAAAATGGTAGAAATTAGGTTTCTCTTGAAAAGTTTGTTTAAGTTGATTTCTTGCAACATCTTGTGTATCTTTTTGTAAGGAACTCATTGATAGTGAATAAGACTGATCTCTCCTCCAAATGTAGGTTATTATTGGGTTGGCTAAACAACTTTGATGTGTTCCTTTATCTTCTCTTTTTGTTTGTGTTTTACACTTGGTTACTAGATTAGATCTAGGTCTATCATTGTTGTTATTGCTTGAAGCTACTTTGATATTGGTTACTTTCTTTCTCCATACATCTAAGTTTAGTGGGGTGAGTTGAATCCAAATTCACAGCAATTAATTTGATTTTTGTGTATTGCCATTTACGACCAAAATCATACGTTTAGTGTTATGCTATTTTGGTCAGTATTGCCATTGGATACAAATCATGCTATGCTATTTTACTCACAAATTTGGTTGCAACATTTAGTGTTCGACACACCTTAAATAGGACCATCTCATGTGCAGAACCTATGAGAAACCAAAATAGTTATAAAAAGCTATAGTAATAATCATGTTATAGAACAAACAGGCATTAATTTCCTGTTTGTATAGATTGTCAAATAAGAGATCATGTCATCAGAGTTTGGTAATTCTAATTTTTCCCTGCTAATGAAATCAATGGTATCATTGAAGAAGATATTAACCATTCAAGTAAGAGCTGGTGCTCATGAAAAATATACAAATCCTCACACCGAGGGATCCTAAAACTAACATGAATTCCACAAGTTCATCCCTAGCTGAAGACACTGATCTATGTTTTTTCATCTTCAATAAATTTCAAAAGCAGTTCATGAATCCATATAGGTTCCCCTTCAACTCTTAGATTGGCTCCTAGCAGCATTTCGTCTGGCGCAGCATCCCACGAAGTATATAATAGACTGGTGTTGCACAAAATAAAAGTCAGTGGAATAATACAAAGCTGAAGAGAGTATTGAAGAAATGATTAAAACCATAAAACTATTTATCATATATGGCTACGAGGTAGTTAGATCTCAGTTATTTATAGAATAACACATCACAAGTTATTACCATATTACAAAGAGGCAACAATGTCTTACCAAAACAGCAAACAAAACAACATTGAATATTGCAACAACTCTCCACTCGATTTTCATGTACTGTGCCACGCCAGCCCTAGAACCAACATTGAGAATAACACAATGATAGTGAGATAATGTACTCATCTAGAAAAATATAAACGGAACATGGACAATCAGGAATAGAGATCCTCTTCATCAGTCAAAAGAAATGAAAGACTACATTACCATGTTTTTGGGTGATAAATGTCGCTAATTCTAGAAATGTGTTTTATACACTCAAATACATAGTAATGGATGGAACCATCTATTTCATTTCAGAAATGGGGAGGATCGATAACCGGCAATAAGGCATGCTTACTTGCAAGAATCACAATCATAGCATTTGACGGCTCGAGAATTTTTGTACCGCTTGCAGTCATGGTTAGGGCTAACTGGTTGAAAGGTCAAGTCGTAGTAGGATGCATTTACAGCAGGATATCCACATCTAAGTTAAATAAATTCCCAGGATATAAGAATATCAGAGACATGTGTTGAGTTTCTTTTCTGAAAAATAAACTATATTCTAAATTGAAATAAACTTGAGCGGTTATTATAAATAAGAAAATTCTTCGGAAAGAAAGGAGAACCTACTCAGAAGGCGGTCGGCAACAGCCAGCCTCAATTGGAGTCAATTTAGCTAATTTATATAGTTTCGGAGTCTGCATGACACCAAGATTGAAAAAAAGGGGTAAATAATAGTTGTGAGTGTAGAAAATAACAGTGAATTCAATTTTCTGTTGTAGTATAGATAACACACCTTATATCTTTTGGACAGGTTATTGCAGTCTTCAGTTTTGACTAGACAAGCCCTCAATCGCTTCCAATTATGAGAATTGTTTAACTAAAACAAGAAAAAACCAAGGAAATGAATGTTGTAGTGTCACTGTGCACCATCATTTCTTTATGTTGACAAGAGTCTTACCTCTTTGAGAAACCAAGAGCTATAATCTTGAAGTTGATACTCCTTGTACCTAAGCATATAAGAATGCTGTCATTTATTGAACCAGGCTATGTTATCAAGAATGAAAAAATTGACTCCTTACCTCAAGCCAGTGACACTATGACCTGATCCATTATTAGTCACAATGAATCTGAAAAAATAAGTATCCAAAATCAAAGAAAATAAGTCAAATTTAAAGGACGATCAAAACAACAGTTAAGACTCAATTTATGAATTCATGACAGAGGCAATAATTATAAGCAATTACAAGAAATCATAATGTAGATAACTGTCAACAAACTTGCACACTTACACCAATACCGTAAAGACCAGGATTCCCACCAAGATGAAGAACAGCATTATCAGATACTGCAAGTGCAATGTCAAGGACGATTCCCTTAATCCAAAATTTCTTTAGCAGAATGTTTGGTTTTATGGTTACGAAAATTTATTTTAATTTGCAATTGTTCACATAAAAGTGAGTAGAATCATAAATTTGAGTATAAAAACTACGTTTGCACGCAAAAGCAACAAAGTCTAGTTTCAAGTTAGAACCAATTCTGAAGGAAAAATCAATCAGAAACTCCCAAGGATACGACCCATAACAGTATGGAGCTTCTTTTCATGGCACCTAAAAAACCAACAATGGATCTGTATGTAGAAGCGTGTTAGAGGACGATAGAGTAAGAGAAAAGATTCAAAAGAAAAGAAGGCATCAAAATCATAAAGAATGTAAAAAAACTGACATTAAGAAAATAACAGCTCCAATGCTTAGCACAGGTATAGTGAGAGACTTTCTGCAGGCATCAGGACGAGTGCTCATCCACACCCCAAATATTATCACAACTATGGCCAAAATCTGCACAATGAGAATATTATCAACATGTAGCACTCACAATTCAGATTGAAGACATGTCTGATGTCCAACACATATGATATGTCTAATATAACATCAACACAATGCCGACACGTTACTTTAAATCACTTTTTTAAAATTAGAGTGAAGACACAATTTGGTTTCTCACAATTTTCTCTCAACCCAATACAGTCTCCAACAAAAAACAATACACACACTAGTCTCTAACATTTTTATACTGGAGACAAATTATTCCATCTGTAATAATGTATCAGGGACTAATGTGATGAAAAATTGTGAGACCGAATTGAGCATTTACTCTTAAAATTATTACTAGTGTCTACGTGTGGGTGTTGTCTCTTATCTTAGTGCTAAGCACAACATCAACAAAAAATGATGGAGAGTTCAATTAATTAGTACCCAAAATAAAAACTTGCTACAAATAGAAAGGGTTAACAGAATGAACAGCAAGTACAAACATATGCAAAAAGAACAGCAAGTACAAACACAAAGTGAAAGCAAGTGAACAATGGAACAAACCCAAATGATTTTTTTATAGCAGTTTTGAAAATTTTCAGGGCATTTCAACCAGTTTAAGAGAAATGCAAGCCAAAATTAACAGTAAATCATAAAGAACATTCACAGTAGAAACAAAGGAAAGAAGAAGAAAATGACTTGCCATGGTGAGAAAGTTGATCCATCTAGTAACAAAGGTGCTGGTTCCCATCCCCATTTTCTCAGAAGAGGGAAAGCGAAAATTATGAGCTAGCTAGAATGTGTTTATTTTATTCAAATGATTGTTTTTTGTTTGTTTCTAAAACAAGAAATAGAAATTAAAAAAGAGAAAGGAAGAAGAAAATGATATGAATGAATATTTATGATGACGGTGACGCACACGGTGTGTTTAATGTAACTTTGTAAGCCAAACAAAACCCAACACCCTACGACACAGCATCCTATGCACACCTAAGCCAAAGAGACCGTAACATAACCGTGACGTGACAAGTAACACCAACAACTAAAAGCTGTCTTTTTTCGTTGGTCAAGTAGTTTAGTAATTAAAACTTTACGGTTTTTAAGGTGTTGAAGATTCAAATTTCGACTCTTGTACAGTTAACTGAGCCATGGGAGACACAAAAAAGCTGTCTTTAATGGATAAATAATAATACTAGTAATTCAAACTTGTGAGTCTAAACATTGGGTCACAGTCACACATTCCACTTACAACGTTCACTTGTTATTCAAATATTGCGGTTTTACTGTTATCAATGAGAAAGAAATAAAGAAAACTACTCCCTATGGAGGAAAGATAAGAAAGATGGTGATTGATCTAAAATGTGAATATGATCTACATGCTAGATTCTTGTTTTTTTAGCTAACTAATCAATACAAATGTATGGACAAAACTCAATTCAGAGTAATTAAATGCCGGATATATAGGCTACAATTGCATAAACATGTACTTCCTCTGTTTTAAAGTTTATTTTCGTTTTTTTTAAAATATAGTAATTTTTTGGGTCCTGCTAACCGGTGTTCTGGGATATTTGTTATGCATGCTATAAAAGGAAACTGTTTTTAACTTTATTATAAATTAATTACATAATTTCAAAGCATTAACTACTTTATAATTTCCTTTTTCATATCCTTAACCAGTGCCACTGGTTAGCATTTCCCTGTTTTTTTTTAAGAAGTTTTTTTAATATCTTTTTTTCTTCACTTTAAGTAAACCCTTTTTTTTTTAGAATAAATGTTAGCTTTTAATACATCAGTATTGTTAATTTTCCCTCATAATTTTTTGAATGTTTAAGTCTATCATATGCATGCATTGAGAATCATTAGTTAGAATTGTGAAGACTTGAATAACGAGCAAGATGTTCTTGCTTTTTAAAATACATAGTTTGGTGCCACAAAATGTTATAAAGTAACTGAGGCATTTCACTATTTAATATAATATTAATTACTTTTTTTCTCTTATAAGTCTAATTAATACTACTTTTATGATTACCAATTCAATATATTTCACTTTACATTTATGATAGTGGAGAATACACTAATACATATATGAAAGTTATGTAGAGTTATTTTGAAATTGTATGATCCATTGGTCAAATATATGTACACGTGTAAAAACTATTGGATAATAGCTTAAACTAAAAATAGCTTAAACTAAGAAAATGGAAGTTTACCCATAGCTTTGATGTGTTTTTATGATATGAGGATATGGTAGTATAGTAGTTTAGTATTTTTCCTGGTATATAGAATTCTTTTTTTTTTGAAAAATATAGAATCATTAGATTGTACATTTAATTGTCACCCGTGTAGCACAATATCGATAGAGAACACTCAAGAAACTTAACCTAAAATAGAATTACATTCAAGACTCTCGGATAGTGTATTTCTCGGTTTTTGCTAACAAATACTCTAAATGTATTGTTTAAGTAAATCATAAAAAGAAATATTTTCTTGAAAACAGAAGTAAAACATGAAAAAGTAACAAATACACATATTTATATACAAAAGTTACTTTTGATACTTAAACAATGCTACAACGCCAAGGAACTTATTAGCATTTTTCATATAACTATTTTGTTTTTAACATCAATTCCAAATCATTTATTGCTATCATTAAATCACTTATTTTGACGCAATTTTTTTTACACAAGTTGAATACTCATAATTCTGACCGTACAAGAGTGTAACTTAGTAATTGAGATGATGATTAGAGTATTCACAAGGAGACTCTTTTATTTAGATGCGCAAGTGACTCATATGCGTACACTACTAATTTTTTCTATGTGAAAAAGGATATGCATCGTCACTTGTCTATGTAAACTAGTTTTATATCGATATCCAGTAGAAATTTGGTAGTTATCTTTAAAAAGCAGTTATGTATCAAACCTGGATGACAATATGATTGGTTCTCATTGCACGACGGAGTAGAAATATTTTACACCGCCAACACATAATCATTAAACTCTATCTATTATCTATATCTATATTATGTGCAATTATCAAAGAGATTATACTACATATATGCAGTAGTTGTTTCAAGACTTGCTACTATGATTGGAGCCAGAAGATTAAATAATTTCTCAAGTGGTCGCTGTGCAAAAAAAAAAAAGAACAGAAATATATGACAACATTTTAACCTAGGAGCACGGATTCCGCCCAGCCTTTTTGCTGGGAAAGGAAACTTCGACCCACGCCACAAACCTCTTGTATAATTAACTTGATGTGCTCCTATGATTGCAGCCAGCACTCCCCAAAAGAATACACAATCACCAAAAATCAGGCAATGACTTGTTTAGAGGCGCACAGGCCACAGCTATTCTACTCTATTTGCACATGTCATAATAATTGATTTCATCATTTCTTTATCCAAAGACGTTTGAACCATCACCTGCTCAAGATGATTACTGATTAGGATTAAATTATACTATGCATCAGTATGAAAATAGGTGATTTCCATCAATAGCCAACCAGCATTTAGAAGAGCAAGGATAAGAGAAGAAAACAGAAAGAAAAAATCAAACCGCCAAAAAGCAAATACAAATAAGTAAACCTTTCATTGGCAATTGATTAAGTTGAGCTGTGTTTGAACATATTTGAGAAAACCAAGGTCGGATTGTGCTTGAAACATGATTTTGGTTCTAAACTAAAACCTTGGAGTGTGGAAATGAGGAAAAAAAGTTGTTTTTCTGTTGACTCGGGCAATGGTTTGCGGACAACAATCCAGAAATGCATTGTTTTGATTGAACGTAAGCAACTATAATTGCAACAAGTGCATTCTTTAACACCCATTACATTCCAACTAAATCAAGTGAATCCCATGTCATCTTCATCCAATAAAAAGATTGTGTTGCTAGTATTTCTAACATGAAAAGTCGTTTAAAAAGCAATATCATGAAGTATATATAACTCAAAATTCATCATTAATATAAAGAGAAAAAGGAATACTAATGAGAGGGGAGACAATCTTGAATGATACAGCAAAATATGTTTAACAAGAAGCTAAAATAGACTAAGACTAACATTACCTCTTGTATTTTGTTTTCCGATCGGGCAAGCAACTTGAACTGATTCTCAAATATGGATGCCATATAAACCTGGAACAAAATTTGGTTTGCATGCACATAAATCAAGAATTTGAGTTTGCTAACAAATATTAAACAGTTTCAAGAATCAAACATTAAATAGCTTCCCATATGTTATTTATGAACATGGAAGGTTTCAAAAAAACTAAATAGAGTTACTCTATGCATTAGCCAATTTTTTTTTAGAATTACAATAATTTATACGTGTTTTTCAATAATCTGGTAGTGACTGCTCAAAACAAGAACAATTAATTACATCTTCAAAAGGAAAATGGAAAAAGAATAATTTGACAGAAATGGTTTTCTAGTTAAATAGTAGATCGGGATTTATACATTTCCAACTAAACTTTATAAGCCAACCATATTATATCTGACAGTTGATTAATTTTAACATTTCATAAACCATATGTGGAGTCCATGATTCATAATGCCAGCTCAATCAACAGAATAAAAATTGAACTAATATTCTTTCAAGTAAATGATAAAATGCAAAATGAACTAATATTCTTTCGAGTAAATAATAAAATGCAAATCCAAATAGGATTCATTATATTATGCAGAGATTTGAATATGTGTCCATACCTGAAATGTGGGAGCTAAACCAGGGCTCCTGAAAAAACGGCCTTTTGAAACAGACTGGATGCCCTCAATTTTTTGCAATTCTTTTATAAGAGATTCGACTTCAGACCACTGTCCAAAAATGAGGATAACATGATTAATCATTCAAGGCCATGAATTTACGAGATGGTAAAATAAATGTTGCATACTTATCATTGATTCATTGTAGGGCAAGAATAATTATTTATCTGCTACATCACAAACAACATCTGAGCGAAATGATTGATTGAAATGAAAATACTATGCATGGAATGCAGGCATAACCAAAGGGACAAAAGTCAGAACTTGAATAGCTTGTTCAAAAAAAAAATAGCTTGAATAGCAGAACCAAAATGCAGAAAACATTCATTATTTCAAAATTATATTTTGATCTTGTACTGCAAATTATGTACCTTCACAGACACTGAACCGATTTAAAAAATAAATAAAAACATGATTTCTCCAACAACACATCGGAACCTCTACTTTAGTTACTTTTACCCTTCAAGTATTTTACAAAATGCGGCCACAAACTACAACATTTGGAAAAACTTGTACACTTTCAAATCAAGCACAAATCTACAATATGTTTGATTGACTTTGAAAGTCACAGATACAAATTTTCTTTTTTAAATACATAATAAAAGTGGTAGGGCAATCTATAAGCATTTTTACCCACAGCAGAAGGAAAGCTCTACCTGGAGCCTAGACAGATTTTATCATTTTGCCTGATTTGTTCCCAGACTCATGCCCTGCATAGATCCACCAAGGCGGGTCTTATTTTTTGTAAACCCACCAAGTAGGCATGGCAACGGGGCAGGACAGGGACGGTTTTAGCCTTCCCTGTCCCCAAACTCAATGGAGTTCAGGTATCCCTGTATCGGTACCAATTCCCAACAGGGGTGAAAATAGAACCCCAGCCCCATACCCGACCGGGTTCGGTATCCCCGCCCCACCCCCACGTGAACTTTGACCGCATTTTGTTAAAAATGTTATTAAAAAAAAGAGTACAAAAGCTCAAACTTACTTCGTTTCAACAATCTGATTTTTTTAAACAAAAAATAAATAGAGAAAACGACTTAGTTAAGACTCATCTTTAAAATAAAAATAAATATATGAATGTAATTTAAGGGTTTGTTTCAGGGTTACTATTTTAATAGAGGTAAAAATGTAATTTCGATACAAGCGGGGCGGGTTTGGGGTAAGCATTAGTGTCTACATTACCCGCCCCCGTCTTTTTAAATCGGGGAAAACCCAAACCCAATCAATTCAAGTTTTTCCCGTCAAAGTTCGGGTGGATACCCATGGGTACGGGTTCTGTTGCCATGCCTACCACTAAGGTGGGTCTTACCATAATCCAAACTCACTTAACGAAAGGCAATGGAGTATAAGTCACCTTTCCCCATTTTCACACTTCACATAATTAAACCCACTTTATTATCACCAAACTTCATGGGAGTGAAATTTACCATTTAAGCCACACCTATTAGTTGTGTTTTTAACTTTATTCAATTCTTATAGTTATTCCCACACAGACCCGTAGATTTATCACTACCATCAGCAGAAATGACCAAATTCAATCTAGCAGCTTGTTGTTGACTGATAGGCCCATTATTATTAATAATAGATCTGTTATTAATTAGAGGAGCAAACATACAGGTGGGGTAGAAAAGGGAATAACAGAATGGACACTAGATAGAGAGGAGGGTAACCATAAACGGTATCTGTGAAGTAGCAATGTGTATTGACGAATTGGCTGAGAAGCTAGGTTGGCTCTCTTAGAGTTGAGATTATTATTCTTTAGTTTTATTTCCATGTCAGGAGACATCCTCTGGTCGCAAGGCTGTTTTCCTTTTAACTCGATAGTCAATAATACATATATCTTTATCTATCCGTTTGGGTATCATTCAATAGTCTTTTTTATTTTGCAGGGGTCAGCTCCATCCTTCCAAATAAAACACGCATATATATTATTATTTTTTTGTAATATAGCATATTATAAATTGACACGAACACAAATACATGGCATAACTTGAATACCAATAGGGACATTTATGTGCTAAATTTCGCTTTACAATATCAATGCCGGAAAATTAAATTCTCCTAAGCCTTTTGTTGGTTGCTAAACTACTGACAAAACAAGATCCAACAACAACGCAATTATTTAATCAATACAATAGGTCTACATCAATTTTTCTTTTTTTGAATTTAAAGTTACTTCTATTTTCACGTAAAGATTACCTCTACATCTGTTTGAGCTGCTTCCAATCTCCCATCAAAGGGTTCATGGTCCCCAACTACAGACTCTAAGGAGTCCATCAATGGATCAGGCTGCAATAGGAAGGCAATGATTCATTGAATCAAGAGTCAAATACTGCATAGTTTACATAGATTCTGCCAAAATAACTATATAGATAATTACCGTGACCTCCTTCAATGATAAAAATATGCGCCCAAGAGCAGAGTTTATCCGGTTAACTTTTGCCTCTACAACCTGTAACAAATAGTAGAAATATAAATACAAAAGAAGTAATATATACAAACATCAGATTTCATTGGTACTCAATTGATTCCATCCATATTGAAAGCACCAAGCCAGTAATAGATTGCAAAATAATGGAAGCAAACCAAATATATTTTTCTGCACTTCATTAAAGTCCAATTTGTTTGTTCTTTTTTCTAAGCAAAAATATTTTTTAAATGTGTTCAAGAGAATGATAACTAGGTAAATTGCTAGAATTAGAAGATATGGAAACATCTTATAATATCTCATTATTTTAACGTATCTTAAAGTGTATCGTATCTCAGTCCAATCGATACAAATTTCTTTGTATCTATTTTGGACATGAATCTCATTGAATCCCAGTTCACTATAAAGAATCTTGATTCATTCCAATGAGTTGCTGCCTAAACTTAGTGTAGTCAGCCACTTCGTTTTATCAACTTTGTATAATCATCCACTTTTCTTTTGTCATTTGATTTATGACTTGAATCATAAATTATGGTGAGGTTTGAATATGATATACTCCCTCTTGTCTAAAATATAGGCAATAATGTACATGTATTTGAATTTTGATCTAAATTGGACCAAGTACATGTAGCCTTTTACTTATATTTATGACCAAACAGAGTATCAACTTACAGTTAAGCTATGTCACTTGTTTTCTCTTAACAATATCATATTTTTATCAGTAATGTATCTTACAATTCATAATAAGATTGGGTTCACGATTCGGAAAACAGTTCTTATGATTCATGACTCAGAAAACAGTTCTTATGATTCACGATATGAATCTCAATTTGATAACCATGATCTTATGCGTTTTTTAAAAATACTTGTTTACAAAAAACCATGTAATTTCTTTAAAAGAAAAAACAGTTTCAATTCTTTTCTCATTAGCAAAAAAGTAAACATAATAACTTTTCCAAAATAAATATAAAATATCTTAAAATAATTGTATTGTAGAATAACATTTTTCGAAATTCAAAAAGAAGCAAACTTTAATTTGTCACCCCGTCAAAAAGTAAAATACCTGATCAATCTTAAAACAATTAGATGGGTCCAACGTGGAATCCCACGATATTTCTGATTGATGAATTAGTGCAGAAACTCCTTCAACCTACATTAACAACAGGTCAATATTTAGAATTTTCTGCCACCTCTCTGAACTTGATTCCATGAACGAATATCAAGGCACTAGCTAAATACAGAGACTGCGGCACAAAAACAGGCTCACCAAGGAACTTCTACTGGCTTAAATGATGTAAAGATAAACATGTTTGTAAAATTGAACTGCATAATACTGAAATCAAACATTTTATATACCTCAACAAAAATTCCAAAGTAAGTTATCTTTTGGATGCGGCATTTCACTATATCATCAACTTGAAGTCTAGCCTGCCATAAGAAACACAACGAATCTGAATGCCACTTTGTTGCATTCAATCTAAAACACCCGTCCCGGGCTAATTCAAGAATAGTTACGTCACTAAAGCATTTACCATGAGATTTCTCTTCTTTTCAGTTAGTTCTTCCTTCTCTTTTGGTCTTAGTGAAAAAATGAACTTGTTCAATTTTCTGTCTGCCAGTAACACATATGCTTTGATTTGCTACAAAACAAAGTATTGGCATCTCAGAATTAAGAATGATAATATTGAAGTTTAACCTTTTGCAGCAAAAATAGATAAATATATTTGGGTTGTGTGCTTATATTCTGAATACCAAACCTGTCCAATAAATGATGATAAGAACTTGATTTTCTCCTGGTCATAAATCTTTAACAGATCTTCCAATTTCATATCTGGTGAAATTTTATCTTCAAGCTTACCATCGTTCTCCATATGTGAAGGTGAATCAGCAGAAAAATTACTATTTTCAGCATCATAATTTGTCCCAGTGACCAAGTTTTGCTTGTACATTGATGGATCCAAGCCCTTCTGCCTTAACCATGACTCAAAAGCTAAAAATTTCCACTTTGAAAAAAGATTTCGGTATGGCAGAAATCCTACCAAGGTACCAAAAGAAACCTGTAAATGGTCAATCCAGTTCAGAAGATAAACGCAACGGACTAAGAAAATAATTTTTATCTATAAATGAAAGTCCCTTTTACTGTTTTTTAAGTACTTACAACGAAACCCTTGGCATTGCAGCTTACTACGTCCACATCAACTCTATCTCCAGTCTTAATCAAATCTTCTGCCTTGGTCCAATCGGCATCTTCGCCTTCCTACAATATCAAAAAACAAAAAGGTAAATAAACATGGAATTTAGGAAAATAGATGCATTACTAATGTCGCATATAGATAAGTAACTAGGGTAATCCATAAAATCTGACCTGAGTATCCAACACATCAACAAGATTTCCTGATTCATCACTGTTTCGACGACTTCCAGGATCAAGGGAAGCGGTCTCTTCTCCAACTGATTTTGAGGTTTGTTTCACATATTGATCCAATCTATAACAAAATTACATTTAAGTAATGAAACATATTTGCAACCATAATCTGAAATATACAACTGTGTAACTATTATCCTATACCTTTTTGGCTTTCCTTGTATTGCAGCTTCTGCGGACAACTCCGTCTTAGAACCAACTGAATTTAAATCCGGCAGTTGATTTAAATCAATCAGTTCCTGATGGACCTCTGATTGTCTCTGCTTCTGTTTCTCTGATTCCTAATTAATCAAGCATGAAATAATTTAAAAACTATGCATCCGCTATCGAATTCCTTAATTGCAACAAAGATTAGCACCTACATCAATTGGGACCACGACTCTCACATCTCCAAACTTCTCTTCTTCTACTTCGTCACCTGCTCTTTGTGGCTGTTCCAACAAGGTCAAATTTGTGATTTCATCACTTGGCTCTCCAAACTGCTCTTCTTCTTCTTTGGCACTTTGTCTCTGTGGCTGTCCCAACAATGTCAAGTTTGCGACTTCATCACTTGGCTCTCCAAACTGCTCTTCTTCTTCTTTGGCACTTTGTCTCTGTGGCTGTCCCAACAATGTCAAGTTTGCGACTTCATCACTTGGCTCTCCAAACTGCTCTTCTTCTTCTTTGGCACTTTGTCTCTGTGGCTGTCCCAACAATGTCAAGTTTGCAACTTCATCACTTGGCTCTCCAAACTGCTCTTCTTCTTCTTTGGCACTTTGTCTCTGT
>Ga0315915_1000189_pt1 | contig 53086 bp, 32 predicted proteins | sample MpolbnodulesMG_FD_207738 | JGI IMG/M metagenome (GOLD analysis project Ga0315915, IMG submission 207738) | Medicago polymorpha root nodule microbial communities from Los Angeles, California, United States - branched nodules | ecosystem: Host-associated > Plants > Roots > Nodule | place: USA... | reverse complement strand
AAGTTTACCGAATAAATCAGAAACCTATAATTAGATCAAACTTCTCAATTCAATGGGGTCCTTAATGCTTTATTTAAACAATGTTATGAAAATCAGGAACGTCAACAAATGCCGGTAGACATGGCACATAAAGCTTTCCACTGTATTAATTAGTGTATTAATACAACAAAGACAGGATTTATCAACAACCATAAAAGTCAAACTCCTTCCAAACCCCAATAACTATCATTTGATGCAAGTCATAACTCGTAACATAACACAGAACAATCAAATATATGCTTTATAATCTGAAAACACAAAGGAATAACTTTGAATAAAACAAACACCATCTCTTACCGCAGGAGCTGCCTCCAGTGCTCCGTCAGCAGTCGAAAATGACACATGCTTAATGCCCTTATCTTTCATAAATTTAGGACCCAGCTGAACAGAAAGAAGGAAATTCATGAGACTTTCTCTTTTAAAAAGAAAACAACAGAAACTGTACCACAGATAAAAACTAGAAACATCAGTTGAATGTGAACCACATACATAGGTGAATCCAGTTGCAACTCGCAGAGGCTTTTCTTCCGTCCATTGAGGCATTTTTGCTAGCTCCTCTAGTGAATTTACATTTTCAAATATTCCATATTGGGGAATCTGAAACAACAGGGGTTACTTAAGAGAGTTGATTGCACAAAACAATGAAATGTATATAATCTAACAGTTTCATAAGCGTGTAATTTCAACTCACCGCAATGGATAAACGGCAATCACCATACTCCAGAGCCTCGTGGACAACGATAAGATCTTCATTGCCCTGATAAAGGATAATTGTTATAAGATAAAAAAAAATTGATTCTCATGGATATCCTAGAACATTGATCTACAATTGCATTTAAGCTTGGGAAAAAGCAAAGTTGAATGATCAGGGCATACAAAAAAGATTGTGGATATAACTTAGATATACAACATACAAAAAAGAAACAAACAAGTAGAACTGCCGATCAGGGCTAAAGCACACAAAGTTGCATGAAACTTTAACATGTGCAGAGATATTCTCCATGATGACCAGAGATAGATGTTTCAAATAAGAGCAAGCTGATATCATAACATTTCTAAACTTATGAATACGACTAGCATCCACAATTTCGTTCTCATCAGAGCTGTGGGAAAATAGTTTTTTGCACAGAATGTGAATAGTCACAACTTACTGGTCTCAGTAGGAATTATCAGTGAAGTCTTATTCATGTTAATTGTACTAAATAAATATAGGATAAGAATGTTTGAATTTTAAATTTAGGGGGAATGATTGATGTCACTTCACTGGGCAAGTTGGCATTATGTTAGTTTTAATCCTTAGGTGCAAATCCGGGATATGCTATTCCTTTTTTCTATAGGAAACAATTCCATCTGTTATCATCAATTATGAAAACCATGATGAGCTTCAAGGTGGTTTATTGTTCATGCAGTTTCGAGTTAAGATGGTGAGGCAAATTCAGATATCTAGTATTGCAGTGAACTTTTTACATAGTTAAGATTTTTTATGGTTACTATGAGAGTAAATGAAAACAATATGCCACAAATTCTTTCAAATTTTGGAAGGGGTTAAATTCCAAAACCAAAATTTATGGACTGTAGTTGCTTTTACCGTTGAAAATTGTTTCAATGCCTGTAAGATGTTGGCTGTGCCAAGTGAGCACTCCGAAAAAAATGCAGGGCACTTACCTGCACTCAGATTGGGGGAAATGACGCTATGTCTAGACTAAGAAATAAAAGGTTAAAAGAGGATATGAATCTTGATACTGCTGCAAATGTGGGCTTGTCTGAATAAATTGAAGGCATGTATTAATTTAATTTTAAGAAAATAATTGTATTAAGCATGTTCAATGATGTAACAGGAAAAAACAATAATTATAAAATTAAACCTAAAAAAATGAAAAGATAATAAAGAAATGGATGCAAAGCAAACCTGTCCAAATTCAGTGAGTATATCGAGTCCGACGATACCAAGATCAAGATCTCCAGATAACAATTTTCTAACAATGTCTTTGGGTCTTTGGAACCAGACTTCCAAGTTTGAAATCTGCAGTGAATGAAAAAAGAGTGAAGATGAAGAAATGAATAGTTGATATGAATTATGAAGAGAAGGTAAGTAAATTAACCTGAGGAATTTGGGCAACATACTGACGAGGATTGACCTGCTTGACTGACAATTGACAATCCTTGAGAAGGTCGAGTGTATCAGAAGACATACGACCTTTACTCGGTAAACCCAGACGGATCTCTTGTCTTCTGCTGCCGGAGGAGATTGTGTTGCCATCAAGAAGAACTTGATGATGAGTCTCGGAGGAGATTGAAGCAGAGGCGTAGCAGCAATAGAGAGGTAAACGAATTTGGCTCATCATCGTCAACATTGCTGCTGCTGCTGCTGCTGCAAGTGTGTGTGTGTGTGGTCTCTTGTGGATTAGTGTCCGAGTAAGACACCCAATTTTATTTTATACAAGAAAATACCAAAATAACCCCAATACAAATACAGTTTCAAGGTTGTACCAGCTCTTCAATCCTATTCTGAAATAGAGGGTTCTTTAACTCCTATTTTTTCTTTTAAAAAAAAAAAAGAGGTTTGTTTAACAAACAGAAGGATATTTATATGGTTGAAATGAAACATTAGTTCAAAATTTCTTAATTTTGATACAAATTGGGTATGACTTTTAAGAATTTCAATTATATATTTTAGTTAGTATTTGTCACAATATTTTGGATAAGATATGTCACGGACCATATCATGTTTCCATCTTATCATACGTACCAAATGGACTCTAAATAGTGTCCTCGTTAATTGGACACACTGATATTTAAAAAAATGAAGTAATAAAAGTTAGAGATGTTTTGATAAAAACAATTTATTTATGAAAAATATCATATAAAAAGAGACACGAAAAAAATCTCAAACGTATATTTAAGGATATGGCGAGGTAATGTTGAGGAGAATGATTATTTTGCTGCAACTCACTTTGTATAATGTCGACACCATTTAAACATGGTGTGAAGCATGAGAAGAGAGTAGCAGAAAAAGTACTTTTAAAGCAACGGTTAGTAGAAAGAAATGGATGTAGTGGAAGCTGTGTGATATTTGTTTTTTCTGGAATCACATTCAGGAATAATAAGAGGGGAATGTAATAACTTTATTTGTCTAGAACAAAATCTGGTGTATTGGTTTAGTATCACATTCAGAAAAAGAGCAATAGATAATCTCTTTAGGGAACTCTCTAGTGGACTTGTGGTAGAGTTTTTTCTCTTTCACTTTTAGCTAATAACTTATCAATTTTCTTTTCTCAATTTTTCCATCGTATCTCAATTTTCCCATTCACTTGCTCCATGTATTGATCTTTTTTTTAACGGTAAATACCAGTATTATTTATAAAAAAATTGAGAAAAAAATTATTTTTATGTTATTTCATAATCCTAAGTTGAGAAAAACCATTCACTTATAGAAATTACTGTGGTTTGAACTTCATACCTACATCCATAATATTTTAATAAAACATCGTATTACTCAATTTTAATCTACATCAAGTCAGAAGATCTTAGCCTAATGTAAAATAATATTATCTTTTCTTTTTAAAACGGTTTTTGTACTATTTTAGTCCGAGGCGTTGTCTATTTTGACAATGATGTTTAATAACTATAGGCAGCCGCCGCTCCTAGGGTTAGCGTCGCCGCTCCCCTTGTGAGGGATTTTGCTGTCGTTTGGTGAGTAATCCACTCCCCTGAACATTTTGTCGATGCCTTGTGCTAATTTTTAGTGACTGTCCGTTTCATAGTGATAAGGTACTGCTAGTATTTTCACCTTTCCGATCCCATTCTTGTTCTTCGTCAATTATTTTCCTCCAATTGTCGACACTTACATTTCAATACATGGTACTACTCTTTCATTGCAAATAATTTTAGAGATAAAGGTGCTGCTATTGTTACTGGTCTCTTTTCATACAATTAGTGGTGTTTTGATTACAATTAGTGGTAGCAATTATGAGTTGCCTCTTGTTTGATGAAATTGATGTGCCGTGAGTATCATAGGATGGAACTGCCGAGGCTTAGGGAACCTGAGCATAGTTCCAAAATTAAAATACCTAGTTCGCTATTATAAGTCGGACGCCTTGTTCTTCAGTGAGACTTTAGTCCACTCGAATAAAACAAATGATTTTCGTTACATGCTTGGTTTTGATCATTGCTTTGTTGTGAGTAGCAATGGCCGGAGTGGTGGATTAGCACTATTTTGGCGAGCTTCTTTTTCTTGTACAGTTCTTAATTATTCTGATAATCATATCAATGTAGAGATTAATGATTCAAGTAAAGGAAAATGGCAATTTACAGGTTATTATGGTTTTCCCGAGGGTAGAAGAAGGCGTGCTTCATGGGATTTTTTGAGAAATCTTGCGAATGATACCTCTCTTCCTTGGTATATTTTAGGAGACTTTAATGATATACTTGATGCCCATGAAAAAAGGGGAGGTGCTTTACGACCTAGGTGGTTAATTAATGGGTTTAGGCAAGCAGTGTCTGATGCGGGTTTAACTGAAGTCTATATGAAAGGTTATCCGTATACTTGGTTTAAGAGTTTAGGCACGCCTAGAGCTGTTGAGGTCAAGTTAGATAGAGGTCTTGCTAATGCAGATTAGTTTCGGATGTTTCCTAATGTTACGATTGAAAATTTAGTGGCTCCGGCATCAGATCATTATCCTCTTCTTTTAAAAAAGGAGGAGACTCACCTTGTTTGGGTTCCTAGACAAAAATTCAAGTTTGAAAATGCATGGTGTACGGAACCAGGAATTCATGATATTGTCTCTACTAGCTGGTTATCTAGTGCAGGTATGCAGGTGGTGGAAAAGCTTGAAGTTTGTGCGAATGACCTCAATTCATGGAGCAAAGCGCATAACAATGGCCTAAAGCAAGAAATTGAAAATTGTCGCCGCAACTTGAACCGTTCTAGGAATCGAGGGGCCGCGACTGATACTAGCATGTTGACAAACTTGCGGAAACACATGACACAATTGATGATTCAAGAAGATAAGTATTGGCTGCAGCGAGCTAAGACACATTGGTATCGTGATGGTGACTTGAATACCAAATGTTTTCATGCTTCAGCCACGTCAGGAAAGAAGGTAAACCACATTAATTTTCTAGATAATGATGACGGGGTACGGATTGCTGAGGAACAAGGCATGCGTCAGGTTGCTAAAGAATATTTTGAAACTTTATTTTTAGAGAGTAATAGTACCCGCGCACCAGTTGTAGACATAATAGAAAAAGTTGTGTCTGATGATGATAATGTTATGCTAACCGCTCCCTTTCAGGCTGAAGAGTTTAAGGATGCTATGTTTTCTATGCATCCAGATAAGTGTCCTGATCCGGATGGCTTTAATCCGAGTTTTTTTCAACAATTTTGGTATGTATGTAATTCTGACATCTTTCAGGAATGTTGTGCGTGGCTCAATCATAATCATTTTCCGCTGTCACTAAACTCAACAAACATTACATTAATCCCTAAAGGTAATGAGCAAAAGACCATGAAGGATTTGAGGCCGATTGCCTTATGTAATGGCTTGTATAAATTAGTGGCAAAAGTACTTGCAAATCGACTCAAAAAAATATTGCATAAATGTATCTCTGAGATTCAGTCAGCCTTTGTACCAGGGCGTTCTATTCTTAATAATGCTATGATTGCTATTGAGGTGGTACATCATATGAAAGTTGGTAAGAGAGTTAGAGATAAAAATGTTGCCCTTAAATTAGATATTAGCAAGGCGTATGATACAATTGATTGGCTTTACCTCAAGGAAGTGATGCTTAAAATGGGTTTCGACAGTAAATGGGTCCAATGGATTATGATGTGTGTTGAAACTGTTGATTACTCTGTCATCGTTAACAATGAGTTGGTAGGTCCGATTATACCAGGTAGAGGGTTGAGACAAGGTGACCCATTGTCGCCTTATTTATTTATTTTGTGTGCTGAAGGCTTATCTGCCCTTATCCGGAAAGCAGAACGAAGTGGAGACCTCCATGGCGTGTCTATTTGTACTAATGCACCTACTATTTCTCACCTATTGTTTGCAGATGACTGCTTTTTGTTTTTCAGGGCTGATGATAATGAGGCGCAAGTGATGAAGAATATTCTTCATACTTATGAACTAGCTTCGGGGCAGACCATTAGCCTTCCAAAGTCCGAGGTTTTCTTCAGCATTGTTGTTCCATCGACTTTGAAGGACACTATTACAAATATATTAGGTGTCAGAGCGGTGATGGGTACAAGCAAATATCTTCGCCTTCCGTCTATGGTGGGAAGAAGCAAAGAGGTGGCATTTGGTTTTATAAAGGACCGTATTTGGCACAAAATTAATAGTTGGAGCAGTAAGTGTTTGTCCAAGGCTGGTCGAGAGGTAATGATTAAATCGGTACTACAATCTATCCCATCTCATATTATGAGCATCTTTTTACTTCCAAATAAGCTTGTTAATGCAATAGAAAAAATGATTAATGCTTTTTGGTGGGGCCACGGCGGCAATATGCGTCGCGGACTACATTGGATGTCTTGGAAAGATTGTCCGTTCATAAATTTTTTGGAGGTATCGGCTTTAAGGATTTGACCTCTTTTAATGTGACTATGTTAGGGAAACAGGGTTGGAGGTTCCAAACTGATTCTAGCAGTCTTGTTTGTCGATTATTTAAGGCTAGATATTTTCCTAATTCTGATTATATTGGGTCCAAAATTGGACATAACCCAAGCTATGTTTGGCGAAGCATTTTTAGTGCAAAAATTGTGGTAGAACAGGGTGCACGATGGCGGATTGGTTCAGGGGTCAATATACTGTTCTTAGGCGCCCCTTGGCTCAAGGATGGCTTGTCTCTATCCACAACCAATCCTATTTTTGAGCCTTTGATGCAGGTGAAATTATGTGATTTTATTGATCAAGATTTAAAAATGTGGAAGGCGCCTCTCATTCATAGTTTGTTTGATGCGCAAACTGCGTAGCTCATCCTCGACACGTTGTTGCAGCCACTTGTATTAGAGGACAAAATGATTTGGAAAGGGGAAAGGAGTGGTAATTATTCAGTCAAGAGTGCTTATAGACTTTGTGTTACTGAAATTGCAGACAACTCTCATATGCATGCTAATGGCCGATGGAACCTCATTTGGAAGCTAAATGTGCCTCCTAAAATTAAGAACTTCCTTTGGCGTGTGTGTCGTGGTTGTTTTCCAACACGTGCTCGCTTAAATAGTAGAGGAGTCTCCTGCCCACTTGATTGTGTTCATTGTAATCATAATTATGAAGATAGCATCCATATCCTTATTGAGTGTCCCAAAGCTGTTCAAGTATGGCGGAATGCAAATTTATGGGACATAATTGACAGGGTGATCCATCAAGATTATAATACTAGTGATCTCATTTTCACTCTTTTACAGATTTTATCTTCAGGGCAATGTGAGTTGATGGCAACAATTATGTGGAGCCTTTGGAAATGTAGAAACATGAAACTTTGGCAGCAACAACTCGAGACCGACTCGCAGGTGTTTCAACGTGCAACTCATGTACTAGAAGAGTGGCGAACAGCCCAAAGAATTAGATCCAGCAGCAGCAGCCAATCCATAAATCCGCAGGTTCAGCCGTTGAGACAAGAGGAAGATGTTTGGAAGAAACCGACACCTAGCAGGTACAAATGCAATATTGATGCATCCTTCTCCACTTCTCTTAATAGGGTTGGTTTGGGCATGTGTCTTAGGGATGATGATGATGTTTTTGTTCTTGCAAGAACAGACTGGTTTGCCCCTCTTTGTGATATAGATGTGGGGGAGGCTGTTGGACTACACACAGCTTTAGATTGGCTTTCTAATCAACAATTTGATAATGTAGATTTTGTTCTAGATTGTAAAAGGGTTGTTGATTGTGTCAATTCTAGATTAGATGACAGTAGCGAGTTTGGATGTATTATCACTGCTTGTAAACAACTGCTAGTAGATAGATTTCAGAACTCTCATGTTGAGTTCAACAGGAGACAAGCAAATAGGGTAGCTCACGAGTTAGCTCAGGCAACCCTGTCTAATCCTAACCCCCATGTTATTGATGATGTACCTACATGTATTTGGCATATTTTAGCTGATGAAATGCAATGATTTTCTTCCTTAAAAAAAAATAACTATAGGCAACACAAATTATAGTCATTGTTATACCTTTAGGCAAGAGTTTCGAAATTACTATAGAATAACGCTTTTAATCATTGTTGTTTATGATTTATTGTAGAAAAATTGTTCTTCTCCTTTTTAAAATTGGTCATTCCCTACTACCAAAAAAAATAAAAAATAAAATGTTCATTCTCTTAGCTGTTAACTTCTACTCGGCATTTTTTAGCTAGATTTAACTCCCAGTGACACTTTCAAAATCAGTTGAATCGATTTAAAAAGTGATTGAATTGATCTAAAAGTGTTGATGAAAGTTAAGTATAGCTGAAAAATGTTGAGCGAGAGTTAACTCTATCTGAGCTAAGAGAATGAGAATTTTGAAAAGTAGATGAATAATTGAAGAACGTTTTTAATCATTGTTGTTTATGATGATCGAAACAATTGCCAATGTTATCAAAGAGCTCAGTTTTAGATCGTTGTCATTGATTTTGGACAATATTTTTCACTTATGCCTACCGGTCCAAAATCAAATTTTATCTGACATTACTAGACTACTATTTTAATAATAGAGTTTTTTTTAGGGAAATTTAATAATTAGATGTTGTCGTTTAATATATTGATGAAATATAACTTAATCAACAGATAAAAATAATGACAAAAACGATCTAAAACATAGAATAAGATGATCAAAATAAAAAACAAGAGTTGATTCAAAAAGTACTTTGAGTATCTCCAATGGGGAGTTATTTATCAAGGATCTTCAATATAAGAAGAAAAGAGTGAGTACCTATTAATAATATTGCATAATTTTTGTTCAGACATATCGTAAACTTTTTCAACTACAATTACAATTTTTATAAAGCAAAACTTTTAAACTCTATCATGACATAAAACTACTCTACTCTCAAATACATATCCACAAGACTAGATCATGAGACTTTAAATATGTTAAATTAGTCCACTCAAATTGATACCGAAGAGAATCGAACCTAAATCTTTAAAAAAACACACTTCAAAATCTAAAACTAACACCGCTAAACCAACGGTTTGGTTCTTTTCTATTCTTATGTATACTATTTAAAAAATGCCTCTACATTTTAAATTTGTTTTATTTTAAATTTTTGTTCATCTTTTTAATTACTACTTTTTTCGGTTTTTTATTTTGTTTTAGGATCAAAGAATCTATTGTTCTATTAGGAGACCCTTATTTCATATTAACAAAACAATTTTTTGAAGGCTCTAATAATTTCATGCCACCACCACTAATAACTAATCCTTACTTCTTTTTTTCATACATAAGTTTTTAGGGTCAAATAATCTCTTGTTCTATAAGGAGACCCTTATTTCAGATTAAGAAAACCACCTTTGAAGGCTCTAATTTATCGTGTTTGACATGGATAAATTATATTTGTGTTAAGATAAATATAGATCAATATAAATATGGATGTAAAGATAAATATATATAGATCGATATAAATATGGACAATTTATATAAAAGCAATGTGTTTAGTAGTTACCAAGCAAAGGAATAATTTATTGTAAAAAAAGGAATAATTAATTTTTTAGGTCAATAAAAAATTAATTTTATAATTAAATAATGAAAAGTTAAAATTGGGTTTGAGTTAATAATTTCCTAATATTATATTAAATTATTAATTAAATTAATTACCTGAAACATATATTGAATACAATAATATTTTTGTCAAACTTTGATTGAAATAATTTAAAGTATTATCTTAAATTACTCGTATTGAAATGAAATTGGACTATCATAATTTTGTTTTATCTCGTATTTGTTATACACGGCCTACTTCATTGTCTACCCGGTCATGTTTACTATCAACTTTGTCATAACTTGTCACATTTACTATTAACTCGGTAAAACATCTTAAAACCTCGAACGAGAGATCGATTAGTTGATAGTGAAGTGATATCCTAGTTAAAATATCCATCCACAATAAAGAAAAAGGAAAATATTTTTACCGAAAAATGTTTACAGAATAAATTTATACAAAAATATTTTTACTGGAAAATATTTATCGAATAAGTTTATTGGAAAATATTATTTAATGAAAAAGAATAAAAAAATTATGAGAGTCAATAAAATATGAGAGAATTATTAAAAATATGATGATTAGACAAAAAAAACAGGCCACCCTAACAAGAGTATAAACAACCATGTCACTTGTCGTCAAATAAATTTCACCTTAAAGTTGGAATGTAAAGATAATATAAAAATCGCCGAATAAACTTCCCCTCGCAATGAAAAGAAAATATAGAAATAATATATGAAGCTATTACATTAAATTTGGAGGCTCCTTATCTGCGGGATGAAATACGATCAACCAAAGTAAACAAATCTGTCTCAAAAACCATACGTGCACATCCTTTATTCTTAGCTAAACAGAGGCCTTCTATTAGTGTCATAACTTCCATCAACAACAAAAAAAGTGTCATAACTTCTTCTTCAAGAAAAGTCGTCTGAGAGATAGACCAGAAAATTTGTGACATTAAGAATTCTCCAACCTCATCGCGCACACAACATCCAACCGATGTAAGATTTATAGATTTATAGAATCAGGAATGTCGTGTCGACATTGCACTTCCACCCTATGACATGCTTTTCCCACCTCACTCCAGATCTATTGACCGGAGTCGCGCCTCTTCGCAAACCAGGAACGGTCTTCGCCGCATTCCATTGCCGCCGCCAATTATTTAATGATTGTTGTCCAATGCACAACGACGATGTCCAAACATCGTTCCACACGAAATCACTATGCACCGCCCAAACATGCCATACCGAGACGCCGGCCCCGCCATATCTAGATAGTTCTTAGTGTGAATTAACTTTTATTTACGGTAAGTATGGATTATATTTTGTGAGAAAATAACACAGCTTTCTCTCTCCGTATCTTTCTCTGTGTGTGTGTTTTTTTTTTTTTGTAGTTTAGATAAAAAACGCTTTCCTATATATAATGCTGGTCTTCTTCATATAACTATACAACCCTATTTTTCGATAAAAAAAAAAATCAAATACTACCTCGACCCTACTGCAAGTGAGTTTCATCCCCATCAAATAACATTCTTCTCCATGTTATGTTTTTAGCTTTTTCAATTTCAAGAACGTTATCACTACTCATTAATTAATACCAGTTTTGTTTTTGCGTTTGTTTCTCTGTGAATATTTTAGTTTCAACCTTTTGTTCAATGGAGTTCAAATTCCGTGCTATCGACAACATCAATCCATCAACCATGCAGCGTTCTCTTCCCACCGTCACATATCTCCCTGATCGATCTCTTCCAAGTAATTCAATCAGAAAATCTTTTTTTCTTTTCTTTTCTTGTTTTGATTCTGATATTTATTTATTTATTATTGTTGTTATGATGATTAGTGGACGGTGGTTTTTCTGGCTTCCGAGCACCGTTGGCAACCAATGAGGCGGCATTACAGCGAGAGATCGAGAAGGAACAAATCCGGCGGGATATGTTGCGGCGGATGGAGTTGGAGGACGAAGTGCGGAGGGAGCTTGCAATGGTGGGGGCGTTTGGAACTATGCAGAGGCCTCTCAATTCTCCGTGGTCAAATTCTACACCGACGATGATGAACCCTGTTGCTGTTGATGATCACATCGGTGCTTCAAAACCACCATTGACTATGGCCCCTCCTGAAATCAAACATTCTCCACAGACCAGTGACAAGGACAAAGTTATTCTATTGGTCAGTTTCATAACTTTTTCTATTCTCTTCTCTTGTCTTGTCTTTGTAACTGTACTTTTGTTGACGTAGTTACAAAAAAATTGACCAATTTTAAATTGATCATTTTAATGGCTAACGTCTTGATAAAAAGATTAAAATTAACGAATATTATGCACTTTAACGATTAGTTATTATGTTTTACATAACCTAGAGACTTGATTAAATCGAGCGCGTGATAGTTTAAGAACTAAATTAACGGTTTATTTCCTGAATTCTATCATTATTTTTCCTCTCTTCAATTTTATTGTTTTTCTGCCTGGTCGTTTGATTTGATTTGAACAAAACCAGAAATTTAATCTTTAACTCTTATTCTCCTATTTGATTCATAGACTACATAAATATAATAACAAGCTTTTAAATTATTTCAATCCGTCAAGTTAGTGCATGTTTTTTGGTATCATGGCAGGATTACAATCACAACATGATTTTGCCAAATTCACCGTGGTGAATCAAGTTAGTTGCATGATTGGTATCATGGTAGAATCACAGTGACACAACATCTTGATACCAAACAAACAATTATTACTCTTTCAATTACTATCTCCTATTTTTAAAAACCACTAATGAACTAATTAAGTGGATTGATGATAATTTAAAAATTATTTATAATATGTTTATCGTTTATGGACTAAATGAGAGATAATGATACTTTAAAGATTAAATTGAAGATTTTGCACATAAATTGTTATGGTTGGTTCTCTTGTGCTAAAGCAGAATAGTACAAGAGAACCAACTATATTGTTCATTATTATTATATTAGTTGCTAATTGCTTGTATCGTTGATTCAGACCATTCCAAGGCCCTCTCTTCAAGTTTTGATATCTTGTATGCATAAATGTTATTTGAACATCAATTTAGAGCAAGCAAATTTACAAGTTTTGATACCTTCTCTTCAAAGATTAATGCATTTTACACACATGTTTAACACACTTAAATGAGCGGTTAAGGTGTATATCAACATTAGATAATTCATCAACCATAAACTGAATTTAAGTAACTATAATGTTAAGCATTATTAACCATGATTCAATGTGTTCTAACTATGTAGATTTAAACATTTGAAAATCAAGGTTAATCGTGTTTAAAATTATAGTTGATGAAGTTCATTAGATTGTTAATAAGTTGCAATACTTGATATATCTATTAACCAAATCTAACAATTCATTAACCATGTTTGTGAATTGTTTTAACCATTTAAAAAGTTGTTGTATTTTATTATCTCAAGTTGATGTTCTTATAACATTTATGATGTGCATAAACTAGATATTGTTAATGTATTTTCTTTTGACAAATTAAGCTATTGTATTTTGTTTGGTTTAAATATGAATTTGGCCCCGTAAATATATCTTTTTTTATTTTTAGTCTCTTTACAAATGTTTTTATGCTTTTGGCCTTACAAATATACCATGTTTTATTTTCTGTGTTGTTATGCTTTAGCCCTTCAAAATTTAACTATATAGGAATTGGTCATTGTATTATGTAGAATATTTGATTTTGATCATTCTAATATGATTGTGATAAAAGGACTATAATAAATATTACAATATATTGCAATGACCAATTTATATATAAATAAATTTTGCAGGAATTAAAACAAAACAATGATGAATAAAAGTAAAACGGGATATATTTGCAAGGTCTAAAATCAAAAAAATACTTGTAAAGGAACTAAAAACAAAAAATAATATATTTGCAAGGATCAATGAACATTTGTATGGCGTATAAAAGACCTTAGAACTTAAAAAACACTTGAATAACTAAGGTTTATACCTTAAACAAGGAAGGCTGCTTGTATTTGGTCTCATTCAAGCATGTTTATAGAAATCATATATATTATATTTGGTTTCTTTTCCTTTGCTGTTTTATGTGGTAGAAGTTAGCAAGTGACCAAAGTTCGTGCTAGACTACATTTAGTTCAGTCTCAAATAGTGGAATGCACGAAGTCTTCATGTATACATTGAGCACCTTATTTCACACCATCATTCAATAGTTTGTATTATACCACTAGCTAGCAAGAAGAACAAACATACTAACTCAAGCATATGTTTAAATTTCATTAGTTTCAATTTGTACTTTTTTTCTTAGATAACTTTGAAAAGTGAACTTTGTTGTGTAAGTAGATCAACGATGGTATTGAAATCATTTGTAGGCTACTCTAATCCTTGTGCAATTAAGATAATACGATATTAAAATTTGAAATGTTGTGTATTTGTAGATCAACTTTGTTATGTTTAACATATGATGTTTTATTTGAGTATCCCAATTTGCAGGCTAAGCCAGACCCCGATCTCTATGGTGCAAAGCGAAAAGCAGCGACACCTGATGCTCCTAATGATGAGCCTAGTGAAATTGGTATGAAGAAAAAACCAAAGGAAGAGTGGAGTTGTGAACTGTGCCAAATTAAAGCCACGAGTGAGAGTGGCTTGAATGCTCATCTGAATGGTAAGAAGCACAAGGCCAAGGAAGCGGGACAAAAAAGGAAGATTGACAAGCGCAACAGGAAAAGTCAAAAAACTGCTGAAAAGATTACTGAAACAATTGTTGTTAATACAACAAAGTTCGGTGTTGATGTGGAAACAGATCAACAACCTCCACAACCTTGCTTAGCCTTGGAAGTCATGAATGAAACTATGGTTGATAAGGGTCTCACAAAATCTAATAAAGAGGAGCAGCTTGTGGAGATGATGCTTGATAATGGTGTTACCAAATCCAATGATGAGAAGCTTGTGGAGATGATGGCTGATAATGGTGTAGCCAAACTTGAAAATGAGGAGCAGGTTCTGGAGATCGTTGCTGATAATGGTGAAAATATAACAACATCCAAAAATGAGAAGAAGCTTGTGGAGATGGTTGCTGATAATGGTGTAACAACATCCCAAAATGAGAAGAAGCTTATGGAGATGAAGGCTGATAAGGATATAACAGAATCTAAAATTGAGGAGCAGCTTGTGGAGAAAAGCCAAAAGATAGGTTTTTCCGGGTGTAGAAGTGACGCTGCAACCGACGAAGCATGGAAGGAAATTGCATTGACAAAAAGGAGGAAGGTTGGACGTTTATGGTGTGAGCATTGTCAAATTGGCGCTTTCTCACAAGCTGTGATGGAAGACCACATGAAAGGGAAAAAACACATAAAGAATATGAAGAAACTCCATCAAAAAAATGCAAGTCCTACATCAACATCCTCTATATCACAAAAAATTCATTTGTTGATCAATGATACAGATGGTGTTAACAAAGAAACAGACCAAGTAATGACACTTTTAGGGAAAGGAGAACCAATACTAAAGATGGAAAATAATTTTTGAAATTCAGATGAAGTACATTAGTGGCTGAATCAAGAGGAGTTGGAACCTATGAAGGACTATGAGCACATGCAAGGTGTTATATTGACTTTTAGCAACTTCATATCTATGAAGTTTATTTACAAACATTTTTAATGTGTTTTATCATTGATTATTGATGTAATAGATCCTTACATTATGACTTATTTGACCCGGTGTTTCTAAACTTACTAGGTTATATATTTCATTACATGACATATTTCGCTTATCCACATATCGTCGTTTGTTTTAAATCGTTAACTAACTTGTCAACTTGTCGATGTAATGTAGCTTAGGCATGATTTGGTTCTATCCCAGTTAGACATGTTCATTAGTCATTAATCTAATGTGCAAGAATATTAATCTAAAGTCAATGCTCCAAAAATGTTGACTTTCTTTTCTTCTATAGTAAAGATGAGTGTGGCACTGTCATTTTTTTATCTAACAAATGAAGAAAACAACTCTAATGGATGATTTTCTTGAAGAGCTAAGCTTGTATATGTGCTTCCCTTATCGAGGCCAATATGCTCGGTTCTGATATAAAACGAGCATTAGTGTTTGCTGGCTTGAGGAGCCAAGAATCTACTCAGATCAATCACATATTGATAGTGAATACTGAATACGCTTTTTTGGGGAGTTGAATCATTTAGATGAGTTGGATTGGAGTTAATGTTGACAAAATATCATTTCCAACTCACAAATTCACCACTAACTATGTTATTGGTCACGTTAATAAGAGATTTCTTAGCAGCTTCCGCAAATTCCTAGTAGACTTCAACTACTACTAGGTCTAGACCAGATTCTGGTCAAGATTATTTTCTACCTACTAGATTTTTGCCAAATGGCGGGCATATAGGACACATTAATAGTACACAATGGTGCCCCGCTATAACGGAGAATCTTATGTTATACACAAATTAGATAATATGTGCATACCAATGGATAGTAGTGAACTAATGGATATATATCAGACCAAACCTTCAAAATCAAAAGACACCATCGCTTCTAAAAAAAAGTACCATCATCTTAAGTTCCTAACCCCTTTAAAAAAAAAAAAGTTCTTAACAAACCTAAGGATTGAAATTGAAACAATCAAAGATAATATAATCCATCTTAAGTTCTTAACCACAAAACCCATATATAATTTGGGTGACTTTTTGCAAAGCTAAAACATAAATGAAAAATAAAGAAACTATTTGAAGAGAAAGATATGATTTCAAGGGTTAAATTCTCCATTCCATCTAACATTATATATATTGAACATATGATGACATGATTCTATAGGGTAGTATATTTTATCTTTACAAGATGAAAACATAAAACTAGAATGGTTTTGTTGAAGGTAAAAAATCTGCTACCATATTATAAGGCAGAAGGCTACACATTCCAAATTGGCAGGAGTTAAGCCAAACTGTACTACTTATATGATCAAACCCTTAATGCCACTTGGTCTTGCCATGTAATCTTCCTTTTCCCCGCCCTACTTGATCCTTCTCCAATGTTTCTACAAACTGAAAGCTTGATATCGTTGTGTGGCTCTTCATTCACAACTCTTTGTGCATTCTTCTTTTGTTCTTCAATCCACATGGACTGATTATCTCCCTCCAATTCCTCCTCTTCTCTCTGTGGATCAACAAAATCGATGAAAAGTATGTTTAAAATGACTTATTGGAGTTTATCTACTGGTATAAACACTTGTAAAACTGTTTGACAAAACGTCTGGAAACAACTAATGACTCATAAGTTACTTTCAGCTTATTTTATAAGCTCTCTGATAGCTTATGAAAACAACATACGAAAATAGTTTGACTTTATTTCATCTTGTTATAAAAAATAGCTTTTACATAAGCACTTGCATATGATGTGCGGTTATGCTATAAGCACTTAATTAAGTCGTTTATCCAAACAGGGCCCAAGTCTACTAGAATCAAAAAACACAAAAAAGGAGTTATTATGTAAACACAGCATGCGAAATGATATTAATATTAATTACCGAAATCTGGTTCAAATCGAAGAACGGAGTTACACTCTTCTTGGCAGCTTCCTTTCCACTTTGAACCCTATCTTTGTGATTGGAGTCAAGCACAGGAGCAGCAGAACTATGAAAAGAAGCATCTTTTTTACTTAAGCTCCTACCATTCTGGTTTAAGTCAAACACATGGCTAGTTTTCTGCAGTGTGTCTTCTACAGCTCCTCCATTGAAAACTCTTTCTTTTGGGTTCAATTTAGAAGCGGTGTGAGGTCGCAAAGTAGATTCCTTTCTATTGTAATTCCTTCCCTTTGCAATCTTAGGCTCTTTGATTTTGAGCTTTTGAGGCTTTAAAACTTCTTGCTTAGGTTGAGGCTTTGGAAGAGGATGTTTAAGCAAGTACTTGTAACGTTGTCTTAAAAATCTGTAGTTGAAGAGTGGCAGAGATATAAGCTCTATGTGTAATATATAAACTGCAAACTATGAAAATAAAAACCAATAGGAATCATGAGACAATACCGAACTTCAGCCGATAGTATCAACTTTTTCTGCTTAACAGCCTCCAATTTCCTTCTCATGGCTTCTGTTTCCTAAAGAACATAATATACATATTATTACAACTATTATCCTGAAATCTCATGGATAGATTGACAAAAGTCTTCTACAACCAACTCAAACAAGATAGCATGGGAAAATTAGATAAACAAGTATGCTAATTAACTTCCAAAAATCATCCACCAAAAAGAATTACCTAATGAGGTATAAAAACTTAACAGTTAATTAACACTTGATTAGTATTTAATTTTTAAATTCAGAACTTAATAGGTTTAAAAACTCCATGGTAAACATTATATCCAACAAAAAACTTCAAAGCTAATACGCTTAAATACCCAAGAGGCTTGAGATAAAACTAAGCAAGGTGAAGACTGCAAAACTAGATAACAATTGTAAACAAGAGTCTGAGAAAGAAAGAAAAACACTGCTATGAGACTGTTGTTTCATGATTATTACACCATAGTACTCGGGAATTCATCAGATACAGAAATTCAACAAAGATGAACATGAGAATACACAGTTTCATAAGATCGGAGGTTTAATTGAAACAATTATCAAACAACAACATCAAAACACGAGATCCCCTTTATTGTTTTCTCCAACAAACCCTTAATTTTCACAAAAACAAAGCAAAAAAACATAAGACCCCCTTTTTTGTTTGCTTCAACAAACCCTAAACTTTCAATCAAAGACATGGAAGAAAAAAACAGATCTGTGAAAACCCATATAATAAAAATTCAATCTTTGAATAAATCAGGTGTAAAAGGGTTACCTTGTGCAAATCATCATAGTCCTGCAAGAGACTCTGATGCCTCATCATGGATCTATGATCCATGTAAACATCAGGAGGAGGGTTCATGGAGACAGCAACACCCTTCATCTTCTTCATCATATCAAAGAAGAAAAGAGAAACAGAAAACTATGGAGGTAAGAAGATAGAGAGAAGGAAGAGGAAGAAGAAGTGAGAGAGAAATAGAGAGAGAGAGAGAGAGAGAGAGTAAGAAAAGAAAAGAATAATAAAGGAAGGGAGAAAAGAAAGAAAGAAAGGGTTAAGAAGGTTCTCGGTTTCTTTGTTTCTGTGAAACTCTGACCAAGAGAAAGAAACCGAAAAAGCCCACATAACTCGGTGAAAATTGAAAGAGCAGTGATGAAGATGGGATTTTTTGGGGTCTTGCAGAAGGGTAAAACGGGGAACATTATTTGTGTTTGGTTGGAGGACAATTGAACACATCTAATCTAATCTAATCTAATCTTTCTTATGTTTCTTTTTTGTTTTTGTTTTTCTTTCTTCAAACATAAATTTTGGTCCAGCTGGGCCATTGATGAGAGAGAAAGAGTGGTGTGGACTCTTTGATTTTATTTTTTTGATGGAGAACAAAAAAATAAAAAGGATCGTGTTTGTTGCGTGGAGTTTCCATGTTTCTTCTTTGTTGTTGTTGTTGTTGTTGGCGTCTGTGTAGAGAGAGAAATAATGGAATGGGTCAGAGTGATAGAAAAAGAAAGAATGGGTTTTTATTGTATTTGATTTTGAATTGAAGAATAGTATAGAATAGATACATAGATTAGGGACTGGAAAAAGAAAAATATATATATATATATAAGTGATAAATGAATGAGATGGGAATGGGATATTGATGATGCTGTTTTTCTCTCCATCATATGATATGCTGTAGCAGTTGTTGGTTACAACCATATTTTTAGGCTTTAGGGTTTGGTTTTTGTTTGTTTTCTTTTGGGGTTGGTTGTTTGTGTTTGTGAACTCACTCTCTCTCTCTCTCTCTCATAGTGCCATGCCATGGACATGGTTGCCTTTTACGAATGACTTCTCCACCCATTTCATATACTAATATTATTTTTGCGCAAATTGTCAAATTGGTATTCATTTACCTTTATACCCTTCTCATTTTTTATTTTTTTTTGAGTGGTGTTTTCTTTTTCCTGCTTTTCACCCTCTTGTCCTGGGTGGAGAAAATCAATATGGCTTTTTTCATGATGAAGCAAAACAGGTAAAGTAATAAAAAAGGAAAATCCCAAAACACCCATTTGTCAAAATTATTAATTTTGTGGGTGATAGAGATCCGTTTAAAGAGGATGTATAAATGTCTTGATGTGCCTCATCATGTTTTCTTTTCTCTCTCTAGCACTAGCATATGAAGGAGGGGTGGATTAGGTACTTTGTCTTGTACACTCAATATGAGTCACTTATCTTTATAATAAATGTTTTCTTCCATCTTCATCAATGGAAATGGAAAGATCCCACCATCACCTACTTTCAGGACTTTATATATGTGTGACACAACAAACCTACCTAACTAATAGCCACTATCACTGTTCATTGAAAGCTTCATTTTTTATCTACAATAACCACCCTTCATCTTTTTATTTTTGGATCTATCTTCTTATATTAGTAGCCACCCTTCATTTCTTTGATTGTGTGGCCACGGATTTTGGGATCTACCCTTTCCTTATGTGATAGCGTTACAAACGTAATTGTGTATACATTTATTCATACGCATGTTCTAGTTGATTTGCAACTAGCTTTGTCATTCATCTGATACAATCATGGCATGGGGGCAATTTGGTTAATGTGTCTAACATCATGTGGGTAGTATACAAGAAAATAGTAGTGGTACAAAACGTGAACCAACCAAGTATGACCGACCATGGTAAGAATTGAAAAGAAACCCAGTTTGCAGAAAAATAAAGATTCTGAGAGGTGCAGTTAAGGTAAAATAAAGCTGGTGGTGTGGCTGGCTGGTGATGTTGTTTTTTCCTTTTGCATTGGGTAGCATCATTTGTTGTCGGTTATCATGATTTCTCTTTCCTCATCAATTTAATTGTGTACGTGTGAGTCTTACGCTTTTTCCCCTTGTCTTTTTCGCCTAGTCAATTCGTATTAAGGAACCGTACACAATATCAATAAAGTATCTTTGAAAAAAAGTACTTTTTTGAGAATGTATAAAATTGAATAGAATGAGCTTTAACCAAAAGTTGTTGAATGCTACTTCAAAAAACTACTTCTCCGTAGTTTATTTCACAAACACCTCTCTTCAACTCACGCTGGCAACCTTTTCTTTTCTGTTTTAATATTTTTTCTTTTATTTTTTAATATTATATTTCAATTTGTTTTTTTCTTCCATTTTATTTTATTTTTTTGGACCGGTCGAAGGAGGGTGCATTTAATTCTATTATCTATTTTTGAAGAAATTTTATTATCTTTTTATCACTTATATATTTAATTTCAATATCGTTCGATTATCACAACCTCGCAAATATTTTTATTCATGTTGTCATTGAATGACACCAAATATTTTTATTCCTTTTCTTCAACCTCACAGATATACACACTCTCACATTAGCATTTAGAGTAATATTTTATGTCCATATGTTTATTTTTTTGTTACGTTAATGCATATAATATTTTTAGTGTTGTGTAATGCGTATAATTATTTTTATAAAATTTTGATTTTAATTAATAGTACAAGTATAGATGCCTAAAAAAATTATACATATATATATATATATATATATATATTGACAAAACTTAGGTACAATTCCTTATGTGTTTTTCGTATGGTTCTTAATTAAAAATACAACTTTTTTGGAGATAACAAACTTTGAGAGAATTATGGATTTAAGGAAATCAAAGTGAATTTAGTTAAGAACCATACGAAAAGCACCTAAGGAATTGTACCTAAGTTTTTTCATATATATATACACATTTATATTGTAACAAACTATGCGTATCTTTTTCTTATTTAAAAAACTAAACATATCTTTTTCAATGACGCCAACAATGTAACAAATATAATATCATATAATATAAATTCTTATTTTTTTTAAATGACACCAAAAATATGGTATTCTTATAACAAAATTTGTTATACAGTATAATTGAAAAAGAAGAAACAAACTATTCATAATATTTTAAACATTTTTTTATTTATTATGTTAATTCATAATAAATTCAAAGGTTTGTCATTGTGAGCTTAGCTCAGTTGATATAGACAATGCATAAATATATGTAAGGTCCCGGGTTCGAACCCCGGACACCAACAAAAAAATAATAAATTCAAAGTTTTGTACAATATTTTGCCAAGCAACTTTTAACTTAAAAATAACTTTAAAACTAAAAAAAATAAAGAAACCAAACAACTTTAGCTTTTTTCTTGAAGGGCTTTATTTTAACTTTGTTTTAAAGAAGTTTTTAGACCGAAAAAAAAAAAGCCTAGTCAAACGGTAATATAGAAAATTGATCAAAATGATAATAGTTCCTCAAGAAAAGCATAGTTGTATTATTTTTGCTCTCGTCTGCGTGTGTTGTGGGTTTTGGGGTGACACTTCAGTGACTTTGTGTTAGGTGATTTTGGTGATTTTAGTGTATTTTAAATGAAAGAGAGTGATGATTGAATGATTAAAATAAATTATTTTGATGAGAGAGAATTATTGGTTAGGAGAGAGATAGAGACGAAGGTATCAAAGCCAAAGGCACCCAAGTGCTATGCGTGTTTGTGATACGAGGAAGAGAAACATGGGAGTAAATTCTCTCAATTAAAAAAAAAATCAAAAAATAGTGTGAAGATTTTGATAGTTGGTAATGGAAAGATTAATAGTTAATAATGGAAGGAAATTGTACAATAATAGTCGACTCACAGTTCAAGAATAACTATAAGGAGTAGCCTATCGTTCCTCAACAGGGCAGTCCGGATAGTTCTATAGTTAAAATCTCCGCATTATCCCCTCAATTGTTTTCTAATTTAGAGATCAATTTTGAAGGAAATTGTACAAATAATAGTCGACTCGCAATTCAAGAATAACTACAAGGAGCAGCCTATCGTTCCTCAACAGGGCAGTTCGGATGGTTCTATAGTTAAAATCTCCACGTTATCCCCTCGATTGTTTTCTAATTTAGAGATCAATTTTGAAGGAAATTCTACAAATAATAGTCGACCAACCGACACGACATATGAGTGCTTTGAAGCAAATCATTTGTTGTATCAAGGGCGCTCTAACACTCCGTCCACATCTTTCTCCTTCCTTCATATAAACTCGTTACATAAATCTACGCCGATTAGAGTGGATGTCCTGGCACGATAAGGTCCACCCCTAGATATTGTTATCTAGGGTATAATTTAATCTCTTAGTCTCTGAAATGACAACTAACTTTGTCTCGATCCAATGTTGAAGCTGAGCATTTTAGCGTTGATATTGTAGTTCTTGAGTCTTGTTGGCATATGAACTTGTTTTTTTAGATACATTGTCATGTCACAAAGATTACTTTATTTATTGCGGTAGTGTAAATGTGATTTGTCTTTCTGACAACCCTTTTCAACATCAACGCGTTAAACACATTGAGATGTATATTTATTTTGTGCGTGGGAAAGTTGCTCGTGGTCAAGTTCAAGTATTATTTGTTCCACCTCGTTGCCAAATCATTGTCATCTTAATGAAAGGACTTAAATTGCAACTCTTTGATGATTTTCGAGATAGTTTGAACATTCGTCCACCTCCTATTTCAACCAAGGGGGTGTATTAAAATATCAAATATCTTTTATATTTATTTTACATATATCTAGGAGATTAATCACGTTGGTTGTAAAAATATAACTGATTTTCTACTAATGTGTTCTTTTTTGTGGTGGTCGGGGTTCGAACCCCGGACCTTGCATATATTATGCATTGTTCATACCAACTGAGCTTAACTCACGAGGACAATAATGTGTTGATTTGTAAATATATGCAAGATAATTATAAAAGTTTTTATTTTATTTTATAATAAGATCCAACAAAAGCAACCACCTTACACCAATTGTTGAAACAAAACGGTGGATTCAGATACCATTCATAAAACACACCCTTTTTTCTTAGTTATAAACCAAATTCAAGAAATTAATTTGACCTAACCTACCAAACACTCCACATCCGGGTTCTTAGAATTAAAATTTATCCCATTTCTCGCTTCGTAAATCTTCCAACTAGTTGCATACCAAATTAACGCGAACCCTTTCTGGTGTTTATTGTTCAAAGAGGTAGACTGATAATAGTTAAGAACTCAGAAGAGATACCACATTATCGACAAAATTATCCCCTTCGATCCATTTAACAATGTATTACCAAACTCAAACAAATTTTCACTTGCAAACACAGATGGTCTTCCACCTCTACGTGTCCCGAACACCAAACACAATACGAAACATACCATTGAGAAATATTCCCTTTCTAGATAAATTTGCCCTAGTAGGGAGTATACTAAAGACTAACTTCCAAAAGATAATATGAACCTTTTATAGGGAAAAACTCCCCCAAATAGCTTTCAAACCTCTCTGGATGCTCACACTCAGAGTTGAAGGAGGACAAAATGTGTCCTCAAGGTCCGACTTGACCAATAAAGTGTTGGAGTTATTGGTCATCCAGTTCCAAATACCACTCTCTTTGTTGATCACTCAAAGTTTGGGAAGGTCTATACAATTCTTAGGCAACCACATTAGTTCACATTTCCCCGTATGATCCGACAACATGTGCCTTAGTTCCATAAAGAGTTTTTTGATTGTGTACTGTTTGTCGAAGACTTAGTAGATCTCGATCTGCATGGTACCGATACAACATTTGGAAATATGAGATGGTATTTTACCATTTGACATACACATATCCTGCATGGATCGATGAGAAATACACCAAAGCCACCTGAACACGAAGTATTTGATGATATTGTTGTTGAACAACACGAGGCATACAACAGGCAGGCATGGCCAAACAATCAGGCCGCATTAGAGGCCGTGCCTTAGAGACAATGGTCAGTGGTCAAGTGAAACGGGGAAGTCCAACATAACTGAGTTTGGAGTAGATATTCATCTACCGTCAGAGAAGGTGTTAGGGGTGGGCATACTACTAACTAGTTACATGTGATAACTTTTGGATATCAATAATGCTAATTTTTTTAATTTATGTAGTTTCACATGTTTTGATTATATATGTGTTTATAATTTGTTTAGAGGCATGTTGCAAGCAATTTGTCAAAAAAATTGTGTTAACCGGCTATCAGATATATTGTCTACGTGCTAATACAATTTAAATTGTGTCAACTTATAAACTACAATTTATCTTTGAAATTAATCCAACGAAAAACCTTTTGAATTTTATAATCTAAAGTGGTAATATTTTTTTCGAATTATATTTTTTGAAACGCGTTGAAACAAGAACTGTTTTCTCAATTTTTAGGAAATTCAAATAATAAAATAAAAAAAATCATTTGGATTATACAATTGGCCTGGGCCGGGTCATTTTGAGAGGTGTAGTGTAGTACCAACTGGCAAGAATTACTTGTTGTGATGACACACAATTGGTCGGTGGTACTAGAAGTAAACTGAAACGGTGTTTCGTTAAAGTTAAAAGTACCTGGTTGGAGAGTTTAACTCAATCTTGGTTTGTCCAACACAAAAAATATCTTCATATTATCTATCTGACATACATAAGTAACATAATAACATCATCTCCAACTCCTCCAATCCCACACACCACCGCTTGCACTTGAAGAAGGAATGGCTTTCACACTTTCTCTCACTGGTCACATCCACGCAACCACTCAATGCACAAACCGGAACCCTTTATCATCATCTCTATGTAAGTCTTCATTTTTTAATTTCTGTTGCTTTTAAACTCACCTCAATCAAGTTTCACTTTAATTTCATTTTCAATTATCCTTACTTTATGTCAATTTATTTTCACCATGAATGTGTGTTTTTACTTAGCGAGTTTCATCCTAGATTGTGTCTTTCGCTAGTTTGTTTGATTTTCTGATTTTTGAATATGTATTAGTCGGTTAATTCCATTTAATTACTAACAAAAAGGGGTGCCTTTTGTTTTTTCGATACATTTATTGACCATAGTCCGCAGTAACATGACTTCACACATTTTGTGACTAAAATGACAATTTGTTCTTGTGAATTCATACATGCTTTGATCATCAAATTACTGTTTATTGCTGAATTATTCGTTGTTGACTTTAATTCTATAGGTAAACTAAGCTCCAGTGCTAACGTAGTTGATATGAGGTTAGTATCCCGGCGTGGACTACAAAAAGCTGGATGTAACCATAGAAATTTCAGAGTCCATGCCCTCTTTGGAGGAAAAAAAGATAATGAAAGTGGTGATAATAAGGTTAGCCATCCCAGCTTTCTTTTACCATCAATGCTACTTATGAATGAATACTCAGACAGGGTCACAAATTTGCATTTGTATCCATATTTGCCATCTGTTTGCTTTTTTCATCATTTGCATAAATGGCAATTATTAAGGACCATGGCTTTTTTCATTGGCATGTTTCTTTGATGAAAGCATTACAGGTTTTGTTTTTCTCCTTGTTTGATCTTCATCTCATTAGTCAATTATTATTATATTGTGCACGAGAGAAATGAATAAGTGATAGCTGATAAAAAATCTCTTCTACAGGAGTGTTCTTTTATTGAATGCTAAACTATCACTTTTTCTTTGTGAGAACTTCTCATATTTGGTGTGTGGAACAGTTCCTTACAAAGATGCATTTTAAGAATCTGTTATAAGACTGCATTAGGTAGGATACGAGATTCTCCCAAGCAATAGAAACCTTTCAATCCACCATGATACTTCGTAAGGTTAAACCTTTTCCCATTTGTGTAATTTCAAATTATGATAATATCCACCTTCAATGCTAGGAATTACACTGTGAATTCAATTTGTTGGTCATGTTATCCTTTGTTCGTATGGAACAGAGTGTAGGGCTGTCAAGAGCCAACACGTAAATAAATTAAGCGTAGCAGAGATGAGGATGTTGCATTGGATGTGTGGTAAGACTAGATGCAATATGATTTGAAATAACAACATTAGAGAGAGAGAGAGAGAGAGAGAGAGTTGGGGTAGCACCTATAGAAAAGATGGTGGAAACTAGACTTAGGTGGTTTGGGCATGTAGAGAGAAGACATGTAAATTATGTAGTAGGGAGAGTAGATCAGATGGAGAGTAGTCAAATTACTAGAGACAAAGAAGACCAAGAAAAACTATAAGAGAATCTACTAAGAAAGATCTAGAGATTAATGAGCTGGATAGAAATATGGTATATGATAGATCATTATGGCACCGTTTGATCCATGTAGCCGACCCCACTTAGTAGGATAAGGCTTGATTATTGCTATCCTGTGTTCATTTACTTTATTTTCTCGTGGGCCGAAGACAATTAGCGAAATGCAAACAAAACCCTTACATTGAATAAAATCTGTGAAATAGGTACATAGTGATTCTCCATGTGTACCAAATTAATTTATACATCGGTTATTCCTCAAACAAGTCACAAGGTACTTTTGATTCTTTTTTCAAAATTACGAAGTACACAAATATTGTGAACTGGGTAAACGAGGTTCTGGTAGTGTGTTTTCCTGTATGCATCCAAGAGACTTGATCCATAGAAGCACCACTTAAACTTTTCTACTTTTCTTGCACTTACAAAGACACTGTTTCAGAGATTTCCGATGCACAATATATTTTATAAAGGTCTTAATTAGGATATGCATTTGTGATATTGATCCACGACAAACCTTCAGTTCTTCACTGCCTTATATGCCGAAACGAAAACTCAATCATTAAAGTAGTTCTTACCCCTTCTGAGTTGGATGATATATGATATTATCACCGTGAAGACTATTACCCTCTTTAAAAAGTCCAATGCAAAAAAGAAAATCACCTTTATATTTGGGAAAATTTTGGCAACTCATTCGATTGCACAATATCATGTGTCACATGGACAGCATGCTAGTCCAATCCATCAAATTAAAAATTGTGTGGAGTATTGTATTGTGTGTTTGTCAATCTGACAGTAACTGATATAATATTCATAATAATAATTGGTGGGTTTGTTAATTGATTATAGGGCGGAATGCTCGGTCAGCTCGGAAACATGCAAAATCTGTTCGAGACTGTGAAGAAGGCGCAAGCGGTTGTCCAAGTAGAATCAAATCGGATACAGAAAGAACTTGCTGCGTATAACATACTTGCTTAACAATTTTTTATTTTTTTTGGTCTCTTCCAAGTTATACGAGTTAATCACAGTAGAGTTTTTTTGTCTTCATTCCACTATGCAGAGCCGAGTTTGATGGTTACTGTGAGGGTGAGTTAATAAAGGTATGATATTTTCCTGCTCTCTCTAATGTTGTGTGGTAGAAACTAGAAACCTTTCATGCTTATGTGAGAAAATTTGAAAATGTTAGAGAAGAACCTTGGCACAATGGTTAGAGTTGTTGCCATGTGATTCGAATGTTGCGAGATACAGTCGTATAATATAATAGATCTGCAAGGCAGAGCTTTATTGGCTCAGAAACCAAGAGAGAATCCACTCTCTAACTCTCAAATGAGAAAACTCAAGTTTTTATATATTTCAAATTGTGATGATACATGAAGGAAGTGGCCTTATTTATAGCAATCCTAGAGGCCATATGGTAGCTGAAATAGTACTGATAATTAATACATCAATGGAAACCCAATCTAGTAAATGTCAAACATGGTGGCTTGTTGGCCTTATTGTCAATAGTAGGGTGGTGGAATTGGAAAGTTAGGGTGGTGGCTGCAAAGTCTATGCCATATTAATGTCATGTTCTGTATCATTTATAGTACCATATTACCTATTTCTTGGTTTCACTTTCATTTGTTTACTTGATTTTCAGGTGACACTATCAGGGAATCAGCAACCTGTACGAACACAAATTACCGAGGCTGCTATGGAATTAGGATCAGAAGTGAGTATGCAATTCAAGTGATTTCATAACATATGCATTTTTTCCTGTCAGATTATATCTAATATCATCTTGCATACATATCTGTGATAAATGATGACTAATAGCTATACTATGAAATAGGATTAGACATTTGAAAGGTGAACAAAAATAGATAAAGAATCTATATGTAAATTCTTTGATTTTTTTAGGCTGCTTAAGGAAATTTTTATGCACTGAATGTTGGGGTAGATATATCAATTACTTTTCAATAATCTAAATATGGTCTAGAAATTGGAATTTGATATTTAAACATCTTTGGGTTTCAGAAACTTTCCCTTTTAGTCACAGAGGCTTACAAGGATGCACACCAGAAGAGTGTCCAGGTAAAAATAACTTTTCTAGAGGAAGAATGAAAATTCATCTGCCTTTGTAGTATGTTGATTTGTTTAAACATGCTGTTGCTTATGTTTTCAGGCCATGAAGGAAAGGATGAGTGATCTTGCTCAGAGTTTAGGAATGCCACCAGGGCTTGGTGAAGGGTTGAAGTGATGACGGAAGGATGGAACCTCGATTTTGCATACAAAACCATTTCATAAATGCATATTTACTCCTTTTACTGTGATTATGGATTATCAATCTTGTTTACTCAGCTGTGTAGGGATCACTTGAAATGGCGATGAACCTTCTACTCCCCTCACCCCCTTTTTCCTGTCTTATTACTTCCTTTAGGTCTTATCTTTGTCTTATACAATTCAAGGTTTTATAATTTTTTTCAATGAAAGCTTTAATTATCTGGTACAGGTTTTCAAATTGTGATATTTAGATCTTTTTTTTTTTAATCAAATTTGCAATATTGTCCCTGCTCATTCTAAGTCTATGAAATGGATCATTTATCTATAGGATAAAAAAGTTGGCGGACTTTCTTTTTATCTTGGTTTAAATGCACTTTTGAAATTCGGTTTTTTGTCCTCCTATTTAACTTTGTTTTTTCCTTCTAAGTTTTGATCATTTGTCCATTTTTGGGTATTTTTTAATAATGTGACATTCATTAGGTCATACTGAAGATCCATGTCAACATCTAATTAGAGCGTCATAAATGAATAGAGAGAGAGATGACATGCTGAAATTTCAAAAAAAGTTGAATAGATAGATTAAAATTTTATCTCAAAAAAGGGGGGATAAAAATGCATTTAAACCATATCTCTCACATTTCTCTTAAAATACACAAATGACTTTTTACTCTAAAGGTAGAGGATCTAATTTCCCAAGCTTTTGGGTTCATAGCTCCAAAACATCGGTGTTAACGTTTCATCCCACCACAACAACTATTGGAAGAATATAGCTGATGCAGCAGGAATCTTTATTTCAAAAAGATTTCACCAACTTCTTTGCAATTATTAATAATTACTCCATAGACAACATAATTTTCTGTTTTTGGACCAGTTACACAGCTTCATTCTCACCTGAGTAAGAAAATACATTGATAATTCGCTTGCATAAGAGGATTTTGCATCTCTTGTATGATGTTGATTTCCTTGCTGCTGTATGGACGCACGTTATCATGATTCATATCAGTATAAAAAAGTTTTTAGGGATAACAAATGTCCTACAATTTGGTTACTTTGAGTTTGAGTATGAGAGTTTAGTCATTTGAGTCTTGAATTGAATGTTATCTTATGGATGCGGATGTATCTCTGCAATGGGTAACCGATACATATTTGAAACCTTAATTCACTCGTGTTTGGTTTTTCTAGAAACCACGTCAACAACCCATGTTTACTAGAAGCCACAATTGGTGGCTTCAGAATATCACGGCAATTTTTGCTTGGGACTCAAGAATACTTGTTCCACCGCACGTCCAAACAAGCTATACATCAAAAACCACCACCTCAAACACGCCTAGTATTTTCAAAAAACCTTAGCTCTCGGCATCCCTTCTGTCACTCTCCCCGATCGTAAACTGGCACTCTCCACCGCTGATTCCACTGAATATCCCTCTGAAGAACCTTCCTCTGCCGTCTCTCCAACTACCCACCCTCTCAACTTCCCAGTTCAGAAGAAGCTTGCTCTTTGTTTTATGGAAGGTCAAATGCTCTTACCTTGACAAGCAATTAATTGAATGTAGGACCTGTTAGTTAATTTGGCACGAGCTTGTCAATTCTTGGGAGGATTAATTGTGTAAGGTTAAGAAATATTTTAGTTCTATAAATAAGCAGAAAATTCTGGGTGAGTTAATGACTTTGTATATATACTTGGTCTACGTCTAATGGGTGGAATCTCTAGTCATATCCATGAATGTTTTCGTTGTTTTCGTTGCCAATGAAAACATTCATTGATATGACCAGAGATTGATTACCTTTAGATTTGTTACTTTTTACTTTGCTTTGCTTCTGCTACACATGACATTCATTTGGGTAATCGAGCGGTAACTGTTAAATGAAGAAACTAAGTTATTCTTCTAGCATGCTTTTTGTGATTCAGTGTCTTAAATTTAGAATGAAATCTAGCTAGACATATATTTCCTTCTGATTAGTGGTTTCTGAGCCAGTCTTCCATTGCTTAATCAGTCATTATTTTATTAAAAAATAATCATATAAGTCGCTTTACAATAACAAGCAAAACAATAGTATTTCGAATGGGAAGCCAACTGGTTATAGAATCACCATATTCAGAAAACTGAAGCATATGTTGCTGCCAAAATAAATAACAGAAGAATATTATGATCCATCACCGATTGAGGGAGTGTATTTGGATTCGGTTCCTGCATGTAATGTTTTTCATAAAAACCTCAGGAAAAAGAAAAGGACCAAATTCTAGGTACCCCTAATTCATTACATAAATCAATGAACATGATGGTTCAGCTATAAGTGGAGAAAGTAGCACAAGTGAATATGTGCATACTAAAATCAATTGAATTGCATTGACTCTTTAGCAAATCTGAGCAAACTATCCAAACCATCAGGAGTGAATTTCCTTGCAAACAAATGGCAAACATTGGTTGTCCTTCCATTGTACTCACAACTGCTTCCAAACCTTAACCTCTCCAAAAAATCTTTAGTCACATCTTTGCCATTAAATTTTGCTGGATGGCGTCCACCTTTTGACCAATCAACCCAAGTCAAAGTTCTGTTAGAATTCCTCTCCCAAAATTTGATACTAATCAATGTTGGCAAATAGTGTTCATCACTATAACATGAAGGGTTGCAGTATTTTTTAAACTTAGAAAAATATGTCTCGTCGGATACTATACAAACTGCAAGATAACGATCAATTTGAAACCATTGAGACCCTTTTCTCCATTGTGAAAGTTCAATCAACGGCTTCATTTGGTAGTTGTATCTTCCACGTCCTTGTGCACCTGGCATATCATTAGCTTCCACAAATGATAGTTTTGAGTTCATTAGATAAGTGTAGATTGTGGAGAAATTGAACAATGGTATGCATGATTCTGAAAGTAATACAAAACGTTGGTTTGAGAAATCAAGCAATGCATTTGCTAGTAGACGTTTCTCGGCCTCTATCATGCTATTCTCACCCCACTTTACCTCCTGCATGAACAATAGAAAATCATGGGTAATTAATATGTTTTGTTTTACAATATTAGAGGAAATATTTTTATTTTATTTTTGTTGAACGAGAAATATATCGATATGAACTAAAATTAAAATATTGAGAATCAAAAGAACAAAAACTAGTAGTTTTTTTTTGTTATAGGACTAAAACAAAATAAAAAAATATTACGAAAAATTTAAACATATATAATAGACCCTCTCATATTTTTTTAGCAAATTCTTTTACTATTAAAAAACATTATGTCAAAAAAAAAATTAAAACAATAATTTGATGACATTGTAGTAGGATTAAGTCGAAGCAAAATAATGTGAACTTGCTTAATGTGAACTTGCTTAGATTCCTAAGAACGAATCTATCTGGTGTAATGGTTTTCTACCATTACTTTTACCAAAATTAGACATTTACATATATATGTTATATTATATGTAGAGGGAAGTAGTTTTTTTTCTTCTTTTTATGTGGAGAGAGGTAGTGAATAATAATCTTATAAAATAAAATAAACAAAAAGTTGCAGATATAATTCCGAAACCTGTTATTATAGAATATACTACACACATAGGGTGTGTTTGTTTTAAGGAATAACATTCGTTGAAATATAAAGATATGAATTTTATTTTAAAGTATTTAGAAGAAAAAAAAAGTTTGGTTAACATTACGATATTTGCATGAACCTTCAAAATAGAGAGATTATAATAGGTGGTTTACACATGAATTTATTATGAGGAAAAAAAAAATTATATTTCCAAAAATACTTTATACCAAAAAATAAAATTTAGTAAACTTGTAACAAACATAAACATGTATATTTCTATCGTTTTATACCCAAAAATCTACAAATAAACATAAAACAAACGCATCCTAAATCAACATGAACGGATTAGTAGTGGTGAAGGGTTAATTCATGCATCTTTAAGTTTATTATGGAAAGTTTAGATGGTGTGAACGGAAAAAATATAGACTGTTTTTATTAATAATCATTAATAAAATATAGTAGATGATGTGTAAGTAAAAAATATTTATTGAATTACGACTTTATTCCATTAAAAAAATTCATCCATGCATCTTTAAGTTTTTTAAATGGTAAAAATTTAGGGTCAACATCCAAGTTTGTCCCTGAAAAAACAAAGACCCATTTCATCAAAAAAATATATATGTAAAGAAATCTTTCTAAACCGACTAACTAGATGAATTTTGTGAATTTAATTAGTATTTTTTTTGTCACTTTATGATCAAATAGGTCTCTGTTTTTGTTTTTGCTTTCTTAAGAAACAATTTGAGCATCTACACTAAAATTTTAATTTCTAAACTTTTAATTAATAGGAAAAGAGAATATTTTGAATTGATACCTTACTTGGGATTCTTCGGCCATGAAACACTGAACTTTGATTATAAACCACTTCATTGAAAGAAGGATTAGAATGTATGTAGATAGAATATAACCCTTCATTTCCTTTGAAGAATTTCTCCCAAAGTGGAGCCAACAAAACAGGACCTATTGTCAAGAACATAAATGCAACCTTTGGTGTTTGTTTGAATGGAGCTTTATGAATCATAGGATTCAATGAAGCTCTCCAAAACAATTCATCATCATTCATGTCATGCATAGCCATAGGAATCCTCAATAAGTCTTCCAACCCATTTGAAGTAAGGTTATTAGTAACAACCAAACAATTGTTTTTGATAGAAATATTTGTTTGGTTATAATGCTCATGTGAAATGTTGTATGATAATATTGGAGGAGAATGAGAAAAACAAGGTGGTGGATTGAAGCTAAAGGATGGATCTTGGGATTTTTGGATTTGAAAGTTGAATGAAATTTTTTTGATACACAAAGTGAGTGTGATGCCAATGAGTAAACCACAACCAAAGACCAAAATATGAGTGATGAAGTTGAGTAGATAGCGTTGAACATTGAAAATATTTAGATACGATGATGAAATTATGCTTCGTTGATCTTTATTGTTCTCCATGGTGATGGCAATTACAAAAAAAAAAAAAAAAAAAGATTAGACGGAAGAGACTCTGTGTTTTATGGATAAATGTATACTCTTATTAAAAGGCACTGCTTTTATAACAAAATGTCTTCCACATTGCTTAATTACAAAGCCCTCTTCTCTCGGTTTTTTTTCTCAATTTTTTAAAAAATGAGATAAGAAATTATATTAAATTGACATAATACAAAAAAAAAGTCAAATTTCTCTTTAAAAAAGTCAAATTTAAATTTTATTACATCTATATAGATATTATTTGAAATTCAAAATTCAATTTCTAAAATAATAGTAACAATAATATTTTTAAATGAAATTAAAATTTTTTATATTTTCTCTTATACAAAATTTAAAATAGTTTAATTAAATTTATTTGTAATTTTTTATTTTATATCATATATATTTTCAAAAAATTTATGAGGTTTTTATCACTATAAATATAAAAAGAATGGGACAAATATTTGTCAACGGTAAATCTAAAAATATTTATCATTGGTCAAATATCTATAATTTAACAAAGCAGTAGAATGTTATGTAAGGAACAACTTTTTCATCTTTTCTAACGATTCAGTGTTCTTACCTTACCTCACAACCTGGTACCCTAATTTTATTTCACAATTTCTTTATCTTTCTTGAATAATTTCAGTGTTTTTCTACGCGATGAGATAAAAGATGCGGTGTTCGCTCTTAATGGGGATGGGCCCCGGGGCCTGATGGGTTTGATGGGCACTTCTATCAAACCTATTGGGACATTGTTGGTACTTATGTGGTCCAGTCGGTTCAAGAGTTTTTTTATTACTGATGTGCTTCTTGATAACATTAATAATAATTTGATTGCGCTTATCCCGAAGGTGCCAGGGTCGCGAGTGATGGGGGACTATCGCCCTATTGCTCTTGCTAACTTTCAATTCAAAATTATTATTAAAATTCTTGCAGACAGATTGGCGCCCATTACTATGCGAATTATTTCCATTGAGCAGCGTGGGTTCATTCGTGATCGTAATATATATGAGTGTGTAATTCTTGAATCTGAAGCTATTAATTTACTTGAGAAGCGTCAGTATGGAGGTAATGTAGCTTTAAAGGTTGATATCGCTAAGGCTTTCGACACCTTGGACTGGAATTTCTTGCTTGATGTCCTAAGGGGATTCGGTTTTGCTAAAACATTTGTGAATTAGATCTTGGCTATTTTGAAATCAGCTCGGTTGTCTGTGCTTGTGAATGGCAAGGCTATGGGTTTTTTCTCTTGCTCTCGAGGTGTTCGACAAGGGGATCCTTTGTCCCCTCTTTTATTTTGTCTGGCTGAAGAGGTCCTTAGTAGGGCCATATCTATGGCGGTAACATCAGGGAGGCTGCTACCTATGACTTATTGCCATGGTGTTTATCTACCCACACATATTTTATACGTTGATGATGTTATGATTTTTTGTACAAGAACTAAGCGTAATATCCGTGTGCTTCTAAATATTTTCCAGAGATATTCGGAGGTGTCCGAACAAATTATTAATAATGCCAAGAGCTGCTTATATACTGGTGCTATGAATTCCTCTCGAGCTCAGATGATCTCAGACATGTTGGGTTTCACTGTGGGAACCGTTCCATTCCTTTATCTGGGGTGCCCTATTTTCCAAGGCAAGCCGAAGGTTGCTCACTTTCAAATGATTTCAGACAAGATAAAGACTAAGCTTTCTTCTTGGAAGGGTTTTCTTCTTTCCATCATGGGACGGGTTCAGCTTGTTAAATCCATTATTCATGAAATGTTGGTCTATTCCTTTCATATTTATTTGTGGCCGCGTCGCCTGCTTCGGTTATTGGATACCTGGATTAAAAACTTCATCTGGAGCAGAGATCTTACTAGAAAGGTCTGCACGGTCTCTTGGCAGGGCATCAGTCGTCCATGGGCGGAGGGTGGTTTAGATTTGAAGCCAACCCGCTTAATTAATGAAGCTTTAATTTTAAAGTTAGCGTGGAATCTTCTGGCCACAGACACGCAACGGGCAGTCCTTATGAAGCGGAGATTTTTTTCTAATGGTAAACCTCTTGATCATTATTTTAAATCTTCTGTTTGGTCTAGTATTAAAATTCATATAGACACGGTAATTGCTAACTCTTTGTGGATTGTGGGCACGGGCGAAAAATATCTCTCTTTGGAACGACAATTGGCTGGGTGTTTTCCTTGTTGATTTATTTAATGTTGATTTGTACTTTCATGCTGGTTTCACTGGAAAAGTGTCAGAAATTATTGTTGACGGAGACTGGAATTTGCCCCCAACACATATGATTGATGTTGTAACTGACAGACTAGCCTCCTCCTTCTCACTCATTTACATTTTGGCGTTTGATGCATGGAAGAATGTCTACAGATGAGAATCTCCGGACTCGGGGTTGTGTAATTGTTTCGGCTTGTTGCTTTTGCTTGAACTCAGATGAAACATCAGATCATTTATATCTTCAGTGCCCTTTTGCAACTAACCTCTGGAATTGGCTTGGTGGTAAGCTTAATTGTTTGATAGATTGTACCTCGGTTCTTTCTTTGTTATCTTGCATTCCTGCTCATTGTTCTTCTCAGAGGGCGGATATTTTTCTAGCAGCAGTTATTCATACGGTTCATACTATTTGGCTCTCTAGAAACATCATTCGATTTTCTTCTAAAGCTGCAACCTTTCATTCCGCAAAGGTGCGCATAGACTCCTGGGTGGCTTTGTCAGGTAATGCCTCGGTTGGGAAATGCTTGCCCTCAGACTCTCAATTTTTGGATTCTTTTGCGGTTGCTGCTCATTGTCGTACTGTAAAAGAAATCATCCCGGTGTTGTGGAAGGCTCCTTCCTCTCCTTGGCTGAAAGTTAACATTGACGGTTCCGTTATTGCTGGTCAAGCGGCTTGTGGGGGTCTTTTTCGGGACTCTAGGGGTTTTTTCCTTGGTGCTTTCTGTTGTAACATTGGGGAGGCATCAGTTCTCCATTCTAAAGTGCTTGCTATCATTTTAGCCATGAAGCATTCGTCCTCTCATGGGTGGCAGAATATATGGTTGGAGAGTGACTCATCTAGTGCCTTGCTGATTTTTTCAAACCCTTCCTTAGTTTCAGTCATGCTTCGGAACAGATGGCATAATGCTCGTAATCTTGGCATTCAGACTATTTCTTCTCACATCTTTCGTGAAGGTAACTGTTGTGCGGACAGGTTAGCAAATATGGGTCATACTATGCAGGGTTCTGTTTGGATAGATATGTTACCTACAGAGTTGCATCTTGATTTCTTTCGTGATAGAGTAGGCTTGCCTGACTACATGTTTCCTTAGGGACATGTAGTCTGTTTCTTTTTCTTTGTTTTTTCTGAGGGTATTGGCCTAGTCCCCCCCTCTTCTTGTACATATTTTTCCTATTTTTAATAAATATTTAGAGTTTGGCGGCATAGGATGGAGGTTTCCCGGGGTGCCAACCTAGTTGGAATGTCGGTGTTGCCTCTTGATACTTGTCCTCTCTCCCTGCTTAGCAAAAAAATATATTGAAATATGATTGTGTGTATATGGTATTTGAATGTGAAGAAAAAGGATTGTAGATTTTGTTTTGATAAGCAAGTTTATGGAGAAGTTGTTGTTGGTTACGATGGTGGTGTAGTGTAGTGATGAGATTCAGGGTCGTCCCTATAAAACTAGAGGCTCTCGTAGTAAAAATAGATCCCTAATGAAAAAAAATCGCATAATTTTTTTAAAAGATTAATCCTCTATTTAAATTGAAAATAACACTCGTATAATGGTTATTAGACACCGAAATCAAAATTAGCAATTATTTTTACTAAAGACGTGCTTTTTTAACTTAGAAATAGAAACATGGAACCTGATTTTTTACTTAGAAATTGAAACATGAAACATGTTTATTTTTCTTTTTGAGTGGAGGTGGGGATATTGAACAGGAATTATCCTTCAGGGATGCATATTCATCAGGAATTCATTACAAAAAAAGTTTTTAAGCAATCCTTCAGGGATGCAACACCATTGAATTCATGAGGAATTCATTGGAAAACAATTTTAGTTTTTAAGCAATCCTTCAGGGATACGTTCTTTTTTGAATATAGTTCTTGAGAAACTATATTATAGATTGATCAATCTTTTATGCAATCATCCAGGGATGAATGAATGTTTAATTAAAAATAAACAAACAGTATATAATCTGCATAATAACGTTAATATGTATCTATAAGACATTGATTCCAAATTAATGGAATTGCAACAATAGCTTATAATCATCGATACAAATTACAATTTATTAAAGTAGATTAAGAAGAATTATGTACCTACTCAGTTAATTAGAGTGTGCTGATAACGTGTTATGGAAATAAGTAAATAGAGATAGTAACAGAGAGAAGGAGAAGAAGAGAGAATAGAGAGAAGTACAGTATTATTATTCTCTGGTGTGTTTGAAAATGTTACAAAGGAGCTCTATTTATAGGAAAATAGAATAGCTTATGGACTAAGCCCAACAATCTAGTAGTATAGTCCATTAACCAATTTGCTATTTGGACATCTACTGTTAATATTTATAACACAAGTTTATTTATTTTCGTAAAGGTTATTTCTAGAATCCTGACCAATATGAAATTCCTTATTAGAATCCTGACCAATCTATTATTTTTTCAGTCAAAAAAATAAAAATAAATAATGAGCAATTGACCAATTTCCTTTTTTTTTTTTTAGGGAAGCAATTGACCAATTTCCTAATTAATACAATTTCTTTTGACCGGCCTAATTATAATATGTATTTTTTGGTACAAAATTACAATATAATATTTTTTTTGAAGGAATTACAATATAATTTTAGTCCTTTAGAAAAAAAAAGACCCAGATATTCCTTAAAAAAAAAAGATCAGATATGTTTATTTTTCAAAAACAGAAAAAATCTTTTCTGACAAAAACAAATTGACAACCTTTTCAACGGATGAGTGACTAGACTCTTAACGACGTCGTATTAAAGTCTCTGAGTCAATAACGGCGTGCGCGTTTTACAGTTAAACCGTGTCCCTTAAATATAGCACGTGTCATTCTATAAATAGTCACAACTATGTTCCAATTTTCTTATTTCCACCGATAAACAAACCTAACCAAATCTCAAATAATATAACTCCAATTTCATTCTTAATTCTTAACTTAATAACAACAATTTTCATTTAATTTTTGTTTCCTTTCCTCAACAAAACGCATAAAACCCAAACCCAGGTACGCGATTTTCTATTCTCCCAATAATTGAATTGATTCGATTCACAATATACGATACGCTTAACCTTTGTTTCAATTGAATTTGAATTTGAATTTGAATTTGTTTGTAATTAGGTATCATGTTAGAGCAGTTACTGATTTTCACAAGAGGAGGATTAATCCTCTGGTCATGCAATGAAATTGGTAACGCTTTGAAAGGATCACCGATCGATACATTGATTCGATCTTGTCTTCTAGAGGAGCGATCTGGTGCGGCATCTTACAATTACGATGCACCTGGAGCTTCTTATTCTCTCAAATGGACTTTTCACAACGATCTAGGTCTTGTTTTCGTTGCTGTTTATCAGCGAATTCTCCATCTGCTTTATGTGGATGATTTGCTTGCTGCTGTTAAGCGTGAATTCTCGCAGGTTTATGATCCCACCAGAACCGTGTATCGCGATTTTGATGAGATTTTTAAGCAGTTGAAGATTGAAGCTGAGGCTCGTGCTGATGATTTGAAGAAATCGAATCCGGTGGTTGTAGGTGGGAATAGGAAACAGCAGGTGACATGGAAGGGAGATGGATCTGATGGGAAGAAGAATGGCAGTGGTGGTGGTGGCGGCAGCGGTGGTTTGAAGAATGATGGTGATGGGAAAAACGGGAAGAAGAATTCTGAGAATGACCGTTCTGTTATTGCGAATAACGGTAACGGTTATAATTTGAGGAGTAACGGTGTTGTTGGTAATGTTAGTGTAAATGGTAAAGAGAACGATAGTGTAAACAATGGAGCTTTTGATGTAAATAGGCTCCAGAAGAAGGTTAGGAATAAAGGTGGGAATGGAAAGAAAACAGACGCTGTTGTAACCAAGGCTGAGCCGAAAAAGGTGGTTAAGAAAAATAGGGTTTGGGATGAAAAACCCGTTGAAACTAAATTAGATTTTACGGATCATGTTGATGTTGATGGGGATGCGGATAAGGATAGGAAGGTTGATTATTTGGCTAAGGAACAAGGGGAGAGTATGATGGATAAAGATGAGATTTTTAGTAGTGACAGTGAGGATGAAGAGGATGATGATGATGATAATGCTGGGCAGAAGAGCAAGCCTGATGCTAAAAAGAAGGGTTGGTTTTCATCTATGTTCCAGAGGTAAACTTGCTGAACTTGATTAATTAGTTTTTTGTTTAATATAAATCGAAAAGCTTGTTTGCTCTCTTCAGATCTATGCTAAGTAGCTCGTAGAATCCGATTGATGTTGTGTTGCTTGAAATAGTGAAAAGTGTTATATTTCCGTGAATTGGATTTTGTTGTCTATTGCATTGTTTCTAATTGATGATTCCTTACAATACTTAAATTGTTTTAATTCTAAGGCTTAATTGCAGTTTTCGCCCCCTAACTTTCACGAAGTTGCGATTCTGGCCCCCTAAGAAAAAAAACTACAAAACCGCCCCTAAGTTTTGCAACTGTAGCAGTTTTGGCCCCCCAAGGCCAATTTTTGGTAAACAAAAATAAAAAATCTCACTTAGGGTGCCATGTCAGCGTAGACCGAGTCAAAATTGGCCTTGGGGGCCAAAACTGCCACATGTGCAAAACTTAGGGGGCGGTTTTGTAGTTTATTTTCTTAGGGGGGCCAAAATCGCAACTTTGGGAAAGTTAGGGGGCTAAAACTGCTATTAAGCCTAATTCTAATGATGATTTACTGCAATTGGTGGTAACAATAGAAATCACACTGTAAACTTCCTTGGATTGAAATCTTATTCATACTTGTCCTTTGCTTTAAGACATATGTGCATTATTAGGATGTCAAGCTTATTTAACTTGTAATGATTTTGGTATTCGTTTGAAAGTCAGGAAAGGTGTTGAGGTCAGGGGCATATATGGATATGACAAAGCATAAATGAATGAATAAATTAAATTATTACTCTTGGTCATAAATGAATTTCCTCTTACATGTTGCTTTGATTGTTGTTTTTCTAAGATTTTGTGATGATGTCCTGTTTCCATTTACCTTGTGACGGTATCGTCTGGGGTGAAATTTATTTTGTTGTTTGCAAATAACCTTGATCTGCTACTTTGATTGAATAATTTTACGACTTCACTTTGAAATTATTACTATTAGTTTATTTCAATTTTCAGCTTTTCATTGAAATGACTACTAATAAAGTTTATTTACATGCTTGTGCTCAGTATTGCCGGGAAGGCCAATTTGGAGAAGTCGGACTTGGAACCAGCTTTGAAAGCTCTGAAGGATAGACTCATGACCAAGAATGTGGTATGTATTTATCCTCAACATCATTAGATGTGGTGGCTTCAACGTCTAAATTTTGTTCTATTGGCTACCTTTTGCTCTTCTTAAGCTAGATAATATTTTTTACCTTCTGTGTCACTTGTAGGCTGAGGAAATAGCTGAGAAGCTATGTGAATCAGTGGCAGCAAGTCTTGAAGGCAAAAAACTGGCTTCATTTACAAGGATATCTTCCACAGTGCAGGTTTTGTTTCTATCCTTTTCCCTATCGACATTTGATGCTGGCTTTTTATTTATATACAATTTCACATTATCCATACTTATGCTGTGTTTTGAAAAATAATGCAGGCGGCAATGGAAGACGCACTGGTTCGTATTTTAACTCCTAGGCGTTCTATTGACATATTGAGGGATGTTCATGCTGCAAAAGAGCAAAGGAAACCATATGTTGTTGTATTTGTTGGAGTTAATGGAGTTGGAAAATCTACTAATCTTGCTAAGGTGAAGGACGTTCATATATTCTTCTCCTCTTTATGTAAAAATTCCTTATGTTGGGCTTGCTTTTTAACCTGAAGGAGATATTCCATTTTCTGTGTGATTATGCAGGTTGCTTACTGGCTTCAGCAACACAACGTTAATGTCATGATGGCTGCGTGTGATACATTTCGATCAGGAGCTGTTGAGCAGTTGCGGACTCATGCACGCAGACTTCAGGTTTACATTGATTTTAGTGCTTAAAGATTAATACATATATTGTTAGTTAATATTAATAATAACCTTATAATCCCCCCTTTCAGATCCCTATATTTGAGAAGGGTTATGAAAAAGATCCTGCTGTTGTGGCAAAAGAAGCAATTCAGGAAGCTTCGCGGAATGGTTCGGATGTTGTGCTAGTCGATACAGCTGGTCGTATGCAGGTAATAATTGCAGTTGTTGCAGCAAAAGTTTATTGATTTTATAGGGGTGTACAATATACCAAATGACTCGTATTATTGGTTCTCTGTTTGGAACCTGGGATTAATACCTGTTTTATATTGACTAACGAAAGGAAATTGAGCTATGCTCTTATAGGAAAGCAACAGACCACCTGAGCCAAGGCTCCTTCAGAGAGGAATCTCCTACTCCGCCTAACTGAATGAAACAGTTACTAACTTCTAGAATGAATGGATGATGGTAGTCCAGCTACCCCAGCTACCCTCCCAATCTTTTATGCGCTTATTCCTAACAGAATCCCCTTAAGAAATGGAACCTCTGATGCCATGTCATTAACCATCAGCTCTCTTAAGTCTTCTAGAGTATACCCTTCAAGGTTTGGGATGTGGGCCAGTATCCACAATCTGATCCTTTTCATGGCCCATTTCATTATTGGGCTCCAGAGCTCTATCATTGTTTCAGTTTCTAGGCCTCTGCAGTGAAGAGATAGTACTGAAAATGAACCTTTTATGTTTATTGGAATAGAGGAAAATTGTCATAGTTGAATGGTTTTGGTTATATTTAGAGACTATTGAGTATTGACGATGTTTGTTTAAATGCATTTATATGTTCATCACTTCATCTTACATGTCACTGATGGTTTTCAGGATAATGAACCATTGATGAGAGCACTGTCAAAGCTGATCTACCTTAACAATCCTGACCTGGTCTTATTTGTTGGAGAAGCACTGGTTGGCAATGATGCAGTTGATCAGCTTTCAAAGTTCAACCAGGTTAGGTTCTATATATTCAATAGTAGCTTTGTCCAACTACAATTGGGTCTTCGTCTCTCTTTTTCCCATATGTCTGTTATTGAACCCATTTATTTTGTTGCAGAAACTGGCTGACCTCTCCACATCTCCTACACCCAGATTGATTGATGGGATCTTGCTCACAAAGTTTGACACTATTGATGATAAGGTATGCAAATACTGGAATTGCAAGTAAATTTATTGCTAAGCATTTGGATATCCTTGATGAATATTTATTGGTCGGCTAGGACGGAAACTGTCCATTTTAAAAAAAACTACAACCATTGCTACCATTAATTGGTTATATAGTCAAATATAATTTAATATAGATGAAAGATAGGATTAAGAACTGCACCAGGTGCAGTTTGTTTCGAACATTAGAGGATCTTGAAACCGTTTGCTAATTATGCTTGGTTTTGTCAGGTGGGAGCTGCACTTTCAATGGTTTACATATCTGGAGCTCCAGTCATGTTTGTGGGATGCGGACAGTCCTATACCGACCTCAAGAAACTCAACGTCAAGTCCATTGTGAAGACGCTCCTTAAATGAAAGGATGAAAATATTTTAGTTTCGGTCGTGAGACTCTTCTCTTCACCTGTGACCTGTCATGAATGTTTTCAGTTTGCAAGTTACTTGATGATCCTTGTTAATCCTATTACTCTGTAGGCCAAACTATGTGGCTATGACTTTGGATGCAGTTTGGTGTGTTTATTTTGGAAAGCTTTCTTCCCTCCTTTATCTATTTTGGAAAACTTAATATATCCCAATATATAAAAATGTTTTTCTGTTTGTTTCATCTATGGTTTTTAAGAGCAGACATATAAAAATCGTTTTAAATTGCTATGAAAAGGGACGAGTACAATCTGAATAAATTATACGTGGTAGAGTGCTTCACACAAAAATCGTAACAATGTTATAATTTGGAATTTAACTTTATTAATTCTGTTATTCTTGAACTTTGATTTCTTTAAATTTTACTGAGAAAATAATACTAAGTAGAGTTTAGAGGAAAAGATCAAGTTATATAGCAAATATTTATTTAGTTGATAATAATTCAGCTCAAGTTGATAAAAAAGGTCATATTTTACGAACATGTAAGTTATAATTCTGCTGCTAACTTACAAGCATGTAAGTTATATTTTATAACTTAGCTCATATAACACGTTTTTCTAAAATAAATTAAGCGTGATTGAAGTATTATATAATTGTTTATCATGTTAACATTTTATAGCGTACGTAATTTCATAATTTCAAAATAAAAAGTAAACTCTCTCATTCCTTTCCCTCCTTAGACCTAAAAGGTGGCTAGTCGGAATCTAGTCAACGGTAAAACTGCTAACATGTGGCTAAAGAAAAATTAAATGTGCTCGTTAAACCTACCAACGGAGATCCTAAACAAGGATTAAAAACCACGCTTTGTATATATGAACTATCAACGTAATCTAATTTTGTTAATTTGATTAAATGTTCATTGATCATGATTTTGTTTGGACATAAAAGTTTCTGGATTCATTAATCCCTTGTTATAATTAATTAATATGTTTTTAGTCCATACAATAATATCGCTATGCAAATGTATCTTGAACTAGTGGGCATTTGATGAAGATTTAGCCAAGATCCTACAATGTGTTCGAACCTACCCCTAACTCGCTTAAACTTTTCTCTTTGTGAGCTTAGCTCAGTTGGTATCAGGGGCGGATCAAGACATTTGGTTCATGTGGGGCTAAAATTTCTTCATCTTATAAAACATAACAACGACTTTGTGAGCATAACAAACAAACGATTCAATGGCCAATTAAGAGTTACTCCTCCATCAAAATTGTGAGCATAACTAACAAAAGCCATGAAAATAGTTGAACGATGATGTATTCAAAAGACCTTATTATCTCTGTTCAACATATAATGATCTTTGTTGCTTCAACTTAAAGCCTATAATGATCTTTTGTGTTTTATTTATTATATAAAAAAAATATGAAAAGTGCATGTGGGGCTATAGCCACACATAGCCCCAACATGCATCCGCCTCTGGTTGGTATGAACAACACATAAAATATGCAAGATATGTGGTTCGAACCCGACCATCACAGAAAGAAACTCGCCTAGACTTGTAGAGGATAAAAACAATTACAGAGCATTGCTATTTGGTACGGGAGCAAAACTACGAAAAACGACGGGAGAAAAACCACGTATAATATATCCTGTAATTGTATAGGGATGGAATTTTATATATTAACTCTACTAATTATAAATATGACCACAAAAAGGCGTAAAAGGTAAGCTACTAGTAGTACTATTTTTTTACAACCATTCTGCTTCGGCGATTACAACAGGGGATTTAATTTAATAAAGAATTCATTCCCGTTAATTAATTTTTTAAAAATTGATTATCTATTTCATCCCAAATGATTATGAAAAGGTGGAATTTGTTTAAAACTCATGAAGGAATCTTAGGTAATGGCTCGCCAGTTCACCAAACCACGTTGTTGCTTCCAATTGCCAAGTAGCTTGCGTAGATTCTCAAGCTACCATTGTGTACTATTATTATTGTTATTACTGTTTTTTAATAATAATAAAAAGAATTAAATATATTTTTGGTCCCTATAAATATACCAACATTTTATTTTAGTCTCTATAAACTTTTCTTTCAGCTTTTGGTCCTTATAAAATTTTCAATCACTACTTTTAATCCTTATTTTTAAGTTAATTTTTGTATTTTTTTAATGAAATTGTGCAGAAAGTTGTAGAATATTGTAAAAAAAAATTCCAAAAAAAATTAGAATTTTTTAACAAACATAAATTAAATATGAATTTTTAACCATTAAAAATATAAAAAATCATATTAAATTCATGTTTTGTTAAAAAAGTTCTAATTTTTTTGGGATGAGATTCTTATAATATTATGAATTTTTTTGAAAAAATTAATTCAAAAATATGAATTCTACATATGAGTTTACTTTAAAGGATGGACCAAAGTGAAGATGAATTTTTTTTATGATCTAAAATTTGAAGGAAAATTTTAGGGGACTAGAACAAAAAGTTGACAAATTTATATAGACAAAAAACATATTTAGCCCTAATAATAATAATAATAATAATAATAATAATAATAATAATAATAATAATAATAATAATAATAATAATAATAAGTTGACATATTTAACCTTAAGGATATTCTTTAAACACTTTAGATAATACATTTTTATGAAAACTTGTGCATTCAGTGCATCAAAAATAAAAGTATAAGATTATTTTAATGAATAATTTTTTTTGAAGAAACTAAATTGACACCGGAGAGAATCGAACCTGACACGTCGAGGAGGAGCAAACTCCAAGATCCCAAGTCAATACCACTAGGCCAACGATCCAAGTGAGTTTTCATGAATAATTTTTTTAATTAAGAATCTTTAAAGAGTGTCTTCGTAACACTCGTTAGCAAGACCCTAATAATAATAAGTACATGTTTTAAATCTCATCCACGTGTCACAATTGTATACTCCCTCTTGTCTTATTTACAAGAAACAAATGACTTTTTAGATACATTAAATAATTTATGTATCTGGTTTAAAATCTAGATCAAATACATAATTTATTTAATGAATCTAAAAAGTTAACGGTTTCTTGTAAAAAGGACCGGATGGAGTAATAATTAGGGTCATACGAACTTGTGCCTACAAGATAAAAAACTTAAAATAGAATTAAGTAATAAATTTGATATTGAAAAGATAACTTTTTTAAACTTTTAAGGTATTGAATGCACAATTTCAAAAAAAAAAAATTCACATTTGATTTCTTAACTTATGCATCAAGGGCACAAGTTAGCATTTCCTTAATAATTAATACTAGTGTAATCGTAATTAATAATAATAATTTTACATTCCCTAAATGTTTTCTTAAAAATATATTGAATTGAAAGTTTTGTGCAATCCTATAAAAAGCTGCTCAATTCTAATCAGTCTTTCACCACTAATAAGACAAACAAAACATAGCCATGAATATGGCTTCTTCTCCAATATTGTTGATGATTATTTTCTCAATGTGGCTGCTAATTTCCTACTCTGAATCCACATATTATCTGATTGGAGACAGTCACAATTCATGGAAGGTTCCTCTTCCATCACGACGTGCACTCGCCCATTGGGCCTCTGCTCACGAATTCACAGTCGGCGATACTATCCGTAAGCCATATAACATTGCTCTTAATTAATTACTTCTTAACAACATATAAAAAATGATGAATAAAAAAGTTTAAATTTATCCATGATTTATCTCTTTTTTTTCCTGTCAAATAGTAGTTAAATTCACATACATTATATGTGGAGAAATGGGAAATCCAGGGTTCGAACTCTAACCCCTACACAAATTATTCTTGTAGCTACAACTGAGCTACACTTACGGGACCATTATTTATCTCTTTTATAATGAGTCAAAATTATAGAATGTCTAATTTATTTTTCGTATATATGAAAATACCATATATTATAATTTGAGTATTATTTTTTTGTCATGGATTGAACTGCAATGTATGAAAATTGTGAGGGTCCAAATTGAACATGTGAAAATTGGTTAGTTATTGGATACGTGTGTAATGTATTTCTGCATGTACACATGCAGTGTTTCAGTATGATAACGAAACAGAATCAGTGCACGAAGTGAATGAGCATGATTATATAATGTGTCATACAAATGGAGAACATGTGGAGCACCACGACGGAAATACTAAGGTTGTGCTTGATAAAATAGGAGTATATCATTTCATAAGTGGAACGAAGCGTCATTGCAAGATGGGATTAAAGCTGGCTGTGGTTGTCCAAAACAAGCATGATCTAGTTCTCCCACCTCTAATTACAATGCCTATGCCACCTTCGCCGTCCCCGTCACCAAATTCGTCCGGTAATAAAGGTGGTGCTGCTGGCCTTGGATTCATCATGTGGTTGGGGGTTTCATTGGTGATGATGATGTTCTTAATATGACAGATTATGTATACGTTTCTACGTGAATTAAGCATTGTGACTACATACATATATACAATGTAATATCGTGTGGTCAAGATCACTTACATTTTCATTTTTCGTTAATTTCATGGGAAAAACGTTTTTTTTTTTTTTTTATAAAAAATTTGGTATATAGCCAATGAGCCAACTAATTCGAGAGATCCAATCACACCGTCCACTTTCGAGGTCCAATTTAAAGCTATAATATAGTTCTGTATGTACTTATCCCTTAGCGTCAGGGAAAATCGAACATGAGACTTTGAGAGGAGAATACTCCAAGGTCTCAAACCAACCACTAGGTCAACCTCAAATGGGTTATGGAAAAAACGTTGTTAATCTCTTGAGTAAGAATGATTTCTCCCTTGAAACGGTAACAGTTGGTCTCTTATAGTTTTTTCGTGCACTATATATCTTTCGTAAAAAATAGCGGTCAGCCTATAGTTTATAGGTTATAGTTTATAGTTGATAACTTGAAAGTTTTTACTTTGACATTTTTCGAAGGATTTAAGGAATCTAGCACCGATATAGACAAAGTTAATTATTTGACATAATCGCTTGAAGAAAAGAGAATCATTATCGAAAGTTATTAACCAAATCCTCGGCTAACTTTCAAGTTCAACAAGAGATACATTAATCATCTCTCATGAATGATATATTTTTTTTATTACACTAACAAATAATAAACTAAAGCAAGAATCCCTAAGAAAAATGGGAAATTTAATAGAAGAGTAATATAACAAAATAAATGAACAATTATATTATTGAAACTTTATTACAAGCTAAAGTAGCAGCCTATTACATATTAGCCTATTTTGGTAAATCAACTAAAATAATAAAGAAAATTACTAAAGGACACACTACAACAAGAAGTTTACAAGGATATAGGTGGTATATTGGTAAGCCATCCATCCTTATTTATGAAAGATGATAAAGAATATTCATTTACTTCCGAGTTATTTAAGCTTTTTTTCATCCAAGAGACACGTTCCTTATTATTGGCTCCTGGTCCTGTGCAATTGATTTCTGCATATGTGAGCTGATTTCTGCAAATTATTGGCAAATTAAGAAAATGGTTGCATAAAAATAAAAAATGATAGCATTTTAATGGTATACCACAAAAAAGTTGTTTTTATATAAAATCAAAGAACAAAACATGCAATTCTAATTCTAAAAATTGTAAATGAGAATTTTAAAAAAATCTGGGTCAAATTTAAATTTTAATAAGTTGGAAAACCAATTAGCAAAATGTGAATGAATTGGGACCATTTTGTAAATGTTTAAAATTTTAAGAAAAACCATTCATTCAACTAAAATATTAGAAAAAATGTCCTTATTTATTCTTTAGGATAATACTTAAAATAGAATATACACAAAAATAACTTTAAATAGAATATTTTATCTCTCAGTGTTTTTATGGAATATTTTATCACTCAATTTACAGCTGATTTATGAGAATAATTTTCACCAAAAATAATATTTATTTTCTCAGATAACAAACCAATTTATCATCTATTTTTTTAGATTTTTTTTTTATATTTTAAAACATGTATTGAGTGAAGTAGTTATTTAGCTTTTTGGTAAAAATGGCTATCCTAACCATTTAGTCCTCTAAACAAATTAGTTTTTTTTTTTTTTTACAAATAATAACTATTTAGTAATTAAGTGCTATCATTTTTTAAGGATGTATATTTTTAAACTTACACTTGAGTATTATGCCAAGCACTCCATCCTTGTGGAGTTACCACAGATGAAAAATATGTTTCCCAAAATATAACTCTTGAATATGGACCCCAAGGTCTTCCTAGAGCCACTTCACCATTTCCAACAACAGACCCTTCTCTAAAAACAAAACCACTTGTATCAGAATCATTTTCCCTACGTTGAGCAGTCACAAAACCTGAAGGAATCGAATTCTTCTGTGTGGCGTTTATCAGACAATTCTACAAAGAGTAAAATCCCAAATAAAAATAAATACTTCATCACTTCATTTTTACATGATATTAAAATAGTTTTTAAATTATAATGTTAGCAAATCGTATATATATGAGTTTAAAAGCAATATGAATAAAGTGAAACACTTTTAATTATTTGAAAACCATGATTGATTGAAAGAGAAAAAGATTCCTCACACTAACATTGCATATAAATTAAATCCATAAAAATAGTAGGTTTTCAAATGCATGTTTCTAATCCATACAAATATATTATTTTTTGCTTACAACATATGTACTTTTTTTAACCCTTGTCAACATATCACCTTTTATTGGTCCTTATTTTTATGTTCTTAACTCTGTAAAATTTGTTCATATTGGATTTGATCTATATAATATGTGTGTAATATTAATTAGTCCTAATGTAGTTCATATTGCAGAAACTAAATCAAATATTTTATCTTTATTTTTTGTGGTGATCGGGGTTTGAACCCCGGACCTTGCATATATTAATGCATTGTCATTACCAACTGAGTTAAGCTCACGAGGACAAATCAAATATTTTATCAAATACGGATCAATTCCAACTGAAACAAAATTTCCAATAACTTAAAAAAAATCAACAAGGATTAAAAAAAGTTGTACCAAAAAAAAGAAAATCATAAGGATGAAAAGCAAAAACAATTATGTTTGCAGGAACACAAAAATATAATTAAACCAAAAAATATTAAAAAGAAGAAAAGTGTGTCTATGTTTTACCTCAAAATAAGATTGGCCAGAACCAAAAATAAAGTCGACATCACCTTGAATATAACAGTCTTTAAAATAGTGTCGTCCCCTTGCTGCAAACAAAGTATCTTGATAACTCATAAAACTACAGTTAAAGATTGCAGATTTGTCTCCGTAGAAAGCAGCTGACAATGCTTGTTTGATATTATTCGACCCTCCTTCCAAATTATATGAGTTCTGCAATCATACAATAATGAATGTATTAACTAAAAACAAATATAGGAGATATATCAAAATTGTTGTTGTATTGATTTTACCTTGAAAGTAATGTCACTCACAATCACATTAGTTGCGAATGAACTGAATGTAGATCCCCAATCTGATGTTCTTTCACGTTGATTAGAAATAATTGTTGTTGTGTTACTACCGGATCCTTCTAAAATGATACATGGACTCGAAATGGGAATATTAATCTTTTCCCTACACAAATTTTACGCGTGAATATTAATCTTTTAATGCGTGAAAAGCGAAGCATATAGTTTAACGTAATAAAGAGAGGAAAATGTAATTTAAACATCTTTTAAAGAATGCAGGAGAGTGTAATTTATTCTAAAGTTTAATATTTTATATAATAAATTAAACGTGTAACAACATTTTAACTTACCAATAGACGCCCGGATTTATGTGAATCTTAAACCATTGATTGTTATTTTGCTTTATAGAATATATGGCAGATTTGATTGTTGTGAAGTTACCCTTTCCCGATTGTTGGTCAACAATGACTGTATTTTGAACATTACTTCCACCACAATCTTGGGCTCTACTAAGACAAAAACAACCACTAATAAACATGATTAGAGGGAAAAACATTTGTGAAAGAAGCATCCCCATGGTATCGATCTTAAGTGAATAATTGTGATACACACATATCTTATTGGTTCATTATTAAATACACTTTGAAAGTTATATGTTTTCTCGTGGAAAATTTTAGATTATGGAAACACATTTACAATGACAGCTCTAATCTAACAAATTTAAATATTTATTATTTGATAAATATTCAATATTCTTAATTAATGGACATGTATGCTATTGTTTCGATTTATGGAGAAAATGTTGCTAAGAAAGATAATTAAATTCATTTATAAATACGACTTTTGTTCTATTGTGACTTTCTAAAAAATCCAGATTGCACAATAAAATAAAATATTCTTAATTAAGATATTCTTAACTATTTAAACATTAATTAAAATGGAAAAAAAATGAATACATATAAGCTAATTGTTGTATGTATTGGTTCAAATAAAGGAAATAAATTTACCTTTTTTTTAAACGGAAATGAATTTAAGTCTATTGCACATCAGATGCTCTTTCTACACAAAAAAAACACACACACATCAGATTCTCTAATTAATCCCGAGATTCTGGAATATTAGAGAGAATATCACCAAAAGATTTATTTCCTTTTTTCTTTGTTGCTTAACTTGGTTATTTAGTTAGATAGATGCCTAGTAATGAAAGAAAGATTTCTACTCTTCCTCCTGCACAAAACACTCGTGCCTTGCAGCCTTTTTAAATATATCACTGCGTGAGTTAAGTCACGCTGCGTGACTTATCTCACGCACCTTATAATCTTTGCGTGACTTGACTCACGCGCAGATGTTATATTTGCTCGACTTAAGTCACGCTGAAAAACCTCAATATTTTCATCAATTATTTCTTCTCCATAGCATCGATGAATTGAACAAGGAAGAGAAGAGCGGTTTTCTTTTGTTTGTTTCTTAACCAGGCACGCACTGCATAAGTTATTTATTAACAAAGCATATTTTCCAAACAAATGATTCACCGTATTAAAACAAAGAAAGATATTCACAAAAGTAATAATGTTAGGCACTGCTTCAATGTAATAATACGGTGTCTCCAACTGACTTGTGGGAATTGGAAAAAGGATATTCACAAAAGAAAGATGGATCCACCACGTCTTCGTGTGGGTTTTAATTATTGAATCCTTAGCTATTTGCGTTTCGATTCAATTCAATTTTTTATAATGGTAACGATGGCGTCAACGGTGGAAATTTTTTTGTTTATGCCCTTGTTTTTTTCCAAAATTTCAAAACTACTATACTTTTAAAAAAAATTGCAGAAATGCTCTACTTTTTCTTACACTCTGGTATCCCTCCACTTGCACTTGCGGAGTATCCTAAAAAGTAACGAAACT